>Ga0209328_10000183_pt1 | contig 14082 bp, 11 predicted proteins | sample JacPinW_OM3H0_M1_FD_187954 | JGI IMG/M metagenome (GOLD analysis project Ga0209328, IMG submission 187954) | Forest soil microbial communities from Algoma, Ontario, Canada - Jack Pine, Ontario site 1_JW_OM3H0_M1 (SPAdes) (version 2) | ecosystem: Environmental > Terrestrial > Soil > Boreal... | reverse complement strand
GAGTACCCGCCCACGTATCGATTTCGCGTTCCGCTTGGTCCTTCCCATATCCATAGCGCTGCTGTACGCGGCCTGATAGGAAGTTGCACACAGAAAAAAAAGCCCCGCACATGGCGGGGCTCAGAAAAAACCTGTGCGCTCGACTAAATGACGTGCGTCAGCATAAGCGCGACCACGACCACAAGCGGCACACCGAGCAACCATAGAATGACGGGCATTGCTGCCTCCTTTCGATCAGTTAGACAACTCGTGCTGGGCAGTATTGTTCCGCTGTTTCCTCCGGTGCCTCTTTTCTGCAAAATGTTTGCATGTGCGGCCGAGCTCACAAGCTCGATACGGGCCATCTTGAAAAACGCTTCGGTGGAAATTCTTTACTCAACAAAGATGGGGGGACTGGGTGGCCGTCCCACTCCCGTACTCGCGCACCGTTGCATGATAGTGCGAGATGGCCATGCGATGATGCGAAAACCGCTCAGTCCTCGCCGCGGAGTTTTCTTTGGATGCAAGACAGTAGATGCAAAACGGCAACAGACAATTTCAGAATATCCCAACCTTCCAATTTGTAATGGGCCTGTATACTGAGGTCAGGTCGCGGGTATAAACATCACATGACTCTTTGACTGAAAGCGTCACCCATGCTCCGCGACTGGAAGTTGATCGAATACATTGTACTCTGCATGAGCATCATTGCTGCGTTATTTTTCGCCAAGCCCTGAGCACCGCTCGCATCAGGTGCGCACTTAAAGCGTGCACGACCTCGTGTGCTTCATGTGCTCGAGCCTGGTCGGCACAATGACGCAATCATGGTGGCCGCCATTGCTCGGCCAGATGCCGACCAGCTCGTCGGTCTCCGCGTCGATAAAGGCAATTCCGCTGGACAGCCGCTGAAATCCGCTGAACACGCCGACGACGTATTTGCCGTCATAGGTGATGGCCAAAGTTTGCATGTCCGGTCCGATACCCTGGATCTCCTTCTTGATCGTCCAGGTGTTGGTGTCGACCACCATCACGCCGCTGGTGGCCGGCGCGGGGTGAAGGATCGACAGATAGAGTTTCGAGCTGTCAAGGGAAAACACCATGTGGAATGGATTTGGATATTTGCCGCGCCAAAGCGGATCCTCGATGTGGGCGATCTTTCTCCAATTGCGCGGGTCGGGATCGCTGGAATCGAAAACGGAGCAATTGTTCTCGCGCAGATTATTCATCATGCACAGGAATCGTCCATCGGGAGAAAACCCAACCTCGTGACCGGGCGAGAAGATCCGGTCGAATTTGACTTCCCAGTGGTCAGCATCGATCTGCGTAACCGGATACTGATTCGGCGCGTCCTTGTTGAATTGCAGGAAGGCCACCGGCTCGAAGTTCTTCTCGGCATCGAGGATGATCTGGCCCCCGCACAGCCTGATCACGGTCGATGCCCAGCGGCCGGTCGGATGCCAGATAGTTCCATCCGCGCCGGTGAGGCCGTGCACGTCGTCGCCGGGGATCGTCCCCTCTTCGACGAACAGCTCACCCATTGGCACCATTTCCCATTCGATCTTCTGACCCTTGGTGCCAAGGTAATCGTATTTGCCGGTCTTCGCGTCGGGATAGATCCTGGAGATCTTGAGCACGCCGCCCTTCTGCCATCCCTCAGCGAGATTGCGCACGTTCGGCACCCAGTCATATTTCAGTGCCGCGATCACCCGCGAGGTCCGGCGCTCGAAGCAGGCCGCGATGTCCTTCTGCCCATCGGTGACGAAATAGCGATCGGCGCTCTTGGGATCGATCGTTACATGCACGCCTAGTCCCAAACCTGTCGTTTCCGAAACGTTTTCCATCAGCTCCATCTGCGCGCCGTCAAAGCGAACGCGGTAAATGTTGAAACCTTCAGCCGGCGCCTCGATGTTCGTGGGGATGCCGTAGATCAGGGAATTCTTGCCGCCCTGGGTGCTGTTGATCCATTCGAAGCCCTTGGTCGGATCTGCGCTGGGGAAGGCGCAGAGGTGGTGTGAGATCGGATTGTAATCGCCGTAATTCCAGTAGGAGATCCAGGCGAGTGTCCGACCGGTGTTGAGATTGACGGCATAGGTGCCGCCGCCGAGCTTGGTCGGCATCAGAAGAACCCAGTTCCCGAAGTGCCTTCCGCCGATATCCGCCAGAGGATTGATCAATTCCCGTTCGATATGGTGGCGCTGGGCCTCCGTCGACGTGGCGCCGCTGTGCATGACGCCGTGCGCCGGGATGTCCTCCCCGGTTACCATCTGATAGCCGTATGCGGCTGCTTCGGCGCCGGCCGCCGTGCCGGCGACCAGTTTCAACATGCTGCGTCGGTTTACTCTTGACGCCTCCCGGCGTGGCGCCTCGATCGGCGCCTTCTGCTGCTGATCGCGCGCGCTCTTCTCCTGCACATAGGCGGAAAAGTCGTCGTGATCCCGCTGCGTCACCTCCTCCTTGCGCTTGAGAAAGTTCTGCACGGGACCTCGCGAGTTGTCCGGCATGTCGCCCCCGTTCTTTCGCGCACCCTGCGGCAGATTGGGAAGATGCGAGGCCTCTCGCAATTTCGTCGGACGCTCGTCAGCCATGGCCCAGCTCCGTTCTTTCGCCAGCGTCGACGATTTCACGACAAAACGCCCGGGCTATCAAGAGCTACAGGGTTGCAGGCGGCTGAATTGCCAAGCACGAAGGCCTCAGTGCGGAGGCATCGGGATCCACACCGGCGGCTTTCCGGAAAACCGCATCCGCTTCAACAAGACCTCATCGGCGACACCGGACGGCTTGAGATAGACGTAGTAGTTGTCCTTGCGCTCAAACACGTCATTTTTCGGCATGCTGCTCGGACTGACCAGCATGGTGCCGGAGAAGCGCACGTGCATATAATTGGGCAGAAGTTGGGCAAATTCCCTGACCTGGGCTTCGAAGGTATAACGAAAGCCCTGCCTGCTCTCGATTTTCAGCACACTGCCTGCGCTTTCGTCAGCAGGCTTCATCGGCAGTTCCTGCCATGCCGTTCCCACCTGCACATAGGCACGCAGGTCCGGCGAGAGGACGTAGATCGTTTGTCCGTCGCCGACATTCTCCAGATATGTCGTCAACTCGTAATGCCCGTCGCCTAGGTCCGTGATCGACTGGATGTCGCCGCGAAGGCTGTTGAGTGCCATGTGCTGCAATGCCGCGATCCGTGCCGCCCGCTCCCGCACCTGGCTTCGCTGATATTTCCCGATCCCGGCATCGATGAGCATGATGCCGGCAAAGATGATGATTCCGGCAAGCAGAAAATTTTGCATGCCGCGCCAGAGATTTCCGCCCAGGCGAACAGGCGCGCCCGCAGGCGTCGAGGGCGTCGGCTCGGGGGCGACCATAATCTCCGCCGGACCGAAGCGGCGCGGCTGATGTTCCGGGGTCAGCACGATGTCCGGCAGATCGACCGATGCGAGCGCTCCGTGCCGCATCTCGTACGTGCGCCATGCGCGCCTGGCGAGCTCGAGGTTATGGGTGACCAGGGCCAAGCCGAACGACTCGGTCCGCTGCAACTGCGCGAGAAGATCGATGATGTCGTTTTCGGTATCCTCGTCGAGGTCGCTGGTCGGTTCGTCCGCGAGCAACAAGCGCGGCGAATTCATCAGGGCGCGGGCAATGGCGGCCCGGCGCTGCTCGCCGCCGGACATGCTGTCCGGATAGGCTTCTGCACGATCCGCCAAGCCGAGACGGGCGAGCAGATGGCGGGCGCGCGCGTACGCAGCTGGAGGATCGAGGGTGCCGCCGAGCAGCGCGGGAAGCGCGACGTTATCGGTCGCACTCAGGTTCGACAGCAGGCTCGGGAACTGGAAGATGAAGCCGACATCGCGGCAGCGAAAACTCGCCCGCTCGGTTTCCGCCAGCGCCCAGACATCAATGCCATCGCGCAGCAACTTGCCTTCCGTCGGCTCGGTCAAGGCACCCAGCAGCGCCAGGAGGGTGGACTTGCCGGAACCCGATCGGCCGACGATCGCTACGAACTCGCAATCGTGCAGCTCAAGACTGGCACCCCGGACCGCCTCATATCCGGGAGCGGCACCGTATCGCTTGGTCACCGCTTGCGCCGACAGGATCACGTCAACGCCCTTCCGCGTGAATCAGGGCATGGGGTGCCATTCGGCGGACCCGCCATGCCGGCAGCAAAGCGCCAAGGAGACCGAGAATGGCCGAGAACGCGATTGCAACCAGCGCAGTCACCTGCAGTACCGGAAGCGGCGGCCAGGAGAAGGGTACGCCGAGGAGATTGAAGTAGAAGCCAAGGGAGCGGGCGAACATCAGCAGCACGGCTGTGCCAAATCCAAGCCCGCAGAGGCCGCCTACTCCGGTGATGATGATCGCCTCGGCGAGGATGATGGTCATCACCTGATGGGGCTTGCCCCCCAGCGCCCGCAACAGGCCAAATTCGCGATAGCGCTCCTGGACAATTGCCGAAAACAGAAGCGAGATCAGGATCAGCAAAGCGATGAGCTGCAGTGCCGTGAACACCGCAAGCCCGACCAGAAGCGTACTCAGTGCCTGACGCGAGGAGGTGAGCACGGAATTGCCCTGGACGATTTTGATGCCAGGCAGCTGTGCAAGCCCGAACTTGACTTGCTCCACTTTTGCTTCAGGCGAAAGCTGCAACAGGAAGGCCGAGACCCGGTCGAGCACCAGGTCGGGCGAGCAGACCTCTGCATGCTCCGCGTCCTCGACTGGAAGCACCTGGGCATTCTGCGCCTTCGCCGACGGTCTGGCAGGCGTTCCCGATGCGCGGCAGAACGAAACAACATCGGCGAGAGCGCCGAAGCTCAGGAAATAGGACTCGTCGAGCGGTCCGACGCCGGTTACCGCGAGCCGGCCGTAAACGCTTAGCGGCATTCCGCACACGCTGAGCATCGCCCCGACCTCAGCGGTCACACGGCCACCCGCGATCAAGCCCTCGACCGGTCCCGGCCGATGCTCCTGCATCCAAGTCAGTACCGAAAAATCCTGGACGGGATCGAACGCGACAAGATTGACGCGGCGGCCTTCGACGAGCGCGGGGACGATGCGCTGCGGCGCCACCCTCGCGATTCCAGGAACGCCGGCAATCTGCTGTGCGAGCTCGAGAGGCAAGGTCTGATCGGTCGGCTGCACGGTGAGCAGGCTCGACGTGATATTCACAAGCGTCGCGCGTGGAACGACGAGGAGGTCCGCACCCATACGTGCAAAGCTGGTTGCAATGCCCTCACGGAGCGCCCAGCCGGCGACGAAGCTTGCAAAACCAATACCGACGCCGAGCATCACGGCCGCGCCCAAGAAGAGCGCACGCAACGGCCGGCTCCCGACGTTCTGTGCACCTAACCGGATCAGCAGCCAAGGAGTATGCGGGCGGCCAGCCGAGCGAAACCGCCCCGACGCCGTCCGGGTATCCGCGCGCTCACCACGGGTCCTTGACACGGTGCCTCAGCCGTTCAAACGGGCGATCACGCGGCTTCACGCTGCCGCAGTGGCGGTCGTCAAACCGGCATCGTCGAGAGGTTATGGCGCAACGGCATGTTCTTCGCGATATCCTCCTTGGGGATGCGCCGCTTGACCTCGTATTTTCCGTTCTCCACCCGGCTGATGTAGCAGTCAATGATGCCGGCATGGTCCTCCTTGCGGATGAGCTTGTCGCCTTGCGGATGCTCGAGCGAATTCTTCATCTGCATGCCTTCGAGCGCCACAATGGCCCCCTCGATATCCTTGCGGGTCTTGTATCCGGAGGTCTCGATTGCGGTCTTGATCGCGAAAATGTCCTCCCAGGCCTGCCAGCCATGGCTCTTGTCCATGACGCGGGTGCCGCCGATCTCCTTGGCGTAGACGTCGTCTATGCCGACAAGCCTGTTGAACTCCTTGTGGTACTCGTCATTCTTGTGCGCCAGCATGCGCGGGAAATTCTCGAAGAAGTACACGCCTTCGGCAGCGCCCTGGATGTCGCCGGGATCGATCGATTCCAGGCTCGCCGAGGACGAAAACATTTTCATTTTCTTCTCCAGACCCATCGCCTTGGCCTGCGTGTAGAACGCCACGGATAGAGAGCCGATGAACGCCGGCAGAACGACCTGGCTCTCGGCGGGAATCTGGGCGACGTAAGGCACGAAGTCTTTGGTATCGAGCGGCACCGGAATGCCGGTAAGGACCTTCCCGCCGGCCTTCTCGATGAACAGCTTCGATTCCTGATTGGTGCTCTGGCCCCAGGCATAGTCGGCATAAATGATCGACCACACCTTTCCGAGGTTTTCCACGCACCACGGCACGCTGGCGGCGGCGATCGAGTAAGTGTCCGTGCCGGTGCGAAACGAAAAGCGCGTGCCCTTGGAGCCGGTCACTTCCGTTGCCTCGCCGGTCGAGAAATACGGAGTCTTCAGCTCGGAGGCGATGGGCAACGCCGCCAGCATCACGCCGGAATGCACCGAGCCCACGATGAACTCGGCGTTGCCGCGCTGGATCAGATTGCGCAGCTTGCGCGCTCCAGGAGCGGGATTGGATTCGGTATCTTCGGTGGCGAGCTCCACCTTGCGACCGGCAATGCCACCACCCTTGTTGATGATGTCGACGGCGGCCTTGGCGCACTTGTCGTGCCAAAACCCCCACGAGGAGATCACGCCGGTGAGATCGCAGTGATGACCGATGACAATCGGTCCGGAAGCCTGGGCAAACAGATCCTTGGCGATCGTCAGGCTGGCCGTGCCGGCCAGCGCGCCTCCCTTGAGAGCGGTATCAAGGAAGCTGCGGCGGGTTGCTTTTCTCTGCTTCATGCTATGTGCTCCTTCCGAGAACGATTGTCTCACTGTTTCGACAGTCCGAGGTAGCGGTGAACGATCTCGGGCTCCGCCTTCAGCTCTTGTGCGGTACCCTCATAAACAACGGTGCCCTTTTCCATCAGAAACACGCGCGGACAGAGTTTCAGCGCGGTCTCCACATTTTGCTCGACCAGCAGGACCGAAATGCCGGTCTGATTGATGCGGTGGATCTCCCGCCTGATCTGTGACACAAGGCGCGGCATGATGCCTTCGGTCGGCTCGTCAAGAATGAGAAGCTTTGGCCGCATCATCAGGCAGCGTGCGATGGCAAGCATCTGCTGCTCGCCTCCGGACAGCGTGCTGCCGGATTGCCGCAGCCGCTCCTTGAGACGGGGAAAGCACCCAAATACGTATTCCTCCCGCTCCGGATCGCGCCGGCCCGGCAGCCCGATGCACAGGTTCTCCAGGACCGTCAGATTGGGAAAGATACCGCGTCCTTGCGGAACGTAGCCCAGCCCGCGCCGGGGAATCTCGTGCGGCTCGCAGTTGCCCAGATCGAAACCCTCGAAATCGACCTTGCCGGCGCTCTTGCGCGCCAGGCCCATGATCGCGCGCAGGGTCGTGGTTTTGCCGACTCCGTTCCTGCCCAAGAGCGCAGCACATTCTCCTGCCTTCACCGTCAGTGTAACGCCCTGCAGGATGTGCAGCTTACCGATGTGGACATGCACGTCGTCGAGGCTAAGCACGGGCGGCCTCCTCGACGTAGTCCTCGTCCTCCTCGCGGCCGAGATAGGCCTCGCGCACGCGCTCGTCGGCAGCGATCTCTGCCGGGCTGCCGCGCGCGAGGATGGCACCTTGCGCCATCACGGTGATATCGTCGGCGATCTCGAACACCACCTCCATGTCGTGCTCGATAATGATGATATGAATTGAACGCGACAGCTCCCGGATTTTTTCGACCGCGCGGCTGGTTTCAGCCGGGCTCATGCCGCAAGTGGGCTCGTCAAGGAGGAGGAGCCGGGGCTCGGAAATGATCGCCATCCCGATTTCGAGGAGCGCCACGTCGCCATACGACAATGTGCCGGCTTGACGGCCGGAAAGGGCCAACAGGCCGATCTGCGCCAGCGTTCGCTCGACCATTGCGCCCGTCTGCCGGTCGCTCGCGGCGGTACGGAAAGGGTGCAAGAAGCCGCGCATCGCATGTCCCGTGATCCAAAGATTCTCGGCGACCGTAAGCTGCGGAAAGACGCTCTTGATCTGCAAGGTGCGTTTGACGCCGAGCCGGCTGATCTGGTGGGGCTTCAATCCGGTGATGTCACGCCCATGAAAGAACACGCGACCGTCGGTCGGGGGAAGAAGCCCCGAGACGAGGTTGAAGAACGTGGTCTTGCCGGCGCCGTTCGGACCAATGATGGCATGGACCTGCGACCCGGCGAGGCTGAAGCTCAAATTGTCGACCGCAAGCAGGCCGCCAAAGCGCTTGGTCAGCCCTTGCGTGCGCAGGATCGGCTCGCTCATGGCTCGGTCCGCAGCTCAACTGCACGCACGGGAGGGCCGCCGCGCTCCACCATGCGGGCGATCCACTCGTTCCATAATCCGACGACGCCCTTGGGTGCGAACATCACCACCAGGATGGCGACCGTTCCGACGATCAGGGAATGGTGCTCCCAATGGGTCGATACGATCTCCCGCACGATGATGAACAAAGTCGTGCCCACGATCGGGCCGAGCAGCGTACCCGCGCCGCCAACAATCGCCCACACCACCGCCTCGCCGGACACGTGATAGAACATGTAGCTCGCCGACGCATAGCGCCCAAAGAAGGCGAACAAACCACCGGACACTCCCGCCAGGAATCCTGCCAGCACAAACGCGATCAGCCGCAGCAGATAAACGTTGAGACCAATCAAAGAGGCCCGCACGTCATTGTCGCGAATAGCGAGGAAGGCTTTGCCGAGAGGACTCCGGATCAGCCGGTGCATCAGCCAGAAACACAGCGCCACCGTGCCGAGAATAAAGAAATATTGAAACGTTGGATCGGTAAGGCTCTTGCTGAACCCATCAATGGCGAACGTGGGTGGCAGCGTGAAATTGATGCCGTCGTCCCCGCCGGTCAGCCATTTGTTGCTCAAGGCCAGAAAATAGAAGATCAGCGAGAACACCACGGTGATGATCGCGAAATAATGCCACGTCAGCCGGACGGCGAAGATGCCGGTGGCCAGCGCCATCGCCATGGCCGCGACAACCCCGAGGGCAAAAGCAGGCCAGAACGAAAGTCCGAGGTCCTCTATCCCGATCGCGACGCCGTACATTCCGAAGCCGAAATAGAGCGCCTGGCCAAACGATAGAAGCCCGACGTAGCCGAACAGAAGATTGACGCTCGCCGCCAACAGCGACCAGATGAGGATCTCGGCAATCACGCTCACCCAGAAGCTGCTGCTCAGTGCCGGGATGATCCAGGGGACCGCGATCATGAACGCCGCGAACAGCGCCCAAAGGCATTGTTCGACGCTCGGCACAGACATCAGCGCGTCAGCCCTTTGAACAGGCCATGCGGCCGCAGCAACAGGACTGCGCTCATCAGCACCAACGAGGCAATGCGCGCCACGGTCGGATCGGCAAAGCTTTGAATCACGCCTTCCAGAAAAGCCAGCAGCACGGCAGCGGCGGCAGCGCCAAGCAGATTGCCCAGCCCGCCGATGATCACCGCCATGAAGCAAAACGGAAGGATGTCGACGCCGCCACGGAAGTCGACGGTGGTGATCGGCGCCGCGACCACGCCACCGAGTGCGGCAAGGGCAAAGCCGATGGCGAAGGTAAGGATGTAGATCCGGCCCGCGGGAATACCTATGGCAAGGGCAGTGTCGCGGTCGTGACGCACGGCGCGGATCCAGATCCCGAGCTTGGTGTGCTGGAGAAACAGGAAGAACGCCATGAGTGCAAGAATCGCTATGGCCGCGGCAAACAGGCGATAAGCTTCATAATCGACACCGAACATGGGGATGGTCTGCGCAATCGGCGGCAGGATGCGGCCCGGCGTCGGGCCATAGGTGATGCGCACCGTCTCCTGAAGGATCAGCGACAGCCCGAAGGTCGCCACGATCGAAAGTGCAGCCACGTTGTGGATCGGCTGAATCACCATCCGCTGGATGAGCGCGCCGAGGATGAGGCCGATCAGAGGCGCCACGATAAATGCGAGCCAGAAGCTGCCGGTCGATTGCAGCGTTGCCCAGGCGAGCACCGTTCCGACCATGAAGAAGTCGCCGTGAGCCAGATTGATGATGTCGAGAAGGCCGAAGATGATCGCCAGCCCCAGCGCGATCAGGGCAACAATCAGGCCCCAGATAAGGCCATTCATGCCTAGCAAAAAAAGCTTGTCCATGGCGCGGCCGTCCGCCCCTCATCCCGCTCAAGCGTCGGCTGGGAGCCTTCGTGAGTCAATGCAGCGCAGGCACCGAGCGACCGTCGGACCGGATGCCACCGTGACACGCAATCCGGTGTTTCGCGGGATTCTCATCCGATCGCGCTGCGCGGATCGAAGGCAACCATATGCCGGTCAATGCGCAATTCCTCCGGCGAAAGGCCGAGAGCGAGCCCGACAAGTTGCGGCAGGTGCAGCACCGGCATGTCGAGCTTCTCGCCCATATCCTGCTCGATCTCACGCTGGAAGCCGTCGAGCACAGTGTGGCAGAGCGGGCAGGGCGTCACCATGGTCTGGGCTCCGTTCGCCATCCACTTGCAGTAGGGAATACGAAACTCCGAAAGCCCGGCGCCGCTCGATCGGCGCACGCGCATTGTAATGATCTCGCCTGCAGCTCACCGTCTTAATGCCGTGACGATGGAGATTGAGCGCGGCATAGCAGCCGGCTGCGCCTCCACCGACGATAACGACATCCGTGGACAAGACCTGCATTATTCGACCCCTACCGCGGAGCCCGCTCGAATGGAACCGCTGCTCTCTAGCGTCATGCGCGGACTTGATCCGGACTTGATCCGCGCATCCATCTTCTTGCGAAAAGGATGGGATTGCAGCGGAACTCGGCCTGCTCGAGGTCCGCATTTATTATGAATGCCTCAAGTCGGGTAAACCCAACTTGAGGTGTCAAGCCCGGTAATGACAATCCGAGGGCGTCACGCCGCTTGCAAGAGCGTCTGCACCTTTGGCCAAGGATCAGGCGCAAGATTCTTGAACGGCGCCCAATCAGGATCCTGCATCCGATCGAAGATCGCGGACTGGACCGAATCTCGCTTCTGAACGCGTCCCCACCAGTTTGCGATCCCGGGTTCCCTCTGCCACATGGCGCCGAGCTTGAGCAGTTCAAGACGCAGGATGTACGGAATAACAGCGCAGTCGGCATTCGTGAACGAATCGCCGGCGAGATAGGGGCCGCGCCTGAGGTCGTCCGCCATCCACGAAATCAGCTTCTGATGCTGACCGAGCGCGTCGATGACGAACTCCGAGTCGAGGCCATGCTCGATCACGCTGCGCTTGTACTCGGCGCGTCGCTTGAGCGGGGCCTTATTGATCTCGGCGAGCCACTGCTCGCGCGACATTTTCAGAAACCGCGGACGGAACGCGGTGGCAAAAGTGATGATGGTGCAGGCATTGTGCATGTACTCGTCAATAAGCTTGTTGTAGAGGCGGACACGATGACGTGCGGCCGGCGTATTCGGCATCAGAGGGGGATCCGGGAAGGCTTCGTCGATGTAGTAAAGGATCAACGAAGATTCCGCGATCACGTTGCCGTCGTGCACCAAGGTCGGTACGACGCCATTAGGATTGAGCTTCAGATAGGCCGGGTCGTTCTGATCGCCCTGGAGCGTGAGCAGATGTTCCTTGGCTTCCTGACCCTTTTCCTTGAGGGCGATACGCACTTTTTGAGCGCACACAGAATTTATGTTGTGATAAAGTTCCAACATGTCTTCCTCCGAAACTCTGTTTTGCACGGCCATTCTACGCGGCGAAGCTTACGCGCGTGGAGCCGACCGAAATCGACCGGCGTCCATTTCGGGATCGTCAGGTTCCCATTGACTTGGCGATTGAACAGGTATCGACGACATAGTACCGTGGCCGCATGGTGTCGGCGAGGTCATCCTTCATACAAAAGGCAAGAAATCCCGAGAGACCTGCTGTTTTTACAAGAAAGATAGAGATCAAGCGCAGCCTTGTACAAAAGTACAAAGATGGTTAGGAGCGTCAAATGGAGAGTTCTGGAGGATGGCAATTCTGGCTCGATGATAATGGTAGCGTGCGACAATTCATGGTAGCCGAGCCAGACGAGATCAAAGCCCGACAGTATCTGCGAAAAAGACAGCTGACGGGGAAAATCTTGTCAAGAAAGATGGTGCCCGAAGACATCATTCAGATCGTGAAGATGAAGCCCTGCGATGTCTGCGAATGGGTTGCGGCCACCATCCAGGGCGAAGTTCTTCCTGTTGCAACGCCCACTTAGCATCACTGTGCTTGGCGTCATTGTGCTTGATCTATGTGAACGGCAACCGAGAGGCCCTTCTTGGCGCGCTTCCGGCCGATGATGTCAACTGTCAAGGAAAAGCCTGAGGATCCTTGACCGGCTCGGGTGCTTGAGCTTGCGCAAAGCCTTCGCCTCGATCTGCCGGATCCGCTCGCGCGTCACCGAAAACTGCTGGCTGACCTCTTCCAAAGTATGGTCCTTGTTCATGCCGATGCCGAACCGCATGCGTAGCGTGCGTTCTTCGCGCGGAGTAAGCGAGCCGAGCACGCGTGTCGTAGTCTCGCGCAATTGCGATTGGATGGCGGCATCAATCGGCGGGACGGCGTCCTTGTCCTCGATGAAATCGCCGAGGTGCGAATCCTCCTCGTCGCCCACGGGCGTCTCCATGGAGAGCGGCTCCCTGGCAAGCTTGAGAGCTTTGCGCACATTCTCCAGTGGCATGCTGAGCTTCTCGGCGAGCTCCTCGGGCGTGGGCTCGCGCCCGATCTGGTTGAGCATCTTGCGCGACATGCGCATTATTTTGTTCGCCACCTCGATCAGGTGTATGGGGATTCGGATGGTGCGCGCCTGCTCCGCGATCGAGCGGCTCATCGCCTGGCGGATCCACCAGGTCGCATAGGTTGCGAACTTATAGCCGCGGCGGTACTCGAACTTGTCGACCGCCTTCATCAGCCCGATATTGCCCTCTTGGATCAGGTCGAGAAACTGCAGCCCGCGGTTGGTGTATTTCTTGGCGATGAAGATGACGAGGCGCAGGTTCGCTTCCACCATCTCCTTCTTCGCCTGGCGCGCCTCGCGCTCGCCCTTCTGCACCATCTGCACGATCTTGCGGAACTCGCCGATGTCGAGCCCGGTCTCCCCTGCGAGCACCTGGATGTCGTGACGGTACTGGCGGATCTTGTCCTTCTCCTTCGCAACGAAATTTTTCCAGCATTTGGCCGCAAGCCTGGAGATCTGGTCGAGCCAGTGCGGATCGAGCTCCGAGCCTTGATAGTTGCGCAGGAAGTCCTCGCGGCTCACGGCGTGGCTTTCGGCGAGCCGCATGAGACGGCCCTCATACCCGACGAGGCGCTTGTTGATGTCGTAAAGCTGCTCGACCAGGGAATTGATGCGCCTCTGGTTGAGCCGCAGCGATTTCACTTCGGCGATGATCTCATCCTTGAGCTTCTTGCAGCGGCGCTCCCGTGCGGGGGAGAGCGTGGTGTTCTTGAGCTTGAGCTCGATGTGCTGGTCCTGCAGCCGGCGCAGGCGCGTGTAGGCGTCGGCGATGTTGTCGAAGGTGTCGAGGACCTTCGGCTTGAGCTCGGCCTCGATCGCTCCGACCGAGAGCGAGTTCTCCACCTCTCCGGCGTCGAGCACCGGTTCGCCCGGTATGCCCTCGCCCGTTTCGCCTTCCTCGCCGTCGGAGCCTGTCGGTGCTGCCTGAAAGGGAGTCGCAGCAGGGGGCGCCGCGGGCGGTGCCGCTGTTTGCGCAAGCGGCGGGAGGCCGGCAACTGGTGCCTCGGGAACCGGCTGCCCGTCCGATGCCATAACCGCAGCCGGCATAGCCTTGGCCTCAGGGCCGGCATAGGTGGCTTCGAGATCGATGATATCGCGCAGGAGGATTTTTCCCTCCCTGAGCTCGTCGCGCCAGATGATGATGGCCTGGAAGGTGAGCGGGCTCTCGCACAGGCCCGCGATCATGGCCTCGCGACCCGCCTCGATACGCTTTGCGATCGCGATTTCGCCCGCGCGCGAAAGCAGGTCCACGGAGCCCATTTCGCGCAGATAAATGCGCACGGGATCGTTGGTGCCCTCCGTCGGCTCTTTGGCATCCGATTTTGCAGGGACCGCGTGCTCAACCTCGATCAGCTCGCCCCCGGTCTGTT
>Ga0209328_10000182_pt1 | contig 14085 bp, 12 predicted proteins | sample JacPinW_OM3H0_M1_FD_187954 | JGI IMG/M metagenome (GOLD analysis project Ga0209328, IMG submission 187954) | Forest soil microbial communities from Algoma, Ontario, Canada - Jack Pine, Ontario site 1_JW_OM3H0_M1 (SPAdes) (version 2) | ecosystem: Environmental > Terrestrial > Soil > Boreal... | reverse complement strand
CGGTCGATCCTGATTTATGGAAAGAGGACAAGATCGACGTGCCGGTATCGATGATTTTGGCGAAGCAACCGGTCTGGACGGCAGAGTATGAGCAATTCGTGCGTGGCCTGGCGCCGAAAGTGGATTATCAAGTGTGGGAGAACGTTTCCCATTTTCTGATGATGGAGAAGCCGCGAGAGTTCAACGCTGCGCTTACGGTCTTCTTGCAACAGAACCAGCTTCTCGATTAATATCCTCAGTCAGAAGGATAGTAAGCGTGACGTAGGAGCAGGCGGCGAGCCTGCGACGCGAGGGTTGGGATTTCAGGGATTCGGGCGTTGGCTTTACGGCGTTGCAGTCATGGAAATTAATCTCGGTGCCCGGCTTCCCTGGGTGCCCTCGCTGCGCTCGGCACCTCCCGCCGTAAGTCGGCTAAAGCCAACGCCTGCCAAATCGCTCGTAAGTGGCGGCCGAATCAGTTAAATTAGCGTCAATGGTTTCACTCAATCGGGACGCGCTCAGCGACAAGGTTCTCGAAGGCGAGCGGATTTCATTCGACCAAGCGATCGAGCTGTATTCGATGCCGCTGGAAGAATTGGGCGCGCTGGCAGATGTGCGGCGGAACCTGGCGAAGGAAAAAAGTTATGGCGGTCGCGGTCGCGAGATCGTGACCTACATCGCCGACCGCAACATCAATTACACGAATGTTTGCAACGTCTATTGCAAGTTCTGCGCGTTTTACCGGACGGAGCGCGACGACGACCATTACGTGCTATCGCTCGAACAGATCGACCAAAAACTCGACGAACTTTCGGCGGCCGGCGGAGTTCAAATCCTAATGCAAGGCGGACACCATCCGAAATTGCCGTTTCAGTGGTATGTCGATCTTTTGCAGCACATCAAAAGGAAATATCCGCACATCAACATCCACGGATTCAGTCCACCGGAATTCCAGCATTTCGCCGAAACATTCCGGATGCCGCTGCGGGAAGTGATTGTCGAATTCAAGAAAGCCGGGCTCGGATCGATTCCCGGCGGCGGCGGCGAAATCCTAGTCGATCGGGTCCGCAAAAAGATTTCGCCGTTAAAAATCAACAGCGACCAATGGCTGGAAGTGATGCAGGTCGCGCACGAGCTCGGTTTGAAATCGAGCGCGACCATGATGTTCGGACACGTAGAGACGATCGAAGAACGGATCGAACATTTGCAACGCATTCGCGATCAGCAGGACCGGAGCGGAGGGTTCACCGCCTTCATTTGCTGGACGTTTCAGCCTCAGCACACGGTCTTGAAGGTGAAACAGCCGACCGGCGTGGCCGAATATTTACGGACGCAGGCGCTCTCCCGGATTTTTTTGGACAACATCGACAACATCCAGAGTTCATGGGTCACACAAGGGCCGGAGATCGGTCAGGTCGCGTTGAAATACGGCGCCAACGATTTTGGTTCGGTGATGATGGAGGAAAATGTGGTGAGCGCGGCGGGGACGACGTTCCGCCTGGACGCGGAGAAGATCGAATCGCTGATCCGCGATGCGGGTTACGAACCGCGCCGCCGAAATAATTCTTACGAACTGTTGAACTGAACGGCCCCCGGCACTGTCTATGACAGGCACCGCGCCACTCTCGAAAAAATCCCGCCTTGACGATAGCCTGCTTCTCCTCTAAGTCCCGCGTGTCCCGCGCCAGGTTTTACGCTGCGCGGGATTCGGCATCTTGATTGTTATGAGAGAATTTTGGGGATCGGCGAGGGGCTGGACACTGGCGATGTTCTTCGTGACCTGCGCAGCGTTGTTTACGCCTGCAGTCGCGCAGGCGCAACAAGAAGCACCGACCATACGTTCGATCGACGTGCAATACTCCGGTCCGGCGACGGTGTCGAAGGAGGTGATTCTCGCACAAATCCGGACGGCAGTTGGTCAGCCGTATTCCGATGCGACGGTCGAAGACGACATTCGCAGCCTTTACAAGACCGGCGTGATTCAGAATGTGCGAATTTTTGCGCAGCCTGAAGCGGACGGCGTCAAAGTGATTGTGGCCGTGCAAACGCGGCAGGTGCTGCGCGAACTGGTTATCGACGGTGCGCACCGCGTCAGCGCGAAGAAGCTTCGCAAGGAAATCGGAGTAAGACTCAACGCGCCGGTCAACGAGGACGATTTGCAGAAAGCGCGGCAGAAGATCGTCGACAGGTATCAGAGCAGGGGTTTCACCGACATCACAGTGGATTTCCACGTCGAGCCGATCGACGAGAGTCGTGGGACGGCGCGCGTCATTTACACGATCAACGAAGGTGTGAAGGGAGCGGTCAGCCGGATTCATTTTGAAGGCAACGAGCATTTCAGCGAGCGAATTCTACGCAAGCAGATGAAGACTCGGGGCAAGACGATGATCGCTTTCATCGACAAATCGGGACGGTTGGATGAGGTCCAATTGCAGCAGGACCTCGATGCCATAAAAGAGTTTTACCAAAACAACGGCTACGTCGACGTGGAAGTTCAAGAGGTCAGGCGGGAGCGAAAGAAGGGGCCGCTTCTTATCACCATCGGGATCAAGGAGGGGACCCTCTATCACGTCAACAAACTCTCTTTCGCGGGTTACAAACAAACCACTGAGCAGAAAGTTCGCGCCATCATCAAAATGAAAGAGGGCTCCGTCTACTCGCCCAAACAATTGCACGATGACGCGAAAGCCGTCGCTGACGCCTACGGTCACGGAGGGTATGTCGATCTTGTGATTCTCCCGCAAGGGACTCCCGCCGGCACCGGTTTGATCGATGTTCATTACAAGATCGAGGAGGGCAATCGTTCATTCGTGGAACGGATCAACATCATTGGGAACTCGCGCACCAAAGACAAAGTGCTCCGCCGCGAGATTCTGGTCGCGCCGGGCGATGTGTTCGACACCGTGCGAGTGGAGACGAGCAAGAAACGTCTCGAAAACCTCGGCTACTTTACCAGAGTCGAGACTTATCCGGAAGAAACCGGGGTTGAGGGTCGCAAAGACCTGGTCGTGCAGGTGGAAGAAAAGCGAACGGGTTCGTTAAATTTCGGCGCCGGCTATAGCACGGTCGACAAATTGATCGGATTCGTGGAGCTGACTCAGGGTAACTTCGATATCACAAACTGGCCCGGATTAACCGGTGCCGGTCAAAAATTCCGGGCAAAAGCACAAGTCGGCAGTCAACGGAAGGACTTTTCGGTTGGCCTGACCGAGCCGTATTTCCTCGACCGGCGATTTTCGCTTGGCGGACAGATATTTTATTCAGAGGCGTCCTACCTGAGTTCGGTCTACGACCAGCGGAACTACGGCTTTTCATTGGAAGCGCGAAAGCCGATCTACTCATGGATCTACGGCGTGCTCGGATATAGTCTGCAAAACTACCAAATCTACAACGTCGCCACCGGCGTCTCGCCGGAAATTCGGGCTGAAGCAGGCACAACGACAAAAAGCATGGTGAGCACCAGTCTGGTTTGGGACCGGCGCGACAATCCATTTTTAACTCGCAAGGGCGAGCGCATTTCAATTTCGCCCTTTGTTGCCGGAGGCCCGCTCGGTGGAGATGAGCAAATTTACGGAGTGGATATCGGAGCGACCAAATACGTCCGGGTGTGGAAAGACATAATCGTTTTGGCGGATGTTGAGGCCGCAACTGTGGACGTTTGGAGTGGGCCCGAGACAAAATTGTTCCAAACGAGCGGCCTCGTAACCGACGCCAAAGGCGTGCCGATCCCCGGTGGTACGCCTGTGCCTTTCACGCAACAATTTCCAGCCGTGCCGATCTACGATCGTTTGTATCTCGGCGGTTCTAATAACCTCCGCGGCTTCCGGTTTCGCGATATCGGTCCTAAAGATACGTTTAGCCAACCGATTGGTGGCCAGTCCATGGCCCGCGCGACGGTAGAAGTAAGTTTTCCGATCATCGAAAAAGCGCGCGGGGCCTTTTTTTACGACTGCGGCTTCGTCAATCCTGATCCCTGGGATTTTGCTCCCGAGACACTTGCGGTGCCTCGTGGAAATAACGCGATTGCGACTGCGATCGCCAATGGTGCGCCAGTGGGCCCTAATGGCGTTCCTATCGTCAGTCCTCGCCGGACTTTCGACAGCTTCGGTTCGGACTTCGGAGTCGGGGTTCGCCTCGATTTGCCGATTGGGCCGTTGCGCCTCGATTACGGGTTTCCAATTGACACGGCCGGGAATGCAAAGCATGGCCATCTGAACTTCAGCGTCGGCTACCAGTTTTAATCGAATATTGGCACTTGCGGTGTGGACGGTTTCCGACGACTTATTTAGCCCTCTTATGAAAAAATTGCTTTGTTTGACACTGGTTTCCTTGCTCGTCCTGCCGATCGCGGCGCGGGCGCAAGGAACCCTGAAAATCGGGACGGTCGATATGAACCGCACCTTCCGGGAATACAATAAGACCAAGGATGCTGAGGCGAAGATTAACGATGCTAAGAATCAGGCGAAAAAAGAATACGACGAACGTGCAGACGCCTACAAAAAAGCGCTCGACGATATCAACAACCTCAACAAACAGCTTGAGGCCCCGGCCTTGAGCGCCGATGCGAAGGCCCAGAAAGCCAAAGAGCGGGACGACAAGATTTCAAACATCAAGAACATGGAGCGAGAGATCACCGAGTTTCGGCAGACGCGCGAGCGCCAGCTTCAGGAGCAGGCGTTGCGGATGCGCGAGGGCATCGTCAAAGAAATTACCGACGTCGTCATGGACAAGGTGAAAGCGAGCAATCTCGACCTGGTCTTCGATAAATCCGGCAACAGTCTCAACGGCGTTCCGGTGCTGATGTATTCCCGAGACAGCGTCGATTTCACCAACGACGTGATCACGGTTTTGAACAAGCCCGGCCGGGCCAGCTCGGCAACGACCACTGGACCCAGTCCGAGCGCCTCAGCTCCGAGCGCTTCCGCGACCCCGAAGAAGCCTTAACGGCAATTCGCGAATTAAAAACACACGCGGGAACGAACTCGCGTGTGTTTTTTGCGTACAGGTTCGCAATTCGCGATTACGTTTCGGCTGGATCCGGAGCGAACGTGAATTCAAACGAATACAAGCGAAGTCGGCTTGGGAGATGGAGGGCGCTCTCTGTCTGCTTGACCACCCTCCTTCCGCTAGCGTTCGTTGGAATCGGACAAGCCGCCCCAAGTTGGGAATCCACTCTGACCAAAGATCCGCCTGGTAATTTTCCCGAGCTCCGACCGGTACGCACTACCTATCATTTCGGCTGGTCCGGATTTACCGCCGGTGTCGGAGACATGCACTTTACCAAGACGGGTGATAAACGCTTTCAGCTTGAGGCGACCGGTCGAACCATTGGTCTCGTTCGCGCTTGGTGGAAATTGGACGCGAGCTACCGCGGATTAACCAATGCCGAAACGCTTCGCCCGATCGAAAGTAAACAGATCGAAATCTACCGAAGGAAAAAACTCGTCACTGATCTTACCTTCACTGATTCCGGCGTGATGCGCGCGCGAACGGAAGGAACCGGCGCCAAAGCAACCAAACCATTCAATTTCCCCGAGTTGTTCGATCTGCACAGCGCACTGCTCTATTTGCGCAGTCAGCCACTCAACGACCACAGTGTTCTTCGCATTGTCGTTTATCCCGCCACTTCCGCTTATCTAACAACGGTCACGGTCCTCGGCCGCGAACGCGTGACTGTCCGCGCGGGCGGCTACAACGCGATCAAAATCGATCTTCAACTGAAGCGCTTGGGGAAAAAACTTGAATTGGAGCCGCATCGGAAATTCCGGCGCGCGACAATATGGATCTCAGACGATGAGAATCGCATCCCGCTTCGCATTGAAGCGCAAATCTTTGTCGGCACTGTCTTCGCCGAGCTGCAAGCGATGCGCTTCGATCAAGACAAAACTTGAACGCAAGATCTCGATCCGCGCTACTGAGCGATAATCAGCGGTCGGGAATCCATTCGCCACGGACGGGCGCTTCCCGCAACGGACGGCGGCGCGGGACGTAAATCGGCGTGTGGGCACCCGGCAAAAGTTCGAGAGCGGCAAGAGTGTCCAGGTCGAGTCGCCCGGTGACAGGAAGCCGCGCCCGCGCCTGATAGGCCCGCAAGGAAAAGTCCAAATCAGGGCTGGCGGCTCCATCGATCGCACCGCGATAAAGCCCTCGTCGCGCCAAAATGCTTTGTGCTGAAATGATCACATTCCGCTGAACTTGCGGCGGCGCTGATTCGAAGGGCGTGCCGGCAAAATTCTCGGCCGGACGCGCCGCAACCGCGTCATAATTCGGACGGGCGGGTAATTGTCGATCTTGCTGCGGTTCTGGAAATGGTTGCCCAGTCAAAGGATTCGTTGGAGCCGAACTTTCCCGCGGTTCGGCGCGCAAATCCGAAGTCTCCGGCGCAGCGGGCGCCCGCGTTGGCGACGCTTTTACGATCGCGCGAGCACCGGAAGATTCGACCCCAAGAGATTTGAGCGTTTCATCATTGAGATCGCCACTGATTTGAAGCCCATTACGAATTTGGTAGCGCCGAATCGCCGCTGTCGTGTCCGCATCTTTTTCGCCGGTAACTTCGCCGTAATAAAAACCCTGGTCCTTCAGCGCCTGCTGCACATTTTGGACGACTTGGTCTGCCCTTGCTACTGCCGCGAGTGCGGCCACCAGAACCACAACTGCGATCCGAAGTTTCATGTCGATGTTGCTTTGACGCCGAAATCTGTTCGCTATTCAGTCCCCGCCCCGGTCACGGCGAGCGGCAGCTGTCGTTGTTTTAAAACGTCGCGATAGCGCAGGATACCTTCGCTAATGGCCGCCGCCATCTGCTCGCGGTAATCGTTACTTTCCAGCTTCGCGATATCGTCTTTGTTGCTAAGAAACCCGGCTTCCACCAGCACCGCCGGGACTCCAACGTTGGCAATCACAAAAAATTGCTCGGCTTTTGTCCCGCGATCGAGCGCCTTGGTTCGCGCCACCATCGCCTCCTGAATGAACTTGGCCAAACTCTGGCTCGCCAAAGTCGGCGACTCGGCCGCCGGCCCTTGAAAAAACGGAATCCACGAAACAAGCCGCGGAGCCGGTGCGGCCTGATGCTCGGCATAATAGGTTTCGACTCCACCGACCACTTTCTTTCCTTCATTGAAATGGATGCTGACAAAGATGCAGTCCCGCGCGCGATTCGTAACTGCCGCGCGATCGGCCAGCGAAACATAACTGTCGCCAACTCGCGTCATCAGCGTCGCCAGACCTTGGGCTTGAAGTAATCGATCGACGCGCTGCGCGATATCGAAAGTCAAATCCTTCTCATAAATCGCGCCGCACATCGCACCGGAATCCTGGCCGCCGTGGCCAGGATCGAGAACAACCAGCGTGAATGGCGCCGGCGCAGCAGTATGGCGCATCGAAGGTGCCGGCCGTGGAATGGAAAGGACTTGCCACCAGATGAACGAAGCCGCCATCAGCGAAAGTCCCAGCCACGCGACAATGTTTTTCATTGCCCCGCCGAAGCCGAATCGCCCTCGAAACATTGCTACCTTTGAAGACTGGAACGCAGTTCTTCGTCCGCCAAAGTTCGATAACGAATCGCGCTCTTGCGGTCGCGCTCGAGCACGGCCGCTTCCATTCCGGCGTTGGTCAGCTGCTCATCTCGATGTTTGCGAATCGCGTCGCGTTCCGGCAATTCCTTGCTCGCGTTTTCTCCCATCGTCATTCGGCCAACGCTCCACGCATCGAATGCCACATTGATGGCGTCCGGCAGCGCCGCGTCGGTAACGTGTTCTTTTTGCAAAAACTTTTCCATCAGCTCTGCCGACTGGCGCGTTCCACTCAAGACTGCAAACCGCTGCCTCGGTTGCCCAGTCAAACCATCAGCCGCGATTGCGCCGTCATAATCGATACGCAAAAACAAATCTTCTTTCGGGCTCGAACCAATCTCGGCAAAAAGCAGCCGCGCCAAAAACGGCGCACCATAAACTTGCTCAAACGCACTCTTCAGTACCGGGCTGAGCGAGTAATGCGCGAGACGGCGCAGGGAAACGTCCGCCGCCGAGCGCGTGAAACCCTCGGTGCTCGCCAATTCGATTGCCGCCAATCGCAATCGCTCGATATCGCCGGGATGGCCGATCGCGCCCATCGCGATCCGGTCGTAAATCTCAAAAATCTTTTGTCGCGCGCGTCCGAGCGTTACGAAAAGAATTCCGTCACGATATCCAACCGCCGCGATCGGGCTACCCGCCGCGAGCTGCGTTTCGATATACTCGCGTCGGTTCGCGATCGCCTCTACCCAACGATACGGCTCTTCGATCATGCCACCTTTTGTTTGAACACGCCGGCGATCTTTTGCTCCGGCAACGTGGTGATCCCTTCGCGCGAAACAATCTTGATCAGTGGAAAAATTTTCCCGCTTCGATCGACTCCGCCGGTGGAAGTATCCGCCTCGGCCGCGGTGTCGAGCGCACGCAAGGCGATCGCAGTCGCTTCGTCCTCGTTCAATTCCTGCAGCTTCTTGCCGCCCCAGTTATTCTCGTAATAAAGGATGCCGCGCACCGCCGGCGAACCTGAGCCGGTTGCGGCATAATCTGTCACTTCGAATTGCGCGCCCATCGCGTCGTAAAAATAGAGTCGGGCTTCCGGTTTTGAATTTCCATCGTAGGTCGCGAAAATCGGCACCACCACGCCGACGCCCTGCATGACGAAACCGAAGTTGTCCCGCAACAATTTGGAAAGGGCGCGCACTTTGCCGTCCACGCTCATCTCCTGCAATTGTGTCCGCCGAAAATATTGAAACGAATGCTCGAGCACGCGCGCCATTTCCCAGGCCGTGGCCGGCACGCCCGCGATGGCCATGATCGAATGGCGATCGATCTCGAGCACTTTATCAGCGCGATCGTAAACGACGGTGTTGCCAGCAGTGGCGCGACGGTCGCCCGCTACCAGCACACCGCCCGCAAATTTGAACGCGAGGATAGTGGTCGACTCCGTCTGAACGAACGGATGATTTCCGGCCGCGGCGGTTGGTTCGGGCGCGATCTGGAGCAAACCTTTGCGCCGCAAGAGCGCCGGGAAATCTTCGCTCCCGCCAGAGAAATTCTGGTCCAATGCCAAAGGTGGCTTGTCCATTATTGGCCGGTGCGCTGGCGGTAGCGCTTCGACTGGTTCGGATCCACCTTCCGCATTTTCTTCAATAAATCCTTCGTGTCCGGCCGCGAGATGTCTGGCGAACGCGGACCACCTTCGTCTCCCTGCTTAGGACCCCACGGAGCGGGATCAAACGGCTTTTGCACGCGCTCCGGCATACCAAAAAATTTAAGGAGAAATGATGCGAAGGCAAGCTGGCCCATCTCTTAGCTACCCCGCTTGCCAGTGGAAGCGGCCGATGCCAGAATCGGAGTTCAATGAAATCGCTGTTCGGAGGAGCTCTTGCCGGTCTTGTTTTCATCGCTCTCGCGAATTCGAACGGCTTCGCCCAAACTTTCGCACCGACTCCGAAAACGGCCGCGACTCAAACCGCTGCGAGCCAAACTGTGGAAATTCAGGAGCTGACCAAAAAGATCGACGAGCAAAATGCGAAGATCGACATGCTTTCGCAACAAATTCTCAAGCTTCAGCAGGCGATCGACCACCAGCGTCCCGGCGTCATTATTGGCGAGGGCGCCCCCTCGGTATCGGCGTCGGCAACATCGACATCCACTTCCGCGTCGCCGGAACCATCCGCTAAAGCCGCCAACGGCAGCGGCAGCAATCACATCGTCGCCCGCGGCGAAACGCTCACTTCTATCGCGAAGATGCACAACGTCAGTGTCGGCGAGCTGCAAAAATACAATCACATCGATAACCCACTGAAATTGCAGGCTGGCCAAACGCTTTTGATTCCCCCATCGCCGATCCCAACGCCCTCTTCCGGCGAGTGATCGATGGAGCATGTCTCCAGCGAGTCCTGGTTTTTGCGCAAACATCAGGACGGCTCCATCTTCGGACCGATTTCGTTCGATCAACTTTCCGGTTGGGCTTCGGCCGCTCAAGTCGCACCGCACGACGTTGTCTCCACTGATCAACAAACATGGCTGAAGGCGCCGATGGTGCCGCAGCTCGGGATGGATTGGTTGGTCGAAGTCACGAGCGAGCATTACTACGGACCCACCACCGTCGGCGCGATTCAGGAATTTATTCGCCTCGGCAATATCAACGCAGACACCTTCGTCATTAATTCATGCGATGGAACGCGTCGGCAGATCCGTGAAATGCACGCGCTTTTCAAAACGAACGCGGTCAGCTCGAAAGCGAGCAAAACCAATGTTGCGACCGAGCCCGCCGCCGCGGGCATTTCCATGCGCCTTCAGGAGCGGATTCGCGATCTCGAACAAACCTTGCGCGACGAACGCCGCGCCCTCGCGGAAGCTGAGCGGCGTTACCAAAAGCTGGAAGAGAAATATAACGCGCTTCTCGAACGCAGCCGTCCGCTCGCTTAGATCGACATTTGTTCGTCTGGCGACGGGACCGGCGCCTCTTCTAAATTGGCGGCCACATCGACGATGTCGCGCGGCGATTCGAGCAAGCTTTGCTCGCACAGCCGCGCGTATTTTCCGCCGTGCCCGATCAGCTCCTCGTGCGTGCCGCGCTCAATGATGCGGCCATGATCGAGCACGAGAATTTGATCGGCGTGCACGATTGTCGAAAGCCGGTGCGCAATGACCATCGACGTCCGGTTTGCCATCAAATGCTCGAGCGCCTCTTGAATCAAACGCTCGGTCGCGGTGTCCACGCTCGCAGTCGCTTCGTCTAGGATCAAAATTGGAGGATCCTTGAGCAACGCGCGCGCGATTGAGAGCCGCTGCTTTTCGCCCACGCTTAGCTTCACACCGCGCTCGCCGACCACGCTCTCCAGTTTGTCCGGCAGGCGCTCGATAAACTCGCGCGCATTGGCCGCTTCCACAGCGCGCCATAACTCCGCGTCAGTCGCGCTCGGTTTTCCCATTAGAAGATTTTCGCGAATCGATCCGTTGAAGAGAAAACTTTCCTGCGTTACCAGGCCGATGTTCTCACGCAGCGCGCGAATGCCGTATTCACGGATCTCTTTTCCATCGACAAAAATCTGCCCGTCGCCCTTTTTCAATTCGTAGAAACGCGGAAGCAAACTCGCCACCGTCGATTTGCCGGCGCCGGTTGCGCCGACCAGCGCAATTGTTTCGCCCGGTCGCGCATGCAGCGAAACATTCTTCAGTGCGGGAAGACCTTCGGCATAACTGAAATGGACGTTTTCGTAACGAATGTCGCCAGCGACTCGCACCGGCGCGTAATTGTCGATCCAACCGGGCTCGATCGGTTCGTCCAGAATTTCAAACACGCGCTCGCCCGCGGCCCGACCGGCTTGGACAAGCTGATTCAATTGATGAAGCCGGCTGATCGGATCGTAAAGAAACGCGGTCAGCATCAAGAACATAACCAGATCGCCGAGCTGCATCGCGCCGCTGAGCACGGCGTAACTTCCGAACGCGAGCACCATCACCGCGCCGATCGCTTCAAACATCGACATCGACGGAGAATAAATCGCCCAGACCCGCATCACGACGAGAGTGGCGTGCCGCAACTGATCGCTCACGCGATTGAACCGCGCGTGTTCCTCTTTCTCTCGCGCGAAACTTTTGATCTGGCGAATCCCGGAAAGATTATCGTGCAAGAGCGCGTTCATCGCTGAGGCCGCGCGGCGTTGCAGTCGATAACGCCGATGCGCGGTCAGCGTGTAGGTCAACGCGCCCGCGATCAAAAATGGGAACGGAATCAGCGCAAGCAACGCCAGCCTGGCGTTGAAATAGAACATCACACTGAGAACGATCATCGCTTGGAGGATCGCGACCACACCTTGCTCGATTCCATCGATCAGGACGCGCTCGACCGAATTCACGTCTTCGATCACGCGCGTCATCAAATCGCCAGTCGCCCGATTGTCGAACCATCGCAGCGGCAGCAGTTGAATGTGCGAATACAAATCGCTCCGCAAATCGAAGATCACGCGTTGCTCGAAAGTGTTGTTCAAAATAATGCGCAGCGTATTGAAGGCGTGCTGAAGCAAAAACGCGACAAACGCGATCAGCACCAGCGGCAATAATTTTTCCGGATGATGCTGGCGCACGACGTCGTCGATGATCCACTTCGTCACACCCGGAAAAACGATCACCGTCAGCGTGCCAAGGATCGCGCACCCGAGCGTGCCCAACGCCAGCGCCGGATAACGCTTCAAGTAACCGAAGACGCGCCATACCGTTTTCATTTGCGAGCAAGTTATCACAGCTCGCGCTGTGCAACATCTGGGTGGATCGGCCGCTCCGCGGGCGATGCTAAAAAAGAAAGGGCGGCTCCGCCGCCTAGACTTTAACATCGAGCAAGGGATTGCTCGATCCACCATCTCAGACGTGATCGCCGGAATGTTTATGTCGATCTTTGAAGGTGAGTTCGGCGATGCCAGACTTATCGAGCTCGCCCAAACCTTCCGCGATCATGCGCTCGTATTGTTCTTTGGTCGCGCGCGCAAGCGGTAGATCAAGACCGAGTTGACGCGCGAGCTCGAGCGCAATGCCGCTGTCTTTGGCCGCGTGCGCGGCGGAGAAAAAGCAGCTGTGCTCGCGGTTCTGCATATCTTCGGCATCCGTTTCCAAGACGCGCGACGCCGCGCCGGTCTGGGAAAAAACATTTCTCAGCATTTCCAAATCAAGCCCGAGCGCCGCACCGAGCGCCAGTCCTTCGGCCAGGCCGGCGGTGTTGATATTCATCACCATGTTGACCAGTGCCTTCACTTTCGCCGCTTCGCCAGCTTTGCCGATAAAACGAACGGTCGCAGCAAGCTCTTTAAGCACGGGCTCCGCTTTCCGGAACGCCGCCTCGGCCCCGCCGCACATCAAATAAAGTTTCCCCTCGCGCGCCTGGGTAATGCTCGAGGCCATGCACGCTTCAAGCGATTGCGCGCCGGCTTTCTCCGCCATCTTCTCAACATCGACATGCACCTGCGGTGAAATCGTCGCGCAGTTGATGAAAAGTTTTTCGCGTGCATTGACGAGAAGATTGTCTCCGGTTCCCGAGAAAATGTTACGCATCGCTTTGTCGTCGGTGACGACAGTCAAGATCACGTCGGATTCCGCCGTCACTTCCGCCAAATCCTGGCACGCGGCACAGCCAAGTTCTCCCGCCAGATCGGTGGCCACTTTCCGGTTCGTGTCGTGAACCGCGGTCACGTGAAAGTTTCGATCTTTCAATCGACGCGCCATGTTCGCGCCCATTCGCCCAACGCCAACAAGTCCGATGTTCATTTACGAAACTTGCCTGCGAAGAACGGGTTATGTTTTTTTTCTTCTTCGACGCTCGTCATCGGCCCGTGACCGGGACAAATGATCGTTTCATCCGGCAAGGTCAGGATTTTCTCGAGGTTGTTTCGAACCGCGTCTTTGTAGGAAACGGTCCCGCCACCCATCGAGCCAGCGAAAAGCGAGTCGCCGACGATCGCAATCGGACGAGTAAGACCCGTCGCGACAAAAGTCATTCCGCCCGACGAATGTCCCCAGGTCAACCGCGCTTCGATGTCGATCTTGCCAACGCGAAATCTTTTTCCTTCCTCGATCTTTTCCGCGCCCGGCACCGGTTCGCGTTCCGGCGCGAAAACCTCGGCGCCCGTTTCTTCGCGCAGTCGAGGCAAGTCGGCGACGTGATCGGAATGGGCGTGCGTCAGCAAAATCAATTCGACGCTCAGACTTTCTTTTGTGGCCAGCTTTAGCATTCCGGCGGAATCTGCGCCGGTATCAAATGCGGCTGCGTGTTTCGTTGCCGGGTCCCAAACGAGATACGCATTCACGAGCATCCCGCCGTAACTGGTATTGAATTGCGCGAGCCCCTCGAAATTATCGAGCTTGTCCGGTTTCCATTTACCCTGCGCAAGATCGGCCAGTGCGTTTGCGTCGAGATCCAGCACCGGCGCAATCGCGCGCAGAGTCGCTTCGTCCGCTTGCCCATCGCGCGCTCTACGAACTGCATCCGCGCTCATGCCGGATTTCTTCCCCAGGTCGCTATCGGAAATGCCTAAACCGCGTTGCGCTTTGCCGATGATGTCCCCGACGTTGTCTTCCAGTTCAATCATAACCTTCT
>Ga0209328_10000180_pt1 | contig 14164 bp, 14 predicted proteins | sample JacPinW_OM3H0_M1_FD_187954 | JGI IMG/M metagenome (GOLD analysis project Ga0209328, IMG submission 187954) | Forest soil microbial communities from Algoma, Ontario, Canada - Jack Pine, Ontario site 1_JW_OM3H0_M1 (SPAdes) (version 2) | ecosystem: Environmental > Terrestrial > Soil > Boreal... | reverse complement strand
CCGTTGAAATCGCCGCTCGCCAGGATCTTTCCGTCCGTCTGCACCACGATTGACCGGACAATGCCGCTCGCGTTCGGGTCGAAGGAATCAGCCGCGCCGGTCACGGGATCGAGCCGGGCCATGCGATTGCGCGTCTGTCCGCCAATGAAGGTGAAAGCGCCGCCCGCTAGAATTTTGCCGTCGATCTGCACCGCGATTCCCTGGACAAAACCGTTCGCGCTCGGATTGAACGAATCCGCCGCACCGGTTACGGCATCAAGCCGGGCCATGCTGTTGCGAGTCTGTCCGCCGATGCTGGTAAAGGTGCCGCCCGCTAAAATCTGACCGTCCGCCTGCACCGCGATTATAAGGACAAAATTGTTCGCGCTCGGATTGAAGGCGGTGTCGAGCGTGCCATCCGCGTTCAGACGGGCAATGTAGTTACGGGCGACGGCCGTTCCGCCATTGGGTGCGAGAGATGTAAACTCGCCGCCGATAAGAATCTTGCCGTCCGGTTGGGCGACGACGACGCGAACCGTGCCGTTCGCATTCGGATCGAAACCGTCGAGCGCGGACTGCCCGCGCACGGCCGCCGCGCCGCCCGCCACCAGCAAGGAAACGGAACACAGTATGAGCGCAGCTCTCTTAGTCTTTGATGTTGCTCTCATAAATGGCGTGAACGCGGCGACGTGAGTAGCCATTGTTTGTGAGGTGTGCGTTTTCATTTTTTCGATTGCCCTTCTCATCGACATAAAGCGGAAACGACCACGAGATGGGGCCAGATATTTTTGCCATGGCGGGGATCCTCCCTCTCACGTTTAGAATTGCTCTAGCGAGGCCGTCCCTTTATTCTCAGTTTTCGATTGATAGAGTTCGGCGCTCCCGGATCTTCCGAAAATATCTCGCATGATATCGACCCCTCCCCGAGAGCACGTCACCCAGATGCTGGTCGATTGGAGCAAAAGCGATCACGACGCACCGGCCCGCCTGATACCATTCGTCTACGACGAACTACGCCAGCTCGCCCGCCAATATCTGCAGCGAGAACGCCCTGATCACACGTTGCAGGCGACCGGTCTTGTCCACGAAGCTTATCTGCGCCTCGTCGATCAAAGCACCACCACCTGGCAGAACCGTGCCCACTTTTTCGGCGTGGCCGCACAAGTCATGCGCCGCATCCTCGTCGATTACGCTCGAGCCCATCGCGCTGAAAAGCGCGGCGGCGGCTGGGACAAGCTTGCCTTTGATGAAGCGCTCGCGCCTTCCATGGAACGCAACGTCGATCTGATCGCACTCGACGACGCGCTGAAGGATCTTCTCGCGTTCGATCCGCGCCAGAGTCAGATCGTCGAACTCCGCTTCTTCGGTGGCCTGACCAACGAAGAAATCGGCGAAGTGCTGGATATTTCTCCGAGGACTGTGAAACGAGAATGGCGACTTGCCAAAGCGTGGCTGCGGCGGGAGATCATGACTGGGGAGGACAATGCGGCCGGCCGGTGAGCGCTGGGTCCGCATCAAGGAACTATTCGAGGCGGCGGTCAACCTCGATCCGAACCAACGCACGGCTCTCCTTGATGAGGAATGTGGCGGCGATGAAACTCTGCGCGGTGAAATAGAATCCCTTCTCAAGTCGGACGAACGAACCGAGGACTTCATCGAGCGGCCGGCTTTCGCAATTCCTCACGACCTGTTTCCAGACAACGTGGAGGAGCCGGTTGTTGGGAGGGAGTTTGGCGCTTACCAGGTCATCCGCGAAATTGGCCGGGGCGGGTTGGGCGCAGTTTATCTTGCGGCGCGAGCGGACGACGAATATCGCAAGCAAGTTGCGATCAAGCTCGTTAGGCGAGGGCTCGATACCGAGGACATACTCCGCCGGTTTCGCAATGAACGGCAGATCCTGGCGCAGCTCGATCATCCGAACATCGCGCGCCTGATCGATGGCGGGACGACCGGTGACGGACTGCCTTATTTCGTCATGGAGTACGTGAACGGCGAACCGATTAACGCCTACTGCGACGCGAATGCGCTGCCCACGACCGAACGCCTGAAGCTCTTCCGCAAGGTGTGCGCAGCGGTCACCTATGCGCATCAGAACCTTGTCATTCATCGCGATCTGAAACCGTCGAACATTCTCGTGACGCAGGAGGGCGAACCGAAGCTGCTCGACTTCGGCATCGCAACACTTCTCAGCACCGGCGACGAATTGTTCACCCAGACGATCCCCGCCTTGCGCGTCATGACGCCGGAATATGCCAGCCCTGAGCAGGTTAAAGGCGAAAAGATTATGACGACGAGCGACGTCTACTCGTTAGGCGTGTTGCTCTACGAGCTCCTAACCGGTCAACGACCCTACCGTCTCAAGACGCGCACACCCGAGGAGATCGCGCGTGCCATCAGCGAGCAGGAGCCAGAACGGCCGAGTACTGCCGTCTCGCAACGACCCGACCGAAACTCTCCGCGATCCGGTCCGAGCCGGACTGGCCCTCTCCGAAATCCGAAATCGCTCCGCGGCGATCTCGACAACATCGTGCTCATGGCGATGCGTAAGGAACCGGCGCGCCGTTATACATCGGTTGGGCAATTCTCCGAGGACATTCGCCGTCATCTCGAAGGATTGCCGGTGCGCGCCCGCAAAGACACCGTTACCTATCGCGCTTCCAAGTTCGTTAACCGCCACCGGATCGGGGTCGCCGCGGCAGCGCTGGTCCTGTTGAGTTTGGTCGGTGGGATTGTCACTACTCTCAGGCAGGCGCAAACCGCCGAACGGGCGAAAGTCAAAGCCGAAGCTACCAGCGCGTTTTTACAGCGGATGTTGAATGCTTCGAGCCCCGACAGGAATTCGGGCGCGCAGCCGACGGTCAAGGATCTCTTGGACGAAGCATCGAAGCGGCTGGCCAACGGCTATCTGTCTGGCCAGCCCGAAGTCCGAGCCGAGTTACAACGAGTGATCGGAACAACTTATCTTTCTCTTGGTCAATACGATCTCGCAAACCAGAACCTCTCTGCTGCTCTGAAGGAGCAAACTCGTATCTATGGCGAAGATGGCCTTGAAACATTAAAGACCAAGCTTTGCCTCGCTACGCTTTGGGGGGGCTCGATTGGCAACTACGCGAAAGCGGACAAGTTCTATCGACACAAACTTTCAACACTTCGCGCTTACCACAAAAAAGGAACTCTCAGCGCCGACTATTTGAGCAACGCCTTGAATGGCTTTGCTCTTTTGCAACGCGCGCAAGGCGATTCTAAAGAAGCTGAAAAACTGCTGCGTGAACAACTCGATCTTCGCTCGCAGGTTTCGCCCGAAGCTCAAAATGGTCTCGGCGTGGCAGAAACCGTTCTGGCTCTGACGCTCGCCGATCAGGGTGAATTTGATGAAGCCGTCGGAATCGTTCGTCGGAAGGTCGCGGAAGTTCGCGCGCAGACGCACAGCGAAACGCCCGAGCTTTGCGCGAGTTTGACCGGGCTCGGCAGTTTCCTGATCGAAAAGGGCGCATTTGCGGAAGCCGAGGAGAACTTGCGCGCCGCCGAAACAGTTTATCGAAAGATCTACAATGCTGCTAATATGCAGCTCGGAGACAATCTCCGTTTGCAGGCGCAAGCTTGTCTGGCCCTGCGGCAATACCCTGAGGCCGAAGCCAAGATCAACGCGGCGCTCGAGATCTATCGAGCAGCCAGCGGCCCCCGATATGTCAATTATCCCACGGCCTTGATGGTGCAGGGCGTGATTTACAGTCAGACCGGCAGAACGGCAGGAGCCGAGAAGTTGCTGCGCGAAGCCGTGCGAATTCGCGCGGAAAATGTGCCCGAAACACATTTTTTGCGCGCGACGGCCAACGGCGCACTCGGCGAGTTTCTGACCACGCAAGCTCGCTTTCCCGAAGCTGAATCGTTCCTGCTCGCGAGCTATGAAAGCCTGAAGAAATCGCAAGCCGAGAACAGCCCGCGCACGAGACTTGCCCTTCAGCGTCTCGCCAATCTCTACGAAGCCTGGAACAAGCCTGATCGAGCCGCTCCTTATCGCGCGTCGCTGTCAGGTTCCAGGTCGTAGAGCACCCATTTGTCATCCCGAGAGAAGTCGAGGGACCTCTCGCCCTGATGCAGGCGATCTCTTGCTGTCGTAAATTGCGGGTCGCACTGATAGTGATTTACACTCGGCCGGAATGTCACGCGCTATATCTAACTCGTTCGAGGAGAAGTTTCATTTGCGGCGTCCGTTTCCGGACTGGCCGTCAAATTCGTTTGTCTCCCATTGTTGCCGACATCATCATCTATTTGCGTCATCGCAATTTAAAAGTGCGTCGGGTCGCGTCAGACACTCTGCGGAACTTATGTCAACACGTTACTCGTAAATCGCGTCCACCAGTCGGAGCGATTTCTCGTTAGGCAAAACCGATTGCTCCATCTGGTTCATGACGTAACTGAAACTAATCTTGCCTTCCGGATCAGCGAAAGCATGGCTGCCACCGGCTCCGGGATGACCGAATGACGATACCTGCCGCGCCGTAGTCGCGCGAAGGCGGGTAGATCTTCCGAAGATTTTTCTCGCGGACTTTTGTGAATCCTTCATGAAGCCGGCGGAAAAAGCAGTTGGAATTTGAAAAACGCGATCAATTCCGTCGGTCAGCGTTGTAGTCATCCAGTTGATGGTCTTTTCGAAAAAGAATTGTTGATCGTCAATTCGGCCGGCGTTTGCCAGCATCGCGTAAAATTTCGCGAGCGAGCTAGCGCTGCCGATTCCGCCAAAGGAAACGATCGGTTGGGCGCGAATCTCCGCTTTGTTCATGGCGCTAACCGCCTGAAGTCCGGCCGGCGAAGTAAAGACCTTGTTCGGAAACGTCCCCCTCGTTACTACTTCAACATAAAATTGTTGTGGCTTTGGTCGCTTGTCAGCTTTGGGCGCATAAATAGTGGCAACCCGCGCATTTTCCTTTTCTGGCAAGCCAATCGAAAGATCGAGACCAAGAGGCTCGGCGAAAGTTTTTCGCCAATATTCACCTAATCTTGTTCCGGAAATTCGTCTAACGAGTTCGTCGAGCAGAAACCCGAACGTGCGCGCGTGATAGCCGTGCGCGGTTCCTGGAGGCCAGTTCGGCTCCTGTTTTGCAAGCGCATTAATGACTGCCGCGTAATCGAGAACGTCCACTTTTTGATCAAGCGCGGCCAAGCCCGCTTGATGCGAAAGCAATACCGCGAGCGTGATCTTTTCCTTCCCCGCTTGCGCAAATTCCGGCCAGAACTCCCGTACCCGACGTTCGATGTCGATCTTGTGTTCCTGCAAGACATGCAACAGACAAGCGCTTCCCAGTCCCTTGGTTGCCGACCAAATCAGAACGATCGTGTCTTCCGTCCACGGTTGTTCGCGCTGTGCATCGCGAAACCCGCCGTGAAACTCGAGCAACTCATTTCCATTTTGCCAAACCGAAATCGCTGCACCGAGCTCGCCGAACTTCTCGAAATTTTCTTGAAATAGCGGTTCGAGACGCCCGCGCAGTTCGTCCGCGTTAAGTTGCATCGAAGGATGCTGTAGAGGCGGCAGTCTCAGCCGCAAGAAGAAACCGCCGAAGACGCCGCTGAGACGGCGGCCACTACAACTTCAGATCAGTTTCCGAACCGATTCCAGATCGGGGTCCTTCTTCGCGATCTCGCGAAACGACGGATCCATTTTGAAACTGGTGAGCAAATGGACCTGGGCCGATTTCGGATTGCCGAGGAGCGCGTCGTAGCAACCCATGTTGTAGTAATAAATCGGCTCGCCCAGAAGTGCGACCGGTCCTTTGAGCAAAAGTTTCTTCGCTTGGAGAGTTTTCCCGAGTTCATGTAAACAGAAACCAGCGTGAAGAAAACCGGCGGTGCAGTGCGGCGCGACTTGGCAAAGCTTGCGGCTGACCGTCAGCGCGCGCGCCCACTTTTTCTCCCGCATCAAATGATGAAGACGCAATTGCAGGACCTCCGGGCGGATTTGCGACAGTGTATCGATCGCGTTTAACTCGGCCATCGACTCGCGGTTCATGCCGAGTTCGGCATATCCGGCCGCGGCCCGCAATCGCCATTCGAAGTCCACCCATGGCTTTAAGCAAAGACCTTGCCAAAGCACTGTGTAGCAGCCGCCCTATGGGCGGTTTCGGACGGCGCACCCCGCCGTGGCTATAGTAATAATTCTTCCAGCTCGCCTAGCCGGCGTTCGAACAGACGCAGAGTGCTTTCAATCGGCTTTGGAGTCGTCATGTCGACCCCGGCCGCCTTTAAGGTTTCCAGTGGAAATCGCGAGCCGCCCGATTTGAGAAACCCAAGATAAGCGTCGACCGCGCCGGAATCGCCTCGCAAAACTTTTTCCGAAAGCGCCACCGCCGCGGAAATTCCGGTGGCGTATTTGTAAACGTAAAACGTCCCGTAAAAATGCGGAATGCGCAGACACTCCAAATCCAGCTCAGGATCGAGCACGAAATTTTCCGCGAAGTAAGCCGTGAGCAATTTGTGATACTCAGACTTGAAAGTGTCCAGGGTCAGCGCGTCGCCGCTCTCTTCAACCTCGTGAATGACCTTTTCGAACTCGGCGAACATCGTTTGCCGGAACAGAGTTCCGCGGATGTCATCGATCTGCCGATTAATGATGTAGGCGCGCATTTTTGGATCGCGCGTTTGCCCGAGCAGATGATGAGTGAGCAACTCTTCATTGAAGGTCGACGCCACTTCGGCGAGGAAAATCGGGTAATCGTAATCCTGATATCTTTGCGACTTTTGCGAGAACCAGGTGTGCATGGAATGGCCGGCCTCGTGCGCCAGGGTGTAGACATCGGCGAACACATCTTCCTTGTAATTCATCAAGATGTAGGGCGGCGCGCCGTAACTTCCGGATGAGAACGCGCCGCTGCGTTTGCCTTTTGTTTCATAACGATCGCACCAACGGCCGCGCAAACCGCTCTCCAAAACATCGACATATTCTTTTCCGAGCGGCTGCAATGTCGTGACCACATGCTCGACCGCTTGATCGAACGAAATGTGCGTGTCGATTTCAGCAACCATCGGCACGTAGGTGTCGTAGTGATGAAGTTCTTTCAAGCCGAGCACACGTCGCCGCAATTCGAAGTAGCGAAACAATGGCGCCAAATTCCCCCGCACCGATCTGATCAAGCCCTCATAGACCGCAGTAGGCACAGCGTCGGGGAATAGGGCGGCTTCGAGCGACGAAGAATAATTTCTGGCGCGCGCACGAAAAACATCGGCTTTGACCGAATACGCCAGCGAACTGGCCAGCGTGTATTGGTGATCCTGGAACTCGACGTAGAACTGCTCAAACGCGCGTTTGCGCAGTCCGGGATCGCGTTTCACTAAAAATGAGCTGAACGAACTTTGGGTAAGCGGCTTTTCGCGGCCGGTGTCATCGACCAGCACGCCAAACTTCATGTCGACGTCTGTCAGTTGCGAAAATATGTCGTCGTAACCACTGAGCGCGGCGGCGCCGAGGGCCAGAATTCGTTCCTCCGGCTCAGAGAGCACGTGCGGCTTCATTCGGCGAATTTTGTGCAACTTGATCCGCCATTCGGCCAGCGCTGGATCAGCCATGAACTTCGCGAACGTTTGATCGTCGATCGCTTGAATTTCCGGAACGACGAACGCGAACGCCTCGCCGATTTTCGTAAAGAGATTTTGTATCTGCCCGACACGCGCCAAGTATTCAGTATTGGCGCTGTCCTCGGCCAGTTGCAGCGATGCAAAGTGATACAGACGCTCCAGTTTGAGATCGAGCTCCTTCTCGAATTCCAAACATTCAGCGAGATTCTTGGCCGACTGGCCGATCTTCCCCTTCCACTCTTTGATTCGCGGATAACTCGTCTTGACCCAGGCAAAGTCTTCCTGCCATTTGCCAACATCGGCGAAGAGATGCGCCAGGTCCCACTTATCGGACTCGGGAATCTCAGGGCGCGTTGGCGTCTGCATCTTGCGTTCGTACTAAGGCGAGCGAGCGATTGGGGTCAATTGCCCTGCCTTTTCAAAGATCGACAATCGCAGGATGACGCGCGATTTGGCGCATCGCTTTTCCCAGCAACTGTTTTCCCGGCAGAATTTTGTGCCACGGCGAAGCGCCGGAAGGATGCGGCAGTGGGATAAGATCGAAGATGTGTTCGGCGCGTTGCGCGCGAAACTTGCGGCCGATAACCTGTTCTAATTTCGTGCACTCGATAAATTGCGCGATCGCCAAGCGGCCGACCGGAATTATCAGGCGCGGTTTCAAGATTTTGATTTCCTCGTTCATCCACGATGAACAATTCTGAATCTCGTCCGGCGCCGGCACCCGATCGGTCCCGCCGGGAGATTTTCCAGGGAAACAACGACACACGGCCGCAAAATAAATTGTCGATCTAACGGCGGTTTCGTTCATTCCACAAAATTGTTCGAACCAGCGAAAGAGTGTATGCCCGGCGGTGTGGGCAAATGGGCGTTTCAAAGTAGGCTCGCGCAGACCGGGCGCCTGTCCGATCAGCATCACGTCGCTGACAACGGCGCTGCCGGAGACCGGGGTCGATTTCATTCGCGGACAACGCCGGCATCGAAGCAGCCGCGCGACCTGTCTATCTAAAGCGAGTTGTTTCGCCGACGCTGGCATCAGCGTCGAAAGATCGAGAAGAGCAGACTCAGCGCGACACTGATGATGATGCAGGTGACGATTGGGAAATAAAACGCGGAGTGCTCGCGTTCGATTCGAATGTCACCGGGCAAGCGCCCCAACCAGTTGGGAGCAAAGCCGCTCCATAAAATCGCACCGAGCACAACGATGACTGCGCCGATCACGACCAGAAACTTTCCGAGCTCGCGCATTACCGACAAGGTTGCGCGAATTGGTCGGCGGCACAAGGTTGAGGCTCATGGCAGTGCAGTTCAGAGATTATTACGAAACGCTCGGTGTTTCCAAAACGGCGACGGAGGACGAGATCAAGAGCGCGTTTCGGAAATTGGCCAGGAAATATCATCCGGACGTCGCCAAGGACAAAAAAGCCGCCGAGGAAAAATTTAAGCAGATCAACGAAGCCTACGAAGTCCTGAGCGATCCGGAGAAGCGCAAGAAATACGATCAGCTCGGCGCGAATTGGAACCAGCCGGGTGGATTTCAACCGCCGCCAGAATGGAGTGGTCAACCTGGCGGCAGATCATATCAATGGGGCGGAGATGGCGGGGGCGGAGTCGAGTTTGAGTTCGGCGGGACCGGGTTCAGCGATTTCTTCGAAGCTTTTTTCGGCGGCGGCCGCGGGCGATCGGCTTTCGGCGGATTCGGCGGACGCGAAGCGACAACCGAGCGCGGAGCCGATGTCGAAGCAGACATTTTGGTCACGCTTGAAGAAGCGCTCCACGGATCGACCCGCACGGTTTCGTTGCGTCGCGCTGGCTCAAACAAAGTCGAAAAATATCAGGTCAAGATTCCGCGTGGTGTTCACGAAGGTCAGCGCATTCGCCTCGCCGGCCAGGGAGAAGCCGGCGCGCGTGGCGGAAAAAGTGGTGATCTATTTTTGCGCGTGCGTCTCGCGAAACACCCCGACTTCTCAGTCGAAGGCAGCGATCTCATTCACGAGGTGAAGATTGCGCCGTGGCAAGCGGTATTGGGGACAGAGCTGAAAGTGCCGACGCTCGAAGGAAAGGTTCGTCTGAAAATTCCGCCCGGGACGCAGGGCGGCCAGCGATTTCGATTACGCGGACAAGGTCTACCCGGCATTTCTGGAAAACGCGGCGATCTCTACGTGGTCGTGCAAATAAATATTCCGAAGAAATTGTCAGAGCGCGAGCGCGAGATCTGGAGTCACCTCGCGAAACTGCATGGAAGCTAATTGCTGTCTTTCCGACCGAAGTGGAGGAATCTCCAGATATTTCTGAGCTGGCTTCGGTTGGGAGAGAAATAGTAAGAGATGTCTCGACTCCGCTCGACATGACAATTGCATGAAAATTTCACTCGGGAGCGATCACGCCGGCTTTCGTTACAAGGAGAAGGTCAAAGAACTTCTCACATCGCTCGGCCACCAAGTGAAGGACTGCGGCACTTTCAGTGAAGATCCGGTCGATTATCCCCTCTTCATTCGGCCGGCAGCGGAAGCGGTTGCGCGGGGCGAATGTGAGCGGGGCATCGTTTTCGGCGGATCGGGCAACGGCGAAGCGATGGCAGCGAATAAAGTTCATCTTGTCCGTTGCGCGCTCTGTTGGAACGAGGAGACGGCGCGTCTCTCGCGCCAACACAACGACGCGAATGTGCTTTCAATCGGCCAGCGCATGATCCCTGAAGATCTAGCACTGAAAATCGTGCGGGTTTGGCTGGATACGCCGTTCGAAGGCGGCCGCCACACGCAGCGCGTCGCGCAGCTGAACGCGATGTGAGTCCGAGCCGGACTGGCATTTTTCAAACCAGGCGGTCCAAACAAACCGCCACTAAAAAGACAACGCTGACAAAGGCGTTGCTCTGAAAAAACGCGCGATTAATGCCCGCCAGATCGAGCGATCGTGCGCTGCGATGTTCGTAAATTAGAGCAACTGCCACGAGCGGCATGGCGCAGAAGTATATCGGCCCCAGTCCGGCGGCCAAACCGAACTCAATTAGGGCGTAAAACATTACCAGATGAAGGAATTGGGCAAGACGAAGACTCCGCCGAACACCGAGCTTTACTACAAGCGAATGAATTTCTTCGCGCCGATCGAATTCAAGATCCTGGGTAGCGTAGATCAGATCGAATCCGGCTACCCAGCAGATGACTCCGATCGCCAAAATAAACGGTGCAAGATCGACATCTCCTCGTTGAGCGATCCACGCGCCGATCGGTGAAATAGCGAGCGCCAACCCAAGAAAAAAATGGGTCGCAACCGTGAAACGTTTGGTCAGGGAATAAAAGAACACGAGCGCGAGCGCGAACGGCGAGAGCACAAACGTGAGCCGATTGATCGCGGCGGCAGCGGCCAAAAACACCGCCGAACTCACGACGAGCAATGCGCCAACGGCCGGTTTCGATAGAAGCAGATGTCGCGAAGCAGTCCGCGGATTACGTTGATCGAGCGACCAATCGACGAACCGATTGAAAAGCATCGCGGCGGTGCGTGCGCAGACCATGCAAACGAGCACGAGAAGCAATGTTCGTCCCGGCGGCAAGCCATTCGCCGCCACAACGAGTGCGCCCAAGGCAAACGGCAGCGCAAAAATCGTGTGCGAGAAACGGATCAGTTGCAGAAAACGACTGAGCGCATTGCCCGATGGCGCTTCGTCCTGAAGATGTCGATCTAGCGAAGGCATGGCGACCTCAATGATTTGCATCCAACAACCGCTGCAAACGCACGGTTGCCCCTGAGAGAATCGGTAATCCGTGAGCGAAAAGAATTCGCTCCGCGGGTCTCGCGAGGAGTTGGTGGAGGGAACTCCTCATTTGTTTTTCGTTCAGGCAATATTTTCGCGGCAGGAAACTGAAACCGTGGGGCTCAAAATTAATCAATGCGTCGCCAACGATCAGCGTGCCGCCATTCGTCGCATGATAAAGTGCGATTTCGCCGGCGACAGCTCCTTCGATCTTAATTATCTCTAATTCGCCGCCCCTCTGAATTGTGCTTTCTATTTCAGTGAATCGCGCCGGTTTCAAATCGGGAAAGCTGCGAGCGGCTGCCAGGATTGGGGCTGAAAAGCGGTTTGAATACGCCGAACTGGCGCGTGAATGATTGGCATTCGTAACGATAATTCCCGCCACGGTCGCAGCCTCGGAGAACTGGCGCAGCTGCGGATCAGGCAGGTGAATCGGATCAACAATATATATGCCGGCGCTGGTCAGGATCGCGCTGGAGAAGAGGTCGACTTTTGCGGAGGAATCGTAGACCTGCCAGACCCAGAGACCGGGCAAAAGCTGATGGAAATCGGGCGCGGTCACGCTGGGAGATTGCCTGAAAGAGAAAGCTTGGGCAAGGCGATGGCATTATAGGTGCTTTATTGATTATAGAAATTATAACATGATCACCTTCGCCTACCAAGCTCGAGACGCCTCCGGACGCATCGTCTCTGGCATCCAAGACGCCCTTAACGAAGACAACGCCGTCACTAGTCTGATGAGCCGCGGCCTGATGGTGTTGTCACTCCAAAAGAAAGCCGTTGCCGGCCGCTCGCGTAAGAAAACCTGGTCGGTAAAAGAGACCGACCTTGTTCTCTTCACTCGCCAGCTCGCGACCATGATCGAGGCCGGCATTTCGTTGGTCCAAGGATTGACCGCGCTTTACGACCAGTGCGATCCCAAACGCCAACGGAGTCTGCGCCATGTCGTCAGCGACATCACCACGCGCGTGCAAGGTGGAGAAACATTTCACGAGTCGATCGCCAAACATCCACGCGTTTTCAATCGACTCTTCGTCAGCATGGTGAAGGCCGGCGAAAGCGGCGGTTTGCTCGCCGAGATTTTGGAGCGTCTCGCCGGATTTCTCGAAGCGAGCGCGCGTTTGCGCAAAAAAGTCAAATCAGCCATGACCTATCCGGTCATCGTGGTTTGCATCGCATTTGCGATCACTACGTTCTTGATCGTCCGGGTGGTACCCATCTTCGGCGAAATTTTCAAAGATTTCGGCGCAAAGCTCCCCGCGCCGACCCAGTTCTTGATCGACGTCAGCGACTTTGTTCGGGGCGAGTGGTATTTTCTGGTGGTCGGAATCGGTGCGATGATTTTCGGAATCCGGACCTTTCTCCATTCCAAACGCGGCAAGGAATTCGCCGACCGTTGGAAATTGAAGCTGCCGGTGTTCGGGCCGCTCGTGCACAAGATTTGCATGTCGCGTTTCGCGCGCACGTTTGCTCAGCTCATCCGCAGCGGCGTACCAATTTTGGAAGTACTGGAAATCGTCGGCGCCACCTCCGGTAATCACGTAGTGGAAGAGAGCATTAAGGGCGTGAGTGAAGAGGTCGAAAAAGGTGACAACTTGTCCGTCGCGATGTCGAAGAAACCGATTTTCCCGCCCATGCTTCTCCGAATGATCGCGGCAGGTGAAGCCACCGGCAAGATCGATAACATGCTCGAGAAAATGGCCGATTTCTGGGACGAAGAAATCGAAGCGATGCTCGACGCCCTCACCTCTTTGATCGAGCCGATGCTAATCGTTTTCCTGGGTGTGATCGTTGGCGGGATCGTGATCGCGATGTTCCTGCCCATCTTCAAACTCAACGAGGTGGTTTCACAAAACTCGTCAGCACATTGATTTCCCAAAACAAGAGCTAGGAGAAGCTCGTAGGCAGGGAGGGGGCGGATCGAAAGGTCCGTCCCTTTTCTGTTTATAATGTTCCTCTTCTTTCCTCGTCCCTAATCTAGAAGGAGACAAGACTAAGCGCGGAGGAGGAGCAACGCTGCGGCCCGAAGTCGCGGGCTTAAGGCTGATCGACAAATACTGGCGCCGCGGAAATATCTTTCGCGTCGAAAGAAAGTCCGTGCGCGGTGCGCCGGAGCAATTTCAAAACACCGGCCACGTTTTGCGCCGTGGTAGTGGAATAGAAACGCACCAAGCCAACGGTCGTGCGCGAGCCGAACACGGTGATCATGATCGTTTCATCATCGACCGAATTCATGAACATGTGACTGCCGTTACCCTGGTGGTAGAGAGCGTTGAATTCCACCTCGCCGATGCGCCGCGCGAGCTCGCGCGTGGCGGCAAACGAGCCGGCAGCCAACGCTGCAATCACGGTCACGTCCATCGCGTCCATGTCGCCGCACTGCGAGATTACGTTTCCGCCGCGATCAATGACTACGGTCAGATCTGACTCGGTTTTCTTTAAAAAATCACCGAGCACGCCGTCGAGGGCAGCCACATCTTCGATTGTTAGAACCGGAATCGCGTTCATGCCGAAAGCTGTTTCGTTTGCGCTGCGGTCGGTTCAACCGGGATCGCCACTGGCAAGGGCGCGCCTTGCGGCGCCTCGCTCTGCTTGCTGAATTTGTGGAGAAGAACCTGCGAGACTGCGTTCAGCGCCGCGAACACGTTCTGCCCACTGCTCGAAATCACTTCGAAACTTTGCAACCGCTTCTTTCGGTTGTTCAAGACGTATTCCATGTAATTGACCGGCGCGATGTTCGGGAGGTCGCGCTTGTTGTACTCGAGCACACACGGGATCTCCTCGATCGCCATGTTTTGGAGCGCGAGGTTGTCGCTGAGATTTTTGTAACTCTCGACGTTTTCCTCCATTTTTTCCCACTGC
>Ga0209328_10000179_pt1 | contig 14172 bp, 11 predicted proteins | sample JacPinW_OM3H0_M1_FD_187954 | JGI IMG/M metagenome (GOLD analysis project Ga0209328, IMG submission 187954) | Forest soil microbial communities from Algoma, Ontario, Canada - Jack Pine, Ontario site 1_JW_OM3H0_M1 (SPAdes) (version 2) | ecosystem: Environmental > Terrestrial > Soil > Boreal... | reverse complement strand
GCAGCGGCGATATCGTGGTAGGCGGCCTAAACTTTGGTAGCGGCTCCAGTCGCGAACAGGCTGCCACCGCCCTAAAGTTTAAGGGCATTCCCTGCGTCATCGCCAGCAGCTTTTCCGAAACCTACAAGCGCAACGCCTTCAACAACGGCTTCGTTGTATTCGAATGCCCCGAGTTGGTCACGCACTTGCGCGCCATCCCGCGCCTGCGGGACGCGCCCACCACAGTTGGACCGGAACTCACGATCGATTACGCCAAGTCCGTGCTCACAATCGATGGAAAATCATTCGCCTTTCCTCCGCTGAGTCCCGCCGCCCAGGAATTGATCGTCGCCGGCGGCGCCGAAAATCTGGTGGCCGCGCGGCTTCGCGCGAAGCCAAAAACAAACGCGTAATTTCGAACATTTTCGCGCACTCAGCTTCGCTCTGATCTGGGGAGCATCCCGCAAACCGCGGGAGCCTGTTGGCGACCCCGAAAGCTTTCGGAGTCGCGGACTGTTCGTGATTAGATTTCGATTTATGACCGGATCTGGTCGCAATCTGCGACCTTAAAGCTTAGCTCAGATCATTCGGCGAGACGCCGAATGCAACAGGCCCGCAGTTGCGGGATGCTCCCACAGAACTCATCCGTTTGAATCCGCGTAATCCGCGGTAATCTGGCGCTCCCTCTTGCGAGTCGTGAACTCGCCGATAAAATCGCAATCCTATGCCTAAATACAAAATCGCGTGAATGCCCGGTGACGGAGTTGGCCATGATGTCATGGAAGCCGCGCGCATCGTGTTGGATCGGCTGAAACTCGACGCCGAATATGTGCCTTGCGACATCGGCTGGGAATTTTGGTGCAAAGAAGGCAACGCGCTTCCGGACCGCACCATCGAAGCTCTTAAGAAAACAACCTGCGGTCTCTTCGGCGCCATCACTAGCAAACCACAAAGTGAAGCCAAGAATGAATTGGCTCCAGAACTGAAAGACAAAGGGCTGGTTTACTTTTCGCCCATTGTCGGGCTGCGCCAGATGTTCAACCTCCACACCAACATGCGGCCGTGCAAAAGTTATCCCGGCAACCCGCTCAATTTTCGCGGCAACAAGATCACGAATCCGAGCGGCGAAGATGTTCCGATTGATCAGGTCGTGTTCCGTGAAAATACCGAAGGCATGTACGGCGGCGTGGAATTTTTTCCGTTGCCGGAACCGGTTTACACCGCGCTCTGCGCAAACCCGAAGATGAAGAAGTGGAAAGACAAAGCGGGCCTTGAGAATATCGCGCTCTCCACTCGCATCATGAGCAAGCAAGGTTGCACGAACATTTGCAAGCAAGCGTTCGAGTTCGCCAAGAAAACCGGACGCAAACGCGTCACGCTGATCGAGAAGCCAAACGTGCTGCGCGAAACCGGCGGCTTGATGATGCGTTGCTTCAAAGAAGTGGCCAAAAGTTATCCGGACATTCGCGCGGATGACGCGAACATCGACGCGATTTGCATGTGGATGTTCAAGAATCCGCAGGATTACTCTGTGCTGGTCGCGGAAAACATGTTCGGCGACATCGTCAGCGATTTGTGCGCGGGCCTCGTCGGCGGACTCGGCTTCGCGCCGAGCGCCAACCTTGGCGACAATTACGCCGTGTTCGAACCAACCCACGGCTCGGCGCCGAAATACGCCGGTCAATACAAGGTCAATCCGATCGCGATGCTCCTGACCGCGAAGCTAATGCTGGATTGGCTCAAGGAAACCGAAATGGCCACGCGTCTGGAGACCGCTATTGCTCGCGTGATCGCGGAAGGCAAGGTGCGCACCTACGACATGGGCGGTAAAGATTCCACAATCGACGTCGCCAAAGCGATCGCAAACTACGCGATTTCGTGACGTCAGATTGAATCTGGCCCGATCATTGCCTAAGCGGCGACTTCCTCTGGTGGCAGGAAGCGGTCAAGAAATGTGATGCGATCTAGTGGTAGATGCGCTCGCCAAAGACGCCGCGTGTCAGGCCAAGGGATAAAGCGACGGTTGCGCGTCAGGCCGTGTTTGAGCACCTTCCACCTAAACGTTGATCAGTTTTCCGGCGAGTAGTGAGTAAGTGAAACGCACTTAAGAGCGTCGAAAAGGCCGAACGGTTGACTGCAATATTGCCGAAAGCATCGCCCCGTTTCGCTCAGGCACTCACCTCCTAATATCTGGGGGGTTGTCAGGCGAAGCTCGACATTCGATAGACTGATCCTTAAAAGCGATCTCGGTTGCTTTTACATCGACTTCCCACCCAATGAGATGAAAAAGAGAACAAGCTCGAAACCGAATGCCCACTTCGTTCTGAAACGGAGGAGGGCGCGAAATTGGCCGGAAGCAAAGTTAGAAAAATTTAAAGAGAGTTTATTCCAACCCGTTGATGCTCTGCCCTTGGGAATCTTTCGTTTTCTCTTTGGATTTTTGTTATGTATGGAGTTTCTCGTCGTAAGCCGTGAAACCTTTCCTTCTGATTATATTAAACCCTTGTTCCATTTCACTTATCCACTGTTTGACCTTTTGGGATTAAAGCCCCTGTCTAAGTCTTATCTATGGGTGATTTTCTACGTCCTGCAAATCTCGACTGTTGGTATTATGCTGGGTCTATTTACGCGAATATCTCTTATCGTTTTTACTTCGGCGTTCGGATATTTCTTTTTCATGGAAAGCGCTGTTTACACCAATCATTACTATCTCATTTTTCTGCTCTCATTGTTACTGTGCTTTGGCCATTCAGGCTCCATATTTTCTTTCGATAGTCTAATCAATAAAAATACGCGAAGGGAACACGTTGATTATTGGGAGTTATTTTTGTTGCGCTTCCAAGTTTGCGTCCTGTTTCTTTTTGGTGGCCTAGCAAAATTGAATGCAGATTGGCTAATCCGTGCCGCGCCCCTTTATTTAAATCTAGTCAAACATCTTTCTCTTCTGGGCTATCCTCTTCAAGAAAAATGGATGGCTGTTGTCCTTAGTTGGGGAGGGATGTTATCGGATTTTGGGTTAGGGATATTGTTAGTTATCAATCGCTGGCACAAGTTAACTTTTATTTGGCTTTGCCTATTCAACGGCATGAATGTCTTTTTTTTCGGTCTAGGAATCAACACGTTTCCCTACTTAATGGTCTCGACTTATATTTTGTTTCTACCAACCCCTATTGTAAGAGAATCCATTGCGCCTTTTTTAAACGGGAAATTCTTGAAATATATATCGATTGGATAAGACATGACGAAAATGAAGGTTAGGAATGAAGGCACGCCCATAAAAGGTTCGCCCTGGATTCTCGGATTTGTCATTATTTATACATCTCTACAAATTCTGATCCCATTAAGGCATTTGCTCTATAAGAGAAGTCTGCAATGGACACACGAAGGAAGTAACTTTTCCTGGCGTATGATGGCGGATCGCCATGAAGCTAATGTGAGCATCACCATTGAAGATCCCCGTACAAAGGACGTTTACACCCAACTTCCCGAGAGATTATTGAACGATAAGCAATTAATCATGGCGCACACTCCCTATATGCTGTTTCAATATATCCAATTCTTGAAACAACACTTAAAACAACAAACGGATATCAAAAATCCCATTATCAGGGCCGACATTCAGGTGTCTTTAAATGGTAAGCCCTTTCAATATATGTTTGACCCAACTTGCAATTTATCAGAAGTCAACTATTCGCCATTTAAAGACTTAAAATGGATTTTACCTCTAAAGAAAAATTAATTATTAAAGCTACCTCATAGGAATACCAAGCAAGGTTGTTGAAGCGACGGCAGAGTATCGAGAGGAAGAGGACGAAATCGGAGAATTTATTTCTGAGATGTGCCTCGACTACGGTCGATGCGACAGAAAACTGCTTTGCGCCGCCTACAAAGATTGGACCGGCACGCTCTACAGAGAGTAGCCTTAGCTATCGACCACAAGAGGATGCTCCTTCAATACCTCTGTCTGCCGAGCGTAGCTCTGCACGAGGTTGACTGCTCAAGCACCGTGCATGGCGATTGCATTCGCTTCTCTCAAACGGGCTTAGAGCCACAAAACGTGCGAGAGCATTGACTGCAACCATTGACGTGTAGGTGTCAACTATTTGCGCGACTAGCACAGTGGCCTCGAATGGCGTCGCCTCACCTCGGAATAGCAACCAGGAAGAAATATAGGCACCTGGCAACTTACAAAGGCGTACCTACTTAGAATCGAACGATGGGAGCGGGTTTTTCAGGATCACCGGGCGTAATACGAACGGGTCGCCCTATCCTGATAACACCACCAGCGATGGAACCGCATTTGGGGGGATGGCCGGAGTCCTAAATCCGGTTAACGATTTCGACTTGGGCGCGACATGTGGCACCTGTCCGATTCAGTCAGACAATTACTTTGTTGGCACGCTTACCTTCTCGACAAATGCCATTCCGATCGGGACCTACCATATTGCAATGGATTTCCGCGCTGTCGTTATTGATAGCGACTTCGGTGACCACCTGTTGGTAACAAATGCGGTAACGATAAATGTCGTAAGCACTCCACCAGAGTTGTCATTGGTTACTGCCGCCTCACGCAAGCGAACCTTCGATGTCAATTTGCCGCTCTCCGGCGAACCCGGCGTTGAAGAAATACGCGCTCACTGAATCGATTTTTCATCCCAGTTGCGGTGATGGCGCAATACCGATCCAAATAATGATGCTTCCGCCGAATCCACTCGCCGCTCAATCGCACCGGCAATCCGTCTGATCCAAAAGTTTTGACCCTTCTTCTGAGCTTTTCATTGAGGATACACCGGAACACTTCGACCAGATCGCGCAAGCCAAATCCTGCAACGTGAACGAGAGTCTCGCGAGACATCATCCATCGCCACAAACAAGAATCCGTTACTTCACATTTGAGATCTTTACGATACTGCCCTTTGCCTGCGCGTCCTTGGGATCCTTCACCACGGTCACGTACAATTCTTTCTCGCCTTCGCTGAATGCGACGTTGGTTGTGCCATCACCCGCAGCGATCTCAAATACGTGTAGAAGTTTGCCGTCAGGAGATATCTTCAAAATCTTACCGCCGAACCATTGGGCAACATAAATGTTACCCTTGCTGTCGATCTTCATGCTATCAGGTCCAAGCCACCAGGATTCGACCTTGTTTGGTGTGAGAAGGTTGAGCAGCGCAAAGTTCGATCTGTTACTCAACGAGCCGTCCGCATTAATCTTGAATTTCAACATGCAGTTTCCGACGGTTTCGCTGACGTAGAGGGTTTTCTGATCTGGAGAGACGCCGATTCCGTTGGCGTAATTAAGGTCGTCCGCAACCTCGACCCATTTCTCGCCGCCAGATGCAAGATAGAGAATTTTCCCCGCGACGGAGGTTGGCAGGTCCTTGTACGGGCCAAAGACCGTGGCGTACGCGCCGCCGTTGGCGGTCACCACAATATCATTTATGCCGCCGTCGAATGGCTTTCCGTTTTTGTCGGCATCCCAACGGCGCAACTGCTTGCCGGTCATGTCGAGTTCAAGGATGGCGCCATGCTCCTCGGTACATGCGAGGAGGAACGTCTTTCGTTTCGTGAGCGCCAATCCGTTATGGCCGCAACCCGGAGTGTGATTCAAGACCGTGGTCGTTTTGCCATCCCATTTCGACAGCGTGTTGGAAACCCAGCCAACGTAGTAAAGGTTCCCGTCGACATACAATGGACCCTCGGGTCCAAGGATATTGCTGACGATGACTGTTTCGTCGGCGCACGCCGCCGTAGCAGCCAACATTGCGCCAACGGCGAAGCAGACAATTTTACTCGCCTTCATTTTGATTCCTCCGGTTAGAGTGGCTGGGCATCAGCGCACGAGCAGATCCAGCTCGCGTACGTCCAAACCGGCCTCGCGATAGTACTTCCGCGTCAGCTCGAGAAGCGTGAATCCATCCTCGTAGGCGGCAAAGCCGCCATTCACCGCCTTATCCAGATAGACGAGGCCGCCGCCAACGACGAACAGAGTTACCATCGGCTCCGGTGAGTCCTCGTTGATCACCAGCGTGTGAGCCTCGCCCGCGGGTTCGTAGATGTATGTCCCAGGCTTTGCAATCCAGTTATGCTCCAGGTATCGCCAATGACCGCGCATGGTATAGCCGTGCACAGTGCCGACGTGGTAGTGAGTTCCTACCATAGAACCGGGGAGGCCTTTCAGAACGACGCTGAATCCTCCTGATGTAACGTTAAAGGAGCAGGGCTGGAACCAAACACCATTGGCGTAAGGAACCCAGAGACGATCATCGTCCAAGTTTATGTTAGTAATGAAGTGTTCGCGGCTCCTTCGATTCGGATCGAGGCCGTCGGTGAAATTGCTGAACGCAGTGATCGGCATATGTCCTCCTTTTGTGAGTTATTCTGATCAAGACCGGCTTCGGATCTACCGTCAATCTTTTTGCCGCACGATGGCTTGAAAATCTGCATAACCCGATCAAGCTGATTTCGGAAAGATCGATATGGCAAAGCACGCAACTGAATCGAAAAGTTTGCTGTCGCACGTGATTGCGGAGTGGGCGTGCGCGCTGAAATACGAAGATCTTTCGCCGGAAGCGGTCCAGGCGGCGAAATTATTTTGGTTCGATTCTATCGGCTGCGCGCTCGGCGGCAGTCAGCAGGATGACGCGAAAATTTTGCTGAAACATTACCGCGCAATGTCCGGCGGTCCCGCCGCCGGCGGGAGCAAAGCGACCGCATTTGTGTCCGGTTTCAAAACCAATCCGGTCGATGCGGCGTTTCTCAACGGCCACATGATCCGGGCGATGGATTACAACGACATTTATTGGAAAGCCGACCCGTGTCATCCGAGCGATCTCATCGCCGCGCCACTGGCATTATGTGAAAGCGAAGGATTGAGCGGCAAAGATCTGATTCTCGGGACAATCATCGCCTACGAAATCGAAATGCGGCTGTGCGAAATCGGCCGGCCAGGCGTGCGCGAGTACGGTTGGCATCACGCAACGCTGAGCGCGTTTGCGGCGCCGGTCCCGGCGGGCCGCGTCCTAAATCTCACTGTCGATCAAATGGTTTCGGCCATCGGAATCAGTGCCGCGCGAACATTTTGTCCGGGCGCAGTGACGGCTGGCAAATTGACCAACATGAAAAACACGGTCGATCCGTGGGCCGGGCGGATGGGTGCAGAAAGCGCGCTTCTCGCCCGCGACGGATTTTCCGGGCCGGAACACATCATCGACGGCAAAGAAGGTCTCTTCGCCGTCTTCCATCACGTCCAATACAAAGGTCAGCCGGCCACGTTCGACGGCGAGCGCCTTGTGAAAGATCTTCCGAGCTCACCGAAGTCGCACTACCGCATTCTTGATTGCGGGATGAAGAGTTTCCCGATCGAAGCGCTAAGTCACGCGCCGCTCACCGCGATGATGAAGACGGTGAAGGAAAACAAGATCAAGGCCGACGATGTGAAGGAGATCAAAGTCGAAGTCATCGCGCGCGCGGCCGATATTCTAGGCGATCCGCACAAGTATCGGCCCGATTCGAAAGAGACAGCCGATCATTCGCTGCCGTATTGTATGGCGGTTGGACTCGTCGATGGAATGGTCACGCCGCTGCAATTCAAAGAAGAGCGCGTGCTCGATAAGGCGCTCATCCCGATCATGGACAAGGTGAAAGTGGTCGCGAACGAAGAATTCGAAGCGCTCTTTCCCAAATTCCAACCGAGCCGCGTCACCATTACGACCAATGACGGCAAATCGCATTCCACGCGTGTCGATGTTCCGAAAGGCGATCCACGCGATCCGATGACCGAAGAAGAAATCGCCGTGAAATTCACCGCGCTGGGCGGCGACGTCATCGGCAAGGATCAATGTAAAAAGTTGCAGCGCTGCATCATGAACATTGACGGTGCGAAGAATTTTGACGAGTTCTTCGAATTGGCGACGGCTAAAGCTTAGAGGTGGATCGAGCAGTCCCTTGCTCGATGCTAAATTTACGCGGCTGCGCCGCCATTCTTACCATCGCCCGCGGAGCGGCCGATCCACCAGTTAAGCGTTCCCGCTGCCTTCGCCGGCGCCAAACTGAATTCCCTGCGCGAGCGGAAGCTCGCTCGAGAAATTGATCGTGTTCGTTTGGCGTCGCATGTACTGCTTCCAGGAATCGCTGCCGCTCTCGCGACCGCCACCGGTATTTTTCTCACCGCCGAACGCGCCGCCAATCTCGGCACCGCTCGTCCCGGTGTTCACGTTCGCGAGTCCACAATCGCTCCCGACCGCGCTGACAAATTTCTCCGCCTCGCGCACGTCGTTTGTGAAAATGGAACTGGTCAGTCCTTGAGGCACGCCGTTCTGGATCGCGATCGCTTCATCGAAGTCGCGATAGGTCAACAAATAAAGAAGCGGACCGAACGTTTCTTCCTGCACAATTTTGAAATTCGGTTTCGCGCTGGCGAGGCAAGGCTTCATGTAACAGCCGCCCGGCAAATCCATCGGTTCGCCGCCGTAAAGAACTTCGCCGCCTTCGTCTTTCAGTTTTTGGATCGACTCCTGGACCATGTCGACCGCGTGCTTGTCGATCATAGGTCCCATCAGCGTTTTCCGGTCGAGCGGATTTCCAATCGGGAGCGACTTGTAAGCGCTCAGCAATTTCTTGCGAACTTTGTCGGCGACCGATTCGTGCACGATGACGCGCCGCGTGGAAGTGCAACGTTGGCCAGCAGTGCCGACCGCGCCGAAGAAAATTGACTGCGTCGCCATATCGAGATCCGCGGTCGGCGCCACGACGAGCGCATTGTTGCCGCCGAGCTCCATGATCGTTCTACCCAGCCGGCCGTGAACCGTTTTCGCGACGTTCAATCCCATCGCGACTGAGCCCGTTGCCGAGACCAGCGAGATTCGCCGATCGTCGGCCAGTTTTTGTCCGACGGTTTTGCGATCGCCGATTAGTAAGCTGAAAATCGCGGGATCGGCGGCGGTGTCGCGGCAAACGCGCTCGGCAATTTTCGTGACTGCAATCGCGGTCAACGGAGTTTTCTCGGACGGTTTCCAGATTGTGGCGTCGCCACAGACCGCGGCGAGCGCGGCGTTCCATGACCAGACCGCGACTGGAAAGTTATAAGCAGTAATCACAGCCACGAGTCCAAGTGGATGCCACTGCTCCATCAAACGATGATTCGCTCGCTCCGATTGAATGGTTAGGCCGTAAAGCATTCGGGATTGACCGACCGCGAAATCGCAGATGTCGATCATTTCCTGCACTTCGCCTTCGCCTTCGGCGATGATTTTCCCGGTCTCGAGAGTGACGAGCTGACCAAGCTCGTGTTTCAACTCGCGCAATGCGTTTCCTAAACGGCGCACGGTCTCACCGCGGACCGGTCCGGGAGTTTTTCGCCATTTTTCGAACGCTTCCTGCGCTCGCGCGACCGTTGTCTGGTAGTCGTCGTCGGACGCAGTGCGAATATTCGCCAGTTTCTTTCCGTCAATCGGCGAGATCTTGTCGATCTTTGCGCCGCTGCCGGACCATTTGCCGTTGAAGACGCCGGCATTTTCCTCGCCGATCACGAGTTTCTCGAGCACCGATTGCATAGCTACTTCCGTTTCCGGCAATATTGCCGCATCAATCCCATCGCTTCGTCGACGACTTCAGCCGTGATGTCGAGCGCGGGACGAAAACGAATCGAGCGCTCGCCGGAACGCAGCGTCAATAGGCCGAGATCGAAGAGACCTTTCCAAAGTCGCTCGCGCGTCGCGCTGTCCGGCAGATCGAAGGCCAGAAGTAATCCACGCCCGCGTACGGCGGTGATCATTGGTTCATAACGTTGCAAGTCACGAAGCTGATCCAAGAAGTAAGGGCCTACCTTGGCTGCGTTCTCGACCAGAAATTCCTCTTCGATGATGTGCATGTAGTGAGTCGAGCGGACCATGTCGGTCAGATTGCCACCCCACGTTGAATTCAACCGACTCGGTAATCGGATCGCATTGTCTTTGACTTCATCGAGACGCGGACCAGCCATGATGCCGCAAACCTGGGCTTTTTTGCCGAACGACATCAAATCGGGCAGGACATCGAAATGCTGACTGCACCACGTTTTGCCGGTGACGCCCATGCCGCATTGCACCTCGTCGAATATGAGAAGGATGTCGTTGTCGTCGCAAATCTCTCGCAGCTTCCTCAACCATTCGCCACGAAAATGATTGTCGCCGCCCTCGCCCTGGATCGGCTCGATAATGATGGCGCAGATGTCGATCTTCCGCTTGTCGATTGAATCGCGGATTTCCTGTTCCGCCTTTTTCTCGCGCGCGATCACGTCTTTGGCGCGTTCGGATTCCGGCAACGAAAAATCGATGTGCGGGCAGGAAACTCGCGGCCAATCGAACTTGGCGAACAGGTCCGTTTTGCGTGGATCCGTGTTGGTGAGGCTCATGGTATAACCGCTGCGGCCATGAAATGCGTGATGGAAATGCAAAATCGCGGTGCCGCGCTCGCCATGACCCGCGGCAATGTTCTTGCGAACCTTCCAATCCATCGCTGCTTTGAGCGCGTTTTCGACCGCAGCTGCGCCGCCCTCGATGAACAGATACCGATCCAGCGGCGGCAGACCCGCCACCCGGGCAAATGTTTCCACGAACCTGGCGTAGGCTTCTGAATAAACATCCGAGTTTGCGACTTTCGCCTTTGACGCGCGGAGAAGATCGCGTTGGACATCTGACTCGTCGAAGTACGGATGATTGAAGCCGACGGGCATCGACCCGAAGAAACCGTAGAGATCGATCAAGCGACGACCAGTGGCAGAATCGTAAAGATAGGAGCCGCGACTTTTTTCCAGATCGATAACGATCTTGAATCCATCGAGCAAAATGTGCTCTTCGAGCACGCTCAGGACGCGCGATGCATCGACAGTTTTCTTATTCTTACTTTTGCTCAAACGCGGCCGCGAAGTGCGGGCCGCCTCGGTGAGCATGGGCGGCATACTCATCCGTTGATCGTAGTCTCAGCGTAGAATCTGGTCAACCTGCCGGGCTGCAGATTACTGGGTGGAACCGAAGAGCGCTTTCTTTTCCGCAGTCGCCTTGGCCAGAGCCTCGTTATATTGCGCCAGCTCAGCGTCGTAAAAAATGTTTCCCTGCACGTCGCTGCGGAGAAGATCGCGCTTTTTCAATTTCAGTGCCTGGTTCCAGGTCGCCAGTCGTTCAAATTCTTTCTGATTGGCGGCCCGACGTTGTTCGAAGCCCGAGGCCACTACCTTGGAAACTTTTTCTAATGCGTAATGATTCGCCGGCGCGGATGGCACCGGTTTCTGTTTGAAGAATTTGTCGTAGCTCGGTGGGCCGGGCCGAAGCACGAAGTAGGCGAGAATGCACGGCAGCGCGATCAATCGAAAAGTTCGTGATAAAGGCGCGAGGTCCGGGTAGCTAATCCGGAACAGCATCGGCCCAAACGGAAGGAAAATGCCGAGACCCCACCAAACGCTGACCCCAAAAGCAGCGCCGATTAGAAGAATGCGACCGATCAAAATGCAGACCAGCCCAATAACCAGAAAAACAAGGGAAGCCACGCTCGGCTTTTAAGCAGCCGGGGTGCCATCAGGACTGCCCTACCTGACGATTCCTTCGCGCAGGACCGGGTGTTTATTGGCCAGCAATTCCTGGGTCAGTTGGTAGCCGCGCTTGTCCACATTTCGAGCCGTGCCTGCGAAATGATTGTCGATCCTCGACCGCGCCGAACAGCAGAAATAATTCGCAACCGACAGAATGTCGTCGGCTGGTTCCCCTTGATTGATCTTGTATTGGGCAAAGGAGCACGTCGCGCTGATCGCGAACAGCTCAGTGGCGATACCAACGAACCGCGAAAGTAAAAGTTGCTCACGATCGAGCTTCGGACCGAACCGGGCCATGGCGTGAAACAATCCGCGCGCCAGCTTTTTGCTCGTGCGCGCCGCGTAATCGACGTGTCTTTGCAAGTCTCGATGGAGGTTGTCGATCTTGCCGGCGCCGGTCGAGAACCACTGACGCGGGTACCAGCCGGCGTAAAATTTTCCTGACGTGAAAACAGCTTTCGCCCGCTCCGACATCGAGAGCTGGGTATTGAAAATGGCACCGCCGACTTTCAAATGCGGGTCTAGCGCCTCGCGGGCAATGAAGAGCCGCATGATCTCGCTCGATCCCTCGAAGATCGTGTTCACGCGGCAATCGCGCAGAAATCTTTCCACCGCGATGGGTGGTTCATTACGACCGGCAAGCGATTGCGCCGTTTCGTAACCGCGACCGCCCCGCACCTGCATCGCCTCGTCGGCAATGCGCCACGTCGCTTCGGTCGCCCACATTTTGCACATCGCGGTTTCGATCCGAATGTCGCCGACTTTTCGGTCCAGCAGCGACGAGCTGAGAAAAGTCATCGCTTCCATCGCAAAAACGTTGCCGGCCATTTCCGCGATCTTGCCGGCGATCGCCCCGTGCTTGCCGATCGGCACTCCCCACTGAATTCGTTCGCCCGCCCATTTTCGCGAAATTTCGAGCAAACGTTTGGAAACGCCGACGCAGGCGGCCGGCAAGGTCAGCCGGCCAGTGTTCAACGTCGTTAGCGCGACTTTTAATCCCTGACCTTCCTTTGCGATGATGTTCTCGCGTCGCACGCGCACGTTGGTGAACTTCACGATGCCGTTGTAGAGCGCGCGCAATCCCATGAACCGGCAGCGGTAGATGATCTCCACGCCCGGCGAATCGACATCGACGATGAACGCCGTGATTTGTTTGCGCTCTTTGCCGTTCAGCATTTTTGATGGCGTCCGCGCCATTACCACCAGCACGCCGGCTTTCACGCCGTTGGTGCACCAAAGTTTTTCGCCGTTCAGGATGAACTCGGAGCCGTCGGATGTCGGCTCTGCTCGCAAGCTGAGTGTCGCCGGATCGGAACCCGCGTGCGTTTCCGTTAACGCGAAGGCGGAAATCTCGCCTCCGGCCACGCGCGGCAAATATTTTTGCTTTTGTTCTTCAGTCCCGAACAAAAGCAGCGGCTGGGCAACGCCGATTGATTGATGGGCCGAGACCAATGCCGCAACATTGCCGTCCCAGCTTCCAAGCAAAACCGCCGCGCGACCGTAGTTCGTCTGGGTCAAACCGAGGCCGCCGTATTTCTTTGGAACTTTGATTCCAAATGCGCCGATCTCGGCCAGCCCTTTGAAATTCTCCGGCGGAATCTCGCCGGTCCGATCGATTTCGTCCGCATCGACATGTTCGCGCAAATAATTTTCCAGCTTCTGCAAAAACTCGGCGCCGGCCGTGCGGTCTTCTTCGCTTTGAGCTGGCCAGGGATAGATCCGGGCGAAGTCGTAGCGGCCGACGAAAAGGTTGCTCGCAAAACTGCCGCGATCGTCGAGTGGATCGCGCGACGCTTCGGCGAGCTCGAGCGCTTCGCGCTGCCCTTTCGACATTTTGGATGTGTCGATCACAGACGCCGGCGCCGGCTTTTGCGGCTCCCCGCCGGGCGAGTTCGTGTTGCCGCGGCGACCGGATTTCGCACTGGTCTCTTCGGCAGTTTGTTTCTCGGGCGCTTCCAGCGAGGACTTCATGACTCGTAGAATTTCGTTCCCTTGCGCGCGTGCTTCTTCAAAATCTCGCAGGATAGGAACTTCTCCTCACTCTGGCCGAGGCGGTTCATTTCATCGACAATCTTCTTCAAACCAAAATGCTCGGCGAAACGCAACGGCCCGCCTCGATGCGGCGCAAAACCGGTTCCAAGAATCATTCCGTAATCGGCGTCCTCCGGCGATTCGACCACTTTTTCTTCCACGCAGCGCGCCGCTTCATTGACCATCAGGAACATCAGTCGATTGGCAAGATCCACATCCTGCTTCGGCGAGTTCCCGCTGCGCCACTGCGCGAGCGATTCGTTGGGCGATTGGGTCTTGCCTTCATATTGGTAAAAGCCGCTGCCGGTTTTTCGGCCAAGCAGGTTCGCTTCGCGCATTCTTTTCAAGATTTCCGGCGCGTGATCGTGCGCCCCGTAGGCTTTCTCCAGAGTTGTTGCGATGTCGATTGTCACGTCGAGACCGATCTCATCGATCAAACGCAGCGGCCCCATCGGCATTCCCCATTTCATTAGAGCGTTGTCGATCTTCTCCGCATCGATGCCCGCTTCAAAAAGCTCGGCCGCGTCGAGGAGGTACGGAAACAGCACGCGATTGACCAAGAACCCCGGACTGTCACGAACAACCACAGGAACTTTT
>Ga0209328_10000178_pt1 | contig 14199 bp, 19 predicted proteins | sample JacPinW_OM3H0_M1_FD_187954 | JGI IMG/M metagenome (GOLD analysis project Ga0209328, IMG submission 187954) | Forest soil microbial communities from Algoma, Ontario, Canada - Jack Pine, Ontario site 1_JW_OM3H0_M1 (SPAdes) (version 2) | ecosystem: Environmental > Terrestrial > Soil > Boreal... | reverse complement strand
GCGACATCAACGTTGTTATAGCCGACGGCGTAGTTCGCCACCACCCGGAGGTGAGGCGCGGCCGCCATGATTTCATCGGTGATCGGGACATTGACCATGCCGACGATTCCGACCGGATCCGCTTCGGCAATGTGCCGCTTCAGCGTGTCGGCCGGCATCCCTTCCGCCTCCATCATCGTGACCTCGAAGCGCTCCTTGAGCATGTCGATGCCAGGCGACGGCAGGGGCAGCGTGACGAAGACCCGGCTCATGCCGGGCGACGGACGCGCAGGTCGAGCAGCATGACTTCCATAGCGAGGCGAGGATTTACATTTTGATCGATCAGCAACTGGGTACGCTGGGCCGCCGCCAGTGATGCCCGCACGTGGTCCGGCGGGACCCGGGCCGACCACGCTTCGAGCGCGGACTTCCGCTCCGCCGGCATCGAACTCAGGATGCCAGCCTGGAGCAACATTGCGTCGCGGAGGAAGGCGGTGAAACCGCGGAGGGCATCCGCGGCTACCAGCCGCATCTCGGCTTGCGGGCCCTGGCCGAAGCGCACCGCGTAGGTCAGCACACCGTCGACGTCCTCAAAGGCCAGCGCCGCCAGTTGCTCGGCCCAGCGGTCGATCCGCACAACCCAGTCGCGGTCGGTGAGGGCGCGCGCCGCCCATCCTGGGCGGCCATGCGCAAGCCCGACGAGTGCCTCGGCCTCCGCTTCATTCGCCTGACGCGCCTTGATGAAGCCGACCATTGCCGGCCTTCCTACAGGCGAAAGGGCTATCACCTGGCAGCGCGACAGGCAGGTGGGAAGGAGATGATCCGGATAGGCCGTGGTCAACACCAGGACGGTGTTGGGGGGCGGCTCTTCGAGCGTTTTCAGCAGGCAGTTCTGCGCGGCCTCGGTCATCCGTTCGGCATTTGCCAGCAGCGCCACCCGGAGCGGCGCGACGAATGGTTTCAGGCTAAGGAACTGCTGGAGCGATTGCTCGTGGGTTGGAGCCCCGCGTTCCGGATGAAACCGGATCTCGTCGATGCTGATCGCCTCCGGCCGGTCATCCGACCAGAAGTCCGGGTGGACCTCGAGACGCGACGGCTGCCCTTCGCCCAGAAGCAGCTCTTCGGCGAGCGCCCGCGCGACGGCGGTTTTGCCGATCGCTTCCTCGCCGGTGAGGCAGTAGGCATGCGCCAGGCGGCCGGCCCGCTGGTGAGCTCGCAGAATCGAGATGGCTCGATCGTGCCCGGCGATCGCGGCAAAACCTTTAGGCACAAGTGCCGTGCTTCGACGAGTGCGCGAGGCTGGCATGGCGCCCACCTTAACAACTCTTTCCTTGACCGTGCCCGAACCTACTCCTATTCTGTAGGCGTTTCCGACAGCGTGGCTGTCATCTTGTAGGCATCGTCGCGTTCCACCGCCCGTCGCAGTTCTCGTCATAGCACTGATTCCGATGGATGCCGAAGAAACCGACCAGCAGAAAAAGATTCGCGAGCTGCAGGCAATCATCGCGAAAGGCCTGAACGGCATCAACGACTGCCGCTACAAGACCGACTGCGAGTTCGCGTGCGCCTGCCCCGGGACTTGCTGATCTAAGTCCGCACCACAACCGCCCCCAGGCGAGCCCTGCTATAATCCATAAAGGATTCTTTATATGGCGTCCTCTCCCCTCCTCAATAATCCCTCGTTGCGCGAGTTCCGAGCCCATTACCAGGCCCTGGCCAGCATCACCCGCCTGCGCATCCTTCAATACCTGGCCGGGGTTCCCGAGATCACCGTTCTCGAGCTCGCCGATGCGATCGGGATCAGTCAGCCTCGCCTGAGCTGGCACCTGCGGATGTTGCGACGCGGCCAGCTGGTCCGTGCACGGCGGGTCGGGCGCACGATTCACTACTCACTCAACCGGGAAGGCCTGCACGCCTTCCAACGAGAACTGACGACTCTGATCGCGCCTCGACCTCGGGTCAAGGCGCTGCAACACGAATGGAGGCAGGTGTAATAAGCGATGGCAACAGCAAAGAACGGCAGCCGGCACAACGGCCGAGCGCCAAAAACCACTAGCTTTCGCCGCGATGCCGGGTCACGCCGCAAGGTCCGGGTCGCGATCCTCGGCGTGGGCAACTGCGCCTCGTCGCTGGTCCAGGGCATCGAGTATTACCGCGATGCGAAGCCCGGGGCGTCGATCCCGGGCTTGATGCACGTCGACCTGGGCGGCTACCACATCAAGGATATCGAGTTCTCTGCCGCCTTCGACATCGACAAAGAAAAGGTCGGCAAGGACCTGTCGGACGCGATCTTCTCGGGGCACAACAATACCGTCAAGTTCGCGGAGGTCCCCCACCTGGGCGTCAAGGTCGAGCGCGGCATGACGCACGACGGACTCGGGAAATACCTCTCGGAGATCATCACCAAGGCCCCCGGCCCGACGGCTGACATCGTCGGCATCTTGAAGGCGACCAAGACCGATGTCGTGGTGAATTACCTGCCGGTTGGGAGCGAAGAGGCGGTCAAGTGGTATGCGGAGCAGGTGCTCGAAGCCGGCTGCGCGTTCGTCAACTGCATGCCGGTCTTCCTCGCACGCGAACCCTACTGGCGCGGGCGCTTCGAGAAGCGCGGCGTGCCAATCATCGGCGACGACATCAAGTCGCAGGTCGGCGCAACCATCGTCCATCGGGTGCTGACCCGGCTCTTCGAGGATCGGGGTGTCAAGCTGGAGCGAACCTACCAGCTGAACTTCGGCGGCAACACCGACTTCCTCAATATGTTGGAGCGGGAACGCCTGGTGTCGAAGAAAATCTCAAAGACGAACAGTGTCAAGTCGCAGATGAAGGTCGACATCGGTGCCGACAACATTCACATTGGCCCATCCGACTACGTGCCCTGGCTGGGCGATCGGAAGTGGGCCTACATCCGGCTGGAAGGTCGCTCCTTCGGCGACGTCCCGCTGAACGTCGAGCTCAAGCTCGAGGTCTGGGACTCACCGAACTCCGCCGGTGTCGTGATCGACGCCATCCGCTGCTGCAAGCTGGGCCTCGACCGCAAACTGAGCGGCGCCCTCGATGGGCCGTCGTCATACTTCATGAAGTCACCGCCAACCCAGGTCACGGACGGGGTTGCCCACCAACTGACCGAAGCCTTCATCGCCGGGACGCCCGTCGACGGCACGGCCGTCGAGCGCGCCCAGGCCGTTCCCGCCCCGGAAGGGACCGCTCGGCGCTGATGCTCCTCCCTCGGCTCTTCAGGCTGGGGAACTGGGTCATGCGGGCGCTCCCGCCTGGGGTTCGCTACCCGCTGGCGGCGGTTACCGGACGCTGCGCGTTTTACCTCATGCCGCGACGCCGCCGAGTGGCTTTCGAGAACTTCGGGCAGGTGCTCGGCTTGCCCTGGGACGACCCGTTGGTGAAGCGCACCGCGCGGCATGCCTTCGGCAACTACTTCAAGATGTTCGCCGACTTCATGCTGATGGACACCCTCAAGCCCGACCAGATCCGGCGCATGGTCCGTCCTCAGGGCATCGAGCGGATCGACGCGGCGCTCGCTCAAGGCAAGGGCGTGGTGGTCGTCACCGCCCACGTTTCGAATTGGGACATCCTGGCCGCCGCCTCGGCGGTGTACGGGTACCCGATCAGTGCCGTGACCAACGATCTACCCAGCGGTGGCCTCAACGAGTTGGTGATCGCCTCCCGCGAGCGGATCGGGATGAAGATGATCGGGCTCGGCCCCGGCAGCCTGCGTCAGATCATCAAGGCGCTCGGAAGAAATGAGCTGGTGGCGCTCGCGAGCGACCTGTACAGTGGTGATCGTGGCGTCCGCGTGCCCTTCTTCAACCGGCCCGCGATGTTCCCATCAGGCCCGGCTGCTCTCGCGTTGAAGACTGGCGCGCCGATCCTGCCCGTCTGGTGCCGGCGTCAGCCCGATAACCTCTATATCGCCGAAGTGGAGGCGCCCATCGAAGTCAGCCGCACCGGCAACACCCAACGCGACATCCAGGTGACGACGGAGCGGATCGTGCAGTTCTTCGAACGGATCATCCGCCGCGAGCCTGACCAGTGGCTGGTCTTCCTTCCCGTCTGGCGATTGGAGCAGGCACCGCAGACTCCGGGCTCACCCATGCAACCGGTCCTCGACCCGTCGTGATGACCTATCTCGGATTCCGGCTGATCGAGGGCATCCTCGCGCGCCTGCCGCGGCGGCTCGCGTATGCGATCGGGGTGGTCACGAGCACGCTGGCGTTCCCCCTGCTCACCCGTCAACGCAAGGCCCTGGAGTCGAATCTTCACCACGTCTTGCCCGAGATGCCCGGGCCGCAGCTCCGCAAGCTCGCCTGGCGCAACTGGCTCAACTACACGAAGGCCTGGATCGATTTCTTCAAGATCCCTCGCATGGACCGCCGCAAGCTCGGCACCCTCCTGACCCCGTATGGACTCGAAAATCTCGACGCCGCGATGGCCCGTGGTAAAGGCGTCATCGTCGTGGCACCGCACATGGGATCGTGGGAACTGGCCGCGGCCAGCTGGGCGGCCACCTTCGGTGAGATCGGAGTCATGGTGGAGCAAATCGAACCGCGCCGGCTCTTCGATCACGTGTCGGCCCTTCGCTCGCGAATGAACATCCGCGTGATCCCGCTGAGCCGCACCGGCGCTCGGGACATCATGCGGATGCTGAAGGAGCACCGGATGGTAGTGCTCGCCATGGATCGTGACATTTTGAACACCGGCCGGCAGTTCAAGTTCTTCGGCCGGCTGACGTCGTTTCCCACCGGTCCGGTCGAGATCGCCCTCAAGACCGGGGCGCCGATCCTGCCCGCCTTCTGCATCCGGGACGCCAATGACGCCTACATCGCCATTGGGGAGCCGCCACTCTTCCTCACCCCAAGTGAAGATCACCGGGCGGACGTACGAGGTGCCATGGAACAGATCCTGGCCACGTTTGAACGGTATATAAAGAGGTATCCGGACCAGTGGCACGTACTCGAGCCAATCTGGCCGGAGAAGCCCGTCGTCCCGGTCGTCACCATTCCGTCACCGCCGGCGCAAGCCGCTGTGGGCGATTAAGGAGGAACTCGTGGGCAAAGCCGACTTTCACATCCATACATCTTTGAACGACGGCACCGCCACCGTCCGGGAGGTGCTCGACTACGTTCGCGACCGCACTGATCTGGATGTGATGGCGATCACCGATCACGACCGCCTTACCGGCAGCTACCAGGCACTCGAGATCGCCAATGAGTATCGCTTTGAGGTAGTGAGCGGCTGCGAGATCACCACCCTGCACGGGCACCTCCTGGCGCTCTTCATCGAAAAACCCATCCCCATGTGGCGCCCGCTCGATTGGACGATCGGCAAGATCCACGAGCAGGGCGGGCTGGCGATCGCCGTCCACCCCTTCTCCATGCTCACGCGCAGCATTGGATTTCGCTCGTTCGACGGCATTATGAAACACCCGTCACCGGACATCTATTTCGACGCGGTGGAGACCTTCAACCCATCGGTCGCCGGTCGCACCTGCGCGGCGAAGATCGACCGGCTGAACAAGAGCCGGTTTCACCTGCCGGAGGTCGGCTGCTCCGACAGCCACCACCTCCAGGGAATCGGCACCGGGTACACGACCTTCCCTGGCAAGACCGCGCAGGATGTGAAGAAGGCCCTTCTAGCAAGCCAGACGAAGGCATTCGGGGAGTACTGGGATTTCGTGACCCATCGTCGGATCGCCCAGCTGAAGTTCCGGCGCATCGGCCGCAACTGGGCCCGTATGGGGCGGTCCGCCGTTCGAGCTTTCGCCCGAGGCTAGGGCGTGAGGGGAAGCCGTTCATGAAGATCGGCCTCGTGTCGGCCTATGACTACGCGCATCCGGGTGGGGTCACCGAGCACGTCCGTTATCTCGCCGCCGGACTCCGGCGCCGTGGCCACGACGTCACGGTGTTTGCGCCCTGCTCGGACAAGGAGCTGGCGGAACGAGACACCGATTTCATCAGGGTCGGCCGGCCCTTCCCCATCCCCATGCACGGTTCGGTGGCCCGCATCACCGTCAGCCTCCATCTCACCAACAAAATCAAGCACTACGTCCGAGATGGCGCCTTCGATGTCCTCCACTACCACGAGCCGCTGATGCCGGTGTTGCCGGTCACGGCGCTGCGGTTCTCGAAGACGATCAACATTGGGACCTTTCACGCCTTCGCCCGCTCCAACATTGGCTATTACTACGGCAAGCCGCTGCTGAAGCGCTATGTGCGGCGGCTCCACGCGCGGATCGCCGTCTCCAATCCGGCCCGCGAGTTCGTGCGCCACTATTTTCCGGGCGATTATCGCGTCATCCCAAACGGCATCGATGTCAAGCGCTTCCAGAACCAGGCCCCCTACCCTGAGCTGCGCGACGGCATGTGCAACCTGCTCTTCGTCGGCCGGCTCGAGTACCGCAAGGGCCTCGGTTACCTGTTGCGGGCCTTCGCCCAGCTGAAGCCGCAGTACCCGAACCTGCGCTTGATCATCGTCGGCGACGGGCCGCTACGACGCTGGTATGGCAACTTCCTCGCTCGCAAGCAGCTGGATGACGTCGTGATGGCCGGCTATGTGCCCGCGTCCGACCTGCCGCGCTACTACGCCAGCTGCGACATCTTCTGCTCACCGGCAACCGGCGATGAGAGCTTCGGCATCGTCCTGCTGGAGGCGATGGCCTCGGGCAAGCCGATCGTCGCCACCAGCATCGACGGCTTCCGTGAGGTCGTCACCCACGGCCGCGACGGGCTGCTGGTCGAGCGCAAGAGCCGCCGGCAGCTGTCCTATGCGCTGCAGACACTCATCAACAACCCGGCACTGCGCCAGGAGATGGGCCAGGCCGGCCTGCTGAAGGCCCGCCGCTACGACTGGGAACGCATCATCGACGAGGTCACGGACGTCTATCGGCAGGCGCTCGACCGGGCGCAACCGGCGCCGTCGGCGCGTCTCGAGCCGAGCCTGAGTCCGCGCTGATGTTTACCCAGAAATTCCAGGCATGGGTACGCCGCTGGGCGGAGCGCTTCGTCAGCGTCTTCCGCGAATCGCCGATCACGCCGAACATGCTGACGCTCTTCGGCCTGGTCATCACCGGCGTAGGCGCCTTCCTCGTCGCCATCAACCAGTTGCTGCTGGGCGGCCTGGTGCTCACCGTCGCCGGTTTCTTCGATGTCTTCGATGGCGCCCTCGCCCGCGCTGCAGGCAAGGTCTACCGCTACGGCGCCTTCCTCGACTCGACCGTCGACCGCTATTCCGAAGGCGTCGTCTACCTGGGAATCTTGGTCTACTTCCTGCGACAGCACGACGGCCTGCAGCCGATCATCGTCTTGATCGCGCTGGCCGGCTCATTCCTCGTGAGCTACGTCCGGGCGCGAGCGCAAAGCCTGGGCTTCACCTGCGACGTGGGGATCCTTGCCCGACCCGAGCGAGTCGTCATCATCGTGGCCGGCCTGCTGCTCGAGTCGTTCGGCCTCAAGGTCGGGTCCTGGACGCCATTGACGCTGGCACTACTCATCCTGGCGGTGGGCACCAACTTCACTGCGGTCCAGCGCGTGTGGGTCGTCTGGCAGCAGAACCGGGCTGAGCTACGGGCCATCCGTGGGCAGGCCGCCCCATCGCCCAGCGACAAACCTCGCGAACCGAAACCGGTCCGGGCGGCCATGCGGCGCTTCTTCGAGAACCTGGGCAATCCCTGACCCGTTCGTCGGCGGGTCGCGCCACTCGGTATCATGTGGGCGTGCAGGTCGCGATCTACGCCGACCACGATCCGGGCGGCAAGAAATTCATCGCCACCCTGAAGCGCCGCCTGAAGAATGAAGAGATCCGCGCCTGGCAGATCCAGAAGTTGGCGCCGTTCACGCTGGTGCACGCCGGCGATCGCTACACGAAGATCCGCGTGACCTTCGTACCGGCCGGCGCGCCGAGCTTCAGCCGCGCCGCCAGGGCCGGTCTGCTGGGCGCCTTCAAGAGCCCGGAGCCGACGCTGCTCGCCACCATCTCGGACGGGCCGTCCGCCGACCGTGTGCTGGGTTTCGTGGTCGGCATGCTGACCCGCCACGCCGAGCCGCTGGGCGTGTCGGGTGTAGGCATCCCCCTGACCGGGTAAGCCTCGAGCCGCTAGCTCGTCTCGGTCTCGGTGGCCACGCCGCCGCGCAGACCGAAGAGATGTTTCTGCCAGGCCAGGTAGATCACGATCGCAACGTTGATCAGCAAGATGCTGATGCGCACCGGCGTCTGGCGGTTGAGCACCTCGCTCACCTCCAGGGGGATGCCGATGCACCCGGCGATCACCGTGAGGTACTCGGCCCACCGGCGCCGTCGCGCCAGCCCGACCGCTTCCGTGAGCTCCAGGGCCCCGAAGAGGAGGGCACCGATCCCGATGAGCAGCACGGTCCGCGAAGAAAACCCACCGATAGGACGAAGGACGGTGCTCAGGAGCCGAGGAATCAATCGCCGTTCAGGGTTGACATCCAGCTCGGCGACCCACTGGCGGACCAGCGAAACGACACTGCGGCTCTGGGTCAGCAGCGCGACCCCGAGGATGAAGACCAGCGTGCCGCGGATGGCGCGTTCCAGGATGATCAAGCGCACGATCGTGTCGACCGGCTGCGTTTCCCTGCCCAGCTCGCGCTTGACCTCCTGCCAGAAGGTCACTGCGGCAGCGCCTCCAGCAGGCGATTGAGATCCTCGTCGCTGTTGTAGTAGTGAGGCGAGGCGCGCAGGAAATCGCTGCGCAGCGAAAGGATGACGCCGGCCTCGCGTAAGCGAGTATGCAGCTCGGCCGGGACCATCCGGGGATGGCGGAACGACACAATGCCAGAACGTTCGGATGGCAGCGTAGGTTGCAGCACCAGTTCATAACCCCGGCGTGGGAGCTCGTCGCGCAGGCGATCGGCGAGCCGAAGGACGACGTCTTCCACCGCCGGCGGGCCGGCCCGCAGCAGGAGATTGACCGCCGCGCCCATCCCGAGAATGCCTGGATAATTCGGCGCCGCCTCTTCGAAGCGGCGGGCGTCCGGCTTGAGCGTGATGTCATAGTCGAAGTACTCCTCGTCGCGGACCACGCTGTCGGTGCCGATCGTGACCGGGTTCAGTCGCTCCAGCATCCGGGGTCCCACGTAGGCGAAGCCCACGCCGATGGGGCCCAGCAACCATTTCTGCGCACCCGCGCAGAGGAAGTCGACGGGCGTCGCCGCGAGGTCCAGGCGCATAGCACCGACCGCCTGGATCGCGTCCACCACGAGCAAGACGTCGCGGCCTTTGAGCGCCGCGCCGAGGGCCCCAAGGTCGGTCCGAAACCCACTCCAGAACTGGACCGCGCTGATGGCGAGCACGCGAGTCCGCTGATCGCAGAGACGCACCAGGGCCTTGACGTCGACCCGGCCCTGCGCGGACCGGTAGAGGCGCAGGTCGACGCCTTTTCGCTTGAGGCCCATCCAGGGATAGATGTTGGCGGGAAATTCACGATCGACGCCGACGATGTTGTCACCCGTCTCCCAGTCGAGGCCAGCCGCCACGAGACCAAGCCCCGCGGTCGTGTTCTTGGTAAACGTGATCGATTCCGGCCCGACTGCCAGCAACTCCGCGACCCGGCCGCGAACCTGAGTGCGAAACCGCGCCCAGTGCGCTAGGTCGAAGGGTTCCTCCGTCATACGGTCGAGGAACACGTCCATCGTGGAGCGGACCGGGGTCGCCAGGGGGGCGATGGACGCGTGATCGAGATAGGCGTAGCGGCGCGTGATCGGATATAGCGCTCGCATCTCCTGCGGCGAGAGCGGCATACCTTGGGCACACTACACTAGGCATGTTGGGCGAGGCGACCACCATTGATCTCTCCGACTTCGAGCGGGTCGACATGCGCGTCGGCCGGGTCCTCGAAGCCGAGCCCTTTCCGGAAGCCCGCAAGCCGGCCTACAAGCTTCGCATCGATTTTGGCCCGCTCGGCATCCGCCGCTCCAGCGCCCAGCTGACGGCGCACTACACACCGGACGAACTGCGCGGCAAGCTGGTTATCGCCGTGCTCAACTTTCCCCCGCGGCAGATCGGTCCGGTGCGTTCCGAGGTGCTGATCCTGGGCGTGCCCGATGCGGACGGCGCCGTGGTCCTGCTCGAACCAAGCCTCGACGTTCCTCTCGGGGGTCGCGTCTTCTGAGCGTGCCGCCGCTGACGCCTTACCTCGTGACTGAATGGCATGATCCGGCGACCGGCGCCCGAGGATGGTTCGTCATCGATCGGCTGGTTGGCGGGATGTGCTCCGGTGGCATCCGCATGCGTCCCGGCGTCACGGTCGACGAGGTCACCCAACTGGCCCGGACCATGTCCCACAAGATGGCCGTCCTCGACATCCCGTATGGCGGCGCGAAATCAGGGATCGACTGCGATCCGGCATCTCCGCAGGCGCCCGCGGTGCTGCGCGGTTTCGTCGAGGCCATCCGCCCCTTCATCGCCGAGCGCTACGCGACCGGGGCCGACCTGGGCACGCGCGAGGACGACATCATCGCGGCCTGCCAGCTCGCCGGCTTGACCCATCCGCTCCAGGCCGGGTTCAAGTCCGAAGGCGGTGCCGGGCTGAGCCGCGTCAAGCAGGCGCTGGCGCTCACCAGCGAAGGCATCCCGATCACCGAGTTGATCGCGGGCTACGGCGTCGCGGAATGCACCACCGAGGCGACCGAGGTGCTCGGGTTGCCGCTGAAAGGCGCGACAGTCGCACTCCAGGGATTTGGCAACGTGGGGGGTGCCGCGGCCCGTTACCTGGACCGGGCCGGGGCCCGCGTCACTGTGGTGGCCGACATCGAAGGAACGATCGTTGACGAGAACGGCCTCGATGTCCCGCACCTGCTCTCGATCCGCGATCGGTTCGGCCGTGTCGACCGGCGACGTCTGAAGCCCAGCGCGCGCTGCGAACCGGAGCCCGCCTGGCTCAGCCATCCGGTCGACATCATGATCCCGGCGGCGATCGGGAACGCGATCGGCGCCAACAACCAGGCGGGCATCAACTGCCGCCTGCTGGTCGAAGCCGCGAACAACCCGGTCACCGCCGACGCTGAGGCGCAACTGGAACGTCGCGGCATCACGATCCTGCCGGACTTCGTCGCCAACGCCGCCGCCGCGTTTCTGTTCTGCGGCCTGCTGGAAAAGCGCCTGGAGCCAAACCTCGATTCGATCACCACGGTCACCAGCCGCCAGCTCCGCAGCACGACGCGCGAGCTCCTCGAGCGGGCAAGGCGCCAGAGCGTCTCGAACCGTCGTGCCGCCGAGGAGATCGCCGAAGCACGCCTGCGGGCGCATCGCCCCTAAAGTGACGTTCTCTCAGTGCTGGTGGCGCTGCGCGTGGCGGCGCATCATGCAATCGTCCATGACCACGTCGAGACCGCTGTCGCGCGCCCGCGCGGCGGCGTCCTCGTCGACGACGCCGTCCTGCAGCCAGACCGCGCTCGCCTTGATGGCAATGGCGTCGTCAACGATCGGTCCGACGAACTCCGACCGTCGAAAGACGTCGACCACGTCGACCGCGTCCGGGATCTGCCGCAGACTCGCGTAGGCGCGCTCACCCAGCACTTCGTCGACGTTGGGATTCACCGGGATGATGCGATAGCCCGCTCGTTGCAAGTAGCGTGCGACGCCGTGGCTCGGACGCCGCGTGTCGGGGCTGAGGCCGACCACGGCGATCGTTCTGGCCGACGCCAGGATCTTGTCGGCAACGTCGGTCAGCTGCGGACCACCGATATCCACTCTACAGGCGAAACTCGGGCAAGCCTCGCCTAGAATTCGGACCGTGGCACCCCTGGCCCGGATCTCGCCGATCCCGACGCAAATCGTGGACGCCTTCCGGGTGGTGGCTCAGGCGGTCGAGACGTTTGCCCGCGAGCACGACCTGCTGATCGACCGCTACCGCCGCGGAAAGCCCAGCTGGGAGCTTCGCTTTGCGCGCCGTCTGGGTGGCGAGGCCGTCCTCACCATCAGCTACCGGGAACGCACCGGCCATGTCCTCGACGTCAGTGCGACCTGGTGGCTCGACGACCACGCAACGCAGACGCGGCGGCTGCGGTCGGAGAAGATCGGCGTCTACGACCGGCGTGCGCCGTCGACCGCCCTGGTACAGCTGCTCGAAACGGGGCTGGTGACCGTCGACCGCTGGACACTGTCCGATCTGGGTCCGCCGCGTGGTCCGTTCCCGGCTGGCGCATTAGCCGCCCCCGGCGTGGAAAGGGCGGCGAGATCAGCTGGCCCCGGTGTGGAAAGGGTGGAAAGATTGTCACTGCGATGAGCGATCCTAGCGACGACCGCGCCGCCGAGGACGAGCTCCGGCTCGCGTTCGGCCGGGCGATCGGGTTCACGCTGGCCGCGCTGCTGCTGCTGGTCGGCGGCGCCATCCTGCTGATCCTGATCGCGGCCGCGTTCTTCCGCTTCGCCTTCGGCGGCTAGCGGGCTCGGTCGCCGGCGCCCGCGAGCAGCCGGGCCGTCGAGAAGGGCGGCGGATCCACGGCGTCAGGATGAAGCATGCCCGCCATGATCTCCAGGCTTTCGACCAGGCGGGGACCGGGTCGGCTGAAGAAGGCGTTGCCGTCGACCACCCAGGTCTCCGCCCGGAGCGCATCGAATCGGCCGCGTGCCGCCTCGACCTCGCGCAGGCTGCGGTCGAGGGAAAAGCCGCACGCCATGACGACCACGACTTCGGGATCTGCCTCCATCACGTCCTCCCAACGCACCGGATGCGCGGGCTGGCGCGCAACCCCCAGCCGCTCGTCGCCGCCCGCGATGGTGACGAGCTCCGGTGTCCAGTGACCGCAGTTGAAGGGTGGGTCGACCCACTCGAGGCAGACCACTCGTCGCGCACGCCGCCCGGCGACACGCTGCTCGACGCGCGCAACGCGCCGGCGAAGGGCATCGCAGACCTCCTCCGCGGCATCAGGCCGCCCGACCAGCCGGCCGACGAAGAGGATGTTCTGGAAGACGTCCTCGAGGCTCTCCGGCTCGAGCGAGACGAGCTGGGGCGACGACCCCAGCCGGCGAGCGGCCCGTTCCACGATTGGGTAGGAGACGGCGCAGACCTCGCACAATTCCTGCGTCAGGATGAGGTCGGGGTGGAGCGCCGCCAGCAGGTCGGCGTCGAGCGCGTAGATGCTGCTTCCCTGGTGGACGAGCTCTCGAATGTGGCGGTCCACCTCCGCGCCGGTGCTCGCCGCGGACAGCACACTTCTTGTCAGCACCGGCTTGGTCCGGACCGACTCCGGGAAATCGCACTCGTGCGTAACAGCCACCAACTCGTCCTCGAGGCCGAGCGAACAGACGATTTCGGTGGCGCTGGGCAGCAACGAGGCGATCCGCATTCAGCGATCGGCTGGGACGAAGGGATTCAGCAGCATCTCTTCTTCGATCGTCGTGCCGGGCCCGTGCCCGGGGTAGACGACGGTCTTCGGTGGCAGGCGGTAGAGCACATTGCGGATGCTGAAGACGATCTTCTGCGTATCGCCGCCCGGCAGGTCGGTCCGGCCGATGCCACGCTGAAAGAGGGTGTCGCCGGCAAAGCAGTCCAACCCGAAGAGAAAGCAGACCGAACCCTGCGTGTGGCCCGGCGTGTGCAGGACTCGCAGGCTGATGTCCTGGAACGTCAGCGTCGCATCGTGGGCGAGCCTGGTGTCGATGGAAAATCGCGCAAAGCCAGCGGGCACAAAGGGCATTTGAGTAAAGCGCTCCCAATCGAGGATGGCGAGATCGTCCGGATGCATGGCGATCGGCGCACCGGTTTCCTTATGCAAGGCGGGCACACCGCCGACGTGGTCGATATGTCCGTGGGTCACGAGGATCTGCTCCAGGGTTAGTCGCTCCTGACCGAGCCGCTCCAGGACGCGGTCGACCTGCAGCCCCGGATCGACGGCGAGCGCGGAGGTGGTGTCGCGGCGCCGGATCAGATAGCAGTTCTCACCGAAGAGATCGTCAGGAAAGACCGAGACCGCGAGCTTTTCTCGAAGGGCCTCGGCCGGCGTCATCCGACGCCGATCTCCCAGGAGGCCGACGTCAGCACCTCCGGTTCGGTCTCGGTGACGAGCACCATTTCCTCGAGACGAACGCCACCCCAGTCCGGGATGTAGATGCCGGGCTCGTTGGTGATGACCATGCCGGCACGCAGGGCGGTGTGATCGGTGGGCGACAGGAAGGGCCGCTCGTGCACCTGCAATCCGATCCCATGGCCCAGGCCGTGGCCGAAGGCGTGCGCCTCACCGGCGAGCACCT
>Ga0209328_10000176_pt1 | contig 14259 bp, 14 predicted proteins | sample JacPinW_OM3H0_M1_FD_187954 | JGI IMG/M metagenome (GOLD analysis project Ga0209328, IMG submission 187954) | Forest soil microbial communities from Algoma, Ontario, Canada - Jack Pine, Ontario site 1_JW_OM3H0_M1 (SPAdes) (version 2) | ecosystem: Environmental > Terrestrial > Soil > Boreal... | reverse complement strand
GAAGCGAGCGTGATGACCAGCCCAATCGGAAAAGGCTCGATGAACGTCATGGCCACGTTAAGCAAAGGGTTGGCATACATCTCCTTATATTTCTTCACTTGCCCAACTTCCGCCTGAACCGCTGCAGCACTCGCGCCCGAAGTCTTGATCTTCTCGACCATATGAGCCCCATATTTGTCCATGAAGTCAGGCAGAAAGTTGTAATAGAGAATTTCCCAGGTCACCACATAGCAGATGCACGAAATCAGAGTGATGGAAATCCCCACAGCAAAAGCTTTCGAGAAGGTAATCTGCCCGTTGCCAACATTGTCGCGATACGAGCGGATCCCGAAGAACACCAGCAAAAACGAGAGCACAATCGACGTGTAGCCAATGACCGCGCCCTTGTCAAAGCCGATCCTGTCCGCGAACGGCACCGTGGCCAGCATCATCAGCGACGAAATGGCCCCGGAAATCAGCCCAAAGGTAACTATGGTCTTCTTCATGTATGTCTCCACCAAGATTCAGACATGCTGATCAACGAGAATTGGGTTCCCGTCGGGGTCGACTGTCGTAAAACTCGCTGGCCCCGTGGACGTCTCATCTGCCTCCCACGTTAGCTGCACGCCTTGCGCTTTCAATTCGCGCTGTAAATCGCGAACGTCTTTGAATCTATCCAGCTTGTTAGCATTGCTATCCCAGCCAGGATTGAAAGTTAAAATGTTCTTTTCGAACATCCCTTGAAAGAGTCCAATTGCGTGGGGCCCGTTATTTAGAACCAGCCAGTTCTGCGAGGCATCCCCAGCAACGACCTTGAACCCTAACTTCTCGTAGAAAGCCCTCGAAGCACCGATGTCTTTGACAGCCAGACTGACTAAAAACGCACCAAGTTCCATTGCTCGCTGCTTCTCCATTGGAAGTCCGTAAACAAATCCGCTACCAGGACCGCTAAAGCTGAATGCTGACGCACCATACCCCATCAGGCACGGTCGTTGTCGTCATCCTTTCGGGTGATTTTTGTTCGCGGAAAGAAAAATCATTCCTTTGAGTGACTAGTTCAGGGGAGTAGCCTAAATTCTTTGCCCATCTGCACCGCCTGCGTTCGTCGCCTGGCCCCTAATTTGTCAAAAACACGGCTTGAATGAGTCTTGACCGTGTTCTCGCTCACATAAAGCCTTTCCGCGATCTCCCGGTTGCTCATTCCTTGCGCGATCAGTTCAAGAATTTCAAGTTCCCGCGGCGTGATGCCCAAATCTTCTCGCTTGTTCTCGTCCACAACGAACGGCTTCCCGACCGCAACCGGCAGCTCCTTCACAACTATCCGTTCCCGCCTTCGTGTCAGCTTAAGTCCGAGCCACATACCCAGCACTGCAAAAATCGCTGCTATCAGTCCACCATAAATTTCGATTGAATGCTCAATCACAAGGAAGCGATACTCACTCCACTTCAGCACCGCAATCAGCACTCCACCGATTAACCCGTAGACCAGCACATGGCGCTTCATAAACATTCCAGAGGGCAAAATTCCCGCCAACAATATCCCGCTCTCCAAGTCCGAGCAAGTGTAGCTTGATCGAGTAGCCGTTATGAAATAACTGAGAGCGAAAAGGGAGTTGTCTGGAAATGCGACCACGACTTACGAAACGTACCCGAATCAAACGCCGATTCCCCGCAACTTCGAATCTGCCAGAACCACAGACGTTTCTCTCTGTCGTTCCGATATCTTCCAATAATTCTTCAGAAGCCGATCCTTCTCCGCGAAGCTAACTATTCGGAACCCATTCTTCTCGTAAAAGTCGATCGCCCACCCCGCATCCGCCCAAGTTCCGATCAAAATCGGATCATCCGTCAACCCACGCAGATGAGCCAGCAACTGCGCTCCAATCCCGCGCTTCTGCCGGCTGCTCCTCACATACGCGTGTCTGATGAGAGTCACATCCTGGACCTTTTGAATGCCCATAACGCCCACTAATTCCCCGCTGTCTTCAAATCCCCAGAACACAACACCATCAGAGATTTCATGCTGCAGTTCCTCCCGCGACATGTATGGTTCTGTCCATTGATCGCCGGGAATCACGCCCTTATAAGCCTGCGCCCCATCGTTGATGATCGTCCAAATCAACTCTGAATCGCGATCGTCGCAGCGTCTGATCATGATTACCTACTTGCAGCGCCGTTCTTGGCGCAGCCGCACCTGCTGTTCCATTATCCTAGATGAACGCTCAACCCTCTGGATCCCACGTGTCGAAAACGTGGGGTGTCGCTTGTCGCCCCACTCTCTTGTTCGTAGTGGCCTATGCGCTCAATGTCACGCGCCACGAGGTCGTGCACGCGCTCACCAGCTATTGGCTCGGTTTCGATTCCACAGTTTTTCAGATGTGGGTGAATCCAGATTCAGCAGAAGCTACGCCCAGCCAGCTCGCGATCATCGCAATATTGGGTCCGCTCTCCAGTTTATTAGTAGGAGCCGTGTGTTTGGTGCTCTATCAGGGGCGATTTAGAGACAAACCATCCGGGCTCGCATTCCTGATGATGGCAATGGTCGGTATTTGTTCCTTCCTCGGCCCGCTTGCCGGCGCGGCCCTTGGTGGGGACTTCCACCTCGCGTTCACATTTCTGCAGACTTCTACGACCGTCGCCTATCTGGCTTCCGCGATTGGCTTCATACTCCTGCCATCCTTCATGTACTACATCGGGAGAGAACTGCTGCGGTGGGCGCCCCGGAACTTCGGTCGTGTCAAAGCTGTCGCATCCACTAGTCTTGCACCTTGGCTCGTTGGAACTTTCCTACTCCTGCTGCTTTATTGGCAGCTGCCGCGATTTTTAGTTGGGTCAACTATTGGAGGGTCGGCCTTCTGGGCATTTGCCGTTTTGGGAGCCGCGCTTGGCTATCCGTCTAGACCGCCTGCGGCAACAATATCTTCATTCACTCGCGCCGATTTCATCCTAGCGATTGCCGCCCTGCCAATGGTTAGACTACCCGTGCATGGCGTTCGGCTCGCCCACTAGATTTTGCCCTCGGGACGCCGTACGAACCAGGTTATATGCTCACGCCTGCGTACGCTTTATCGAATCTCTCGCTCAGCATTTAAAAGCGATGGACCCAGGACGCGGCAAGCCACCTGCGCCGTCTCTTGTGCCTGCGTGCGCACCACAATCAGCGACCGCCACTCTTTTTGCAGATCGCCGCATAACGTTTCCTCGTCAACGAGAGCCCTGTCGCTGGAAATTTTTGCTCCGCTGTGCTCGCGAGCCAGCAGGTTGCCCATCAGCGCCCCTGCTCCAGCTCCCGCCACACCCACCACCGCCGCTGAACCAAATCCAAGCGCAAACATATGCCACGTAGCGGGAAAAGCCAGCAACACCGCTGCCCCAACACCCATCGTCATTCCCACCGCCAAGCCCATGTACCCGCCGATCGTGGCCCCCAAGTGCTTACAAAAAGTCTTCACTTCAGGTTCAGAGCGCGACAGAAAAACTATCGACTCGTGCGGCACGTTCTCTTCGATCAGTTGGCGCATTGCGTCTTGGCCAAGCTCCCGCGTAGCAAACACACCGATAGCTGTTTCCACTGGTATCTCCTTTAGACCCAATCCTTTTCACACCACGGTGCGACATGGATTACCGGGACGAGCGGGACAATTTATTGAAGGGTCGTCCTGTTAATTAACTGGCAATATGTTCTAAGCTTTCGCTTCTGTCATTGCGTTGCGTCAAATAGATCGTGGCACCAGCACCCGTTTACAATTCTTTTACACCTTTCCTCGCCAGCCCTCCCTTTGTTATCCTCGCTCCTCGCTAACGAACTTAGGAGTTTTGCATGCGCAAAGGGCTTCTAGTTGCCGCCACGCTTTTACACGCTGTCGTTTTAAACGCTCAACAACCCACGCAATCGCACTTCGACGGTCAATCGTGGTGGTCCTACGTCAAAGTTCTTGCCGATGACAATATGGAAGGCCGGGAAACCGGCAGCGCCGGCCTCCGGCGAGCCGAAGCATACGTAGTCGAGCAGATCACCAAGGCCGGACTAATCCCTGCCGGTACAGACGGTTTCTACCAATCCGTAAAATTCTCGCAACGTCAAATCGATGAAAAAAACTCTGCGGCCGCTCTTGTCCGAGATGGCAAGACAGACCCACTTATCCTTGGGGAAGACGCTTACTTCAGTACCCGGGGTGACCTGGGTCCTGAGGAAATAACTGCTCCACTCGTGTTCGTTGGTAACGGCTTAAAAATCGCCGAGAAAAATCTTGATGAACTCTCAGGCCTCGACCTCAACCGCAAAATCGTTGTGTACGTCTCTGGTTCGCCCGCCGACATCCCTGGCCCGCTTTCAGCAACTTTCTCTTCTATCGAAGAACGCTGGAAGGCTTTGAAAGCCGCAGGCACCCTTGGATACATTGTCATTCCCAATCCTGCTTCCCAGGAAATTCCCTGGTCGCGTATCACCCTTAACAGAACACAGCCAACCATGGACCTTGCTGCTCCAGAATTCAACGAAACCGCCGGCCTTCAACTCGCCATGATCTTCAATTCCGAGAGAGCCGAGAAACTTTTTGCCGGCTCCGGCCACACCTTCGCTGAAATTGCCTCCCTCGCGAAAGACCGCAAACCGCTGCCTCGTTTTCCGCTTTCCGTTGCTCTCAAAGCGCACCGCACCATCAAAAAAAGCGAAGTTGAATCGTCAAACGTCGTAGCCAAACTTCCAGGCCACGATCCCGTTCTCAAAGATGAGTATGTGGTCCTCTCCGCTCACATCGACCACATCGGCATCGGAGCGCCCATTAACGGTGACAACATTTATAACGGCGCCATGGACAACGGTTCGGGATCTGCGCTCCTTTTGGATGAAGCGAATGAACTCAAAGCTCATCCCGAGAAGCTGCGCCGCTCAATTTTATTTGTGTTTGTTACCGGCGAAGAGAAAGGCTTACTTGGCTCAAAATACTTTGCCACTCATCCCACGGTTGATCCCAAATCGATGATCGCCAACATCAATACCGACATGTTCCTTCCTATAATCCCTTTGAAACTGATGATCATTCAGGGCTTGGCCGAATCTGACCTGGGCGACCGCAGCGCCTCCGTGGTGCAGTCCTTTGGTGTAAAACCCATTGCAGATCCATTCCCCCTTCACAACTATTTCGTCCGCAGTGACCAGTACAGCTTCGTTCGGCGCGGCATTCCCGCCGTGGCTCTGGAAATCGTGGCCGAACCTCACACGCCCGAAGCCCAACTCATCGATTCCTGGCTTGCCAACCGCTACCACGCCCCAAGTGACGACACAAACCAACCGGTTAATCTCGCCTCCGCTTCCCTCTATGAAGAAATCGTCCGCCAACTGGTAATTAACACCGCAAACGCCGATTCCAGACCCCAATGGAAGTCCGACTCATTCTTTCGCCGCTTCGCAAAACCCAATTAAGATCGCGCAGCGCACGCATATTTGCTGATTCTCGGGACTGCTTTAGACAACGTCGCAATGCGAGCTACCTGCTTACCTTTTCCGAGGCAGAACGTCTACCATCAAGAGACATTTAATGGTAGAATGCCTACCAATATGACCAAAGAAACCGTAAACCGTATGGCCCTCCTGCAGGGCACTCTTGACATGCTCATTCTCCGCACCGTCTTGACTGCCCCCGCGCATGGCCATCAGATCGCTAAACACATCCAGCGCACCACAGAAGAGGTCCTGCAGGTAGAACATGGCTCACTCTACCCGGCGCTTCACCGTCTGGAGCGCAAAGGTTGGGTCTCCGCCAAGTGGGAGACGCCAGCGGATCGCAATCGTGAGTTCAAGTATTACCGTCTAACCGCGGCCGGCAGAAAGCAGTTGGCAGTGGAAGAATCCAGGTGGAAACAATTGGCGGCGGCGATTTCGAGTGTAATGTCTCCGTCACCGGAGAGCTGAAATGAATACTTGGCGCAGGCTGTTCGATCGGATGATGGGCCGGTGGATCGAACAAGAGGAAGATCTCGAGCGCGAATTGCGCACCGATCTGGAGCTTGAAGCCGAAGAACAGCAGGAAAATGGCGTGTCTGCCGAGGAAGCTCAGTACGCCGCTCGCCGCGCGTTCGGCAACACCACTTTGGTGACGCAGGACGTTCGCGAAGCATGGGGATGGACATGGCTTGAGCGTCTAATTCAGGATACGCGTTTTGGTTTGCGGCAACTTGGCAACAGTCCGGGTTTCACCGCCGTCGCCATCCTTACGCTGGCGCTAGGTATTGGCGCGAATACGGCGATCTTTACTATCGTCCATGCTGTGATGATGAAGTCTTTACCAGTGCCGAACCCCGAGCAGCTCTATAGCCTGGGAAATACCAAACTATGCTGCGATACCACTGACATCGTACCCTTGCACGACAATTTCGCACTCTATTCTTTTCCGTTGTACCAACATGTGCGCGATAACACGCCAGAATTTTCCGAACTTGCTGCATTCCAATCCTGGCTAGCTAACTTAAGTGTCCGCCGCAGCGGCGTCGCCAGTATCGCAGAACCCTATTTCGGTGAATTTGTCTCCGGTAATTATTTTTCGCTCTTTCAGATCGGCGCCTTTGCCGGACGCGCCCTCACTGTTGCCGACGATCAACCCAATGCGCAACCTGTAGCGGTCGTGAGTTACCGCACTTGGTCACAGCGTCTCGGATCTGATCCATCTGTGATCGGCGCCTCCTTCACCATCAATGGCCAATCTATGACCGTCGTTGGCGTCATGCCGCCGGGATTTTTTGGCGATACGCTCCGTAGCGATCCAGCTGATTTCTGGATTCCCCTCGCCATGGAACCAAATCTTGATCGGGACGACTCTTTCTTGAACCAATCCAGCGAGTTCTGGCTGTACGCCGTCGGGCGACTTCAGCCCGGCAATAATCCTGAGCAAGTGCAGGCCAAGGTAAAAACGGAAATCCAACAGTGGCTATCCGATCAGAAGGGCAACTCCGAGCGCACTCGTCAACTAATCGGAACGCTTCGCCTCTCGCTCACTCCAGCGGGCAGCGGCGTGACCCGTTTGCGCACCACCTACGGTGATGGCCTCTACATGCTTACGGTGATTTCAGCACTGGTTTTACTCATCGCTTGCGCGAATATTGCCAACCTTTTGCTCGTGCGCGCGACCGCCGGTCGTTTGCAGACCGCGCTGCGCGTGGCTCTTGGAGCCTCGCGCGGCAGGCTGATCCGGCAGACGCTTACCGAAGGCATTCTGTTGTCCTTTCTCGGCGGCGTGGCAGGTATCATCGTTTCGTTCATCGGAATACGAGCAATCCTCTTGCTCGCTTTTCGCGGCGCAAAATATGTTCCGATTGATGCCACCCCTTCCTTGTCAGTCTTGGGATTCGCCTTTGTGCTCTCGTTGATTACAGGAATTATTTTCAGTGTCGCGCCTGCTTTCATCGCCTCTCGCGCGCATCCGGGAGAAACACTGCGCGGCGCGGGACGTGTCACCGGCGATAATTCCGCACTTCCGCAAAAGATACTCGTTGCCTTGCAGGCCACCATTTCGCTTGTGCTGTTGGTTGGAGCGGCTTTGATGACGCAGAGCCTTCGCAACCTGCAGAAACAGCAATTCGGTTTTGAATCTCAATCGCGCCTGATCGTGCGCCTCAATCCGGCGCTCGCTGGCTATTCCTTCGAGCGTCTTCCCGGCCTTTACCGCCAGCTCCAGGATCGCTTTAGCCGTATGCCTGGCGTGTTAAGTGCCAGCATGGCTTTGCACAGCCCGATGGACGGCTGGAATTGGGGTGGAGATGTTTCGATCACGGGCCGGCCGCCTTCGCCCAACTCCGCGGATGACAACGTGCAATACGACTTTGTTGGGCCCCACTATTTTGAAACCATCGGCACCAGGCTCTTAAGCGGCCGGCCGATCGAGGAGCGCGATACGCCAAGCTCCGGCCACGTTGTCGTGATCAATGATGCCTTTAGCCGCAAATTCTTTTCGCATGCTGATGCCCTCGGAAAACATCTGGGATTCAACGGCATTAGCCACGCTGGCGATTATGAAATCGTTGGCATTGTGGAAGATACAAAATATATCGACCCCAAAATTCCTGCGGAGCCCATGGTATTTCTGCCTCTCTTACAGACCGTGACCTACGAAGATTCCACGCAGAAAGCTTATCAAGTCTGGGGAAATTACATCGATGGCGTGCAACTACATGTCGTGGGTCGTCCTGAAAATTTCCAGACTCAAGTCCATAACGCATTGGCGGAAATCGATCCCAATTTGACCCCGATCAAAATAACCAATTTGGAAGAGCAGCTCAATTCCAGGCTCAACAGCCAACGCCTCATCGCCCAACTTACCTCCTTGTATGGAGTTTTGGCCCTCGTTCTAGCCTGCGTCGGACTCTACGGTGTCGCCTCCTACACCGTTGCGCGTCGAACCAGCGAGATTGGCCTGCGCATGGCTATCGGCGCGAATAGCAAGCAAGTCCTCGGCATGGTTCTGCGGAGCGCCATGGCCCCTATCATTCTGGGCCTTGGCATCGGCATCCCGGTTGTAATCGCGGCCGGTCACGCCATCGCCAGCCAGCTATACGGAGTGAAAAGTTACGACCCCCCGATTCTCGTCCTGGCCATAACTGTCCTTGCCGTATCTGCGGCCCTGGCAGCAGTAATACCCGCTCGCCGCGCCGCCTCCATCGATCCCATGCGCGCGCTCCGGACTGAGTAAGCCAGCCACCACCCTTACCGCATCCCGATACCGGCAGGGCCACTCCCTAATGTCGCCTCCCTTGCGGCAGCCTATATTTCCTAGAGGGCGCCAACATAAAAAACTTCGCTCGCGCCATTGGAGCGAGCGTGATAGTTTACAGAACGATCCCGTACCCAGGAAAGAACCCCGTGATTGTCAACCAAGCTTCTGCTGCGAAACTTGCACCAGATAAAAGCCAACCGCCTCTTTGGCACTCCGACGCCGACAGGATTGAGAAGGTCCGCACGCTCTTCAATCAACGCGCCGTCTATCTGGACCGCAGACAGATGGACATCCGGCTGCGCAGGGAGACGGTTGACCGAGTGGTTCAGGGGAAGCAGTACAGCGAGATACTGGATATTGGTTGCGGGGACGGATCTATTTCAACGCCGCTGCTAAATTCCAAATGCCGGCTCACCTTGCTGGATGTATCTCCGGGGATGCTTTCAATTGCGCAGTCTCGAGTCCCGGAGGAATTGTCGTCACGAGTAAAATTCGTGAACCAGGATTTCATGCAGGTGCCCTTTGAAAAAGGCTTTTTTGATTTGGTGATTTGCGTCGGCGTGCTGGCTCATGTGGTCTCACCGCAGGATTTGATTGCCAAGATCGCGTCGGTGCTCCAGGCTGGCGGAACATTAATTCTGGAATGCACCAATGGATTCCATTTCCTCGCTCGGCTCCACCAGTTGCGCAACCAGGTCGTCTGGCTGTTTCACCCGCCCACTTACAAAATGAACACACTATCCGCCACGGCGATACGGAAGACCGCTGAGAAATACGGGTTCAAACCGGCTGGGGAATTTCGTTATGGGTTGCCGCTACCTGGGACCGCGAAATTTTATTCCGCCGAAGGGGCCTATAGCACTGCTCGGTGGTTGTTCGGCGATATCGATCACAATCGGAATCGATGGCTGGCTAGCCAGCATATCTTTCATTTGGTTCGTGGGTAAATTGGGGAAACAGAAGCTCGGCAATTTCGACCACGTGTTGTAAGGCCATTGCCCCCTCCTATATTTTTATTTCCCGGGATCAGATTTATAAGAGCTGTGAGATTAACACCTAGCCCTTCCAATCTATTTGAATGGCGAAGGAGGACGGTACCCAACGCTTCCGTTCTCTTCTCCCGCGGAGAGTTCGCGGATGCACAGCTTCGACAAATCTTTCTCGGTGCACTGATAGATCTGGTTCATTGGTAGGTCTTCTGGGCGCACCTTGTAGAATCCAAACTCCATGGCGAAAGAATTGTTCGTGGAATCAGTAACGATCGGACTTCCTGGTTTCACTCGCACCCGGAATTGCTTAGCCGGGGGTTGATAATTTTCGTACGTGAAACATTTTTCGATGCAGGCTCTATCCACGATATGGTTCACAAACCACAAACGCGAATCGCCGGGTGCAATAATCGTTTCAGTCACTCGCCGCCCGTAGGGCAAGGTACTTATCAACTTTTCCGTGTGTCGTTCCATGTCATTCAATACTCCCGTGTCCTGGTAAGTCCAAAAGAAAAATATGCCCGCGCAGATTGCAAAGCCTGCAAGGTGCCAAAGCCTTGGTCGCACCGAGGCAAGCACGCATAACCCCAGCACCGCCGTAACCGATGTCAAACGGGAAATGGCCAGCGCGAACGGCATGGGATCTGCCGAAAACCACATCACCTCGGGAATCATCGCGGCGGTAAACAGCAATACAGCCCAGAGCTCTAGGGGCGCCCGGAACCGCCATTTGTTCTCACTCGTTTTCCACTCCTGCACCATGCCGTACACAAAACAAATGCTCCCGAATATCACCACGGCCCAAGCCAATTTTATGTAGTGCGCCTGAAACAATACCAGCTGATCCGCTCCATTCATGGCAAAAAAATCTTTCTTGTGCCAATAAACCGGACGCAGTCGCAACGCGTAGTAATGGAAGCACACCACCACCACAAAAGCGGCAGTGAACAGCGCCCACCGCGCCCAACCTTTAAGAAATTCACTCAATAGCAGGTACGCGGCGAGTCCGATCAGGCACAAAAGCCCCAGTGGATGCGCGAGGAACACCAACAATGCGAGAACGGCCGCGATCCACCAATGGCGGCGTTCGCCACGCCAGACAAGTGCGATGGCGAAGAAACCTAGTCCGAGCGACAAATAAAAATTCATAAACCCAACATAAAAAGTCCAACCGTAAGTAATCATCACGATGGCTGGCACCAGATACCAGGGCGGCCGCAAACTGACGGCGCTGATGAGCGCAAACGCTCCCCAGAAAAAAATCAGTACACAAACCACGACTACGATCCGCTCAGCCGCAATGAATCCCACCAACGCCCCTAATTTTTCCAGTGCCAGATCGACCAGAATATTGTTCCAGCGCGGCTGCATGTAAAGACCGGGAGCTTGGCCTTGTGCGATGAGATGTGCAAGCCAGGCGTTGTAGGTATGGCTAGGGAGATCGCCGGCCTCAATGCTCTTATGCCAAAAACACGGAACTACCACCAGCACAGAGATGAGCAGCACTCGTGCACTATGTTCGCTAAGAAATTTGATTATTTGCCGGAATTGCACGCGCAGATGCTACTACAGAGTCGTTCAGCGAGAGTCGAAGAAATTGTAAAACCATTTTAAGCGACTGAAGCGGAACATCAAGTCTTCCTTTTGCACCATCACGTGCGCCCGCGGTGCTGTACATTCAGGACGCACTCGCCGCGTTACTGGCACCAGTCGTCGGAAGCGTAAATTCGAATTTTGCCCCACGTGGCATTCGCCTTGAGGCATAAAGCTTTCCGCTATGGATCTCCACGATAGAGCGGCTTATGGACAATCCCATGCCGATCCCTTGGGCCTTAGTAGTGAAGAAAGGTTCAAATATTCGCTCCATCTGCTGGGGGCTAAGCGCCGTCCCTGAATCTTCCACGGAGACAACTAGACACTCCGCTTTCTTCGCAGTGCGTATCAGGATTTCACGCGGCACGTCGGAAATTGCGCGAGTCGCGTCAACAGCATTCATTATCAAATTGACCATCACCTGCTGAAGCCGCACGCGATCGCCCCGCACCCACGGGAGTCCTGCGGCCAGATCCATGCTCATCCTAATCCCGGGACGTGATGTCTCAGTGCCTAGAAGTGAAATTACTTCATGAAAGACATCGTTGATGTCGATGTCGGCCATTTCAGTGTGCTGTTTTTTTCAATAAACTCCGTATCCGCGAAATGATCGAGCTGGCACGCTCTCCATGACGACTTCACAGGCGGCTCAGATCTCGTTCGGGGTCGAAGTATCGAATGCGAAGTGATCCCGGGTAAAATAAGCACAAGACAAGAGTGCTCCCGCCAATTCCGAAGAGGCCCAGCCAGGACCCGCACTACAGAGATGGGTCAGAGTCAGCGTGACGGCGAGGCATATCCACGGTAAATAACGGAACCAGCAGCCGGAAACACAGCGCGGCTGCAACAGGTACGCCTAGAAAAATAAGGACCATCATTTAGAGAACTTTTACCACACCAGAAAACTCTAAGGAAGTACTGATCCAACGATGTTTCCTAAACTGCACCCTAATATAAACCGCTGTGGCGCTGAGCAAGTTATTCCGTTATAGCTGCTGTCTCGCATTGAGTAGCTCGCCACAATGAGGAATGGGTGAAGCGGGAAGTACATTTCGACCAGATGGCCCAGGAAGCCACGTCGCTGGATTATCTTCACGAAGTCGAGCATGGGGCAGCACGCATCGCGCGACTCGATAGTGCGATTACGGAAGCGGTGAAGAGTGCGCCGCCGCAGATGCGTGCAGTGATCGAGGCCTTGCAGGCGCTTCGAGGGATCGCGCATGTTTCGGCAGTGACGGTAGTAGCCGATCTAGGAGAGCTTTCGCGGTTCGCTAGGGCCAGGCAGTTAATGGCTTACGGAGGAATTGTACCCAGCGAAGACTCCAGTGGAGAGCGCACGCGACGCGGGAATATCACTAAGACAGGAAATGCGTATTTACGACGGGTGCTTGTGGAAGCTGCGTGGGCCTACCGGCACCGACCGTCCGTGGGGGCAAAGTTGCGGAAGCGGCAAGCGCATGTCAGCGAAGAGATCGAAGAAATCTCCTGGAAAGCGCAACAGCGGTTACATCAACGCTATAAGAAGTTGCTGGCCAAGGGCAAGAACAAGGGCGTTGTGATGACGGCGGTAGGACGCGAGTTGCTAGGTTTTATCTGGGCCATCGGGATCAAAGTAGAAACAGCACAGCAGGAACCCCTGCAACGGGCGGCTTAGAGTGAATTTGTTCTGAAGAAACTCAAAGGAGGCAGCGTAGGTAGTGGTCGAGGGGTACACGGAAAGGAGAATCCTCGAAAGTTCTATGCGGTAGGTCTTCGGGCCGAACCCGCGCTGATAGTCCGAGGCAGCTCCCGACGGATCACGATTATGCGGTTTCGACCCGCGAATATCAGAGTGATCAACCGTCGCGAAGACTACCTCGACCACGACTTGCGCTGCCTCCTAAGAGCAAGAAGAAACAAAGAAGAAAACAGTTGCTCGTAGTTGACAGGTCATTCCATATCAGAACTTATCAGGCGTTATCGTGAGCCAGCAACAATGCGAAAGCATTGGCAGGATAACGTGCAAGGCTCCTGTTCTTTCACTTCACTCCCAAAATCTTCGAGCTACTCTTCGAGTGCGGGTTATCAGCAGAAACCTTTACAGCCCACTTTGACTACAATTGCTGTAATAACGACGGCCACAACGAGGATGACACCCACGACGATAACAATTTTCGCTCCCTTGCTGAGGTTCTGTTCGACATAACGAACCTGCGTGTAGGCAATTTGGACTGAGCCAGTCTGATGGTCTGGCACTATGACGAAATAGTCTTCACCAATCACCTGGATATTTCCGTGGTACTCCTTGCCCGCAGTGGTCTTTACGACGATATGATGGCCAGCGCCGAGGGCCATCACAACTCGGCTGGCTGCAATTGGATCAGGTACCCCAGTGGCTCGATAAATAAGGCTCGCCAATGTCACTCGCGCTACATTGTCGTAATCAATCCGGCGGTGTGCCGCTTGCTTCCCGCCATCCAGAACGAATCCCTGATCATCAATCGCCTGGATATTCCCGCGTACCTTCTCACCTCCGGCCAGCTTTAGCTTCACCTCCGCGCCAACGCCAATTTGCTGCACTTGCTGTTTAATCGAGCTGAGATTCGAAGTCGCGGCCGGCCGCGGATAGGCGGCGACATCGTTCAGTGGCAAGGTCAGAATACATCCCATGAGCCCGGCACAAATTGAATCGCGTATGACCTTCATCGTTTTTCTCCTGAACCAGGATCTGTTCTGGAGCCCTAAGCAGCGGGATTGTACCCCATCGTTCCTTCTCCGCACCGTTCCCCATCACGGGAAATGCCCTCCGACGACTTTGCAAAATAATCTCGACGAGTGCCGCGTGTTACAGCGAGTGCGCCACCTGTTCCGTACGGGACACACTTAACGACCCACCATTTTTTGCAGATTTTCCGGGTACCGCGCCCCTTGCACCGTAATCTTCGAGACGGCGCTCTCGATTTCACGCAGATCGTCGGGCGTGAGGTTGACTGAAACTGCTCCGATATTTT
>Ga0209328_10000175_pt1 | contig 14270 bp, 11 predicted proteins | sample JacPinW_OM3H0_M1_FD_187954 | JGI IMG/M metagenome (GOLD analysis project Ga0209328, IMG submission 187954) | Forest soil microbial communities from Algoma, Ontario, Canada - Jack Pine, Ontario site 1_JW_OM3H0_M1 (SPAdes) (version 2) | ecosystem: Environmental > Terrestrial > Soil > Boreal... | reverse complement strand
ACCTCTCTCCACAATGCCATGCGGATGACCACTAAGATGGCGGCGGCATTCACCGGCGCCATGACGTAGGACTCGGATGGTCCCGCAAGCCAAGCGCCGAGTTGCCGCACGGCGCGACCGACATGCTCGCCGCCGAAGTCGAAATGGATGAGTTCCGCCAGACCGGCGGCATAAGCCGAAGGCGGCATGACCAGCGCTCCGGGATGGGCGGCGGTCGTGGTAAACAACACCAAGACCCCGCCATAGAGCCAATTGTGCACCGCCGCCGCGAGAACCGGCAGAAAGCCGACGCAGAGGCCGCTCAGGCGCGCAAACTTCTGCTGACAGACCGCGGCGATGCCGCTCCCTGCCAGCAGGACTCCTGCGAGGGGCGCGATATTGGGGCGCACCAACAGCGCGAGTGCAAAGAGAAAGCCTGCGCCCCACGCGACGGCGAAGGTCGCGCGCGGCCCCTCGGTGTTGCGTCGGACCAGAAGAGCAAAGCCCGCCAGAAAAAGGATATAGGCGGCGGGATCGGCGAACCCGCGCGCCGCCCATTTGACATATTGCACGAGGCTGGAGCCGAAGAGCACGCCGATAGGAATGGCGACGAAGATGAGCGTCATGCCCACGGCCCATTCCGGCGGCAGAAAGCGCCGGAACATGATCCAGACCAGAAAGGGCAGCAGGAGAACAAGCGAGAGATAGCCGAGATACGTCTCGCCGAACACGGTGTGCTCGATCATGCGCAGGTAGCGCATCCCGGGGGTAAAGTAGAACACCTTCTCGCCGCCCTCGAACGCGCCCGCGATATCGCCGCCGAGGAGGTGGCGCAGCATCACCCGCGCCATGCCGTCATAAACCAAGCCGTCATCGCCTGAGTCGAACGGCCGTACGCCACCGAGGAAGCTCGCGTCGTTGAGGAAGACCACAACGAGCGTGGCGGCGATAAGGGCGAAAGCAAGAACGGCGCGACGATATCTCCAGCGTACCAGCAGCCCGATCACCATCGCCGCAGCTATCAACGCGAGTCCACACTCGATCAGCTGAGCGAACCTGATGAGACCCGTGGGATCGAGCCGCATTGCAAGCGGCGGCTCCTCCTTGATCGAGACACCGAATATGCGCCTGCCGATATCCTCGTTTGAGAGCACTCGGCATTGCATGCCCGGATGCGCGACCAGATCAAACCGATCGCCCGCGCGTTCCCACAACACCTCGCCGCGCCAGCACAGGCTGCTCCCGACAAATTCCGCGGGAAAGCGATAGCTGACAAACCAAGGCATTGTGATGTGCCAGCGATGCAGGAAGGCGAAGACGCCGCCGTTGCGCGCTGCGCGGTCGATATCGCTGACGCGGGAGTTCCAGTTGTATCCTTTCTCGTTGATGAAACCGAGCCGCAGCCACACCGGATCAGCGAACGCAATTCCAGTGACACGGCGGGAATGCATTGCGCGGCGATCGTAGATGCCATCGGCGGAGAAGGCGTAAGGCGCTTGCGGGTATGCTTCGCCGCGCCAACAGCCATCCACTGCGGGATTGCAGCGGTGCTCCGGCGGGTATCTGGTATTGAACTCCGCGGCCATGAGCTGGAAGGCCGCTGGCGGCAGTCCCCGTTCAAGCGCACCGCCCGGCGTGTCGATCAAAAAAACATTATGCCCTTCATCGATGCGCGGAGCCGCCCACAGGATTTGTCCAATAACAGAAGCGATCAGAGCAGCTACGGCAACGAGCCATGCCGTGCGGCTCCTGGACAATGTGCCGCAACAAATACCGACGGCACAGATGACGAGAACCGCGTAGCGAACAAGATCGTTGATCGGCAGCCCGAGCACCGCGATCACGAGCACAAACACACCGAGCTTGCTCCAGGGGTCGTAGGGGTTTCTCTCGCCAACACTGTTGTTGTTGATCGAGGAACGTGCCGCCCCCTCGGTGTGCTCCCCTCCACCTTGTGGGGAGGGGTTGGGGGTAGTGAGATGCGAGCACAATCGTTGCCAAACTCGCCACCCTCCTCCCCAACCCTCTCCCACCGCAAGTCGGGCCTGCCCAACTTGCGCACCGTAATGCGAAACCGGGGCAAGCCCCGGTTGCGTGGGCGAGGGAGCAGAGGGAGTCTGCTGCTCGTGCTGAGCCCACCTCAACGGGATGGGCACCAAACGCTGCTCTGGTCAGACCGCATCATCCAGACTCGCGGTGGCGATTTCGGCAACAATCGCCTGTGCCGCCGCCTTCGGATCGCGCGCCGTCACGATGGGCCGCCCCACCACCAGATGATCGGCCCCGGCGCAAACGGCAGCGGCGGGGCTCATGACACGTTTTTGATCGCCGGGTTCGCTCCCCGCTGGTCGTATCCCGGGCGTCACCAGCAACATTCCTGCTCCCACAACGGCACGCAGGGCCGTCGCTTCCTCTCCGGAGCAAACGAGACCGTGCATGCCGATATCGCGGGCCTGCGCCGCGCGCTCCTGCGCAAGCTCGGCGACCGTAAAGTCGTATCCTGCGGCGGCGAGATCTGCGTCGCTGTAGGACGTGAGCACGGTGACTGCAAGGAGCCGCAGGCTCGATCCGGCGCACGCATCGACCGCCGCATGCATGGTCTGCGGATAGGCGTGTACGGTGAGAAAGGACGCGCCGATCCGCGCCACGCTTTCAACGCCTTTGGCGACGGTGTAGCCGATGTCATGCAGCTTGAGATCAAGAAAGATGCGCTTGCCGGCGCTTGCCAGCACACGCGCAAAATCGATGCCGCCCGCAAAGGCGAGCTGGTAGCCGATCTTGTACAAGGTAACGGTCTCGCCAAGACGCGCGACCAAGGCCTCCGCCTCGGCTACTGTCGGTACATCGAGCGCGACGATCAGTCGTTCGCGCGGCTCAAGCTTCATGAGCTGTTCTCTGGATCTGGGTGACTTTAATCTTCGGAGTGTTCCCGCTCCAGCTCCTGGTTTGCGCCTGACCGTTCCGGACGGGCTTCCTCTCACCTGCCGGCAAACAGGTTGGCAGTGTCGATCAGCTTGCGCACGAGAGCTTTGAGCTCGGCGGCCGCCCGCCCATCCCTGAGCTCGTCCATCTCGTCGAACGCCTGCTCCGCATTGCCGACCGACAGCTGTTCCGCGATCACCAGCGCCTGGCAGCCGACCGCGAGCACGTGCCGCAACGCTGATAATGACTGTACGACGCCGCAGGGTCCAGCCGACGCGCCCCCCAAGGCGAAGACGCGGCTCCGATAGGCAGCAAGCGTGGGATCGCCGCCCTCCCGCACGCAGGAGACCCAATCGAGCGTGTTCTTGATCAGAGGGCTGATCGACGCGTTGTATTCCGGACTTGCGATGAATACGCCGTGGTGGGCGCACATCAACTGCTTCAATCTCACTGCATTGAGGGTAGGCCCGGATTCCTCCGCAAGCTCGGCCTCGTAGATCGGCAGCGGATAATCAGCGAGGGAGATGCGCGTGACATCGGCGTCCGCAAGTGTCAGCTCCTTTGTGACAAGCGCGGCGAGCCGCACGTTGTGCGACTTGGCCGAGAGCGAGCCGGGAATGACCAGGATTTTCGGCATGAGGACAAACAGAGGGCTCTCAGGACGTCATTCCCGGGCGTCACCAAGGAGGCGAGTGCCGACTTGGTGACGAGCCCGGAATCCATAAGGCCAGCGCTCGATTTCAATCCACCGGCCTGGGTTATGGACTCCGGGCTTCCCTCGCGTAGCTTGTGCTCGGACGGCGCAAAGCGCCGATCCCGAGTGCTCGGGTCCCCCGGAATGACAGTCCTCAGTCTCTGCGATACACCCAGACTCGCGCCGGCGGAATGTTCATCCATACCCGCTCCGAGCTTTGCGCCCGCACGCGGTCGAGCCGCGTTGGCATCGGCGGGACAGTGTTGTAGGTAAATTGCACGAACGGCGCCCGGGCAGACATCAGGGCGAAGGCTTCAAATAGAAGCCGCAAACGCGTTCTCATCGGCTTGGTAAAGAGCGGCAGACCGGAAACGACCGCCGCCGCCGGCTCCTGCAAGAGGCCGGCCAGAAGAGCCTTGAGGCCGTAAGCGTCCCCCTGCACCACAGTGGCGGCGGGATAACGTGCTCTCAGCAGCCGGCAGAAAGTGGCATCAAACTCCACAAGCACAAGCCGCCCGGGATCGATGCCCTGAGCGACCAATGCCTCGGTGATAGGGCCCGTACCGGGCCCAAGCTCCACGACGGCACCCGGTATCTTCGGATCCACATAGGCCGCCATGGTGCGAGCAAGCGCTCTGCTCGACGGCGTGACCGCCCCCAGGGCCAACGGCTTTTCCAGCCAGGTGCGGATGAAGCGCACATCGTCATCCAGCGATTCAAAGCTTTGCTCGAATTTCCGTCGCTGCTGCTCGAATCGCCGCTCGATCCTCTTTTCAAACGCTCCTTTCCGTCGTTCGAGCAGCTGGATGTGCCGCTCGATCTTTCGTCCGAGCACGCCCTTATGCAGCTCGAAAATGCGTTTTTGCTTTTCGAACTCCCTTTCAAGAAGCAGCAGAGCGGGAAGTTGCATTGAGTGCCCACCGACGGAATGGTACAGACGATAACCGGTAAAGCGCAGCGCCGCAGGGGTCAAGCGGCGGATGCTCTCAGACTTGCCCGGACCGGCCCAGAAACTCCTTGACCTTGCCGAAAAATCCGGAGGACTCCGGCTGCGTGTCCCTGGATGACAAGCGCTCAAATTCACTCAGCAGCTCCCGCTGGCGCTTCGTGAGCTTTTGCGGTGTCTCAACCAGGACCTGGATGTACATGTCACCTGCCTGCTTGGAACGCAGCACCGGCATGCCTTTGCCCTGAACACGGAACCGTCTCCCCGACTGCGTACCCTCCGGCACCTTTACGCGCGTATTGGTGCCATCGATCGTTGGCACTTCAAATTCCCCGCCCAGCGCAGCGGTGACCATGGAGATCGGTACTCGGCAGTGGAGATCGGCGCCTTCCCGCTGAAAGAACAGATGTCCGGCAATGGAGAGAAAAATGTAGAGATCGCCGGTCGGACCGCCGCGTACGCCCGCCTCGCCCTCTCCCGCCAGACGGATGCGAGTCCCGTCCTCGACACCGGGCGGAATGTTCACGGATAGGGTGCGCTCGCGCGTGACCCTGCCTGAACCGGAGCAAGCTTGACACGGATTGTCGATCACCTGGCCGCGGCCCTGACAGTTCGGGCAGGTCCTCTCCAGAGTAAAAAAGCCCTGGGCATGGCGGATACGGCCCTGGCCGCCGCAGCTCGGGCAAGCCTTCGGCCGGGTGCCCGCCTTTGCTCCGGAGCCAGAGCAGGATTCGCAGGTCACTGATGCGGGGATGCGGACGTGTGCGGTTTTTCCCGAATACGCCTCCTCCAGCCTGATCTCCATGTTGTAGCGCAAGTCGGCGCCACGCTCCCGGCCGGAGCGCGCGCGGCCTGCGCCCATTCCGAAAATACCTTCGAACAGATCGGAGAATGCGGAGCCGAAATCGGCACCAAACCCGGCGGGGCCGCCCGGCCCGCCATGCTCGAACGCGGCGTGGCCAAACCGGTCGTAGGCGGCGCGTTTGTCCGGATCCTTCAGAATTTCGTAAGCCTCATTGATCTCCTTGAAACGCGCCTCGCAGTTCTTATCGCCTGGATTGCGATCGGGATGCCATTTCATCGCCAGCTTACGGAAGGCCGATTTGAGCTCCCCTTCGTCGGCGCTGCGCTCGACCCCTAGAACCTCGTAAAAGCAGCGCTTGGCCATTCGCGCGTCCGCTCTCATCGTGTCTGTCACTGAACCATCCCCATCTTACCTGCTCCCAGTCTCCTTCAAAAACGTGCACCCCCGGTTACTGAACCGGGGGTGTCGCGTTGAACCAAGCGCAGGCATGCGCGCCCTCGCGCGGCATCAGGCCGATTTCTTGTTCTTCTTGTCGTCATCAACCTCGGTGAACTCCGCGTCGACCACGTCCTCTTTCTTGCCCCCGTCTGCCCCCGCTCCGCCGCCGGGGCCGCCCGGACCACCCGCGCCTTCCTGGGTCTGCTTGTACATCGCCTCCCCCAGCTTCATGGAGGCTTGCGCCAGCGTATTGGTCTTAGCCGTGATTGCGTCGGCATCGTCCCCTTTCAGGGCTTCCTTGAGATCGGCAATCGCATTCTCAATCGCGCGACGGTCGCCCTCGCCGATCTTCGAGCCGTGCTCGCCGAGTGCCTTCTCGGTGGAGTGGAGCAGGGCCTCGGCGTGGTTTTTGGCCTCGACCTGCGCCTTACGCTTCTTGTCTTCCTCGGCATGGGCTTCCGCGTCTTTCACCATCCGCTGGATATCAGCATCGGAAAGGCCGCCCGACGCCTGGATACGGATCTGCTGCTCCTTGCCGGTGCCCTTGTCCCTGGCGTGCACATTCACGATGCCGTTGGCATCGATGTCGAACGTCACCTCGATCTGGGGTACGCCGCGCGGGGCCGGCGGAATTCCGACCAGATCGAACTGCCCAAGCATCTTGTTATCCGCCGCCATTTCACGTTCGCCCTGGAAGACCCGGATGGTCACGGCGCCTTGATTGTCCTCGGCGGTCGAGAAGACCTGGCTCTTCTTGGTTGGAATGGTGGTGTTTCGGTCAATCAGTCGGGTGAAAACACCGCCCAGCGTCTCGATGCCGAGCGAAAGCGGAGTGACGTCGAGCAGCAACACGTCCTTGACGTCGCCCTGCAGCACGCCCGCCTGGATGGCCGCGCCCACTGCGACCACCTCGTCGGGATTGACGCCCTTGTGCGGCTCTTTCCCGAACAACTGCTTCACGACCTCCTGCACTCTTGGCATGCGGGTCATGCCCCCGACCAGGACCACCTCGTTGATCTCGGCCGCGGAGAGACCTGCATCCTTGAGCGCCAGCCGACAGGGCTCGACGGTCTTTTGCACAAGCTCGTCCACGAGCGCCTCGAACTTTGCCCGGGTAAGCTTCATCGTGAGGTGCTTGGGACCTGAGGCATCCGCCGTGATGAACGGCAGGTTGATCTCGGTCTGAGTAGTAGAGGAGAGCTCGATCTTCGCCTTCTCGGCGGATTCTTTCAGACGCTGCAGCGCAAGCTTGTCGCGTCGCAGGTCGATCCCCTGCTCTTTCTGAAACTCGTCGGCGAGATAGTTGACCAGACGCATGTCGAAGTCCTCGCCGCCGAGGAAGGTGTCGCCATTCGTCGACTTCACCTCGAAGACGCCATCGCCGATCTCCAGGATGGAAATGTCGAACGTGCCCCCACCCAGGTCGTAAACCGCAATGGTGCCGGTCTTCTGCTTGTCGAGCCCATAGGCGAGCGCCGCAGCGGTCGGCTCATTGATAATGCGCAGCACTTCGAGACCCGAAATCTTGCCGGCGTCTTTGGTCGCCTGGCGCTGGGCGTCATTGAAATATGCGGGAACAGTAATGACAGCCTGCTCGACCTTCTGACCGAGATAGGCTTCGGCGGTCTCCTTCATCTTCTGCAGAACGAAGGCCGAAATCTGCGAGGGGGAATAGCTCTTGCCTTCGATCTCCACCCACGCATCCCCGTTCGAGGCCCGTACGATCTTGTAGGGGACAAGCTTTTTGTCCTTCTCGACCATCGGGTCGTCGTAGCGCCGCCCGATGAGGCGCTTGACCGCAAAAATCGTGCGCTCGGGATTGGTAACTGCCTGGCGCTTGGCAGGCTGGCCCACCAGCCGCTCGCCATCGTCGGTAAACGCAACGATCGATGGTGTGGTGCGCATGCCCTCGGCGTTCTCAATGACCTTCGGCGTCTTGCCTTCCATGACGGCGACGCACGAATTCGTAGTGCCGAGGTCGATGCCAATGACCTTGCCCATGATGCTTAATTCCTCTCTTTTGCGGCAGGTCGGCTGGGCCCTGTTCGGCACCCGAGGGGAGATTCCGCTTTGGCTGCGGCCCGCTGCCGACCCCCTTCCATGCACATTCAGATGCCGCCCCCTGCAGCGGCATGGCTCATATAGGGGGGCGAGTTTGGGCCGCAAGACATGTGATCATGGATACTTAGCCCGGACGCATCGCAGTGAAGTCCAGGCTAAGATGTGCAGTTTTCCGGTCGCCCAGGCATGCGAGAACATGCCCAACTCCAGGGATTGCGCAGAAGCATGAGCCGTTGGCTACCCCTCCCCGGACTGCGCTTCGTGCCCGGGTTTCTCGATGCGCAGAGCCAAGCGGCGCTTCTGCGCGACTTGGACGAGGTGTTCACAGCTGCGCCGCTGTATTCTCCCCGGATGCCGAAAAGCGGTAAACCGCTCTCGGTACGGATGACGAACTGCGGGACGCTCGGCTGGGTGACCGATGAGGCGGGCTATCGTTATCAGGCACTCCACCCTCAAACCGGACAACCCTGGGCAGCAATGCCTGCGCGCGTGCTGGAGGCGTGGAATGCGCTTGCGCACTATCCCCATCCTGCCGAGTGTTGTCTGATCAATTATTACGATGCGACTGCGAGGATGGGGCTGCACCAGGACCGCGATGAGCACGAATTCGCTGCACCGGTCGTGTCGCTCTCGCTGGGCGATACCTGCCTCTTCAGGGTCGGGGGCACCAAGCGCAGCGATCCCACCTGCACGCTCCGCCTTGCCTCCGGTGATGCGTTGGTGCTCGGCGGCGACGCGCGGCTCGCCTTCCACGGCGTGGACCGCATCAGTCCCGGAAGCTCCAGGCTGCTGCCGCAGGGAGGCAGGATCAATCTCACGTTGAGGCGTGTAACTCGCCCGGCGTAGCTGTTTTTCGCCGCACCTGGCGCTAGGATGTACCTCATGGTCCGGCTCCTTCGCCTTCTGCTCCTTCTTGGCCTTGCGCTGCCCGCATTCTCCGCCCGCGCCGCCGACGTGGTCTATCCGCCAGGGTCACGCCTCGGGCTCGTGCCGCCGACAGGGATGGTGACGAGCAGTAACTTCTTTGGCTTTGAGGATGCGGATACCGGGGCCGCGATCATACTGGCCTCCCTTCCCGCAGAGGCCTTCTCCGAGCTCGACACCGGCATGACAGCGGATGCCCTCAAGCGACAAGGGATGACCCTCGAACGGCGCGAGCCCATAGCCCTCGCCACGGGCAAAGCCTTCCTGGTTGTTGGACGCCAAGACGTGGACAAGACCAGGCTGCGCAAGTGGATTGTGGTTGGCTCCTCACCGGCGCTCACTGCGCTGATCACGTTCCAGATTCCCGAAACCGCCAAGGCCACCTACTCCGATGCTGCAATCCGTTCGACACTGGCAACGGTCGCGATCCGCACGACTGTCCCGGTGGAGGAACAGCTCAGCCTTCTTCCCTTCAAAATCGGCGATGTGGCCGGCTTCCAGGTGGGAGGGGTCATACCTGGACGCGGAGTAGCCCTGAGCGATGCCCCGGGAGCAACGCCGGGTCAGGTACAGTCCCATATGTTTGTGGCCGTTGCTCCCGGCGGACCGCCGCAAGCAGGGGACCGGGAAGCCTTCGCGCGCGACATATTCGCTGCCGTTCCCAATGTGCGCGATGTCCGCCTCACCAGCTCCGAGCCCATGCGCATTGTTGGACAGCCCGGACATCAGATATTGGCGGAAGGCAGAGACCCGTCCGGAACCACGAAGTTGACCGTGGTGCAGTGGTTGCGCTTCGGCGGCGGAGGTTATCTCCAGCTCGTCGGAGTGGCCCCCTCGGATTCCTGGCTCGAAGCGTACCCGCGCTTTCGCGCGATTCGGGACAGCATCGAACCCCGCTGAATACCGCGTCAGTTCCAGAAGCGGCGCGAAGCTATTCGGGCGCCTTCCACCATGGCGGCCATCTTCGCCCAGACCACGTCCGGATCAACAGCAGCTTGCCCGACCCAGGTGCCGAAGCCGCAATCGCTGCCGGCCATGACATTCTCCCGGCCGACCAGCTTGGCGTACCGGCCAAGCCGCTGGGCGATCAGCTCGGGATGCTCGATGAAATTCGACTTGGACTCGATCACGCCCGGGATGAGCACCTTGCCGGGGGGCAGCTTGACGCGCTCGAACAACGTCCATTCGTGTCCATGGCGCGGATTGGCAGCCTCGAACGAGATCGCGCTCGGGCGGGCCGCAAACACGACATCAATAATGTCGGCGAGCGGCACGTCGCAGTGATGAGGGCCTTCATAGTTGCCCCAGCAGAGATGCATGCGCAGCTGCTCCGGCGGGATGTTGGCGAGCGCGTGGTTGAGCGCCTCCACATGCATCGCGGCCCGTTTGCGGAATTCGGGGAGGTCGAGTGCCGCATACTGGATATGCCGGCCCATTGCGAGGTCGGGACAATCGATCTGCAGCACGATGCCGGCGGCTGCGACGGTCTCATATTCGTGGCGCATCGCCTCTGCGATCGCGAACAGATAGGCGTCCTGGTTTGGGTAATGATCGTTGCGAAAGAATAGCGATATGAGCCCCGGCGAAGCCGCGCTCATGAATGCATGCGTCCCTTTCCCCGCAGCGAGCGCTGCTTTCAGATTTTGGACGTCGGCCTTTGCGGCGTTCGCGTCCTGCACGCTGATGGCTGAGTTGCAAGCAGGTGTCTTGCGGCGCGAACGACCGGGGTCGCCGAAAACCCGCTTGGCCAAGTTGGGAAAGTCCACGAGATCCTGGTAGACGAAAGTGTTCCCGGTACCGCCGAACCCAGCAAGACGATCTTTGACATAGGTCGCGTAGCTCGGCTTCGACATCTCCCCATCATTGACAATGTCGATGCCGAGCTCGACTTGCTTGCGTACAACGTCCGCCACGGCGCTGCGGATGCGGGCGGCAAGCGCCGCGCCGTCGACCGGTATTCCTTCTTCCTTTGCGTACATGATCCGCACGAGGTCGTCGGGCCTCGGCAGGCTCCCGGTGTGCGTGGTCAGAAATCGCTCTGTGCTGCGGATCATGCGCTATGGGAGCGCGTAGGGCAGATGAGCGCAAGGGCTATCCGCCGAAGTCATCCAGTGCGGCGGGTTACGTCACAAGTCGGCTATGCCGAGTTGTACGGCTAAGCCGTCCTTGTGTGCGGATGGTAGCGGCCCGCAAAGGTCAGACCGAGTGCTGCGGGTCGCGCGAGGGTTCCCCGACGTTGTCGTTCGCCGGAGGCTCGGCCACAGGCTTCGGGCCGCCCTTGGCGATCCCGACGAGCGCAGGACGCAGCATGCGTTCGCCGATCATGTAACCGGGTTGCACCACCTGCGCCACCGTACCGGCCGGCAAGGTCGGATCAGGTATCTCGAACATGGCCTGATGCAGATTGGGATCGAATTTCTCCCCCACCGGCTCGAATTTTTTCACGCCATGCTTCTCGAGCGCCTTGTGCAGCTCGCGCTCCGTCAACTCGACGCCATCGAGCAGTGCCTTGATGCCAGCATCAGCCTTCTCCCGCAGCTCCACATCGAGCGCTTGCAGAGCGCGGTCCATGTTGTCGGCGACTGCCAGGATGTCGCGCGCGAAAGCCGAAATGCCGTAGGCGCGCGTGTCCGCGATCTCGCGAGCGGTGCGTTGGCGAAGGTTCTCCATCTCGGCAAGGACGCGCAGCAGCTTGTCCTTGTACTCGGCCGCGACGCGCGCGTGATCGGTCGGATCGATTGTTTCACCGACTGCTGACGGCTCGCCGGGAGTTCCTGCAGCTGCCGTTTCCGGAGCCGCCGCGGCATTGTCCCGAGTCCCCGTCCCGGCAGCGGCGTCAGCCGAGGGATTGTTGTCCGCCATTACCTGGTTCCCATGAGTAAATCGCTACGATTTGCTTCGTATGTCAGGGCTGCTCCCGCAAAAATCAACCCGCGGGCTCACGAGCCGATAAGATTGCTGACGACCTTCGCGGTGTAATCGACCATGGGGATCACCCGCGCGTAATTCAGCCGCGTAGGACCGATGACCCCGATCACGCCGACGATGCGTCCGGCGCCGTCCCGATAGGGCGCAACAATCGTGGACGAGCCGGAGAGCGAGAACAGCTTGTTCTCGGACCCTATGAAGATGCGCGCACCTTCGGCACTCTCCGCACGCCCCAGGAGATCAATGACGCCCCGCTTGGTCTCAAGATCATCGAACAGGAGCCGCACGCGCTCGAGATCCTCGACCGCCTTGAGGTCGTCAAGCAGATGGGCTGCACCTCGAACAATCAATTTCCGCTCGTCGCTTTCGCCTCCCGACCAGCTCGCAAGTCCGGCGGCAATCAGCTTCTGCGTCACCTGATCGAGTTCCGCCCTTCCGGCTGCGAGCGCCTGCTCCAGCTCCGTCTTGGCTTCGGCCAATGTGCGGCCCCGCGCGTGGGCGTTCAGGAAGTTGGCAGCCTCGGTCAGGGAAGAGGCGGGCAGACCGGCCGGGACGGTGATAACCCGGTTCTCCACCTGCCCGTCATCGGACACCAGAATGACCAGGGAACGCTCCGGCTCGAGCCGCACGAACTCGATGTGCTTCAAGCGCACGTTCGATTTCGCCGCGAGCACCACCCCGGCCGCGCGCGTAAGGCCCGAAAGCATGCCCGATGCCTGGCTCAGCACCGCTTCCATCGACTTGCCGGCGGCTGCAACCTTGGCCTCCATCTCGCGCCGGTCGGCTTCGCCGAGATCCCCGATTTCCATGAGCGCGTCGACGAAGAAGCGCAGCCCAAGCTCGGTGGGCAGGCGGCCAGCCGAGATATGCGGAGCGTAAATGAGACCGAGCTGCTCGAGGTCCGACATCACGTTGCGCACGGAGGCGGGCGAGATCGGGGTCGTGATCAAGCGCGAAATGTTGCGCGAACCGACGGGCTCTCCGGTTGCGAGATAGCTCTCGACAATCTGGCGAAAGATGTCGCGGGAGCGCTCGTTGAGTTGAGCAAGGCTCACCTGCGTTGCGCCGATCGGAACGTCCTGGGCCAACAACCTCTCCATGAAAACCCGAGAAAATTGGTCTTTTTGAGCAAGGACTGCAAGCTGCACCCGCAGGCCAGGATGGAACTGGACTGCGATTGCGCCACCCGCGGTTGGCCCTTGTCGCTTCTGGCGCGGGCACTTAAAAGCGTGCCTCGCGCTCATCCGCTGCGGCGTGAGCAGGAGAATTGAGAATGCGGCCGAGCCGCCGACAGCCTGACGAGCTGCGCGCCGTATCCCTCGAGCGTGCCGTCGTGAAATATGCCGAGGGCTCGTGCTTCGTGAAATTCGGGGATACCCACGTTCTGGTCACCGCCACGCTGGAGGATCGGCTCCCTCCGTGGCTCAAGGGGCAGGCACGCGGCTGGGTGACGGCCGAGTACGGCATGCTTCCGCGGGCGACGTCCGAGCGCACGCGAAGGGAAGCTTCGGCCGGAAAGCAGAGTGGTCGTACCATAGAGATTCAGCGGCTGATTGGGCGCAGCCTGCGGGCGGTGCTTGATCTGCCTTCGCTGGGAGAGCGTCAGATCACCATTGATTGCGACGTCATTCAAGCGGACGGCGGCACACGCACGGCAGCAATCACCGGCGCCTGGATAGCGCTGCATGATTGCGTTAGCTGGATGAAGGCTCGCGACATGCTCAGGGGAGAGCCGCTGCGCGACCATGTGGCGGCCATTTCCTGCGGAATCTGCAACGGCACGCCCGTGCTCGATCTCGATTACGCCGAGGACTCCGGCGCCGAGACCGATGCCAATTTTGTCATGACCGGAACGGGCCGCCTAGTCGAGATCCAAGGCACCGCGGAAAAAGTCCCGTTCACGGAAGAACAATTGCTTGAGCTGCTCGCCCTCGCGAAAAAGGGGCTTATGAAGCTCGTCGATCTGCAGAAGCTGGCGGTGATGTGAGCGTCGCCTCATCATCGCACGAGCATCGCAAGATCACGGACCGGCTTGTGATCGCCACGCACAATCCGGGCAAGCTTCGGGAAATGCGCGACCTCCTCATGCCCTTTGGCATCCAGACGGTCTCCGCGGGCGAGCTTGGGCTCAACGAGCCGGAGGAAACGGGAACGAGCTTTACGGAAAACGCGCGCCAGAAGGCGGTCTCCGCGGCTACTCGTTCCGGCATGCCGGCCTTCGCGGATGATTCCGGCCTGGCGATCGATGCGCTCGAGGGAGAGCCCGGCATCCACTCGGCCCGCTGGGCCGGCCCTGCAAAAAATTTCCGCCACGCGATGGAGCTGGTGGAAGAAAAGCTGCGCGCCCGCGGCGCCCGAGCTGCCTCGCAACGGCGCGCGCACTTCGTATCAGCTCTGTGTGTTGCCTGGCCCGACGGTCACATGGAGGAATTCGAGGCTCGCGTAAACGGAACCGTGGTGTGGCCGCCCCGCGGCGATAAGGGCTTCGGCTACGATCCCATATTTCTCCCGGACGGACATACGCGCACCTTCGGTGAAATGCCGAGCGTGGAGCAACACGGATTCCCTCCCTG
>Ga0209328_10000174_pt1 | contig 14300 bp, 10 predicted proteins | sample JacPinW_OM3H0_M1_FD_187954 | JGI IMG/M metagenome (GOLD analysis project Ga0209328, IMG submission 187954) | Forest soil microbial communities from Algoma, Ontario, Canada - Jack Pine, Ontario site 1_JW_OM3H0_M1 (SPAdes) (version 2) | ecosystem: Environmental > Terrestrial > Soil > Boreal... | reverse complement strand
CGCGGTCGGCGACCAGATCGACCAGCCTGTGCTCGAACATCAGCATCAGCTTGCGGCCTTGGCTGCGAAAGTGGGTTGCCGGCAATACGCCCGGCCGTGCCGCCGAGATCAAATGGGCGACGCGAAACGCCGCGCCGAGCACGCGGGCGCGCTCGATCATGGCCGGCGGCACCAATTCCCGAATAATCGCCGGCGGCTCGTTCTGTTCGCTCAAGCCCGCATAACGATAAAACACCGACAGCGCGACAAATGCCCTGCCTTGATGGCTGATCGAGCCGAAATTGCCGTTGATGATGAGACTGAGCGTTTCCTCGCCGCGGTGGTCCGGATGCACCCGCCAGCCGATGTCCGACAACAGGCAGGCGACGTGGCGCAGGCGGCGGTCCTCATCGCTTTCCCGCAAGTGGACCACCCGTACCAGACGATCGGTCCATTCGGTCAATTCCTGGGCATGGCGAGCGGATCGCGACAACAGCTCGTTGAGCTCCTGGACGGCGCCAAACAGTCCGTCCCTGGCGCGTTCGGCCGGCGGCAGCTTCTCGTAGAGCAGGCCCTCGCGCACGCCGAAGGTCGAAAACACGATGGTTTTCGGCTTCCCGACCAGGATGATGTGTTCGAGAACAAGCGCCGCATAGGCCAATAGCGGCCGGCGCGCATCGGCAATGACCTCGATATTGGCCAGCATGTTCGCCGCCACCAGACGGCGCAGGCGCTGTGCAAAATCAAGCGCATCCTGGGCCGGTATCGAATAGCCATGCATCACGCGTAATGGGTATCCGCTTTGGATGATGTGGATGCGCGCCAGCGCGCGCCAGGTTCCTCCGACCGCGTAGAAGGCGCGGCCGCGCCCGGCCTTGAGCTGGGCGACGTCGGAAAGCTCGGTTCGCACGATGCGCTCGGCGCGCTTCAGCGATTTGTGCGACAGATCCTGCAGCGCCAGGCTGCCGAGCGGGAGCGTCACGCCGCCGCGCTCGCGGTGGCCGTGCACGCCGATCAATTCCAGCGAGCCGCCACCGAGATCGCCGACGATGCCGTCCGGCTTGTGGATACCCGACATGACGCCAAGCGCCGAGAGCTTGGCCTCGCGCTGGCCCGACAGGATTTCGATTTTGACGCCGCAAATGCGCTCGGCCCTGGCGATGAAATCGGGGCCGTTGGTGGCGTCGCGGCAGGCGGCGGTGGCGATGGCGTAGACGCGGCCGACTTTCATCACCCGGCACAGCGCGCGGAAACGGCGCAGCGATGTCAGCGCCTTGTTGACGGCGTCGGGTGCCAATAGCCCGGTGGTCTGGACCTCTCGACCGAGCCCGCACAGGGTCTTTTCGTTGAACAGGGTGACCAGGCTTCGCGTCAGCGATTCGTAGACGACGAGACGCACCGAATTCGAGCCGATGTCGATGACCGCGACGCTGGGTGCGCGCTTGCGCGGCCGCTTCACCGGAAAGACCCCTTATGATGATGACGGGCGCTCGGTCGATGCTTGCTGACGTTCGGTACGGCGCGTGAGGCGGCGCGGCGAAGATTCCTTAAGCGACTTTCCACGGCCTGACAGACTCGGATTGGTCATGAAATAATCATGCAGGTTAAAAGGCTCCTCGCCCTTCGCGGCCTTCATACGCGTTGACGACCCGTCCGGCAACAACTGCCAGCTCTGCTCGGTATCCTTCAAATTGGCGACCATGATCTGCTCGAGAACCTGCTGATGCACCGTGGGATTTTGCAGCGGACAGAGGACCTCGACACGCCGGTCGAGGTTGCGCGGCATCATGTCGGCAGACGAGATATACACAGCAGCTTTTGTGCTCGGCAGGCCCTGGCCCATCCCGAAACAGTAGATTCGGCCATGTTCGAGGAAACGGCCGATGATCGATTTGACGCGGATGTTTTCAGAAAGTCCTGTTATGCCCGGCCGCAGGCAGCAGATGCCGCGTACCACCAGTTCGACCGCCACGCCGGCCTGCGAGGCCTCATACAGGGCGTCAATGATATCGGGATCGACCAGCGAGTTCATCTTCATCCAGATCGCCGCCGGCCTGCCGTGACGGACGTGGTTGGTCTCGCCGCGAATGTGTTCGAGCATGCGCTTGCGCAAGGTCAGCGGCGATACCGCCATGCGCTCGATATCGCTCGGTTCGGCATAGCCGGTGATGTAGTTGAAGACCCGCGCGGCGTCGCGCCCGATGATCGGATCGGACGTGAAATAGGACAAATCAGTATAGATGCGCGCGGTCACCGGATGATAATTCCCGGTTCCGGTGTGGACGTAGGTGGTGAGGCTGCCGCCCTCGCGGCGCACGATCAGCGACAGTTTGGCGTGGGTCTTGAGCTCGATAAAGCCATACACGACCTGGACGCCGGCGCGTTCGAGATCGCGCGCCCAGCGGATGTTGGCCTCCTCGTCGAACCGCGCCTTGAGCTCGATCAGCGCGGTCACCGACTTTCCGGCTTCCGCGGCCTCCGCCAGCGCACGGACGATCGGGGAGTTGTTCGAGGTGCGATAGAGCGTCTGCTTGATGGCGACGACATCGGGGTCGCGGGCGGCCTGCTGCAGGAACTGCACGACGACGTCGAACGATTCGTAAGGGTGGTGGACGATCAGATCCTTCTGCCGGATCGCCGCAAATATGTCGCCGCCATGATCGCGCACGCGTTCGGGATGACGCGGGACGTAGGGGGCGAATTCGAGATCGGGCCGGTCGAGCCGGGTCAGTTGCGACAATTCGTTCATCGCCAGCACGCCGGCGACCAGCAAAACCTCGTCGTCGGCGGTGGAAAGCGCCTGCTGCACGAAAGCGCGCAGCTCTTCCGGCATGTTGGCTTCGATTTCCAGCCGGATCACCGATCCGCGCCGACGCCGCTTCAGCGCCGTTTCGAACAGACGCACCAGATCTTCCGCTTCTTCCTCGATTTCGAGTTCGGAGTCGCGGATGATGCGGAAAGCCCCTTGGCCCTTGACAGTATAACCTGGGAACAGCCGGCCGATGAACAGACCGGTGGCTTGCTCCACCGTAATCAATCGCACGGCGCCATCCTTGCCCGTGGGCATGCGGATGAAGCGATCGATCTTGCCGGGCATGCGAATCAGCGCATTCATCGGCTTGCCGTCGGCGACCCGCGCCAAGTGCAGCGCGACGGTAAATCCGAGGTTCGGGATGAACGGGAAGGGATGCGCCGGGTCGATCGCGAGCGGCGTCAGCAACGGAAAAATGTTGTGGAGGAAGTGATCCTCGATCCAGGCGCGCTCGGTCTTGGTGACGTCGCGGCCGTCAACCAGGACGATACCGACCTCGCCGAGAATGCTGCGGAGGTCGCGCCAGATCGCCTGCTGGTCGGCCGCAAGCTTGGAAACCGTCTCGTTGATCAGCACCAGCTGTTCGGAGGGCGTCAGTCCGTCCGGGCTGCGCTCGGCAATGCCCTCCCGCACCTGGGCCTTGATGCCGGCGACGCGGACCATGAAGAACTCATCAAGGTTATTGGCCGAAATCGACAGGAATCGTACGCGTTCGAGCGCGGGATGGCCGGGATTGACCGATTCCTCCAGCACCCGACGATTGAAATGCAGCCAGGAAAGCTCGCGATTGATGAAGCGTTCGGGACTTGAGGCAATCGCCGGCGCGGCCTCTACGTCCGCCTCTTTCTCTTTAAATTCAATAGCTTGTGCGGTTTCCATGAAGTTTCAATCCATCCAGAGGAGGCGGCGGCAGGATTTCGGACAAGACTGCCGTAAAGCATCTGTTATCGCGATGTCGTTTCAATGACATTGATCGTCGTGGTGCCTGCGCCGTCAAGATGTGGATGAGCCGCACGAATCAGGCGTCGCGCAACAATTCAGCCGCCAGCGCACGGGTGACCGGCCGGCCCAGCCGCAACGCTTCGGTGTCCAAAAGTTCGACCGCGTGCCGCACCGCCGCGTAAGACCGCTCTATTCGGATTGCGAGATAGCTCACCACCGTCTCGTCGACGGCAAGTTGACGGTCGGCGCAAAATTTGACGATCAGCGCCCGAAACAGCTGGTCGTCAGGCGGCAGCAGCGACACGGTCGGCACCGCCCGCAGCCGTGACCGCAGATCGCGCAGCTCGAACTGGAGCGCGGACGCCGGTATACGCGCGGTGATCAGGACGAACGCTTCCTCCTCGCGCGCCAGGTTCATCAGGTGAAACAGCGCCCGTTCGTCGACATCTGGCGATTTTAAGTCTTCCACGACCAGCGCCCCGGTTGCCAGCGCGCCGGGCACCGCAGTAGCGGTCAGCGCGTGGGCCGATATCGAGCGCGCGCCGGCTTGCTCGGCCCAGATCGCCGCCAGATGGCTCTTGCCGGAACCCTCCGGTCCTACCAGCAGCATGATCCGGTTGGGCCATTCCGGCCACCGATCGATCAGCGCGAGGCCAGCTTCATTCGCGGGACCCTCGAGGAAATTGTCGCGGGTGAGGCTCTCTGCGTGCGGCAGCACGAATGCCAACTGACGAGGTTCGACGCGGCCTGCCACGCAAGTCTCCACGAGGGGATCAACTTACTATAGCGTTTTCAAGCGAAGTGGATACCGGCGCGCGTGAAGAAAACGCGTCAAAAACAAAAGCTTCTAGCGCGCCTCGATCGTGCTCATATGCCGTACCCACTCCACGAGATACATAGATACGGAAACCAAAGTAAAGATCGTAACAAAACCCATCAGAATCAGATCATACGGCGTTGGCTTGAAGCCGAAGCCGAGTGAGGCAAGCACCAGCGCCGCGAACGCGACCTGTGCCACCGTATTGAGTTTCGAGACCATCAACGGCTTCATCGGGACCGGCTTGTCGAACAACCATGACACAATCACGGCGGCCACGATCATGATGTCGCGCGAGACCACGAGGATGACGATCCAGCGCGGGACCGCGCCCCAAATTCCAAGCGCCACGTAGATCGAGACCAGCAGCGCCTTGTCGGCCAGGGGATCGAGCAGGGCGCCGAGTTCACTCGCCATGTTGAAGCGCTTGGCGAGAAAGCCGTCGACCGCGTCGCTGACGCCGGCGATGATGAAGATCGCAAACGCGATTTCCATCTGGCTGGAGGCAATTGCCCAGACGATGAACGGCACCGACAGGATGCGGCCCAGGGTAATGATGTTCGGAATACTCAACTCGGTCGCTTCCCGGCTACCGGCCTGATTTTTACGAGATATCCGGCCCTTTGCCGAGTGAGCCGGTTGTTGTCTACATAGTATATGCGCGCCCCGCTTGCGAGCCATTGCACGTGAGCGGAATCCGACGTAACCAGCCGCCATCATCTGGAAATCGGGCATGGTCGACCGCAAGAACGGGCTTACTTACGCGGATTCGGGCGTCGATATCGACGCCGGCAATCGCCTGGTCGACCTCATCAAGCCGATGGTCCGTGCCACCGCCCGGGCCGGCGCTGACGCCGAGATCGGCGGGTTCGGCGGGTTGTTCGATCTGAAGGCCGCGGGCTTCAAGGACCCGGTGTTGGTCGCCGCCACCGACGGTGTCGGCACCAAGGTCATGATCGCGATCGAGACCGGGCTGCATGGCGGTATCGGAATCGACCTGGTGGCGATGTCGGTCAACGATCTCGTGGTCCAGGGCGCGGAGCCGCTGTTCTTTCTGGATTATTTTGCCTGCGGCCGGCTCGATCCCGAGGCGGCTGCTGCGATCGTCGCTGGCGTCGCCGAAGGCTGCCGCGAATCAGGCTGTGCGCTGATCGGCGGCGAGACCGCCGAAATGCCGGGCCTCTACAAGGATGGCGACTACGACCTCGGGGGCTTTGCGGTCGGTGCCGCCGAACGGGGCACGCTGCTGCCGCGGCCCGATATCAGGGTTGGCGACGCCGTGCTCGGCTTGGCATCGTCGGGTGTTCATTCCAACGGATTTTCGCTGGTCCGCAAGATCGTTGAAACCTCCGGCCTCGGCTTCGACGCGCCGGCGCCGTTTTCGCCGGTCATGACGCTGGGCGGCGCGCTGCTGACGCCGACGCGGCTCTATGTCAGGTCGAGCCTGCGCGCGATTCGCGAGACCGGCGCAGTCAAGGGGCTCGCCCATATCACCGGCGGCGGTTTCACCGACAATATTCCGCGCGTGCTCCCAAAACATCTCGGCGTCGGCATCGACCTCGAGCGCTTGCCGGTGCTGCCGGTGTTCAAATGGCTGGCGGAGCAGGGCGGCATCGCCGAACTCGAACTGCTGCGCACCTTCAACTGCGGCATCGGCATGATCGCCATCGTCGAACAGGATGCGATCGAAAAGGTCACCGCGATTCTGACCGAGGGCGGCGAGACCGTGACCCTGTTGGGTGAGGTGATCCCGGCCACAGGCGAGCACCGCGTGGCTTACAACGGCCATCTTGATTTGAGCTGGTGAAGCGATGAAGCGCCGTGTCGCCATCCTGATTTCCGGGCGCGGATCGAACATGTCCGCCCTGATCGAGGCGGCGAGGGAACAGGATTTCCCGGCCGAGATCGTCGTTGTCATCTCCAACCGTTCCGGCGCCTTGGGCCTCGACAAAGCCCGGGCGAGCGGGGTCGCGACACTCACCATCGAGAGCAAGCCGTTCGGCAAGGATCGCGCGGGCTTCGAGGCGGTCCTGCAATCGGCGCTGACCCAGCACAAGATCGACCTGGTCTGTCTCGCCGGCTTCATGCGGTTGTTGTCAGCCGAATTCGTGCAGCGCTGGTACGGCAAGATGCTCAACATTCATCCCTCGCTGCTGCCGTCGTTTCCTGGGCTCGATCCGCAAGGGCAGGCGCTGCGTGCCGGGGTGAAAATTTCCGGCGCGACCGTCCATTTTGTCATTCCCGAAACCGACGCCGGCCCGATCCTGATGCAGGGCGCGGTCGCGGTGCGCGATGATGATACGCCGGAGACGCTGGCGGCGCGGATTCTAAAGATCGAGCACCGCATCTATCCAACGGCACTGCGGCTGGTCGCGAGTGATAAGGTCAGGCTCGAGGGCGATCTCTGCAAAGCCACCGACGGCGCGGATTCCGACGCCGTATTGATTTCGCCGGCCGTGACGTGAGGCCGCTTGGCCACGCCGTGGTTGTTTGAAGATCAATGGTCGTTTGAAAATAAAATCCCCCGGCGTAGGCCGGGGGTGCATCAGGATTGCTTGCGCGGATCGTGACGAAGCTTAGGAGACCTTCAGATTCTCTGCGGAGGTTTTGCCGCGATTTTCTACAAGGTCATATTCGATCACCTGATTCTCGTTGAGGGTTGAGAGCCCAGCACGCTCGACTGCCGAGATATGGACGAACACGTCCTTATCGCCGGCCATCGGTTTGATGAACCCATAACCCTTGGTCGGGTTGAACCACTTGACGGTGCCTTTTTGCATCGCCTGTCTCCTGGTCTAGACGTAAAAAAGACGTGGCCACGCTTTTCGCGTGCCACGCCACAAGCGGGCTTTTTCGGATGTCTGCTCAATTTCGGTCGCGAAACGCACAGTCGATCGGCCTAAATCCGATTGTGCTGCATATTGCAACACGAAATTTGCGCGTTAGCAAGCTTCTGGCACGCCTCGGCAAATCTGTTCGACAATGAGACCGCCCTGCAATGGGAGGCCGTGGACGACCTGTGGCAGCCGAACAACAACGTCCGCTAATCGCCCGTTGGCTGCGACCAAGACCGATTGACCCCCCGGTAGAACTAGGGGCAAATCGCCACCAGCCGACGGGATTTTTTTGCATTTTTTCGGGTTGGCGCTGCTCTTGGGAATGCCACTCATGTGCTGCTCATCGCGGCCTTCGCGCGCAAAGGAGATCGGGGCAGGCCGCTGGCTTGCAAGGGCTGTTGGAGTTGCTTTCGTCCTGGCTCTGGCTGTCGTCGCGGCTTCGCTGCCGGCTCAGGCGCAGAGTCCGTTCGTGCCGCCAGCACCCCCGGCGCCGCCACCCACGCCGCTACCCACGCCGCCACCGCCGCCGCCTACGCCATCGCGCACCGCTATCAATTCCGACGTGTCGGCCGGCGCAGCCATGACCAATCTCGGCAGCAATTTCCTGGAGCGTCTTGGAGGCCAGGCAACCAACGGTTTCGGCAATGCCTTGCGCTATAATCCGGGCGGCGGCGGTGCCTCCGAGGCCACGGACACGCCGCGTTACCGGGCCTGGGGAGAGACCTACGGAATCTCGGCCAGGACCGGCGCGCAGGGCGATTTCGTCGGCGACCATCGCCAGACCTGGGGAGGTGTCGCGGGTCTGGGCGCCCGCGTCGCACCTAACGTCAATGTCGCGTTTTCGGTCGACCAGAGCGGTACCGCAATCGATGTCCCGCTGGCGTTGCAGTCGGCGACGCTCGACCTCACCCAGCTCGGGTTCAACGCTTCGGTGGACAAGGGGCCGTGGACCTGGGCCATCGCGCTGGTCCATGGGTTCGGGAAAATCACCTCCAGCCGGGATACCGGGGCAGGCTTCGCCACCGCCGGCTATAATGGCCACATCGACGGCGCGCTGACTGAGCTCAGCTATTACTGGAGCATGGACCAGAGCCGGATCGTGCCGAAGGCCGCCTTCGAGTATGTGCGCGCCTCGACCGGGTCGTTTCAGGAAGTCGGCGGGCTCGACCCGGTGATGGCAAGCGCTGCGTCGGTGGAGCGTTCGCGGATCCTGCTCGGCGCGGAGATCGGGCACTACTTCATTTTCGATCAAAAGATTTTCGATCTGTCGGCCTACGGAAAGTTCGTCGACAATGTCGCGCAGAATTTCAGCTCGGTCACCGTCAGCCTCGGCACCCAGAGCGTTACCCTGCAGGGCCTCGGCGAAAGCCAATTTGGCGCCGATGCCGGCGCGTCCGCTTCGTTCATCCTGAGCAACAGCGCGCGGCTCTACGCCAATTATGACGGCAAGTTCCGCGCCGCGATGCAGTCGCACCAGGGCACGGTCGGCGTCGAGCTGAAGTGGTAATAGAACGAAGTAGCGGTGCGCCCACGGATCCATGTTCAAACGGGCGATAGCGCCAGAGCCCGATTCAATTTCACTTTGCAAGCCGTTCGGCCAGTTCGATGAGCACGCGCCGATCCGACGAATCCTTGATTTTTCTAAAGGCAATGACCAGCCGCAAATCCTCAACCACGCTCAGATCGATCTGATTATCCCGAAGTATCTGCAGCAATTTATCACCGGGATTATCGGAATCGTCGGTGCTCACGGTAAAAGCTCCAGAGGCGAACAACAGACGGCGACGCGCGACGAACTCAACGAGCTCGCATTCCCCATTTCAGCGGCGATTCTCAGAAGCTCGCCAGTTAAATCTGCCCTGGCGATTGCCTTTTGTCGCGGTCGATTTGAGCGGCAATAAGGCCCGCCATCGCGACGCGCGGCGTATCTCGTCAGTTTCGATCGACCCGGACGACCCGCCCCTTTTCGATCGCCAGCGCGAGCCGGCCGTGTTTCAGCGCCAGCGCCGCTTCGCCGAACAGTTCGCGACGCCAGCCATGCAGGGCGGCGACATCGGCATGATCGTCGGCCGCGATCTCTTCGAGGTCGTCGACGGTTGCGATCACCTTGCTGGCGACGGCGTGCCGCTCCGATGTCATCCGCAACAGGACTTTCAACAGCTCGACGATCGCGCCGCCGTTCGAATTGCCGCGCGGCTTTTCGATTTTCGGCAGGCTGGCCGGGTCGCGGGCGAGGCCGCGCTGCACGGCGGCGATGATATCGGTGCCCCATTTCGAGCGGTCGAAGCCTTTCGGCAGCGAACGCAGATTGGCCAGCCGCTCGAGGCTGGTCGGTGCCTGGATGGCGATGTCGCCGACCGCATCGTCTTTCAGAACGCGGCTGCGCGGAACGTCACGGCTTTGTGCCTCCTGCTCGCGCCATGCCGCGACTTCCATCAGGACCGCGAGCTCCCTGGGCTTGCGGACCCGCGTCTTCAGCCGCTCCCAGGCGCGTTCGGGATGAAAGTCGTAGGTCTTAGGCGAGGTCAGAACCTCCATCTCCTCGCTGACCCAATCGCTGCGGCCGCGCTTCTTCAGGTCGGCGTCGAGTGCCGTGAACACGTCGCGCAAATGGGTGACGTCGGAGACCGCGTAATGCATCTGTTCCGCGCTCAGCGGCCGGCGCGACCAGTCGGTAAAGCGGTGCGTCTTGTCCGGCCGATGGCCCATGATGCGCTCGACCAGTTGGTCATAGGCAATGGAATCGCCGTAGCCGAGTACCATGGCCGCCACCTGGGTGTCGAAGATCGGGTGCGGGACGATGGCGGCCTGATGCCAGACGATTTCGATATCCTGGCGGGCGGCATGAAAAACCTTCAGCACCGCCTCATTCGCCATCAGTTCGAAAAACGGCTTGAGGTCGATCCCCTGGGCCAGGGTGTCGACCACCACCGCTTCCTCGGCGCTCGCCATCTGCACGACGCAGAGCAGGGGGTAATACGTGGTCTCGCGCAGGAACTCCGTATCGACTGTTATGACCGGGTGTTTCGCGAGGCGGGCACAGACGGCGGCGAGTTCCGAGGTGGTGGCAATCAGATGCATGAAGGGTCCATAACGCTTCCGTGACGGCGTTCTGCCGAAAGCGCTGATATGTCAAGGGTCTTGCGACGAATTCGAGCCTTGCATTTTGGTCTGACAACACCTTTTTTCGGGCACAATCGGGCTATCGGCGGCGCGGGCTGGTGGCCCGGTTCCGTTCGGGACGCTCGCCTTGAGATGGATCAGGTGTCGCGGATGTGCCGGGCAGGCGATCGCCGCGCGGGAACGGCGAGCACGATGATGCAGAGTGCCAGCATCGCCAATCCCATGAATTCAAACACCAGCGCGTCCACGGCAATCCCCCGACAAAACGATAGATTTGTCGGGGAGCCGTTGACCGTTTGTTAATTCCTGCCCGCGCGCGGCCGGCGCTTCTTGGCGTGTTGAACGCGAGGTTAACGATTCAAGTGCCGCAAAACGTCTGCAGCACGCGCTGCTCTGGTTTTGGCGGATCGGCATAGGCGGCGAATGCGGGCTGATCCTGGAAAGGCTTCGATAGCACCGCCAGCAGCGCTTCGAAGGGCGCAAAATCGTCGCGGTTGACGGCGGCGTCGATCACCGCTTCCACCCTGTGGTTCCTCGGAATGAAGGCGGGATTGACCGCGCGCATCGCAACCTGCCGCGTGGCAGGTTGTTGCGGCTCTTCGGTGATCCTCTGCCGCCAGCGCACCGCCCATTCGTCATAGGCGGCGGGCTCAGCGAACAATTGCCTGACCTCGCGATCATTGGCTGGATCGAGCGCGGCATCGCTCAGCCGCCTGAAGGTGAGAGTGAAGTCGGCCTGGTTGTTGGCCATCGCATCGAGAAGGTCCTGCGCGAGCGCGCGATCCTCCCCCTGTGCCGTAAACAGGCCGAGCTTACTGCGCAGGCCCGCCTGATAGGCCGTGTCGAACTTTTCGATGAATTCGCCGAGTGCCGCTTGGGCCTCTTCGATGGCTTTGTCTTGCGTCTCGTTGAGCAGCGGCAGCAGGCATTCCGCCAGCCGCGTCAGGTTCCACAGTGCGATCCGCGGCTGATTGCCATAGGCGTAGCGGCCTTGCTCGTCGATCGAGGAGAACACGGTTGCCGGATCGTATTGATCCATGAAAGCGCACGGGCCGTAATCGATGGTCTCGCCGGAGATCGAGGTGTTGTCGGTGTTCATCACGCCGTGGATGAATCCGATCAAGAGCCAACGTGCGACCAGTTCCGCCTGCCGCGCGATCACGGCTGAAAGCAGGGCATGATAGGGGCGGTCGGCCGTTGCCAGTTGCGGATAATGCCGGGCAATGACGTGATCGGCGAGCCGCCGCACGCCTTCAGTGTCGCCGCGCGCGGCAAAATACTGAAACGTCCCGACGCGAATGTGGCTCGACGCGACGCGGGTCAGCACCGCGCCCGGCAACAGCGTCTCGCGCAGCACGCTCTCGCCGGTCATGACGGCGGCAAGCGACCGCGTGGTCGGAATGCCGAGCACAGCCATCGCCTCGCTGACGATATATTCGCGTAACACCGGCCCAAGTGCGGCACGGCCATCGCCGCGGCGCGAAAATGGCGTCGGGCCGGAACCTTTGAGTTGAATGTCACGGCGGATTCCGTCGGCGTCGATCACCTCGCCGAGCAGGATGGCGCGGCCATCGCCGAGCTGCGGGACGAAATGGCCGAACTGGTGGCCGGCATAGGCCATCGCGATCGGGTCGGCGCCATCGGGAACACACTTTCCCGCGAGGATCTCGGCGCCTTCGGGGCTTTCGAGCCGGTCCGGATCGAGGCCGAGATGGAGCGCGAGGGGCCGGTTCAGCTTTATCAATCTAGGGGAAGCCACCGGCGTCGGCACCACGCGGGCGAAAAAGTTCGCCGGCAGCGCCGTGTAGGTGTTTTGGAAGGGGAAATGGACCGTCATGGGCCCAAGATAGGCATAGAGAGCGATTAGACAATCGATTTGCGGGCTTCAGATCATTGGAGGCCCATATTTGAGGGCCCATTCGGTTGCCGCCCTTCGCAGCCTCGGGTAAACCCTGCCCAAATTTGCGGGCTGCCCTTAGGCCGCCCGATTCGATCCTCCACACCAGTTTTTGGACTATCCATGCATCGTTACCGGTCCCATACCTGCGGCGCGCTCCGCGAAAGCCATATCGGCGAGACTGTTCGGCTGTCGGGCTGGTGCCATCGCATCCGCGACCATGGCGGCGTGCTGTTCATCGACCTGCGCGATCATTACGGCATCACCCAAGTCGTAGCAGACCCGGATTCGCCGGCTTTCAAGGACGCCGAAAAACTGCGCTCGGAATGGGTGGTACGGATCGACGGCAAAGTGCGCCGCCGCCCCGAAGGTACCGACAATCCGGAACTGCCGACCGGCGCGGTCGAAGTCTATGTCGGCGAGATCGAAGTGCTGGGGCCAGCCGGCGAACTGCCGTTGCCGGTGTTCGGTGAACAGGAATATCCTGAAGATATAAGGCTTAAGTACCGTTTCCTCGACCTTCGTCGCGACAAGCTGCACCAGAACATCATGACCCGCGGCGCGATCGTCGATTCCATGCGCAAGCGCATGAAGGATCAGGGTTTCTTCGAATTCCAGACCCCGATCCTGACGGCCTCGTCGCCGGAAGGCGCGCGCGACTTCCTGGTGCCCTCGCGGATCCATCCGGGAAAATTCTACGCGCTGCCGCAGGCGCCGCAGCAGTACAAACAGCTGCTGATGATGTCGGGCTTCGACCGCTATTTTCAGATCGCGCCGTGTTTTCGCGATGAAGACCCGCGTGCCGACCGCTTGCCCGGCGAGTTTTATCAGCTCGACGTTGAGATGAGTTTTGTCACCCAGGACGACGTGTTCGTGGCGATGGAGCCGGTCATCACTGGCGTGTTCGAGGATTTTGCCAAGGGCAAGCCGGTGACGAAGAACTGGCCGCGGATTCCGTTCGCGGAAGCCTTGCGCAAATACGGCAGCGATAAGCCTGATCTGCGCAATCCGCTTATCATGCAGGACGTCTCCGAGCATTTTCGCGGCTCCGGCTTCAAGGTGTTCGCGCGGATGCTGGAAGACCCGAAGAACCAGGTTTGGGCGATCCCCGGACCCGGCGGCGGCTCACGCGCGTTCTGCGACCGGATGAACTCCTGGGCGCAAGGCGAGGGTCAGCCGGGGCTCGGCTACATCATGTGGCGCGAGGGCGGCGAGGGCGCGGGCCCGCTTGCCAACAATATCGGCCCCGAACGGACGGCAGCGATCCGCGCGCAGCTCGGCTTGAAAGAGGGCGATGCGGCCTTCTTCGTCTCCGGCGACCCGGAGAAATTCTGGAAATTTTCGGGTCTGGCGCGCACAAAACTCGGCGAGGAATTGAACCTGATCGACAAGGATCGGTTCGAGCTCGCCTGGATCGTCGACTTCCCGATGTACGAATACAACGAGGAAGAGAAGAAGCTCGACTTCTCGCACAATCCGTTCTCGATGCCGCAGGGAGGCCTTGAGGCGTTGCAAACCCAGGACCCGCTGACCATCAAGGCGTTTCAATACGACATCGCCTGCAACGGCTATGAGATCGCTTCGGGCGGTATCCGCAATCATCGGCCCGAAGCTATGGTGAAGGCGTTCGAGATCGCGGGCTATGGCGAGAAGGACGTGGTCGAGCGTTTCGGCGGCATGTACCGCGCGTTCCAGTATGGCGCGCCGCCGCACGGCGGCATGGCGGCCGGGCTCGATCGCATTGTCATGCTCCTGTGCGGCACCACGAACTTGCGTGAAATCTCGCTGTTCCCGATGAACCAGCGGGCCGAGGACCTGCTGATGGGCGCGCCCTCGGACGTCACGCCGAAGCAGCTGCGCGAGCTTCACATCCGGCTCAATCTGCCGGACAAG
>Ga0209328_10000173_pt1 | contig 14303 bp, 11 predicted proteins | sample JacPinW_OM3H0_M1_FD_187954 | JGI IMG/M metagenome (GOLD analysis project Ga0209328, IMG submission 187954) | Forest soil microbial communities from Algoma, Ontario, Canada - Jack Pine, Ontario site 1_JW_OM3H0_M1 (SPAdes) (version 2) | ecosystem: Environmental > Terrestrial > Soil > Boreal... | reverse complement strand
ATTTATGGCCCGTTGGAAGCGCGGCTGACGCAATCCGACCGCGTCATCGTCGGTGGGCTGGTCGAGGGCGTATGGCCGCCGCAGCCGCGAACCGATCCGTGGCTGAGCCGGCCGATGCGGCACGAGCTTGGCCTCGATCTGCCGGAGCGGCGCATCGGCCTGTCGGCGCATGATTTTGCGCAGTTGCTCGGCGCCGACGAAATCATCCTTAGCCACGCCGCGAAAGTCGGCGGCGCGCCCGCGGTGGCCTCGCGCTTCCTGCACCGGCTGAAGGCGGTCGCGGGCGAAGCGCGATGGAACGCCGCCAGGCAAGCGGGCGAAAAATATATTCGCTTCGCCGAGGAACTGGACCGGCCCGACAATATCCAGCCGATCCCGCAGCCGGCACCAAAACCGCCGCGCGCGACGAGGCCACTAAACCTGTCGGTGACCGCGATCGAGGACTGGCTACGCGATCCCTATACGATCTACGCCAAATATATTTTGCGCCTGGCGCCGCTCGATCCCGTCGACATGCCGCTATCGGCCGCCGATCGCGGTTCGGCGATCCATGATGCGCTCGGCGAATTTACCCAAACACATGCAACAGCCCTTCCTGACAATCCAGCGTTGGTACTGCGGGGCATCGGCGAGAAATATTTCGCGCCGCTGATGGAACGCCCCGAGGCGCGGGCCTTGTGGTGGCCGCGCTTTCAGCGCATCGCCAGATGGTTTGCGGATTGGGAAGTCGTGCGGCGCGGCAATGTCGCCGAAATCGACGCCGAAATCCGGGGCGAGATTCCAATTCGCCTTGACAATGAGCGCACGTTTGTCCTCTCGGCACGCGCCGACCGGATCGAGCGCCGCCATGACGGCACCTTTGCGATCCTCGACTACAAGACCGGACAGCCGCCGACCGGCAAGCAGGTGCGGATGGGACTTTCGCCGCAGCTCACGCTGGAGGCGGCGATTTTAAGGGAAGGCGGATTTGAAAGTATTCCGGCGGGCGTTTCAGTGAGCGAACTCGTCTATGTCAGGCTTTCCGGCAACAATCCGCCGGGCGAGCAGAAGACGCTCGAGTTGAAGATCAGGCCGAGCGATCAGCCCCAGCCTCCCGATGACGCCGCTGACTATGCGCGACAACAGCTGGAAAAACTGATCCGCGAGTTCGAGAACGAGGACCAGCCCTATACCTCACTCAATCTGTCGATGTGGTCGAACCGCTATGGCAGCTACGACGACCTCGCCCGCATCAAGGAATGGTCCGCGGCCGGCGGATTGGGAATAGAAGAATGGTAGCCACGCCGCGCCCGATCCCCCCTGCCGTCCGCGCTACCCAAGCCCGCGCCTCTGATCCGGCTTCGTCGGCATTCGTCTCGGCCAACGCCGGCTCAGGCAAAACCCATGTGCTGGTGCAGCGCGTGATCCGCCTGCTGCTCGCTGACGTGCCGCCCGAAAAAATCCTCTGCATCACTTTTACAAAGGCCGCCGCCGCCAATATGGCGGAGCGGGTGTTTTCGACGCTCGGTCATTGGGTCACGCTTGATGACAACGCGCTCGATGCCGCGATCCGCGAAGCCGGAATTCCGCATCCCGACCGGAAACTGCGCCTGCGCGCCCGCGAACTGTTCGCCTGCGCGCTGGAAACGCCGGGTGGACTGAAGGTGCAAACGATCCACGCGCTGTGCACAAGGCTGCTGCAGCAATTTCCGTTCGAGGCCAACGTGCCGGCGCGTTTTGCCGTGCTCGACGAGCGCGACCAGAATGAGATGATGGAGCGCGCCAATCTTGGGGTGTTGCTCGAGGCGTCCCGAGATCCGGACAGCGTTAGGGGGCGCGCGCTCACGACCGCGATGGCCTGCGCTGCCGACGTCACTTTCAAGGATGTGGTGCGGGAGGCTTGTCTGAGCCGCGACCACTTCATGGCCTGGACCGATGCCGCTGGCAGCATCGACGCCGCCGTCGCGCAGGTGTCCGCCGAGCTTGGTGTCGATCCCGGTGATACCATAGAGGACGTCGAGCGAGAGATTGTTGACGGGCCCTATCTTCGGCGACCGGGATGGGAAGATATCGCCGCCGCGCTCGAAGGTGGCGGCAAATCCGATTTCGACCAGGCCGCTAGACTCCGCGCGGCGCTGGTGTCTTCCGGCAGCACGCAAGTTGACGAATATCTCGGCGTGTTCCTGACCGACGAGCGTAGCCCCCGCAAATCGGTGGTGACCAAAAAATTCTCGGAAAGTAACCCGGCGATCGGACGCCTGTTCGAAGCTGAAATTGTTCGCATCGCGCCCCTGATCGAGCGGCGCCGGGCGGTGACGATTCGTGACCGCACGCAGGCGCTGTTGCACATCGCGACCGCAGCAGCCGCAAATTACCGTCGCGAGAAGCAGGAACGCGGCCTGCTCGACTATGACGATCTGATCGACAAGACGCTTTCGATGCTGGATCGCGTCTCCTCGGGTTGGGTGCATTACAAGCTCGATCGCGGTGTCGATCATGTCTTGATCGACGAGGCGCAGGATACCAGCCCCCGGCAATGGGACATCGTCGCGCATATCATTTCCGAATTCACTTCCGGCGAAGGCGCGCGCGACGGCGTCGTGCGCACGATTTTTGCGGTCGGTGACGAGAAGCAGTCGATCTTTTCGTTTCAGGGCGCCGCCCCTCATGAGTTCGATAGCCGCCGGCGGGCGCTGGATAATAAATTCCGGGATGCCGGGCTGAAATTCGATCCAATATCCTTCACCTATTCGTTCCGTTCGGGCGCAGCGATCCTCCAATCCGTCGATCATGTGTTTCGCGACGAAGCGATTTATCGCAGTATCCACGCGGCAAATGCGTATCCCGTCCATGAGACGTTGGCGGACGCCGGGCCGAGCCTGATCGAGCTTTGGGAATTGCAGCTGCCGGACAAGAGGGACGATCTCGAAGGCTGGCGCGCGCCGTTCGACGGGGTCTCGGCGACCAGCCCGGAGGTCAAACTCGCAAAGCGCATCCAGGCCGAGATCAGGCGGCTGGTCGAAAGCGGCACCATGACCGGCCACGCCGGCGATCGCCGCCCGCTTCGCTACGGCGACATGCTGGTCTTGGTGCGGCGGCGCGGCAACGCTTTCGACGCGGTGATCCAGTCCTTGAAACACGCCGGCATTCCCGTCGCCGGCGCCGACCGGCTGAAATTGACCGAGCATATCGCGATCATCGATCTGATGAATCTCACCGATGCGCTGTTGTTGCCGCAGGACGATCTGGCGCTGGCGGTGGCGCTGAAAAGCCCGCTGTTCGGGCTTTCAGACGACGATCTGTTCACCCTTGCCTGGCAGCGCAAGGGATCGCTGCGCAGCGCCTTGCACGATCACGCCGCGACCCGCGGCAAATTCGCCGATGCGCTCAGTCGCCTTGAAAGATGCGAGCGCCGGTTTGCCACCGAAACGCCGTTTGCGTTCTATGCCTGGCTGCTCGGCGGCGACGGTGGCCGCGCGCGGATTCTGAAGCGGCTAGGGCATGAGGCCAATGACGCGCTTGACGAATTTCTCCAACTTGCGCTCAGTTATGAACGCAAGGCGCCGGCCTCGCCGCAGGGCTTTATGGCGTGGCTGCGCACGGCCGACCTAGAGGTCAAGCGCGACATGGAAATCTCGCGCGACGAAGTCCGCGTCATGACCGTGCATGGCGCCAAGGGGCTGGAGGCGTCGGTGGTGTTCCTGGTGGACACTACTTCTTCGCCCGCAGACACCCAACGGCCAAAACTCGTCCACCTGCCGAAAGGCGATACGGCGTCACACACGTCCGGAATCGTGGTCTGGGCGGGCAGGAAGGCCGACGATTCTGTGGCGGTCGCGGCCGCTCGCGCGGCCATGCTCGGCGAGATCGAGGACGAATACCGCCGCCTGCTTTATGTGGCGATGACGCGGGCTGCCGACCGTCTGGTCGTCGGCGGCTGCATGCCCGGCAACATGAACAGCGTGCGCAAATTCTCCTGGTACGATTTGATCGTCAAAGGCCTCGCCAATTCCGGATTGCAGATGCAGGAGATCGAGGCACAAGACGGCGTGATAAAGCGCTACGCGCGGCCCGAGGATGTCGCGGTTGCGACTGCCGCAGCCGCGACGCCAGTGACGGGCGCTGCGATCGAGTTGCCCTCATGGTTGCACACGGCCGCGCCAGCGGAATCGCCCGTCGACAGCGTGCTGCGCCCTTCCTATCCCGCCGAGGGCGAAAGTCGCAGCGTCAGGACTGGCGAATCCCTCCAGCTGCGCGTCCGCGCAGTGCAGCGCGGCACGCTGGTGCACCGATTGCTGCAATCCCTCCCCGATATCACAGCCGAGCGACGCCGCGACGCCGCGCTAAAATACCTCATCCGCAATGCCGACAGCTGGAGCGACGGCGAGCGCGAGGCACTGGCGGACGGTGTGCTGGCCCTGATCGGGGAGAAGCGCTTTGCCGCGGTATTTGGCCCCGGCAGCCGCGCCGAGGTTTCGATCGCGGGAAGGCTGGAGCGGCCGGGGCAATCCCCGGCGCTGGTTTCGGGGCAAATCGACCGGCTGGTGGTGAGCCAAAGCGAGGTCCTGATCGTCGACTTCAAGACCAACCACAACCCGCCAAAACTGCCTGCCGAGGCGCCCAATACCTATGTCCGGCAGCTTGCGCTCTACCGGGCGGTCTTGCGGAAGCTTTATCCCCAACGGCCGGTCCGGGCAGCATTACTTTGGACCGGAACCCCTGAATTGATGGAGATTTCTACTCCCGCGCTGGACGCGCAACTGGCAGCCATTATCCGGGGAGATGACAAAACTTGACCCGGCAACCTACCATTCATAGGTTGACTTCATGATCCCTGCGGCGATTCTTGAAAGCCGCATCTCTCCCAACCGAACGAGGTATTCCAATGGCCGTTGGCAAGGTTTCTGACGCCGATTTCGAGGCCGAAGTGCTCAAGGCGACCGGCCCGGTCGTGGTCGATTTCTGGGCGGAATGGTGCGGCCCCTGCCGCATGATTGCGCCCGCGCTCGATGAAATTTCGGGTGCGATGGGCGACAAGGTCAAGATCGTAAAGCTCAACGTCGACGAGAGCCCGAAGACGGCTTCGAAATACGGCGTGATGTCGATCCCGACCCTGATGATCTTCAAGGGCGGCGAGATGGCCTCGCGCCAGGTCGGCGCGGCGCCGAAGCAAAAGCTGCAGCAGTGGATCACGGCTGCGGTCTGATCGCTCTTTCGCGATGATTTTCTTCAAACGGCCGGCGAACAGCCGGCCGTTTTGTTTTGCGTCTACCTGATCCAGCCCGTCGCCAGCGCGGAGGCCAACTCAGCATGGCCGTTACGCCGCGCCAGAGCTGCCATCGCATCGTGATCGTAGGGCACGTGCCGGAAGGTCGCGCGCCGGACGCCGCCGTCGAGCTCGAGGATCGCATAGCGTGCGTCCGGCGTGCCGGCTTCCACGACATGCGGAAACGGATGAATATCACGATAGCCCGGCGAGCCGACGCTGCCGGGATTTATCACCATGCGCCCGTCGCCAAGCCGGACCGCACGCGCCAGGTGCGTGTGGCCGCAGAGAATCAGCGGCTGGATGATCCCTTCCGCCGCCTTCTCGATCGCCTCAAGAGAAGCCATCCGCACCGTGCCATCGGGCAAAACGGTCTCCAGCCAATAGACCTCGTCGTTGGCAGGCGTTGCGTGGCAGAGAAAGATTTTTTCGCGGAACACGCGTGTCGGCGGCACCGCGCGCAGCCAGTCGAGGTGACTTGCGTCAAGCTGCGCATGCGCCGGCCAGTCCCATGACCCCATCTTCTCCGGCGGCCGGTCGATCAGATAGCGGTCGTGATTGCCAAGTACATGGACGGCGTCGAGCCCCATCAACAGGTCCATGGCGCGCCGCGCGTCGAGCGGCCCGCTCGCCATGTCGCCGAGATTGACGATCTCATCGATGTTTTGCGCGCGGATGTCGGCGACAACCGCTTCCAACGCGAGATAGTTTCCGTGCACATCGGCAATCGCGGCAACCCGCATGATCTTATCCCGGCGGCGTGCCGTTGGCTGACAGCACGTGGCCTGCGAGATAGAGCGACCCCGTGATCAGAATGCGCGGTGGCACCTCGTAGGCCAGCCGCGTCAGCGAGCGCAGCGCCGCGTCGACGCTGCCTGCGCTTTCCACCCGCATGCCGAGCGCGCGCGTGGCGTCCGCCAGCCGATCCGGCGGCATCGCGTTGTCGCGGTCCGGGATCGGCACCGCGATGATGTGGCGCGTCAGCCCGGCGAAATTAGCGAGAAAGCCGCGCGCATCCTTGTTCCCCATCATGCCGACGATAACCACGAGCGGACGCGAGACGCGCTCCTCGAGGTCGCCCAAGGCCGCCGCGATCACGCGGCCGCCTTCGGCATTGTGGCCGCCATCGAGCCAGATCTCGCATCCCTGCGGCGCCTGCGCCACCAGCGCGCCCGACGCCAGACGCTGCATCCGCGCCGGCCATTCGGCGTTGACGATGCCGGCTTCGAACGCGGCCGGTTCGATCTTGAAGGTGCTCTGCGCCCGCAGCGTCGCAATCGCGAGGCCGGCATTGTCGAACTGGTGGCGGCCGAACAGTTTTGGCGCCGCCAGATCCATCAAGCCGCGATCGTCCTGATAGACCAGCCGGCCGCGCTCGACATTGACGTGCCAGTCCTCGCCGGCCGCGTGCATCGGCGCGTGCATGCGCCTGGCCTGTTGCCCGATCACGGCCAACGCCTCGGGGGTTTGTTCGGCACAAATCACGGGTGCCCTGCGCTTGATGATGCCGGCCTTCTCGCCGGCGATCGTCATCAGCGTGTCGCCGAGAAATTCGGTGTGATCCATGCTCACTGGCGCGATCACGGTCGCAAGCGGCGCATCGATCACGTTGGTGGCGTCGAGCCGCCCGCCGAGACCGACCTCCAGCAGCACCACATCGGCCGGATGCTGCGCAAACAGCCAAAACGCCGCAGCGGTCTCGATTTCAAAGATGGTGATCGGCGCACCTGCATTGGCCTGCTCACAATGTTCGAGCGCGCCACGCAATTCGTCGTCATCGACGAGCGTGCCGCCGCCGACCTTGCCGAGCCGAAAACATTCGTTGATCCGCACCAGGGAGGGCGAGGTATAGACGTGGACGCGCAAACGAGCCGCCTGAAGGATCGCCCGCAGATACGCAATCGTCGAACCCTTGCCATTGGTGCCGGCGACGTGAATGACCGGCGGCAATCTGCGCTCGGGATGGTCGAGCCGTTCCAACAGCCGATGCATCCGCGCAAGATCGAGGTCGATGCGCTCGGGATGCAGCGTCGACAGCCGCGCGATCAATTCATCGAGCGGCGGCGCTCGTCTGGCCGCGGGCGCGTTCACGCGTGGGGTGCTGCCGGTACGACGTCCGGGCTGGACACGATCTGGGCAGGCATCGTGACCTGTGGTGCCGGTTTTGAGACGGCTTCCAGCGCAGGCGATTTTGTCAGCAACCGGCAAAGCCGCGCCAATGTCGGGCGCAGATCGTGGCGGTGCACTACCATGTCGACCATGCCGTGGTCCTTCAGATACTCCGCGCGCTGAAAGCCCTCCGGCAGTTTTTCCCGAATCGTCTGTTCGATCACGCGCGCCCCGGCAAATCCAATGAGCGCACCGGGCTCGGCGATCTGCACGTCGCCCAGCATGGCATAGGAGGCGGTGACGCCGCCAGTGGTCGGATTGGTCAGCACCACGATATAGGGCAGTTTCGCCTCGCGCAGCATCTGTACGGCGACGGTCGTGCGCGGCATTTGCATGAGCGACAAAATGCCTTCCTGCATGCGGGCGCCGCCGGAGGCCGCGAACACGATAAACGGCGATTTCTTTTCGAGCGCAAGTTCAAGCCCGCGCACGATGGCTTCGCCCGCGGCCATGCCGAGCGAGCCGCCCATGAAGTCAAAATCCTGCACCGCGATCACAACCGCGGCGCCTTCGAGCTTGCCGTAGCCGACCTTGATCGCGTCATTCAGTCCCGTCCTGGCGCGGGCATCCTTGATGCGGTCGGCATATTTGCGTTCGTCGCGAAATTTTAAGGGGTCCGCGGTCACCTCGGGCAGCGCCACGTCGAACCAGGTCTCATTGTCGAAGATCGATTTCAGCCGCGCCACCGCGCCCATGCGCATGTGGTAGTTCGAGCCGGGAATCACGAACTGGTTGGCCTCGACGTCCTTGTAGAACACGAGCTGTCCCGAATCGGGGCATTTGATCCACAGATTCTCCGGCGTCTCGCGCCGCAGGATGTTGCGGATTTTGGGCCGGACGACGTTGGTGAGCCAATTCATGGTTCGCTCCGAATGGCGATCAAATCGCCCCTGGAATATATGGCCGTGCCTGGGCTACCCGGCAAGCCGCCGCGGCCTATCTCGCGCCCGCAATTGTGGCTTATTCCACGGCCTGCTTCGCGCCCCGGACGCCCTGCGCCAGGGAGGAGACGAGATCGGCCACCGCACCGACCGTTTTGGCCGTCGCACGGCCGTCGGCATCGAGACTGCTGCGCAAGGCGTCGACCAGCGCGGTCCCGACCACCGCGCCGTCGGCAGTTTGCGCGATGGCGCGGGCGGCTTCCGGCGTGCGGATGCCGAAGCCGACACAAACCGGCAATTTTGTATGCCGCTTGATGCGCCCGACGGCTTCGCCGACGAGCTTGGTATCGGCGCTGGCGCTGCCGGTAATGCCGGTGATGGAGACGTAATAGACAAAGCCCGAGGTATTGGCGAGCACCGCGGGCAGGCGCTTGTCGTCGGTGGTCGGCGTCGCCAGCCGGATGAAATTCAGCCCGGCCTGCATCGCGGGCAGGCACAATTCGGTATCTTCCTCCGGCGGCAGGTCGACGATGATCAATCCGTCGACGCCCGCGGATTTCGCATCGGCCAGAAACTGATCAACGCCGTAGATGTAGATCGGATTGTAATAGCCCATCAGCACCAGCGGCGTGGCGTCATCGCCTTTGCGAAACTCGCGCACCATCGCGAGCGTCTTTTTCAAGGTCATGCCGCCGTTGAGCGCGCGCAAACCGGCCGCCTGAATGGCCGGGCCGTCGGCCATCGGATCGGTAAAGGGCATGCCGATCTCGATGATGTCGGCGCCAGCCTTTGGCAGCGCTTTGATGATGTCGAGCGAGGTCGCGGGATCGGGATCGCCGGCCATCAGGAAAGTGATGAACGCCGAGCGGCCTTGTTTCTTCAGTTCAGTGAAGCGTGCGTCGATGCGGGTGGTCATGATGCGGCGCTCGCCGTGCTGGGTCGCTTGCCGAGAGCTGAGTTCGCAGAGACACCCCCACCCCGGCCCTCCCCCGCAAGCGGGAGAGGGGGCTCATCTCGCCGAATGGATGCGACGGTGCTTACCCCGAACACGGTCCATTCCCTCTCCCGCTTGCGGGGGAGGGCTAGGCTGGGGGCTCTCTCCGCGGACTCGATGCAAGCAACAATCACTTCTTCTTCCCCCGCAAAATATCCGCCACTTGCGGGATGTCCTTGTCGCCGCGGCCGGAGAGGTTGACCACCATCAGATGATCCTTTGGGCGCTTTGGGGCGAGCTCCATCACCTTGGCAATGGCATGGGCCGGCTCCAGCGCCGGAATGATGCCTTCCAGCCGCGACAGCAATTGAAATGCTGCCAGCGCTTCGTCGTCGGTCGCCGAGAGATACTTTACCCGGCCAGTCTCATGCAGCCAGGAATGTTCCGGCCCGATGCCGGGATAATCGAGTCCCGCGGAGATCGAATGGGCGTCCTGGATCTGGCCGTCCTCGTCCATCAGCAAATAAGTCCGGTTGCCGTGCAGCACGCCGGGCCGGCCACCGGCAATGGAAGCGGCATGCAACTGAGTCAGCCCATGGCCCGCCGCCTCGACGCCGAAAATCTCGACCGAGGGATCATCGAGGAACGGATGGAACAGCCCCATCGCATTGGAGCCGCCGCCGATGCAGGCGACCAGCGAATCCGGCAGGCGGCCTTCGGCTTCCTGCATCTGCGCGCGGGTCTCGACGCCGATCACCGATTGAAAATCGCGCACCATCATCGGATAGGGATGCGGGCCCGCCACTGTGCCGATGCAGTAGAACGTGTTGTGCACGTTGGTCACCCAATCGCGCAACGCATCGTTCATGGCGTCTTTCAGCGTGCGCGATCCCGATTGCACCGGGATCACCTTGGCGCCCAGCATTTCCATCCGGATCACATTGGGCTGTTGCCGCTCGACATCGACCGCACCCATATAGACCACGCAGTCGAGCCCGAACCGTGCGCACAACGTCGCAGTGGCGACGCCATGCTGGCCGGCCCCGGTCTCGGCGATGATGCGCTGCTTGCCCATCCGCCGCGCCACCATGATCTGGCCGAGCACGTTGTTGACCTTGTGCGAGCCGGTGTGGTTCAGCTCCTCGCGCTTGAAATAGATTTTGGCGCCGCCGAGATGTTTTGTCAGAGGTTCGGCGAGATAGAGTGGCGACGGCCGGCCGACATAGTCTTTCAGGTAGCCGTTCATTTCTGCCTGGAACGCCGGGTCGGCCTTGGCGTCGGCGTAAGCCTTCTCCAGATCGAGGATCAGCGGCATCAGCGTTTCCGCGACAAAGCGGCCACCGAAAATGCCGAAATGCCCGCGCTCGTCCGGACCGCTGCGGAAGGAATTTCGCAAATTTTGATTCATCGAGCCATCAACTCTTGTTGCCGCGCAGCGCTGCCTCTGCTCCCTCGCCCCGCACTTGCGGGGTCGAGACGAGCGAAGCTCGCTCTTGGAGGGTTGGGGTGAGGGGCTGTTTCCCCGAATTCGGTGACAGACTTGAATGCGGTGACTCCCCCTCCCCCGGATCGCAAGAGCGATCCGACCTCTCCCCGTAAACGGGGCGAGGTGAAGTAAGATCAGCGGCGCGCGCGGCGCGGATAAACTCGCGGATCATCTCGGGATCCTTGACGCCGGGCGTGCGCTCGACGCCGGAGGAAACATCGACGCCGCCGGCGCGCGTGACGCGAACCGCCTCGGCGAGATTTTGGGCATTGAGTCCACCCGAGACCATGAACGGCAATTTGAGATCGAGATTTTCCAGGACATGCCAGTCGAACACCGCGCCGAGACCGCCGGGACGGGTGGCTTCCTTCGGCGCGCGGGCGTCGAACAAGAGGCGGTCGGCGACCGCAGCATAGCCGGGCAACGCTGCGAGATCGGCCGAGGTTTCGACCGGCATCGCCTTCATCACGGGCAATCCGAATTTCTGCTTGATGTCGCGCAGCCGCGCCACGGTCTCGCGGCCGTGCAACTGCAAAATATCCGGCTGCAGCGCCTCGACGATATTGGCTAGCGTCGCGTCGTCGGCATCGACCGTGAGCGCTACCTTTACCGCACGGCGTTTTGCGTGCTTGCCCAGCTCGCGCGCGGTCTCGAGGCTGAGATGCCGCGGCGACGGCGGAAAAAATACAAATCCCACCATGTCCGCGCCGGCATCCAGCGCGACGTCGAGCGTCTCGCGCGTGGACAGGCCGCAAATTTTGACGATCAGGGGCATGGTTCAGGGCACAGGTCAGGACGGCGGTAAAAGCCGAAAAAAGCGGTTCGTTTGCGCCCGCGTTCTACAACGTCGCGCCCTGCTTGTCTCGCCCACTGGGTCCATAAAAGCCCCCCGGCTGCGGGGCGGGAAGGCGCTGCGGGTCGTAGCGCGAGGCCGGGGCTGCGGCGCGCAGATCGGCCAGTTGGGAGCGCGCCTGCCGCGCATCGGCCTCGTGCCGGCGGGCCGCGCGCCGCCAGCGGCGCTGCCGGAACCAGGTCGCGGAGCCGCCCGCCACCACACCCAGGATCGCGACCGCGATGATCAGCACGAACAGCGGCAGCCTGACCGAGACCGACGGATCGGCGGAGTTGAACGGATCGAACGACACCGTGACAAGATGACGATTGGCGACCGCGAAAACGACGAAGATCAACCCCAGCGGAATCAGGACGAGGCCGGTGAAAAGTTTTCGCATGACCATCTCTCGCGTTGATGGAGGCCGGCGTTCGCGTCTGCCGCCAACAGCACCTCGGGCTGATCCTTGACGCCTACGCGCCCGCGTCGGGTGACGACCCGTTGTCGCGGTTCAGACGTTCGCGCATTTCCTTGCCGGTCTTGAAGAACGGCACGCTCTTCTGATCGACCGGGACATGCGCACCGGTGCGCGGGTTGCGGCCGGCACGGGCCGGGCGGTGTTTTACCGAAAATGCGCCAAAACCGCGCAGCTCGACACGATCCCCGCGCGCCAAGGCGGCGACGATCTCATCGAGGATGGCATTGACGATGTTCTCGACATCCCGCTGATAAAGGTGCGGGTTGTGCTCGGCGATGCGCTGAACAAGTTCGGATTTGATCATCGAGACAGGGACCCGGGAAGGTGCGGATATCCATTTCCGTGAAAATGCGTTGAACTGTCAAGACGCTAAATGAATATTGCGCCGCGCGAAAACGCGTGACAATCGGCCGGATTGGGGATTGTGACAGTACCCGCCAAGCGGGAACAACAGACGGAAACCGGACTTAGGCGGTTCAATTGGTCCCCGCCGGCTGCCACAACGCCAGCATGCCGTCCAAGCCCAAGCGATCAACCGCCTGCGCCACACCGGCCTGCTCGACTCGCCGCGCGATCGCGCCAAAGCCAAGCGCGTCCAGCGTAATCGAGGCCGCCGTTCGCAGAAAAGTAAGATCGCCGAACCGCGGCGACAATTTATACTCGCGCACCGGCAGATCGGCCTTGACGCCCTTCTCGGCCACCAGCCACGCCACAGCGGTTTTCTCGTCGCCGATCTGATCGACCAGTTTCAAATCGACTGCTTGATGTCCGGTGAAGACCCGCCCGTCCGCGACCGTTTCGAGCAACGCGTCGTCCATGCCGCGCCGCGCCTTCACGAGGCCGCGGAACCAGGCGTAGGAATCCTTCACCAGCGAATCCAGCGCGGCGCGCGCTTCCGGACTGGTCGGCTCAAAGCCGTTGGGAGCGGCCTTGAGCGGCGAGGATTTCACTTCTTCGACCTTGACGCCGACGGTTTTAAGCAAATCGGAAAAATTCGGAAACTGAAACAACACGCCGATCGAACCGACCAGCGAGGTTTGCTGCGCGACGATGTGGTCGGCCGCAATCGCGGTGATGTAGCCGCCTGATGCGGCGAGGCCCTCGACCACCACGACCAGCGGCTTCTTCGCCTTCAGCCGCATCAGCGAGTCGTAAAGCTGTTCGGAGCCAGCGGTGGTGCCGCCGGGAGAATTGATGTGCACGACGACGGCTGCGGCGTTGGATTTTTCCAGCCGTTCCAGCGCCTCGACGCGATCATGGTCGCTGCGGATCAGGCCTTCGATATTGACCCGCGCGATCGAGCCCGAGGTCGCAAACGCATTGCGACCGCCCGGCGTCGCCACCACGCCGATAGTGGCGATCGCGGCAATCGCGGCCAGGGCTGCGACCACGCGCCAAAAGGTCAGCTTGCGGCGGATCCTGCGGCGATCGACGATCACATCTGAATCAAGCGACATCGAAAATCTCCTAAAGGAAGCTGTTCTTGAGGGGATCGCACGGTCTTCTCTGCACAGCACTAACATGCCGTGTCCCAATTACATCAATTGCGATGCAATATGAAGAAAACAAGGCCCGTCTCGTCGTCCCGACGAACGCCGGGACCCATAATCACAGGCTTCAGTTATAGCGCGAAAGCCGTCGGACAGCATCTCTCAAAACGAGCGCCGCGGCGTATGGGTCCCGGCCTTCGCCGGGACGACGGCAACAAAAAGACCCCGGTCGAAACCGAGGCCTGATTGTTTGAGATAGCCGTCGCTTACTTGTCGGTGCGTTGCTTGAGCGCGGTGCCCAAAATGTCGCCCAGCGTTGCGCCCGAATCGGAGGAGCCGTACTGCGCGATGGCTTCCTTCTCTTCGGCGACTTCCAGCGCCTTGATCGAGACCTGCACCTTGCGGGCCTTTTTGTCGAACTGGATCACGCGCGCATCGACCTTTTCGCCCACCGCAAAACGTTCGGAGCGCTGGTCGTTGCGATCGCGCGCGAGTTCCGAGCGCTTGATGAAGGTGGTGAAGTCGGTGCCTGAGATCTTGACCTCGATGCCGCTTTCCTTGACCTCGAGCACTTCGCAGGTCACCACCGCGCCCTTCTTGACGTCGCCGGGTTCGGCGAACGGATCACCCTCGAGCTGCTTGACCCCGAGCGAGATGCGCTCCTTTTCGACATCGACGTCGAGCACCACGGCTTTCACCATGTCGCCCTTCTTGAAGTTGTCGATCACCTGCTCGCCCGGAAGCTTCCAGTCGAGATCGGACAGATGGACCATGCCGTCGACGTCGCC
>Ga0209328_10000172_pt1 | contig 14335 bp, 12 predicted proteins | sample JacPinW_OM3H0_M1_FD_187954 | JGI IMG/M metagenome (GOLD analysis project Ga0209328, IMG submission 187954) | Forest soil microbial communities from Algoma, Ontario, Canada - Jack Pine, Ontario site 1_JW_OM3H0_M1 (SPAdes) (version 2) | ecosystem: Environmental > Terrestrial > Soil > Boreal... | reverse complement strand
CGTGCCCGGCCCGTCGTCACCATCCATTGCTTGGGGAACGGAGAGGTCGACCTCGAGCCGGCCGTCTGAGGTCCGGCCATGCCCCCGACGTCCGCCCTTGACCACCGCCTCGGTTGTATAGAGGATCTTCATCCGACGCCCTCCTTGTGGGGTCCGTAACGCCGACGTCAGCTAATGGAAGAGGCAGGCCCCGGGGAATAGGGCCTGCCAAGAAGGAGGGAGAGCTAACTCGATTGTGCCCGCCGGCCCATCATGCCGGCCCGATTGACGAAGACCGAACCGGCGTTGATGAATGCCAGGACTCCAATGACCCAGGCGCTCCACGCCATCGCCGTGACACCGCTAAAGCCGAGGACCCAGGGGGCCAGGAAGAGGAGAACGCCTTCGATCAGGGGGAGATACTCGACGGCTTTGTTCAATCGAAAGAGCAGCGACGCCGCACCAAAGATAAAGAGCAACACGCCGCCGATGTAAGCGGTCAGTACGGCCGCCGTCTCAGACATGTCCCCAAACACGAACGGGGTGATGAAGAGGATTACGCCCAGCGCCGCGGTAATCCAGTCCTGCCAGCGGGTTTTTCCAGACATCTCAATCAACCTCCAAATTTTTCTGATTCGATGATTTGCGGGACGGAGCTCCGGCTCAGAGAATTTGTTGTTGGTGGGACGGACGGTCGACCAGGTACGTCACCAGCGTCAGGTACTCCACCGAATCGACCGAGCTCATCCATCGGCCAACCGATGGCGGTCGGCGGAACAAGGCAAGAAATTCGTCGTCAGTCAACTGCTCAGGCATGTCGTCACCTCCTTATGTGATGTCCAGGCACGGGCGCGCCTGGCCAGTTCGGCAGGCGTCGTGTCGCTCTTGACCAGCCAGTCGAGAATTCCCAGCGACCGGGCTCTCGCGCGGAGGGCCTGATCGTTGGAGTTGGTCAACATCGCCACCGGCAGATCTCTAGTCGACCGACCGGCTCGAAGGACGGCGAGGGTCGTGAGCCCGTCGATTCGCGGAAGCTGCACGTCCAGCAAGACGAGATCGAATCGCTCACGGCGCGCCGACTCGATGGCGCTGCCCCCATCGCCGGCGACCCTCACCGTGTGGCCCGCAGATGACAGCCCGAGGCCGAACATCCCGGCCAGGTCGGCATCGTCCTCGACGAGCAGGATCGCCGCGCCCGATGATGCCAGCGTCGATTCGGCCAGCGCTCTCAACTCGCTTCCTCCAGCGCCTCGGCATCGGCCCCCGTCCCAAACATCAGGCGGAACAGGCCCGCCTGGATTTCGAACACAACGTCCAGTGCCGCGGTCGGCGAAGGGCGCGGTCCGATGGGCGGTGTGTAGGCGAACGGGAGGTCGGTAGCAAGCCTCGTGAGGTCGGATCGCAACGACGGCGGGGTACGCCGCACCGCCATCAGGTTCAGCGTCTCGAGCTCGGCGAGCAGCGCGTCGGTCCGTTGGAGCAGCGCGGGCAGGCGTCGCTCCTCGCGCCGCTCGGCGGCAAACTCATCGATGGCGTTTCGGATCTCCTGACAGGCCAGGCCCATGGGGCCGTCGTGCTCGCTCATCACTAGTTCACCACCAGAAAGCCGGTCATCAGGGTTGGATGCACATCGCATTGGAAGAAGTAGCGGCCGGGCGTCGACGGAACCGCAAACGAAACACTTTCCACGTCGTTCGGGCCAGCCTTGATGGTGGTACTGGCGATGCTTGGAGACGACGGGTTCGCGCCATTGAAGAGGTGCCAGTCGTGCGGAATCGCGGAGTCGTTGCTGTAGGTGAGCGTCACCCTGGCGCCGGCCGCTGCCGAGAGCTGATTGGTGTTAAAGGAGAGCCCAGTGCCTTGATTGGGCGTGCTGATGCAGAGGCTGGTTGCGGACGGCGTGCATGACGACGACGGGGCGGGTGTGCTGGTGGTGGTGCTGGTCGCGGTAGCGCTGCTACCGGTCGCCCCGAGTTTCAGCGCGACGAGCATCGGCGTGGCCCCGAGCCCGATGGGCACGAACAGGCGGTCGCCCGCAGCGGTCATGAACCCATTGCTGCCGCCCGGCGCCTGATATGACCACACCTGCTTGCCCGATGCCCGGTTGAACGCCAGGACCTTGCCGGATAGGGTCGCGGTGAAGACGAGATCGCCGGCTACCAGTGCGCCCCCGGCGTCCAGCGAATCGAATGTCGAGGTCCACAGGATCCGCCCCGTGTTGACATCGATCGCATCAAGCTCGCCGGTACCCGTGCTGACGTTCGGGAGAGACAGACTGGTGCTCGTGAAGTCGGTGGGGAGGTTGACGACCGGAACGTAGACGACGCCGCCCGCAAGCGCCATGGGTGTCTCGACGCCGCCGAAGATCCCCGGAGCCACGGTGACCGTCTGACCCGCGGGGATAGCCGATAGGCCGTCGTTGCTATGCAGGCCGACCGACGTCTTCCAGAGCTGGCTGCCGGTCTGCCGATCAAAGGCAATGACGAAACCGCCTTTGCCGGCGCCGACGACGATCTTCCGCGAGGATCCAGCAACGCTTGCCGCGGTAAGGATTGGCGAGATTTGGAAGTCGGCGTCGAAAAGGTCAAAGGGCTTGACCTGGTTGAACCACTGCAGCTGTCCCGAGCCGTTGATGGCGAGTTCCGATTCGGTGTACAGGTTCGGGGCCGGCCGGCTCGAGCCGTTCGGGAATGCCGGGGTGCCCGGCCAGGGCGAGGCGTTGTTGGTTCCCCAGTAACTGATACCGGTAGCGGTATCGATGGCCGGCGGGTACCAGGCTCCGCCACCGCTGTTCACCTGGGGATTCCCCCAGAGGTTGCCGTCCTTGACGGTGTTGAAGGTCCACCGATCGTTGCCGGTTTGCTCATCGAGCGCGTGGATGATGCCCGTGCCGGTTCCATCCTGCGGCTCCTGGTCTTCGAAGTCGACCGTGCTGACATACACGGTGCCCTTGTAGGTGGTCAGCTGCTCGGTGATGCGCTGCAGTGTCGGGGCAATCCGCCTCGACCACAACTCATTTCCGGTCTGCGCGTCCAACGCCGCGACCGTGTAGTCATCGCTGGTGACAAACACGTTGCCGTTCTCGTAGCCGACGCCATTTGGGCCGAGGGAGGCGGCATTGTACGTCTTTTGCCACACGAGCTTGCCCGTGCCGAGATCGACGGCATACACGTTGCTCTTGAGGTCCTGGAAATAGACCCTGTTGCCCACCACGATCGGAGCCGTCGCGATCGCCCCGAACTGGGAAACACCAGTCACCTTGACCGTCCAGTCGACACCGAGCTGCTTCACGTTGCTCGACGAGATGGGGCTTCCCGTTGCGACCCGTGTGTTGGCGAGGTCGTGGTTCGCTTGCGGCCAATCGGTTGGTGCCGCAGACCCCGTTGCCGGGAGGCCCGGGCCGCAGGCCGTGGCAAGAATGGCAACCGCGGGCAACACCGCGGTGAGCCACCGATGATGGAACCGAAATAGATTGCGAGTCTTCATGTTTTCTCCTAACTGACGACATCAGGGCTAACAAGCTCTACCGTCTCGGACTTCTGGCTTAAGCCTGCCGCCAGCCGGTGGCGTTGTCGCCGTCTATTCAGACGGGCCATAACCCCGTTCGATTGGAGGAGACTGGTTATGTGGGGAGCGAGGCGACGACCCGGAACGACCTCGGGCGCGTGCCGCTGCAACTGACCAGCTTCGTTGGCCGCAAGGGTGAGTTGGCCGAAGCCAAAGCGCAATTGGCGAGTTCACGGCTGGCGACCCTGACCGGGGTGGGTGGTGTCGGCAAGACACGGCTGGCCGTCCGCCTGGCCGAGGAAATGCGGTCGGAATTCGACGATGGAGTCTGGCTCGTCGAACTCGAGGAGGTGGGGGACCCAGCACTGGTGGTACACGCGGTCGCCGCCACCCTCGGGCTGCACGATCAGTCAGCGCAACCGCTCCTCGAAGTCTTGGTCGGCTATCTAACCGAGCGGCGGCTGCTCCTCATCCTTGATAACTGCGAGCACTTGCTCGACGCCTGCGCGGCGCTGGCGCTCCGTTTGCTGCAGAGCTGCCCGGACGTGCGGATCCTAGCCACCAGCCGCGAGCCGCTGGGTATTCGCGGCGAGGCAACGCTATCCGTCCCGCCCTTCGCGGTACCCGAGGGGGACGCGCGTCTCTATGGGGAGGTCAGCGGGTTTGACGCCGTCACCCTGTTCACCGAGCGCGCGATGGCCGTCGCGCCAGACTTCAGGCTTCGCGATGACAACCAGGCGGCGGTGGCCGACATCTGTCACCGGCTCGACGGGATCCCGCTCGCGATCGAGTTGGCGGCGGCGCGACTTCGAACGCTGCCGGTGGACGAGATTGCCCGCCGGCTGAACGAGCATTACCAGCTCCCGTCCATGCGGATGCGCGGGGTTGTGTCTCGCCACCAAACAGTGATGGCCAGCCTGGAATGGAGCTACGACCTCTGCTCCGCCGAGGAGCAACGCCTCTGGGAACGGCTTTCGGTCTTCAGGGGCGGCTTCGAACTCGACGCCGCCGAAGCCGTCTGCGCCGGCGGGGAACTGCCTCCCGAAGCGATCCTTGACCTGGTGGCCGCGCTGGTCAGCAAGTCGATCGTTCTCAGTGAACCGGCGGGTCCTCTCGCGCGCTACCGACTGCTGGAGACGATCCGCGAGTTCGGCTCGACAAAGCTGGACGAGTCGGGAGCGGCCCAGGTGCGCCGGCGGCACCGGGACTGGTACGTCCGGTTCCTTGCGGAGGCCGACGCCGACTGGGTCGGTCCCCGTCAACTGGACTGGCTCACCCGGATGGACGGCGACCTGCCGAACCTCCGGGCCGGGTTGGAGTTCTGCTTGAGCGAGCCCGGCGAGGCCGAGGTTGCTCTCCCGATGGCCGCAATGTTGGCCCATGATTACTGGCTGATCCGTGGTCAGCTCAGCGAGGGGCGGCACTGGCTCGACCGGACCCTCGCCGATTCCGGCGGACGCAGCTTCGATCGGCTTCGAGCGCTCTATTTGGACATCGTCCTCGCCCTCTTGCAGGACGATATCGCGGCGGCGTCCGACCTGATGGAGCAGGCACGTTCGCTCGCGAATCAGCTGGCGAACAGATCAGCGTCCGCATACGCCACACTCGGGTTCGGGTTCTTTGCCCTGTGGACCGGTCAGCCTCACCGGGCTACCGGCTATTTTCAGGACTGCCTCGATCAGTTTCGAGAGGCGGACGACGTTCGTTTCCAACTCGATGCCCTGCTATGGCTCGGCCAGAGCGTCATGGCTGAGGATGAGCGGCGGGCGGTGGCCTGCTTCGAGGAGATCGTCGCAACCACGAAGCGTCGTGGCGAGCTTTTTTACCGGTCGTGGTCACTCTTGTTCCTCGGCATTTTAGCGTGGCGTGCAGGCGACCCCCAGGCTGCCGCCACCATGCTCACGCAAGTACTCGCGTCGACTACCACCCCCCGGACTGCGGCCTCGACTCTCGAGGGCCTGGCCTGGGTCTCGGCTAGCCTGCACGACCACGGCCGAGCGGCGACCCTGCTGGGGGTAGCGCAGGCCGTCGCCGATGCGATTGGCACGCCGACGGCCACCCCACCGTATCTCGTCGGATACCACGAGGATTGCGAGCGGAAGGCCCGTGACGCTCTGGGCGAGGACGCGTTTGAGTCGGCCTTCGAGGACGGAACGAGGATGAGCCTGCGGGAGGCGGTCGCGTACGCTACAACGCTGAATACCGAGATCGTGACGGCGCCGCCAGAAGCAGCCGAGCGACAGCCACGCCAATCGGCACCATTGGCGGGTAGCACGAACGGCACGAGTGCGCAGCCAAAGTCCGTCAAGCGAGTCCTGATCGTTGACCGCCACCGCGTCGTCGCCGATGGGATCCAGATGGTGCTCGAACAGCATCCCGATCTGCAGGTAGTCGGAATCGCTACCAATGCTGGCGACGCCGTGGCGCTCGCCTCGGAGACGCGCCCCGATGTCATCGTCGCCGATTACCAGTTACCGGACATGACCGGTGCCGAGCTGGCCGCCCGGTTGCGTGACGAACAGGCGACGACCCACGTCCTTCTGCTGAGCTCGGTGGTGAGCAACGCGCTCCTCCGCGAGGCCGTGAAGGCCGGCGCCCGCGGCTTTCTCCTGAAGACGCAGCCGGCCGAGCAGCTGGTCGACGCCGTTCGCCGCACCGGTGCCGGCGAGATGCTCATCCCCGCGACCCGCCTTGCAGACTTCATCACCGGTTCGGACAAAGATGCCCAGCTTTTCGATCTGCTCACCGGTCGCGAGCGCGAGGTCCTCCGGCAGCTGGCGGCCGGACTCGACAATCGGCACATCGCGGCCCGGATGGGGATCGGCTACGTGACCGTGCGCAGTCACCTTCGCAACCTGAGCAGCAAGCTCGATGCGCACTCCAAGGTTGAGATCCTGGCCCGCGCGGCCGAGCTCGGCCTGATCGTCCGCTAGACCGTAGCGTTCTACGCCGATCGAACGGGGACGACATCGTCCCGTCGTACGGCGACGCATGCTTCCGGCCGGGCCACGCTGGAAACCATCCACCAGTGAAGGAGAAGAAGCATGATCAAACGACTCGCGATCTTCGGACTGCCGATGGCCCTGGCCATCTTCCTCGGGGCGTGTGGCCCGAGCATGAATCCAGGCACAGGCGGCGGCAGCGACCCGACGCCGAGCGTGACGGCGATTCACGTTGCCTCGAGTGGAGCGGTGGGCACGTACCTGACGATGGCAACGGGCCTCACCCTGTACTACTTCACGCCCGAACGGGACTCGCATGCGGCGGCTCCGCACATCGTCTGTACGGGATCCTGCGCGACGACCTGGCCGCCGTTGCTGGCGCCATCTGGCCAGCTGACCACCGACGTGACCCTGCCGGGAACATTGAAAACCATCGTGCGTCCCGACGGCGGACGGCAGGTGACCTACAACGACTGGCCGCTCTACACCTTTAGCGGCGACACGAACCCTGGTGACACGAACGGCCAGGGCGTCGGCGGTCAGTGGTTTGTCGCCGGCATCAATTTGACCGAGGACCTGGCCACCCCAACGCCGAGCGCGGCTCCCACGGCACCACCGTCAACCGCAGCTCCCGTGCCCACGGCACCACCGCCAACCGTCATGCCGAGGCCGACCAGCTGCATCCCCGGCGCCAATGGCGGCGACCACGACGCCGACAACAACGGCGGACCAAATGATGGTGACGGCTGTCAGTAACACGGGCCGTAGCGGGGTGCACCAATCGAACGGGAACAACATCGTCCCCTCGTACGGCGACGCATGCCTTGGGCAGAGCCAAGCTGGAAACCATCAACTCAAGCGAAGGAGCAGAAGCATGATCAAACGACTCGCGGTCATCGGAGTGTCGATGTCAATTGCCGCGTTCCTGGCGGCGTGCGGTTCCAGCACGACCCCAGGGACGGGTGGCGGCGGTGGGATCTATGGGGCGGCACCGCCCGCCGCGGCGCCGAGCACCACGGCCTCCTCGGCCCCCGCATCGGCGGCCAGCGTGATCGTGACCCAGAACATGAGCCTGGGCCCGATTCTTACCGACCCCAGTGGCCGCACGCTTTACCAATTCCTCCCCGAAAAGGGTGGCAAGATCGTCTGCACCGGGGCATGCCTGCCCGCTTGGCCGGCTTATCTGTCGAGCAGCACCGTCGCCGGGACGGGCGTAACGGGAACTCTCGGCGTCATCACGCGGCCTGAAGGTGGCCAACAGGTTACCTACAACACCTGGCCTCTCTACTACTTCGTGAAGGACACGGGCCCAGACCAGGCAAACGGCCAGGGAATCGTGGCATTCGGCGGCAAATGGCTCGCGGCGACGCCAGGCCTCCAACCCTAATTGCAGACGGCGATGTTCAGAGGTCCCGAAGAACCAGTGCGACAGAACAGAGTGGTTCGAACCGCCAACGTGACTATCGATCTCCGGGGCCAGGCCGCTCTTCGCGACGGCACCGAGGTGAGGCTCTCGCCGACCGAATACGGACTGATTGCCGCGCTGGCTGCGCAAGCCGGTCAGGTAGTTGGACACCGCACGCTGCTACGGACGGTCTGGGGTCCTGAATACGGGGACGAGCGGCACTACCTACGGACATTTGTTCACCGGCTACGCGCCAAACTCGAGGCCGATCCGAAACACCCAGAAGTCATTATCACGGTCGGTGAGCGAGGTTATCGCTTCGGGCTGGCCCCGGCCATGGTTTACAGGGACCCTCGCACGCCGCGATGGTCTCCCATCCGAACTCATGAATAGCAAGGAGAATGGCATGCACACCGAGCTGATCCTTCCGACCCGCGATGGCGGCGCGCCGGCGATGGGCCGGGGCCCATCCGGCAGTCCCATGCTGCTGAGCGTCAACGGCGAGTCGCACGCGCTGGTTCTGGAGCCGCGCGTGAGCCTGCTCGACGCGCTGCGCGAGCACCTCGGGCTCACCGGATCGAAGAAAGGCTGCGACCAGGGCACGTGCGGCGCCTGCACGGTATGGCTGGACGGCCGGCGCGTGCTCGCCTGCCTGACCCTTACAGCCGCCTGCGAGGGGCACGAAGTGACCACGATCGAAGGGCTGGCGAAGAACGGCGAGCTCCACCCGATGCAGCAGGCCTTCATCGAGCACGACGCGTTCCAGTGCGGCTACTGTACCTCGGGCCAGATCATGTCGGCCGTCGCGCTGCTCGAGGAGGGCAACGCCGCGACTGACGAGGACATCGCCGAGTACATGAGCGGCAACATCTGCCGCTGCGCCGCCTATCCGAACATCCGCGCGGCCATCCGCGACGTGCGGGACGCCCAGGGAAGGAACGGCCATGCGAGCGCTTAGCTACGCGCGCGCGACCGACATGGCCGACGCGATCGCGACGGTCAGCGCCGATCCCGCCAGCGCCTTCCTCGCCGGAGGCACCACCGAGATCGACCTGGTGCGCCTCGGCGTGACCCAGCCCGATCTCTTGGTGGACATCAACGACCTGCCGCTCGCGGGGGTCGAGGACCTGGCCACCGGCGGCGTGCGCATCGGCGCGCTCTGCCGGATGAACGACGCGGCCCGCGCGCCCGCCGTGATGGACCGCTACCCGGTCGTGTCCCAGGCGCTGCTGCTTGGAGCGTCGGAGCAGTTGCGCAACATGGCCACGATGGGCGGGAACCTGTGCCAACGGGTGCGCTGCTCCTACTTCCGCGACGGCGCGTCTCCGTGCAACAAGCGCGAGCTGGGCAGCGGCTGCTCGGCGCTCGAGGGGCTCAACCGCGGACACGCGATCCTCGGCACCAGCGAGCACTGCATCGCCACACACCCCTCGGACGTGGCGGTGGCGCTGACGGCCCTCGACGCCGTGGTCCACACGATCCGGCCGAGCGGCTCGCGCGAGATCGCGATCGACGACTTCTATCTGCTGCCGCGCGACACGCCGGAGCTGGAGCACCCGCTCGAGCACGGCGAGCTGATCGTCGCGATCGAGCTGCCATCGCTGCCGCTCGCGCGCAAGTCCCTCTACCTGAAGTTCCGCGACCGCCAGTCCTACGAGTTCGCGCTCGTGTCCGTGGCCGTGGCGCTCGACGTGCGCGAGGGCGTCGTGGAGGACGTACGGCTGGCGCTCGGCGGTGTGGGCACCAAGCCGTGGCGGGCGCGCCAGGCCGAGGCGGAGCTGATCGGCGAGCGTGCCACGCCGCAGCAGTTCGCGATCGCGGCCGTGGCCGAGCTAGAGGCCGCCGACGTGCACGAGCACAACGCGTTCAAGGTCGAGCTGGCCCAGCGGGCCATCGTCCGAGCTCTCACCAAGGCGATGAACGGAGGTGCGCAATGAGTCCCGCCATCGGCAAGGCCGTGAACCGGATCGACGGCCGGGAGAAGGTCACGGGCAGTGCGCGCTACTCCGCGGATATCCTGTTGCCCGGCCTCGCCCACGCCGCGATCGTCGGCGCGGCGATCCCGAGCGGGCGGGTGACCGCGATCGACACCGGCGCGGCCGTGGCCGCCGGCGGGGTGGTGGCCATTCTCACACACGAGAACCTGCCGAAGATCGCGGGCGAGCCCCACCTCCTCCCCTCGCTGGTGGGCGGCCCGGCACCGGGACAGAGCTTCTTCCCGATGCAGGACGAGCTGGTCCACTACGCCGGCCAGCCGGTGGCGCTGGTGATCGCCGACAGCAACGAGCGGGCCCACTACGCGGCGTCGCTGGTGGAGGTGAGCTACGAGCGGACGCCGTCCGTGACCACGATCGAGGAGGGCCGCGACAGCGCGGCCGAGGCGGAGAGGCTGTTCGGCGGCCTGATGCCGGCGCGCAGCGGGCGCGGCGACGTGGAGGCGGCCCTCGCCGAGGCCGAGGTGCGCCTGGACGCGGAGTACCGGATGGCCGCCAACCACCACAACCCGATCGAGCCGCCCGCCACGACCGCCGTGTGGCAGGACGACAGCCTGACGATCTACGACTCGACGATGGGCGTGCGGGCGAGCCAGCTGACCGTGGCGCACCTGCTCGGCGTGCCGCTCTCGAAGGTCCGCGTGATCGGACACTTCGTGGGTGGCAGTTTCGGGATGAAGGCCATGGTCTGGCCGCACGTGACGCTTGCGGCGATGGCGGCGCGGCACGTCCGCCGGCCCGTGAGGCTCGCGCTCACGCGCCCACAGATGTTCACTTCGAACGGCCACCGCGAGGAGCAGGAGCACCGCCTCACCGTCGGCGCAACGAAGGACGGGCGCCTGAGGGCGCTCCGCCACCAGAAGCTCTCCATCACCTCGCCGTTCGACGACTGGGCCGAGCCCGCCACGGGCGTGTCCTCGCAGCTCTATGCCTGCGAGAACTTCGAGGGATTCCACGAGCTGATCCACGGCAACACGATGACCCCGACCTTCATGCGTGGCCCGGGCGAGACGGCCGCCTCGTTCGCCCTGGAAAGCCTGATGGACGAGCTGGCCCACGAGGTGGGCATCGACCCGGTGGAGCTGCGCGTGCGCGAGCACGCAAAGCTGGGACCCAACGGCAACCCGTGGTCGAGCGACGGCCTCGAGGAGTGCCTGCGCGTCGGCGCCGAGCGGTTCGGCTGGGTGGACCGCGACCCCACTCCGCGCTCGCGCCGCGACGGCGACTGGCTGATCGGCCTCGGCATGGCCGCGGCCGGCTACCCGGTGCCGCTGTTCATGCCGATGCAGCACGCCCGCGCACGCCTGTACGCCGACGGGAGCGCCGTGGTCGAGACGGGTACGCCCGAGTTCGGCACCGGCGTGCTCACGATGATGACGCAGGTGGGCGCCGACGCCCTCGGCGTCCCCCTCGACGCGGTCAGCGCCGCGGCCGGCGACAGCGACCTCCCCAACACCTCGTCCCCGGTGGGATCGGCGGGCGCCACGATGGTCAGCGCCGCCGTGCACTCCGCGGGCACGGCGCTGCGCGACAAGCTGGTGGCCATGGCCGTGGCAGACAAGGGATCGCCCCTCCACGGGGCTGCTCCCGCCGCGATCGAGGTCGACGGCGGCAGGCTCGCGCTGCGCGCCCAGCCGGACATCGGAGAGAGCTACGGCGAGCTGCTCGGGCGCAACCGCATGGCGTTCGCGGAGGCGGACGGCAGCTGGACCCCGCCGCCGCTCGACACCCCGCTCGGCCTGCTCACCTTCGGAGCGCAGTTCGCCGAGGTGGCGGTTGATCCCGACCTGGGACTGGTGCGCGTGCGCCGCATGCTCGGGGCGTTTGCTCCTGGGCGGATCCTCAACCCCAAGCTTGCGCGCAGCCAGCTGATGGGCGGGATGCTGTGGGGCCTGGGGCAGGCGCTGCTCGAGGGCAACCAGATGGACCCGCGCCACGGCCGCTGGGGCGCCTCCAACCTGGCCGAATACCTCGTGCCCGTCAACGCCGACGCCCCCGACGTGGCGATCGAGTTGATCCAGGTGCAGGACAAAGGGATCAACCCGCTCGGCGTGAAGGGCGTGGGCGAGGTCGGTCAGGTGGGCGTGGCGGCGGCGATCGCAAACGCGGTCTTCAACGCCACGGGACGCCGGATCCGCGAGCTGCCGATGGCGGCCGAGCTGGTGATGGATCCCACGCCGGTCCCCGCCTGACGATGGCGGTCCCGGCGGCAGCGGGTTCGCGCACGCTTCCCGAACGCCCGCCCATCTCGGCGCCGCGACGGCCGTGCCTCCGCGAGACCAGCGGGGCGAGGAGCGAGCGCTTCGCCGGCCAGCCCGGCCTGGGCCTGATCGGCTTGACGATGGTCGTGCCAGTGTTGCTGTTCCTCGGGCTCGGCTGGGGCGGTGCCGAGCGGTCGCTGCTCGTGCTCGGCCCGATGTCCACCTTCGCGCTGCCCCTGATCGCGATGATCGCGTTCTGGTGGGAGGACTGGCCCGGCACCATGCTACGGGCGCCGCTGGCGGGGCTAGCGGACACGGTGCTCGTGGCGATGGGAGGTGTGCTGCTCACGGTGGCCGGGCAGGCGCTGGTGGGAAACGTGGACCTGCGCGGCGTCTTCGACCCGGGGGCCGTGTCCGGGCAGGCGCCCACTTTCCCGGCGACGATGCCGGTCGCCGGGGCGGTGTTCGTGGCCATGCTCGAGCTGACGCTGGTGTCCGAGGGCTGGCCGCTGCGGCGGCTCAACCGCTACGCGGGCGGGCTGATCGCGCTCGTCGCAGCCTGGGCCATCGGCGTGGGCCTCTACCTCGCGCTGGTCGATTTTCAGCCGGCGGCGGGCAGCGGCCTCCACGCGCGCCACGGCCCGGTCGCGGGCGCCCAGCTCGGCGCCGCGCTGGTGTGCATCGGGGTGCTCCAGGTGGGGTTCTTCGTGGTGTTGCGCGGCTGGCCGTTCGCCGGCATCGGCTCGCGCGCGCTGCGGCTGGCCTCGGCCAACGCGGCCGTGCTGGGCGGCGGCTGCCTGGCCTACCTCGCGCTCGCCGGCCTCGCGGACATCGAGCCCGCACTGATCAGCGCGGGAGCGGGCTCCGTCGTGGCGTCGGGCCTCGTGGTGGGCATGCTGTTCGAGGGAGCGTTCGATGCGAGGCTGGCTGCCGGTCGCGCCCGCCTCGCCAACTTCGCGGCGGTGGCGGTGTTGGCGGCGGTGATCTATCTCGGCCTCACGGCGTTCGCGGACACCGCCCGCTGGACGAGGGCGGAGCCCGAGGAGTGGATCGCCTTCGCGGGGCTCAACGCGCTCGGCGCCGGGGTGATCCTGCACGTGGCGATCGGCCGCCGCTGGCCGTTCGCCCGCTAGCAGCCGTCGCGCGGCTCGCGCCAGCCGGCCGCTCTCCGGCTCGAGTTCGGCCCTCGGTCATTAATACAATCCTCAAGCTCTTATTGCTCCTTTAGTCGGGCGGAACGCATGCTCTGGAGGGCCATTCTCAGACGGGGGCAGCGGGTGACTTCAGGACTGTCTGTTGAGCCCCCTTCGAGGGTGAGCCGGCCGGCCCCGTCCCGATTCCGGGACGAGGCAGCCGGAGTCCCTTGAGCGCTAGGGCGTTAAGCGCGACGATCAGGCTCGAGCCAGACATAGACAACGCGGCGAGCTCGGGCCGAAGCACCAGGCCGAAGGCCGGCTTGAAGATCCCCGCGGCGATCGGAAGCGCAATTGCGTTGTATCCCACCGCCCATGCCAGGTTCTGTCGCTCTTTTCGGAGCGTCCCTCGGCCAATCGCGAGCGCCGTCGGCACGTCGAGCGGGTCCGAGCGCATAAGGACCACATCCGCGGTTTCGATCGCCACATCGGTTCCCGCTCCGATCGCGATGCCGAGGTCCGCCTGCGCTAGCGCCGGAGCATCGTTGACGCCATCACCGACCATTGCGACCCGGCGCCCCTGCTTTTGTATCTCGGCGACCTTCGCGGCTTTGTCGCCGGGTAAGACCTCGGCAACAACGGTCGTGATCCCGAGCTCAGCGGCGATCCGCCGAGCGGTGAGTTCATTGTCGCCGGTGAGCATCACCACGTCGATCCCAGCCTCGTGCAAAGTCTCGACAGCCTGGCGAGAAGTTGGCCGGGGGGCGTCGGCGATCGCCAGGAGACCGATGGCACGACCGTCGGCGGCGATCCATACCACCGTCTTGCCTTGCGAACCAAGGTCCGCGCGCCTGGCGTCCAGCTCGCCCAGCGCGATGTCTTCACGCTGCATGAGTCGAAGATTGCCGATCGTCAGCCGGTGACCGTCGACGGTTGCCAGGGCGCCCAGACCAGGAACGTTTTCGAATCCCTCGGCCTTCGCCGCGGGAACCGTGCCGGCCGTCGCACGCCGCACGTCGTCGGGGTGACAGATCCCCTTCAGCAGCAGCGGAGCCAGCCCAGCCGTCGAGGCGACAATGCCCTTCATGCTCATCCCGGCTTCCGTGAGACCCAGGTGCAGGGCGTAATCGCAACGCGCAGCCATCAGTTCGTAAACTTCGATCAGGTCGCGCAC
>Ga0209328_10000171_pt1 | contig 14359 bp, 15 predicted proteins | sample JacPinW_OM3H0_M1_FD_187954 | JGI IMG/M metagenome (GOLD analysis project Ga0209328, IMG submission 187954) | Forest soil microbial communities from Algoma, Ontario, Canada - Jack Pine, Ontario site 1_JW_OM3H0_M1 (SPAdes) (version 2) | ecosystem: Environmental > Terrestrial > Soil > Boreal... | reverse complement strand
CCGGGCTGACCGAGGACGTGCTGGACCGGATGCCGGCCGGCCGGGCCTTCGACTTCGTGGACACCGTGGCCAAGGAGGGGCAATGCAAACAACAGATTGAGCGCAACGTTCATCTCGGCGATCAGTTCTGTGCGATGGGTGCAAACCATCTGCTCCCGCTCGCGAAGCAGTTGGTGAGCAACTGCTAGAAATGATTGTTCGTAGCCAGCCACGGCGTGCGGTGAACGGTCTAACAAGAACAAGCACGGCCTCGGCGCTTCGACGTTAGCTTAATTGTGTTAGACACGCTGGTTTCGTTTTGAGCCACCCTACCAGATATCCAGTGATGTCCCCGATGCAGTAGCATTCGATGGACCGCTGAGTCGGAGTGTGCATTATATCGTCAGCATACTGATTGGCCAGCTTCTTTAGGGGTTCCAGAGTTTTGTCTGGGTCGAGATCCACGGCACCGTACAGATGGAGGAGTTCATGAGCAATCAAAGAAGCGAGAAATGACTGTCCTGCCTCACCTCCTTTATCATAGATTATTGCCCGTTCCCGCTCGAACTCGACATCCTGGCCCTCAAAAAAAGGGAACGCCACCGACGGAACCCATCTTCTAACGCAAAAGACTACTGCCGAGCCTTCTGTGCCATCTAATGGAAGCCCACCACTTCTGAACAGATCACCCCAACGGCTGGCGACTGAGCCGAAACTTGTCAATTCAGTGATGATGCGGTTTTGCCACGTCGAATGTCCGGGACCCGCACGATAGTCAGCTTCATCGATGCGCGTGCCTGCGGGGCAGGCAACAGATGATCCGCGCGGCATGCACATATGCTGAAACTGAAGTTCGATTCCGACTGCCTGCGCTTTTTCTTCTAGCCAACGAATACATTCTTCAATTTTGTTTTCTACGGGCTTTCGTAATTCAACCGTCCACGGGTCAGCTCCGTTGTCGTTAACAAAAATGAACAATAGTTTTTGGCTTCCCACGAGTACTGCCGCAGACCCTAGGTTCCTTGCGCTTTCTATGCTTCCGACCATTTCAGCATCATTCTCACGTCACGCCCTTGGCTTTTTCGCGGTGTCCGACGAATACGCACCGATCTTGCGCCCGGCACGCGCGTCCCGACAAAGCGTCTGCAAAATCAGACTTAAGGTTCATGAATTCTTGATACGGGGAACCTGCTAAGAGGCCGAATGATTAGTAGTAGTTGACTATATGGGTTTCCAATTGACGACGCAGGCGGCTGCATCGCTCCGGCGAAATTCGCAATTCTTCCAACATACATGCTTGGAATAGAAGTCGCAGCTTCTGGTTGAGCCGAAACAGCTCGTTTCCCAGTACGACTCTTCCGTGGGGAAGCCACTTGGGGTTGTGATGCGTATAATAATTTCGGTTGTGCCGGACAATAGTGGCGAAATCTAAAGGATCATCGAACAATCCTGGTAGGCTCTGTCGGTGTGCTTTCGCCAACTCTCGAATTTTGAGTTCGAAATCGCGACCGTGCGTGGCGTTTTTTACACCATAATAGGCTTCAAGCGCCTGCGTGAGGCATATGTGCTCGACGGAATCGGGCAGCGGATGGTAAACGGTTGTGAAGTAGCAACTAAGCGCCTCTTGATAGAGCGAACTTGCGTCGAACCATCTAGCGCAAAATTGAGCGAAGTCGTTTTGCACATCGGAAAATCGAAATACCCACCAAGTGGGGTCAATGTGCCATTTCGTATCATCATGCATCCATCCGGAAATCCATTCAAAACTTGTCGATGATCCATCCTCGTCGGAGACGGTTGTTCCCTTGACCTCGATTGGGTAAATCGGCTCCAAACTGGCGAAGTGCAGTATATGCGCAGTGGACTTGATCAACCCGCGCGCTTCCTGAAACTCAATGCCATTCGGCGAATCGAAATAGACGCAGCCGTCTTCGCGAATTCCCTGTTCCCGAATGTCAGCCCAACTCGTGAAGGGAGTGACAAGCTCGACTGACAGCGTCTCTCGCACATTGAAGCGAAGATCACGAGGCTTTCGGTACCGAATAGTTGCTGCGTCGCTATCTGAGTTAATCAATGAGCGTTCAAATCCGCTCCGCCAGAGCCAACCAGGCAACTGCTGAATGTAAGCATTGAACGTCTTGATCCGCAGATCGTCGATGTCTCGAATGTGCAGTCCGAGGAATGCATGTCCCGCTTCGTATGAGACCTCGCAAATTCTAAGTGTTGAACTTAGATTGACGCGACCTAAACGAAGAAGGCTCACTGGTTTGCCGTGCTCGTCTTCTCCAAACAAAACGGAAGGGTACGGACGGGCTTCAAATTTCTCGTCATTCGGAACAATGAAATCGAGTCGTGGCGATTCTGCCTTGCGTAAAGACAGCCGGGCTATCCAGCGTTTCGCCGGGTTGTCAGGGAACCACCAGATTCCTTGAATCTCACGTTCGGTCATTGATCGTCGGCTTGCGCAACGCGCCTCCGTTCATCCACCATGAAGCGGTTGCATTGGTTACGAGCGGGCTACAAAGACTCCAAAAATTCTGCCGTGCAACTCCGAACGTCAATTACGACCTCACCTTGCGTGGACACGAAGAACGACTGACGATTAGCACCTCCGATGCTGACATTCGGGAAAGTAATTGAAGATGTTTCCGAAGCTGATTTACAGCGACTCATCGATGCAGCGGTTCCTGAGAGTCGATCTCTGGAATTCAAGTCGGAGCTGCCCGGACGAACTTCCGAAGATCGGAAGGAATTCGTCCGCGATGTTGTCGCATTTTCCAATGGTCCGGGCGGTCACATCATTTATGGCATCAGAGAGAATAATGGCGTCGCGGTAGATCTGACCGGCGTTTCAGCAGCAAACATTGATGACGAAATTCTTCGCCTGGAGCAGATTATCCGCAGTGGCATTGAACCGATAATTCACGGCTTAAAAGTCCGAGCGGTCACACTGCCCGGCCGCGGTAGCAACGCGGTTGTGATTGAGATTCCGCCGGGAGTTTTTGGGCCTCATATGATCCGCAATCGCGGCGCGTTCGTTACCCGCACGTCGGCTGGTAAAATGGATATGGACTTCGGTGAAATCCGTTCGGCTTTTGTCGGAGCGGAGACGGCTATCGCGAAGCTCAATGAATTTCGGGAAGAGCGAACTGGGCGACTAATTGCGGGTAACGGCATTGTTCCAGTGACCAGCGCAGCCATGCTGGCGATCCATATTTTGCCGCTAGAATCCTTCACACCTGCGTTTCGTTGTGACCTCACAAGAATTTCGAGCGACCTTCCGAGCCGTGATCTCGCCATCCCTCGGAACCGCACATGGGGTTGGGCAGGACGGTTCACCCACCAAGGATTCGTTCAAACTGGGCTAACGGGGAGCACAGGAATCTCGGCGATTTACGCAAATATCTTCCGAAATGGAGCACTTGAGGTAGTCGATTGTGATGTTACCACCAGTTCGGGACACAAAACTCTGATCGGGGTGCAAGTGGAGGTTGCGATGCTTCAAATGATTACGAATCTGCTGCGCGTATTCAGACGGCTTGAAATTCAGCCTCCCTTTTATGTATTTCCGAGTCTATTGGGCATCCGCGACTACAAGTTGGTTGAGGTTAACTATCAAGGGTATCCAAACGTCGAGCGACCACTGTCGACTGACTATTTGATTCTGCCGGAGGCAATGCTCGAAGATTACGAAGCGCCGACGATCGATCTGCTTTTTCGATCGGTTTTTGACGTTTTATGGAACGCAGCAGGGTGGTCCACGTCTCCAAATTACTCCAACAATGGAATTTACATCCCTCGTTGGCGAGACCGGTTAGGAAGATAGCGACTGTAAGCGTCCGCCCGTTCGTGCTCGCATTTATTCCACGGGCGTGAATCGCCAGACTGGCCTGAACCGACAAGCTTCCTCCCTTATTTTGTTGAACTAACTCCAGCCTCCGTGCGGTTCCCACCGCCGGAGGCTTTTTGCGTTTGATGGGCCGCGAGCGCGGCTCATCACGGGCTGACGGCTACGCGAACCCAAGGCTGTGATCCAACTAACCGGACTCGCGTGAAACAGATGGAAGGAACGTCGGATGACAACACAAAAGAAACAAAAGCAGCGGCAGCGCTGCAAGATAATGGAGGCGATCAAAACGATTGAAGAGGCTGCATCAACCGCAACGAAAATCTATCGGTGTGTCGAACCGCTCGTTAAGGCAGTCATTAAGAATTGGGGGAGAATCAAATGACAAGATGGTATTCCCCACAATTGAAGCGTGAGCTTGTCTCGAAGCTGTACTTCCGAGCCAAAGCTGAGGGCGTTGCAATGACCACCCTGGTAAACAGGATCGTGCAAACGGCACTCGATGCGGAGCAGATGGTCGAACGTCAGCGAAGTGCCGACACTGACTTAAGCGCGTTGCGGGCCAGGGCGAACGTTCAGAAGAGCCCTGAGGTTGAGCGATGAGAACAAAGGGGGGCCCAGTTGTTGATTCAACTGGGCTTTCTTTCCGTTCTGGCGCTTCCGCTCCCTTCAGGGGGATCTACCGAAAAGGCGAACTGAGTCTAATTCCAAACAAATAATCATTTTAATTTATGAATATCTTAGCCCTACTAGGAGGCGGAATTTTGGCATCGTGAGGGCATTTTTGCGATTACTCGACTCACTAGCCTAACAGATGCTGTCTAACGCTGGCCTCCTACGAAAAGAAAAGCCCGGCCGTTTTTTACAAAGGTTGGTTAGGCTTTTCTTTGTGAAGAAGAACTTCAGGCGTCTTGATCGAGCTGTTTTGCGATCAGCTCTATGCGAGACTGTGGAGGCACTAGCTATACATCATCAGCGGAGTGGGAACTAGCCCTTCCTCCTCAGCTGAAATGGGGCTACACGCGGTTACTTTAACTACAGGGTTCCCAACCTTTGAACAGCATCCGGCAGGGGTAGAAAACTCGCAGGTTGTCGAGTTGGTAAAACCCAACGTAGACGCTTCCTGAGAGTGGAGAAAAGATCGTCGTTTCCGCGCCCGACGTGGCGGAATAGAACGGGGAACCCGCGATGCCAACAGCCGTATGAGATGTGCCCGGTGGCTGAACCACGGTCCGCTGGGCGAAGGGCAATGAGACGAGCTCAAACAGCAAGCCGAATGCGTCGCGGAGAGCAGTGTCGCTAGCAGTGGACAGTTGCCACCTTTTGCCGGGGGGAGCGTTAAAGTCATCACCGCTAATAGAGCCGTCCAGCAGGGGAAAGGGAAACTGCGAAACGTCGATCGTCAACTGGATATTGATCACGGTCTGCACGGGGGACGCGGCAACAGGTGAAGGTGAAAATGAAATAGACCTTCGACGTGAAGTGGGCTCTCGTATAGAAAACCCAAGCCCCGTGCCTAGCAATTCAAGGCAGAGTGTTGCGGGATTAGCGGGCATGTCGCTAAGCGCAGCCAGACGGCCAGAGCGCTTAGTCAGAGCCACCAGAAGTTCGGCGGGACCTGTGACCGCCGGTTGCGCGCGTCGATTCTTCTTTTTCCCGCTTCTGGCGCGGGTCACCTTCCGTTTGGCCATCTGAGCCCCCGTCATTTATGCGTTAGCTTGAAAACGCCGCCCGGACGATAGCACTTGGCCTCGGATTATCAACCGCCAAGAACGTAAGCCGGCGTCGTCGTCCTGCGAGTGCCTGGAACGCCCTAATGAGCGTGGGTTGTGGGCGACGACATTGTGCGCCGGCTTTATTTTCGAGCCAAGCGTGAGGGAATCGCAATGACGGTCCTTACAGATCGACTTGTCCAACAGGCACTCGATACAGAAGAAGGCATCGACTGCACGCGAGATAAGAACTGGAATATGCGCAACTCCAAACCAGGCTCAACGACGAGCAGTTGAAGGAGCGCGAATCGCCACCGTCAAAATACGGGAGCCCAATTGTGATCCGATTGGGCATCCCAATCGCAACAGGGATGATTCGGGTGCGATTCATCTAAATTCAGAGAACTAACAAATACATAGTTATGATTACGTTGCTCGGTAAGGGCCTTGAAAGAGCCTTTAATGGCCCTTTGAAGGGGCTTCATCCAGCGGTTGCATAGCATTTCTGGACATCAGCAATGATCCCGATCGCTTCAGTCTGGAGGATCTCGGTAGCATGGTGCGGGTCGTGCGGGTTGCAGCGCGGGCCGACATTCTGAGGAAGTGCGGAAAGGCGCGAGATCATAAAGTGATAGCCCTTGCGCGCCATGTCCTCGGCGACGGTGAGCGAGATGAGGACATTGCGGCGCTCAAGTTCTTCACGGATCATTGTCTCTGTCTTGACCAGCGCTTCGATCGCCTTGTTAAAAATCGCGATGAGCATTGCGAGTGTCGAAGTCTTTTCCGGGTCGAGCATCGCCTCTTCGAGCAAGCCCCACGCCTTATCAGCCGATAGCTGGCAGCGCTTGCGAGCAAACTCGAGAGGATCGCCTGGTGGAAGTTCAGGAAGGCTTGGGAGGGGCGGTGCGTCTCCTGTGGGAGTATCGTCCCTGGATTCGAGCAGGAGCTTGCGGCGCTCGCGGGCCTCGGGTGAATCATTATCTCGCTCCTCAGCGACTTGCCGGGCGAGGGATTTCTGGTCGGTGGGTGAGCGACGACTGGCATTTTCAGCTCTCCATTTGTTGGCCGCCTCGATTGAGGAGGTGGGCATCCCTTTCTTTGCGCACTGTGAGATGTACCCGGGGGTCTTGCCCCATGCGCGGGCTATGTCTGCCTGGGAGGACATTCTGGTAAAATTGGTTCAGATACCAGAATGTTTAGTTATCAACTAAACCTTTAGCCTAAACTTTGAAACCGATGAACAAATGCGCGAGGCGCGCTAGCGCTAGCGACCTCAGGGCGGGAGAAATTAGAGTATCCTTATCCCTGGTGGTGGATGAAATAATCCCTTAGCATGCTTTCCATGCGTGTCGGCACATGCGGCCAGTTAGCTGCATCGCCCCGGTTAGACCTTTTTTCGTATCTTCGTAACGCTTGCAACGAGTGCTCCGCCTATAAGACCGCCGACATGCCCAGCCATGCTGATTTCGGGAAGAAACGAAACTGCTAATCCAATGAAGAGAACCAACCAGAGCCACTTTCGCAGACGACTCGCTTGATCGATGAACCCGGCATCCCGATAGGAAAGTATGAGTGCGGCACCTATCAGACCAAACACGCCTCCCGATGCGCCGACGGTTGCACCAGTCTTTGGATGCCAGGTGTGAACAAGGAGAATCGCAAGGGCCGAGAAAAACACGCTGCAAAGATAGATGGCTCCAGTCAGGGCCGTTCCTGCTCGCCTCTCCAGAATTCCGGCGATCCAGAAAAGCAGCAGCACATTAACAAGCAGATGCACCCCGTTGAAATGCAGAAACGAATACGTAGCGAAGCGCCAGTATTGTCCATGCAGGTGCCCGTCGTCTGGCAGTGCCCCGAGTTTCAAAAGGGCGCTATCATTTCTGACACTGTGCGTGGCAAGCTCCAATCCAAAAACTCCCAGCAGCGCAAGAGCAAGAACGATTGTCCACCGGCGAGTTTTCATCAGGTCTAACGAGACACAAGATCAGCCACCGCTGGCGAGGGCGAGCTTAATCTGAATTGGAGGTGTTGAAGTCATCTTGGAACATTCGCTTCGGAGCGGCCATCGGTTGGCTGCATCGCATGATTAGATCGCGGCGGGCGGATTGAACTTCCATAGGTGGTATCCCAACGTGCTCGCGTAGATCAGATAAAACAGGTAAGGCAAAAGACAAAATGCCGCCACGCGATCAAGACGTAGCAAAAGAGGAAAAAGCACAAATGCGATCAGACTGTAAGGGAAACCAATCACAAAAGCCTGGAACAGATTGCGCGTACGGAAGAAAAAGTAGTTCCAGAGCGCGTTGATCAGCATCATGCTGCTGAACAGGATCACTGCCCACCGGCGCAAGGGCACCACACCGGGCATAGAAAGCAGACGGTAAAGGACGGTAAAGCAGATGACGTAGTAGAATGCGCCAATCACAACCCACATCCAAAGGGGCGGTGCATATCGCGGAACTCGTAACTCAGCAAACCGCGCCTTTATACCGCTACCCGCAAAGAGTGCCTCCAGAGCGACCGAAACGGCACAGGCAGCGAACGAGTAGATGAGCGCACCGGTCATTTTTGAGCGCGACGTGGCAGAGCCATCTAACGAGAACAAGATCAGCCATCGCTCTAAGAGGCGCAAGTGTGGAAGAATCAGTCCCGACAAGACAGCAGGTGGTGAGCCCTCGGCTTGGAAGGTGCTGCCTGCTTCCATCTGTGAGTTTGGGCGCAATGTGTAGAGGGTGGATCGGCGAGCAGACAACCCGTCTCGGCATGCTGATGTTTTTGAACAAAAACGTTTATCGGCAGATTCATAATCTTATAATCCCAACCGCGAACGGAACGACGCAAATCGACCACGTTCTCATTTCTACTTTTGGGATCTTTGTCATCGAAACAAAGAACGTGAAAGGCTGGATTTTTGGAGGGAAAGACGATGCCCAATGGACGCAGGTTTTGTTTGGCAAGAAATATCGGTTCCAAAATCCGCTTCGACAGAACTATCGCCACACCAAATCTCTCGCTGATTTTCTGAACCTTGATCATTCGCTCTTCCGATCAGTGGTGTTTTTCATTGGAGATTGCCAATTCAAGACTGCCATGCCGCGAGAAGTCATGACTTCAGGACTCGCTGCGTACATCAAAGGATTTACGAACATATGCCTCGATGAAACCCAAATGACTCAATCGGTAGCCAAGCTTGACGCGTTTAAAAGGAACCCAAAGTCAACACGTCGTGATCACGTCGCCAGCCTTAAACAACGGTACAACTCTACGACTACGTGCCCTCGGTGCGGCAACCCGCTTCAGACAAGAATATGTCGCAAAGGGCCTCTGGCTGGTCAGTCGTTCCTCGGTTGCAGCCGGTACCCTGCTTGCAAATTCGCGCGCAATTGCAAATAGCGTCGAGTAGCTACTATCTGCATCGTCTGGTTAGGCAATATTTCGTAGGCACAGTCACTCATGCGCAAGGTAAACCAATATGCCAAAGATCGAAGAATCGGTAACGGCGTGGGTGACAAAGGGAACGAGGAGTCCTCGCGTCTGCGCCCGTAGAACGCCCAGTATCGCTCCGTAAGCTGATGCAAGCAATATGCCGAGGCTTCCACTGGGAAACCCGTGCAGATGAACAACCCCAAACGATACAGCCTGCATTAGGACTACTAGGGTAATCGGCAATCTCGCTCGTTCGAGTGCGTCGAAGATGACACCGCGCCAAATCATTTCTTCCACCGCTGCGTTAAACAGCGCAAATCCGAGTCCGAGAAGCACGAGTCTTCCAGGGGACCATGAGGGAATCAAACCCATTGCCCACTCGACGTCAGGACGCGCCAGCTTAAACCAAAGCAGAAGAGACACAGCAGAACCCGCTGCGACTGTTGCGGCGATAATCCAAATGGGCAGCATCGGGTGACCCGTGCGCAACCATGTTGCAGTCAGGCGTAACGGTCGGAAACTCTGAAGCAATGCCCAATACAAGAGGACTGGCATGAGGAAGCTCCATGGCCATCGACGAGTCCCAGGAATCAGGGAAAATAGGGTTAGGGCACAGACCAATATTCCCAGGTGAACCGTATTCCAATCATGTCGAGAAATGGCCCGGACCAATAGTAGGATTTGCACGACAGCCAAACCCCAAACGAAGCCTTCGGGTACGAATGGACGTACAATAGAAATGATTATGAGGAGAATTATCGCTGATTTCTCCTCCGAACGTGACACCTCTGCGTTCATCGCTCGCCCTGCCTAACGAGACACAAGATCAGCGACCGAGCCCGGGAGCGCGCGTAGCCGCAAGCCGGATGAAATAACTACGCCAAAGCTGTGCATCGGAGCAGGGCAAGGTTTCGCTGCATCGGTTGGTTATGCTTGTCACTGCTTCTTAAGCTTGCCTCTCGCCAGCCACTTTACTGGATCTCCGTGACTAATGGTGGTAAATTTGATTTTGAAGCCGTCAGCTCTTTGTTCCGGCAGCGTGTATGTACTTTTGCTGTCTATGGTCAGGCTCGGAGTAGTAGCGAACGGAATCGAATAAAATATCTCTTCGATGTCGAATCCTGTTGGTTTGATAATGCCGGCCTGAGAAACCGTGCGTTTGTTGAATAGTGCCTGAATGGTAGCGCCAATGCAGAATGCGATTAACAGCGCGATTGGATACAGCCATTTCTCGGCGGTCCCCGAAAGGAAGAGCACTGGGGCACCGCCCAGAGCCGCCCCAATGACGGTTAATACCGTCTTCAGTGTTGGCCCACTGCGAAGGAGACCTATCGCAAGTAGCACGCCAACAAAGCTACCAAGCGCAATGACCCCCAAGCGCTCCTCAGACAGTTGTTTTAAGAATTCAGAGGGCATCTCGGATTGCATTTCATCGGCCTGACAAGTGTAAGATCAGCTACCGCTGGCGGGAGCGGGAGTAAAATGCAATGAACGTGATTTCATAAAGTGAACCCAGGCTGTATGCGAGCCAGCGGTTGGCTGAATCGCTTGGTTAGGCGTTGCGGCTTTGTTCGGGAGCCATCGAAAAATCGACATAGCGGTATAAAATGATGGGAGCCTTGCTTGCGTCTTTAAAGGTTATGCGGCAGCTCGCAAGGAAAGTCCCCCATGCATGAGTGCGGACGCCGATAACCCCGCCAGTGTTCGGGGCAGTGAAGACTTCGTTGCCCCATGACTCTCCGAAGAAGAATTCGGCCTTCTCGATCTCGGTGAACTTTCGTTTCGGCGGGGTGGAGGTGCCTTTCTGATGTCGGACTACGAAGATGAAAATGTCGAACACTTGGTTTGACTTCGTAGATGGACGATAGACGTGAGCGAGCATGAAACCGTTTGTGCGAGCATACTCCTCGGCACGCTTGTGCTGCCATTGTGTTGGCGGTGGTTCGGATTTGGTGGATTGATGCTGTGGCGCTTCGGGAAGGCTCTCCATTTCGGCTGTGATGGCCTTAATCTCGATACCACTTTTCGTGATTGAAACGTCGCTCCTTCGGTCGCTTACGCGCTTCGCAAGCGCGGTTAGGAAATCAGTAAGCTGTTGTCGCGCGAGGAGGCAGAGGCCAATAACTGTGACAGGCCAAGCTATGTGGCCGATGAGGGCGACGAAATCAGTCCAACTCATAATCGGATGGTTTCACTGAGCGCGTAGCAACTCCTAACGAGAATTAGACTGCAAGTTGCAGTCTGATTCCTGCTCCACAGAGGGAATATTCGCCAAAAGGCTGCAAGACGGCAAGCCTGCTTTTGCCCAACTCCATCGAGTCCAGGCGTGATCTATTTGAGCCCACTTATCAATCGCCGAACGAATTTTTCTGGGCGAATCCCGTACGCGTCCGTTCCGATGCAGGCCGTCCGCCAATGGCGCGGCTTGTGCTGGATATGAGGGCGTTTTGCGGATCCCCTTAACGGTCGCCTGCCTTTTGTTGAGTGTTGTAGCTGCCATTGGACAGGTGACTTCGCAAGTAGCGGCGACATCAGCGCCCAAATTGGTCACTCTGACCGAACCAGTCGAGACGGAGTACGGACTCTTTGGTCGCGGCAAGCAAATGCCGTTCGTTGAGCGCAAAGGCGGCTATGTTCGGGTACGTTATCTCGATCACGAGCTGCTCATACCCATTTCTTCAACCGACGTTCCTAAGAGGAGGCGGACGAGCAAGTCGATCCACGAAAAGAGTTGGCAGAATGGCTCGAAGAGCACGGCGTGAGCGTCGAAAAGGTGACTGACGAAAAGCTTATACCGGAGGATCAAGCGAAGGCGCGAGAAGCATTAGAGGCGCTACGAGAAATCCTAGCCAAAGACATCCAAGCGCATCATGTGTCCATTGGTATGACGACGGAGGAATGCCGATTAGCGTTGGGCCGACCTTCGGAGGTAAATAGGAGTGTTACTGCGAACCATGAGAGCTTGCAATGGGTATACCGCCGCTACAGCATGGGTTACGACCTGGGCGATCGTTATCTTTATTTCGATGATGGTGTTTTAACGAGTGTTCAGGATTAACGGTCATGCTGTGTATGCCGACCGATCTAAATCCTGAATCACCGGTTCAAACGGTTCGTTGCGAGACGCCCAAAGAGTACGTACAGGTGCTGTCAAAATTCAGGGGACCGCTTCCTAGGATGTGGATTTTTCGAGGTCATTCAGATGATGCGTATCAGCTCGTACCCTCAGCTCTTCGAAACAGTTCACAGCTACTCATCGAAGGATCGAGTTATCACGAAGTAAGCGATAACAAAACTCAGCGTTTTTTGGAAATATGTGAGCTGGACGAATTTTTTAAGACCGCCGATTCAATTGGACTTGTTCTGCCAGAGGACACTCAGGTTCTGCGTACTTATCTATTCCGAGCAAGGCACGAATCCGATATGTGGCCACAGGAGCATGTCCTTTCACTGATGGCGCTTGCTCAACACCACGGTGTGCCCACGCGATTGCTCGATTGGTCACGCAATCCCCTGAAGGCTGCTCTTTTTGCTGCATCAGTCGCCACCAAGAACCCAGACAAAACCGGACGATTATCCGTGTGGGCATTTCCATTAGCTGTTTTCGAACTATGCATTCCGATTACCGCGTCAGAAACGCGACCGGCGCCTTTTACGTTGGTGACGGCTCCAAGCGCTACAAACTCAAATCTCCACGCCCAAGAAGGCGTATTTACTCTCGCGCAGACGATCATAGGGGATGGGTCCCCCGTGGATCGGAGATCTCTTGACAAAGTCCTTTCTGATTGGATCGAGAACTACAAAACCAGTTCCAGTATTGGTTGGTTTCGTCGAGTCACCCTCCCGAAATGCGAAGCCGACAACCTGTGTTGGGAAATAGCGCATGAGGGAATCACTCAAGCAACCTTATTCCCAAACTTTTCTGGCGTCGTTGCTGCAATGAATGACATGAACCGATGGATGCGTCCAGGTGGACCCGGTCACGCGACATTCGGCGAAGCAGAGTGAACTCTAGGGATAATGGCCTCCGCCGCCTCCGATGCTTTGCAAGCTACTCGTGACTTGCGGCCTTCTCGCCTCAGCTTCGTCCTGCTTTTTCTGTTCTGCCGCTCGTTTTTCTGCATCGACTACCACTGAATCTCGCGCCACAATCATCTTCTTGTCGTGAGATTGTGGCACGGGTGCGCCATAGTTGATCACATTCCCATCCTCTGACTCTGCGGTTGCAGCAAGCGTGCGAAATGCGGCTACGACGTCGCGATCGTCGGTAACGTCGTCGGCTGGAACATCAGCCTGTAATTCGCCCTTTTCGATATGCACGGTTCCGTCAGAGTTTTTCTTGATCAGTTTTAGTTCGGTTCCGAAAGCCAGCGTAAATTTCTTGTTTTTAACGGTGACGGTAATTGGCTTCAGATTGTAAACAGTCCCTTCCGGGGCAAATCGTCGTATCCGCTCGCGCTGCTGCTGTTCTGCAACGCGCTGCTTGTCGGCTTCGCTAAGCGGTGGCTTAGGCTTGTCAGCTTCCTCTAAACTATCACGGCCTGTTGCAATCTTGTTGTTAGACGTATAGCTCGCGACGGTCCTTTCCAAATCAGCCACATACTCGTGCCGTAGCTGCGGACGCTGCTCGTCATCAGTAGAGGCAAGCTGCAAAGCGAACCTCATTTCCAGGCGCGCCAGCGCCAGTGCAAGATCAAGGTTTACCCCCCATTCGACGGTATATTTAAGAGCAGTCGGAGTCTTCTCAGGAAACCAGGCATCGATTTGTCCTTCGAAGTTTAACTTCATTTTCCAAGCGTCTCGGGCGTCGATAAAATGCTTTACAGCTCGGTTGATAGCCTCTACTACCTCTTTGTCGTTAGAGCCGCGAAGCGCTACGTCGATGTTCCCCTTTGCATCCAATAGGCGGTTGCAGTAGTCGGGGTACTCAACGCCAGCTTCTATGTAAGAATTCAGACGCGTTAGCTCGTCCAAAGCGGTCTGAAGTGCGGGGTCACGCTGGCGGAGGGTGGCAGTCGGATCATCCGGCTTCGACGGTGCCGCGAGGCTGAATGTGACGAGCCATACAGAAACGAAGAAGAAACCTGGAAGGCGCACAGTTGCTGAAGAATGAAGCAACTCCCATACCGATTATTCTTCATGAGAATAATTAGGCGGCTCAATAGGAGTAGAACCTCGGCGAGTGAAAAAGACTCGCCAGTCGAAACACAAGAATATCATTGGACACCGGGTGAGGCTTGCTCGCCGCATGGCGAGACCGCCGATCTCGCAAGAAGATTTGTCAGGCCGACTAGCGCGACTGGGAGTTCAGGTCACGCAAACATCTCTATCCAAGCTGGAGAACCGGCAACGTTACGTCATGGATTACGAGGCGGCCGCAATTGCGAAGGCATTA
>Ga0209328_10000169_pt1 | contig 14360 bp, 13 predicted proteins | sample JacPinW_OM3H0_M1_FD_187954 | JGI IMG/M metagenome (GOLD analysis project Ga0209328, IMG submission 187954) | Forest soil microbial communities from Algoma, Ontario, Canada - Jack Pine, Ontario site 1_JW_OM3H0_M1 (SPAdes) (version 2) | ecosystem: Environmental > Terrestrial > Soil > Boreal... | reverse complement strand
AACGGAAGTCTTCGCCGGCATGCAGCATTTTCGCGAGCCAGTACATCGCGCCTTTTTCATCGGAAGCGCGCATGCTCTTGATGAACGCGCTGATCGTATCGTAGTGCGCGTCGCCCGCGCGATCGTAAACGATCGCTTTCTGTTGAATGCTTTCCTCGGCGACGGCGATTGTGAAATGAATGACGCCTTTGGAATCCGGGGGCGTGGTCATCACGCCGATCTCGAGCGCGTTCAAACATTTGCGCGCGTCACCATCGCTGAGCTTGGCCAGATGTTTTCTCGCATCCTTGTCGATCTTCACTTTGTAATTGCCGAGTCCGCGATCCTTGTCGGCGAGTGCGCGATCAATTAGTTCTTCGAGTTCTTCGACCTGCAGCGGCTCAAGTTGAAAAACTTGCGAGCGCGAAACAAGCGGACTGTTGACGTAGAAGAACGGATTGTAAGTCGTCGCGCCGATCAAGCGCAGGTTTCCGCTCTCCACATCGGGCAGGAGAATGTCCTGTTGCGCTTTGTTGAAATGATGGATTTCGTCGATGAACAGAATCGTTTTCTGACCTGAAGTCCGGATCCGATTCGTTGCGGCGGCGAGCGCGCGCCGCATTTCCGCCACATTGCTTTCTACGCCGCTCAATCGCACGAACTTGGCGTGCGTCATGTCGGCGATAATGTGAGCGAGCGTTGTTTTTCCGGTTCCAGGCGGTCCGGACAAGATCACTGACGGTAAACGATCGGCTTCAATCGCGCGGCGCAGTAATTTTCCCGGAGCGAGAATATGTTCCTGGCCGACAAATTCCTCGAGCGTCCGCGGTCGCATTCTTGTCGCAAGCGGTGCTGTTTTGTTCGCCGCTGCAAGATCGACATCTTCCTCTTCGAAAAGGTCCTGCACGGCGCAAAGTTACGGCTTCGGCGACGTCATTTCCAGTTGAGCGCTAGCTAGTCGTAACCCCGGTAAAAACAGGAACTTGGCGGGTCAGACGCCGTATTACGTAACGGACGAGTTCTCCCCTTGATGAATGCCCCGCGGCAACCCTTTGTCGGCCTCGCCTTGATGGCCGCGCTTGGAATCATCGTTGCAGACTTGTTTCCAATTGAAGCGTCTCGATGGTTGCTCGCCGCGATCGCTTTCGCGTTGCTCGCGATCGCGCTCTTCTGCTGGCCGAACCTAGGATCGACATATCTCTTGGTCGGCGTCGCGTTCTTTTTGCTCCACAATTTCCGCAACGGCGATACGCCGGGCTTGAGACTCGCAGCGGATCTGAGCGAACGCCCACGCGTGTTGAATGCGGTCGGATTCGTGACATCGGAACCAAAGGTAGCACCGAACGGATTCGCGACGTTTCTGTTCAAGCTCGAGTCGATCGAATTCGAAGGAAAGACCACGCCGACCAATGCGGCGTTGCTCGCGCGGTGGCGCGGCAATCCTGTATTCGGCGACGAACTGAAAATGTTTGGAATAGCGGAGCCGATCTCGCCGCCGCGCAATCCGGGCGAGTTCGATATGCGTTCGTATCTCGCGCGTCAGGATGTGCGGCGAAGTCTGTTTGTTCGCTATCCGGAGGACGGCGTCGTGCTAAGACGCGGCGCGGGAAATCCTATTCTGCGCGCAGCACAGAAGTCACGCGCCTGGATGCAGAGTGCGATTTGTCGTGGACTCGACGATTCGCCGCAGGTGCAGAATTTCCTAAGCGGCATTGTTCTCGGGTTGCGCCATCAGACGCCGGAAGACATCGAAGAACCGTTTCAGCAAACAGGCACGCTTCATCTTTTCGCCGTTGCCGGTCTGCACGTCGGAATTGTGGCGCGTCTTTTGTGGATCCTGGCGATGATGACACGGCTTTCCCGGAAATGGGCGACGGCGCTCATCATTCCGCTCTTGCTCTTTTATGCCGCCATTACCGGCCTGCATGTTTCCAGCATTCGCGCGGCGGTGATGAGCTCGATTCTGCTCGGTGGCTTTTTCTTCGAGCGAAAAGTGTTCGCATTGAACAGTCTGGCAGCGGCCGCATTTTTTCTTCTTTTCTGGAACACGGACGAATTCTTCTCGACTGGATTTCAGCTTTCGTTCGCGGTTGTGGGTGGAATTATTTTATTGGCTGATCCAATTTCCGGATGGCTCCGACCAATTGGCGCGCCCGATCCATTCCTGCCGCGGCGGCTGGTGAGTGGTTTGCGTCGGATGATTGGAGTCGGCTACGAGTGGGTTTGTCGCGGCGGTTCGGTTTCTCTGGCGGCGTGGCTCGGCTCGCTGCCCTTGATCTTGTGGTATTTTCATCTGATCACGCCAAGCTCGCTCTTCGCGAATCTTGTCGTGGTGCCGATCGCATTTTTCATTTTGGCGATCGCGCTGCTGTCGCTGGCGGTGGCGCCGATTGCGTCGAGCTTGTCCCTGATTTTCAACAATGCGAACTGGTCGCTCGCGAGCGCGGTGATCGCATTCGTCCAATGGTTCGCGCAGCTGCCCGGCAGCCATTACTACGTCACGGAGCCGCATTGGCCGAAAAGATTGTGCGGGAAAATCACGGTGCTGGATGTGGGCGCGGGCGCTGCCGTCCATCTTCGCGTCCCAGATGCAAACTGGCTTTTCGATTGCGGCAGCGGCCGTGATTACGAGCGCGTGCTTCGGCCGTACTTGCACGGGGCGGGAATCAATCGAATCAACGGACTGCTCCTCACTCACGGAGATTCGCTGCACATTGGAGGCACGGAGAATCTGTTGCGCGATTTTGTTCCGACAGTTTTGATCGACAATCCGGCAACCGACCGTTCAACGGTCCATCGGCGTCTCCGCGAAATTTTTCCAAGTTACCGAGTAAACCTTCTCAATCTGAAACCGGGTGAGGATTTTCACATTTCGTCCAACGTGACCGGACGAATTTTGTTTCCGCCAGCGGACTTCACTGCGACCACAGCCGACGATCAAGTTTTGGTCGTTCAGCTCTCTGTTAAAAACACGAAGATTTTGTTTATCTCCGACAGCGGGGACGCGACGGAAAGGTCGTTGATCAGGTCGGGCGTTGATTTACGCAGCGATCTTCTGGTCAAAGGTCAGCATCACTCAAGTAATTCCGGCTCGGACAATTTTCTCGACACCGTGCAACCGCGATTGATCGTGGCGACGTCGCACGATTTCCCCCAGCAGGAACGAATCGCAGATGAATGGGCGGGGCGGGTCCAAGCGCGTGGGATCAAACTCTTTCGACAGGACGAAGCCGGCGCGGTGGAACTGGAGTTCGGCGAGCGCGAGTGGCAGGCGCGGTCCTATCTCACAGGCGAAATCTTTCGCAGTGCGAATCGGTAAATCGGCGCGTCGAGCGCGCTAAATCGCTGTTCGAATTTGGTTTGTGGAAGATCGGTCCGAGCCGGATTGGCAGTTACATCGACAATCGCGAAGTCGGAATGATTTTTACCGACGCGCTGGATCTGCTCGAAATAGTCCAGTTGATCGGTAGCGACTCGGAGAAAGCCGTCATCCGCGAGCGCGCGGTGGATTGAATCGAGAAAGGTCGCTGTGACGATGCGGCGACGATGATGGCGGCGTTTTGGCCAGGGATCGGGAAATAGCAGATAAAATGTTTCGACCGATCTTTCCGGGAGCAAGTAATCGACGGCATACGAGCTTTCGACATTTAATATGCGGACGTTTTCCAGTGCGGATGATTTCCGGCAAGCCTTGGCGACGCGTCTGACTAATCGTTCAGTGCCGAGAAAGTTTTTTTCCGGATGGCGGGAGGCCAGTTCGCACAAGAATAAACCGTCGCCGCAGCCAAGATCGACATGCAGCGGTGCGGTGCGCCCAAAGATCGAGACAGGATCGAGAGGCGCGCCGAATGTCTCCGGAATCAATTCGATCACAGAGTAAGAATGGAGCCGTTGCGATGCGATTCAACCCCGCAACAGCCAAACTGACGGGCGGTATTTCGCAACGCGTCTTCGCCGAGATTGTCTAAGATCAACAATATGAAACTTGTTCATCTCTTGGTCGGGGCGTGGCTGCTCCTGAACGTGCGCTCTTTGTCGGCTCAGGATTCGCCCGCAACGACGAAGACCGCCGTTTTCGCGGGCGGTTGTTTCTGGTGCATTCAGCCGGCATTCGATAAAGCGCCAGGCGTGATCAAGACCACGGTGGGTTACTGCGGCGGAACCGAACCCAATCCCACTTATGAGCTGGTCGGCTCAGAGAAGACAAACTACCGGGAATCGATCCAGATCGTTTACGATCCGGCAAAAATTTCCTACGCTCGGTTGCTCGACATCTATTGGAAGCAAATTGATCCGACTCAGACGGACGGTCAATTCACCGATATCGGCCCGAGTTATCGCGCTGCAATTTTTTATGGCAGCGATGAGGAAAAGAAGATTGCAGAATTGTCGAAGGAAAAGCTGGGTGAATCCGGCAAATTTAAGAAACCGATCGCGACCGAGATTTTGCCGGCGATGAAGTTTTATCCGGCCGAGGATTACCATCAAAAATATTACCAGCAGAATCCGGAACACTTCGAAGCGTTCGAACATGGATCCGGACGCGTCTCGTTCCAGGAGAAAACCTGGGGCGACAAACCGTAAAATCTCGAAGTTTGCCGGCCTAGAATTTGTAGAGGTTGGCGTGCTGCGATTCGACGAACTCTGCGCGGTCGACCGAAAGAGGCTCGTCCATGACCTTGCCCAATTCCTGAGCCAATACGATGGCAATGGCGCGCGCGTCGCGTGTGTAAACCGGAATCGGAAACGAACCGGCGTTTCGATCATATCCGTAAATGGTGCCTTCGGTCTCCCAAACACAGTAAGCATGGCCGGCAGGATGATCGTTGTAACGGACGAGAAGAATTTTCGCCCAAAAATTCTCGTCGAGCGCGTGCTGGGTCTTAACGACGGCCAGATAATTGCAGGCGGAGATAACACAACCGTTCAAAACGACGAGGTCGGTATCGCCAGGAGAAAGAATAACTGCTTGCTGAGGGCGGCAACTGAGGGTGACGCAAGCCAGCAAGATGGCGGAGTGATAAAATACTTTACCGAGGACGCGATAATTCATTAAAACCAGAGCAACTGCATTTATGGGATTTATAACTGTTATAGAATACGAACTCCACCATGTGAAGCTTTATTTTCCATCTGTGCAAGAAAATTGCACAGCAACGGCACGGAAACGTGTTTTGAAAGCAATCGTCCGCCGTTGCTAACTACGGCGTGACAGTCTCCAAGGTTTTCGGACTGGAGGCGAGGGGAGTTGAACCCCTGTCCTCGTCGCTATCCGCGCAAACATCTACATGTTTATCCGGTGAGATTTTTGAGAAGCCGACGTTGCACCAGCACACTGCCGGCTTCCGAGCGTCCACGAATTTCCTTCACCGGCCGGCGCGGTCGCTCCGCCGTCCGATTAGCCTGCTGTCCACGTTTGGCGCCGTAGCAGGCGTCCAACTCCAAACGTCACGGTCAATTAAGCCGCGAGAGCGAGATCTTGGTGATCTGCGTTTATTTGTTTTGGCTCGGTTTTTAACGAGGCCAACGAACCATCCTCGACATGCCGCCTGTGTTTCCAACGATGAGTCGAAACCAGTGCGCCCCCGTTCCGCCAAGATACAACGCGGTCCTTTTGGCGCAACCGATGACGCACCTTGGCCATCTCGGCTGTGTCGTCCAAAGTCCGACACGAAAAATACGTGAACGTTTTCGCATCATCGCTTTCAATGGATAGGTGCGATCGCTTGGATACGCTGCCTCCAGTGCCCTTCGGCCGTCCGTTTCTAACCAAGCTGGACTGCAGTGGCTGAATCGCCTCGTGCGTTCGCGCACTGCGCTGGCCGGGTTGTGTCTGACCATGATCGGCGGTTTGGGATACCTCGATTACGTGACCGGTTACGAACAAACATTTCTGCTTTTGTACCTCGTGCCCATTGCCCTGGAGACATGGTTTGGAAGTTTTGCCATCGGCTTCATCTTTTCGATCCTGAGCGTCTCAGCCTGGATTCTTGCGGATATCGTCGCTGGCATCCCAACCGTTGGTCTCTGGAACATTGGGATGGCGCTCGGTTCATATGCCGTTTTTACCGGTTTGCTTTCGAAGTTGCGGACGCTCTTGAACGAACTCGATCAGCGCGTGCGCGATCGCACCGCAGCGCTCAAGCGCGAAATGGCAGAGCGCGAACGTCTGGATCAGGAAATCGCTGAAGTCGCTGACCGTGAGCGTCGCCGGCTCGGCCAGAATCTGCACGATAGTCTAGGCCAGCATTTGACCGGAACGGCCCTGGCTGCGCAGGTCCTTCGTGACAAACTTGCTGAGCGGTCGGCGACTGAGGTCAAAGACGCCGACAAGGTTGTGCAGTATATCGAGGATGGAATTGATCTTACCCGGAATCTCGCGCGCGGTTTCTTTTCTCCGGAACTTGAGGCCGATGGATTGGACGTCGCTCTGCACGGTTTGGCCGCAAATATTAGCGAGCGATTTAGGGTTCCGTGCACGTTCAATGGCGATGACGAGATCCACGTCGGTGACGCAACAACGGCCACTCAACTTTATCACATTGCCCAGGAAGCGGTCGTCAATGCAGTCAAGCATGCCGGCGCAAATAAGATCGACATCGAGCTCGCGCGAAACGGTCAGAAACTGACCCTCGCTGTCTCGGACGATGGCCGCGGATTTCCGGAAAAGCTTCCCGAACCGCCTGGCCTGGGCTTGCGCTTGATGACGCACGGCGCATCGTTGATTGGAGGCAAGCTCGCCATCGCACGCAATCGGGACGGCGGCACGCTTGTCACTTGCACGTTAAACACACCGCAACCTGCTCTTTGAAACCCGAACTCTTATGAATCAAAAATCATCCAACGGAGTGGCGCGCGAGCGCCGAGTATTCATCGTTGACGACCATCCCCTCGTTCGCGATGGACTTGCCAATTTTATTAACCAACAGGCCGACCTCGCTGTTTGCGGTGAAGCTGAAGATTCGGCCGGGGCGATTGCCGGAATCGAATCATGCCGCCCCGACGTCGCGTTGATCGACATCTCGCTCAAAAACGAATCGGGCCTTGAATTGGTCAAGACGTTGCAAGCGCAATTTCCGCAAGTCGCATTGATCGTGCTCTCGATGCACGACGAAGCGCTCTATGCCGAGCGTGCATTGCATGCCGGTGCGCGAGGATACGTGATGAAACGCGAGACTACGAAAAATGTCCTCACTGCAATTCGTCGCGTCGTTCGAGGCGATATTTATGTCAGCGACCGGGTCGTGAATTCAATGGCGCAACGTATGAGTTCGCGCAAAACGTCCGCGGCCACCCCGGTGGAACGACTGAGCGATCGCGAGTTGGAAATTTTCCGATTGCTCGGCCAGGGGCGAACGCCGTCGCAGATCGCGGAGGATTTGCGTCTGAGTCTGAAAACGGTGCAAGCCTATTGCGCGCGAGCAAAAGAAAAATTCGGCGTTACTTCACTGACCGAGTTGTTGCGGGCCGCCATTCGCTGGGAAGACGCGATGCACGTGAAGTAAGATGCCGGCCGCGCCGGTAGGCGCAGCGAAGACGGGTCGATCTAGGAAGATGTCGATCTAACGCGTGCCGGTCGGATGCTGGCTGCCGCGCCGGCCAATTGTCGCGTCGTAACGCGCAATCCGCAGAAATTTGCCAATCTCTCGAGCATCGCAGGCGGATTTGCCTGAAGCTCTTCAAACTGGATCCGCTGATAATTCGCGGAATTGGCGAGTCGCTCCCCGGCTGTGAGATAGATTTGAACAAGATGCCTGCAGTAATTGAGGTCCGCGAGATTGGGGGTGGGTTGATCGCCGGCGGCTTGAAATTTCAACTCGCGTTCGCGAATGCTCGATGCGGTCGCTTGCGCGTCGCGAATGACATGGACAATCCGCGCTCCAGGAAAAATTTCGAGCCAGGCGGGGGCGAATAAGGTCGTGCGCGGCTCTTTCCAACCCCACTTCGCGCCAAAATTGAGTCGGGCCCGGAGCCAAAGTCCTTTCGGATCAAATCGATAGCCAAAGATCCGAGCGAAATCCCGGCGGACATTGGACCGCAGATAAGAGACGCAATCCTGTTTTCCTTCCACCGACTCGATCCATTTCAGAAACGGTTGGGGATCATGCCAGGCCGCTCCGAGTCGTCGCAGATAATCCTCGTGCAATTTTTGCAATGGCCGCGGCTCGCGATGACTATCGAGGTGCTCGCCGATTTGTAATCCGAGCAGTTCCAGCGCGCGCGCAGTCGCGGTCGTGCCTGAGCGATGCGCCCCGATGATGAGCACCGGCAGACGTTTTCGATCATTCATCCGCTAGATCAAGCCGTATAACCAAAGCGCGCGTCTAAATGTTTGAGCGCGTCAGCGGCGAATGCCTGGTCTTCCGGCGAAAGATAATCGCGATAGCCGCCCACCTTGCCGCGCCGGACTTTGAATGATTCCGGATTCTGAACATCGCGCGAGCGCAGAATCTTCGAATCAAACACGCCGGCCACTTCAAGCCGCTGCATATTGGCGAAATCGGAGAACTCAAGCGCGTATTTAAATGCTTCCGGGTCGGGCAAAGTTTCGCCGAGCGTGCTCAGTAAATTCCGAAAATTCTCTTCCGGCGCCGCGCGCAAGGATTCATAATGCAGAAGCGTAAAGTTTTTGCGCCGCCCGAACTCGGCAAACCAGTTGTTCATCGTTTTGATAATCGACAGGATTCCGTAACGACGATCACGGAGAAGATCGCCGATACTCTTCTGTTTTAATTCCTTGGGCGTTTCTCGGGTGCGATGGACCAGCTGCATGTAAAGCGAGACGAAGGCGTCCCGGGGATCGCGCACCAAGAGAATCACATGGGCCCGGGCCAGCTCTCGCGCCGGCACCAGGTATTTGCCGCGAACCCGCTCCCACAGCGTCGCCTTCATTCGCTGTTCCGCAAAATCATGCGAAAAAATCAGGCGCGGGATGTCCGGCTCATGGTAACGATCAGGCCGGAGCGTAAACGGTTTGCCGGTCCGTTTGCAAAAATAGGCGCAGAGAAAAGTCCGCACCCAGGTGCGCCCGCTTTTCGGCACTGAGATGACAACTGCATCCCCGCCGGAAAGCTCGCGGGCGCGGCTGCTAAAATTCCATCGTCCAAAACTGCGGCGCCCTCCGGAGTCCGGAGATTCTCCCGGGATGCGCGCGATTTCGCACAGCAGTTTCACGTAACCCTGGGCAAAACTTTCCAACGAATAACGTTTCTCGATCAGTTCGCGCCCGCGCAGCCCGAACGTTCTTCGTTGCTCCGGGTTGCGGATCAAACGGCTGACCGCTTCGACCCAATCATCCTGCGTTTTCGCGAGAAAACCATTCTCGCCGTGTGCAATGATCTCATTGTTTACGCCGACATCGGACGCGACCACGGCCGTGCCGACGCCCATGTATTGCAAAATTTTGTACCCGCATTTTCCCCGGGTCCAAACCGAATCCCATAGCGGCATGATTCCAATATCGAAACTGGCAAGATTGGCCTGTTCCGTTTCCAATCGCCATGGATCGTTCTCGATCTGCACGCGGTCGAGCTGAAGGGGTTTATCGGAGACCACTTTCAGTTTTAGGCCCGGAAACATTTCGCTCAGCCGCTGCAGGGCAGGCTGGATATGCCGGAGATAAGGCAGCCCGTCGCTCAGTCCAACCCAGCCGATCGTTAGTCCGGGTCCGTCGAAGTTTTGTTTCAAATGATAACGCCGAAGATCGATCGACGTCGGCAGGACAATCGCCCGGCAACCGGACGCTTCCGCGAAACAGGCGAGAAAATCATTCCCGGCCACGACCGCGGCGCAGTGTCTGACTGTCCGCAGGAATTTCTTGAAATCTTTTCCGCGCAGCGGCCGCCGATGCTTTTGATCGCGAAACATCACCGCATCGTCGAAATCAAAAACGATGCGGCGATTTGCGCGCTGCAACAGCCCAAGCTCGATTTCGTTAAAGCCGATTGTCTTGAAAAGAACGACCACGTCATGCCGGCGCGCTTCTTTGAGAACGCGCAGCCGTTCGGTCACGCTGGAACGACGTGTCGGAACGACCGTCGCTTCCACCCCCAGAGCGGAATAGTAATCCAGACAATCCCGCAGGCGTAGCCGCGTGCTCGGAGCGTTACCGTGTTCCACTACACAGAGTATTTTCATTCAATTGGCCGCGAAGAATCTCTTTCCTACAACCTCCTCGCCTGCCATTCCAGCGGTTAAGATCGCTCTCTTCCCGCGAAGCGCTATTGCACGCTCCGCGTCAAACTTGTTAGTCTCGCGCAAGGCCGGCGCGCTCCTGATGAGATCCAAACCAACGGCCCAAAAACAGCAAACCTGTCCCGAGCGGTGAGCTCGAAATGCTGTATCGCGGCATTCTCGATACCGCGCTCGATTGCATCATTACCATAGACGCAGATGGTCGGGTCCTCGAATTTGCCCCCGCCGCCGAGCGCGTGTTTGGTTTTTTAGTCGACAGGAAGCTGTTGGCAAAGAACTGGCCGAATTGATCATTCCGCCACGCATGCGCGAGCAGCACCGCCGCGGGCTGGCGCATTATCTAAAAACAGGCGAGGGGCCGGTGATGCCGAAACTCATAACTAGCGCAGCGGCCGAGCGACCAGGATTCCTGAATCGCTTCGATATGTGTTCAGGTAGGTCGAAAGCCGCGAATCAACGACCACCTTGCCATAATTGTGCGGAGCAGACGCATGCAGGAAATGCAAAACGCCGTCGCTCGTGCGCAGCGCGAGACCGACGTGCGATGTCGAATACAAACGGCCGTCGTGTGAAACGATCCCGATGATGTCGCCGGTTTGAAGTTTCGGTTCGATTTTCGCGACCCGATTCTTAGGAATTTGGTAGAGCGGTCGCCTTGAAACGTCCGCTTCCATTCGCGCAAGCGGACCGAGCAACGATTTGTTCGCTGCCAGGTATCGATAATGCCGCCACGCAACAGTCATTTCATGCGCCGCGTGCGACACGCTTTTGCCACCAAGCTTGGTTGTCAGGTCTTCCACCAGTCCGCGCTTGTCGTTGTCGTAGAGCCAGTCCTCCAAATAATGCAGGCGCGAGAGGTATTCACCGGTGCAAACGCCGCCGCGATAGCGATCGACTTCGATGTAATGCAAAAAGTTTTCCGGACTCCAATTCGCTTCCGGCTCGTTCAGCATTCGCGCAAACGCGAGCGACGTTTCAAAAAAGGTCCAGCAATCGAGCCCGTTGAAATTCACCGAAGGCGACTCGATTCGATTGTCGATCTCGAGCGTGTACGATTTGTAACGCGTGCCAGTGAGCGCCTGCCCCACCGCCGCCGTCCGCTCGCCGATCGGTAGCGATTTCCAATTATTCTCCTTGGCCAAAGAAACCAATCGATTGAACTGGCCTTCGCCTTTGAAAATGGTTTTGAACGGCAGGCGCGTCTCAACCGCGAACGCTGTCGCACCAATTAAAAGAACGGGAACAAGAATCCTCCAAGCCCTCATAGCGGACAGAACTGAAATCGAAATCGCGGCGCAATCAACCTTTGATTGTCGATCTAACCTTTCAATCGATCGCGCAATGAGTAGGCGCGAGATTTCAAAAACTCTTTCGGGCGTTCACCGCGGATCGGTTTTATGAAATAGCGCAACGATCGCCGGTTCAAGCGCGGCTCGTAACCGAACTCCGGCATCAAATCGCGACAGTGCCATTCCACCCATCCGACTTCGTCTTCGTGCAACTCGTTTTTCCACCGCGTCACCGGTGTTGTGCTGATTTCGGCGAATCGATCACCGGCCGCGGAATTCCCCGCCCATGAACGGCCGACCTTCGTCGGATTCAGCACAACATTGGGATCGAAATTGATCTCGAGATAATCGCACACCTTTTGCATCGACATCTTGGGATCGAGCGCGAGGTCTTCGTAGCCGACGACCAAACCCTGAATTTCGCGGCCGCGAATCTTTCTCGCCAACTTGGCCGCGGCCCGCCAGTGCGCGACGACATAGTAGACCGAAAATTTTCTCGTCTTTCTCGTATGCTCGAGCGCGATCTGCGCCGCCAGCAGCGCGCGGGGATCACGCATCGTCAGCAACAGTTTCGCCTTCGGGAATCGATTAAAAATCTCCGGGATATAATTGCGATTGGCCGGGGTCTTTTCTACCCAGCGTTTTATTCGTTCGAGCGGAACGCTGACGACCTGCGCGTACGCTTCCATCATCAGCACCAACAAATCTCTGCTCACGTTGGCCGGATCGAAAGCCAGGCGTTCAAACGTCTCGAGAAATTTCTGTTTCGGAAATTCGGCGTAATCCTGCCGGCCGCGCATCGCTTGAAACCCGAAAAGCACGTTCGTCCACGATTCCTTGGTCAAATAATCGAACTGCGCCCGGCGTCCGCGCGGGCCGTATTTTGTCAGCACCGTAGGGAAATACGCCGTGTCCTGCGGCATCACGAGCAGTTCGGGATGACTGTCGAGCAGCGAAACGAGCAACGTCGTCCCTGATTTCGCCGCGCCTGCGATGAAGCAGGCGCGCTCGTCGAACAGCAAGTTTTCCATCGACATCAACTTAAATCTGGTGGCCTAACCACACAAACTGCCGATGATTCTCCGCATGCCGGGGACTGCGTCAGCATTGCTCACGAAAACCGCCGTCGCGGAACGCGCCGATGCTTTGCTGCCGCAATATCGACAAATCATCGAAAGCATTCCACCCGAAGCCGGTTTCGGCGGAATTTGGGAGAGCGAAATGTTCTTGTTTTACGCAGCGGTGAAACCATTCGCGTCGAAACAGATTCTCGAATCCGGCCGTGCTCGCGGCAAAAGCACGCTCACTCTCGCGCGATGCTTTCCCGATGCCCATATCGTCAGCGTCGAGTTTGATCGAGAATCGGAAAATGCCGCCGCTGCGGAAGCGAAATTGAAACCGTGCTCGAACGTTGAGCTTCTCTACGGCGACTCGCGCGAAATTTTGCCGCAGCGATTGCAAACCGGCGACGCCGTTTTGATCGACGGGCCAAAAGATTTTCGCGCGCTCAAGCTTGCGCTCAATCTCTTGCGGACCGGAAAAACCTGCGCCGTTTTCGTGCACGACTTCCCGCCAAACTCGCCACAACGAAAATTTGTCGAGCGCAACTGGCCGACCGCATTCTTCGGCGACGATCCGCTCTTCCAGCGTTTCCAAAGTTTGGATAACGAGCGCGATCCCCGCCCAAATCCGCAAAGACGTTACGGAACCTTTGTTTGCCTCCCGCCACCGTTGCCGGCGCCGTATTTCCTTTTGAGACTTCGACTAATGCTTCGCGACAATCCGTGAATGTTTGATTCAATTCGCGACGCTTATATCGTTCCTCGACTGTGCCGAATCCTTTTTCGAGAAAGCGCAAGATAGTTCGCCAAACTTCTTCAGGTGACGCGAAGAAATCGACGCGGGTAAAACTGCGCCCCGGTAGCGATTGGACGAAGCGCAATTTCATCACCAGCGTCTGGATCCCGACACTGTTCACGAAACGCTCCGGTGCGCGCGCGCGTCCGTTGTTTCCAAAAGTGCAGCCCGGCCAGATCTGCATCACATGGATTGGCCACGCCTCGTTTTTAGTTCAAACCCACGAGGTCAACGTATTGATCGATCCGATCTGGTCGATGTGGCTCAGCGTGATCAAGCGACTCAAAGAACCGGGCTTCCATATTCATCATCTGCCAGCGATTGATTTCGTGCTGGTGACCCACGCGCACTTCGATCATCTCGATCGCCGGACGCTGCAGCGCATCGCCGCCGATCAGCCGATTGTCGTTCCGGTTGGCGTTGGGCGTTTGGTGCATCGACTTGGCTTTAATATCGTCCACGAGCTCGACGAATGGCAGACGATCGAGCTCGGTCCGCTCAGAATTTCGTTAACGCCAGCCCATCATTGGGGCGCGCGCTTTCTCGCTGATACTCATCGTGGCTTTGGCGGCTTTGTTATCGGCGCAAACGGCCGTTCTGTTTTTCACTGCGGCGACACTGCTTATTTCGAGGGATTCAAAGAAATCGGCGAGCGACACAACATCGAGATCGCGCTGTTGCCGATCGGCGCTTACGATCCGCCGCTCGCGCGCGAAGTGCACATGAATCCGGAAGAAGCGGTGCGCGCATTCAATGAACTCAAAGCGAAGACTCTCGTGCCGATGCATTACGGCAGCTTCCGTCTTGGTTACGAACCGCTCGAAGAACCGCTCGAGCGTTTGCGCGAGTCCGCCCGTGTCCATGGCATTGAAGACAAGGTCCTTGTCATGACCGAAGGCAAACCGGTCGTCCTTTGAGAAGAAATTTCTTCGGCGCGATCACCGCCGGATTAATTGTCGTAGGATTCTGCCTCATCTTGCTTTGGCACGATCCGCTCGTTTTTTGGAACGACGACTACGAATTGTCGATCTTGCCGGTATT
>Ga0209328_10000168_pt1 | contig 14367 bp, 15 predicted proteins | sample JacPinW_OM3H0_M1_FD_187954 | JGI IMG/M metagenome (GOLD analysis project Ga0209328, IMG submission 187954) | Forest soil microbial communities from Algoma, Ontario, Canada - Jack Pine, Ontario site 1_JW_OM3H0_M1 (SPAdes) (version 2) | ecosystem: Environmental > Terrestrial > Soil > Boreal... | reverse complement strand
GATCTTCGTGATCATGTATTTCCTGATTCTGCGGCCGCAGCAGAAGAAGGTGAAGGACCACGCCGAACTCGTAAAGAACATCCGCCGCGGCGACACCGTCGTGACCTCGGGCGGCCTCGTCGGCAAGGTGACAAAAGTGGTCGACGACGACCAGATCGAATTCGAAATCTCCGATGGTGTCCGCGTGCGGCAAATGCGGCAGATGATTTCCGGCGTGCGCGCCAAGGGCGAGCCGGCCAGAGAAAAGACTGACAGTGCCAAGGAAGATACCTCGGCGGGTTAGCGCGTTTTTCCGAACGGCGCACATTCCAGAATTTGCCAGAATCTGACAGGTCAGCTCGATGTTGTATTTCACGCGGTGGAAGGCGCTCGCGATCATCCTGACGGCGCTGGTGGTGTGCCTTTGCGCGGTCCCGAATTTCTTCCCCGAGGCCAAGGTGAAGACCTGGCCGGCCTGGGCGCAGCGGCATCTGGTGCTCGGCCTCGATCTGCAGGGCGGCTCTTATTTGCTGCTGGAGGTCGATTCCAACTACGTCAAGAAAGAGAAGCTCGATCAGATTCGCGACGACGCGCGCCAGGTGCTGCGCGCCGCCAAGATCGTTTATACCGGCCTCAACGTGCGCAACGACACCGTCGAGGTGCGTATCACCAAAGATACCGATTTGCCGACGGCGCTGAGCAAACTGCGTGAAATGTCGCAACCGCTCGGCGGCTTGCTGGGCTCCAGCGGACAGCGCAGCCTGGAAGTTACCGACGCTGGCGGTGGCTTGATCCGCCTGACGGTGCCGCCGGCGGCCATCACCGAGCGGATACGCCAGACCATCGAGCAGTCGATCCAGATCGTCGAGCGCCGCGTCAACGAACTTGGAACCGTGGAGCCCTTGATCCAGCGTCAGGGTACCGACCGCATCCTGGTGCAGGTGCCGGGCCTGCAAGACCCAACCCGATTGAAGGAATTACTTGGCAAAACCGCCAAGATGGAATTCCGGATGGTCGATCTCACCGTGCCGCCGGATCAGGCGCTGCGCGGGAGCCTGCCGCCGGATTCGGAGGTGCTCCCCAGCGCCGACCCAGCGAACCCGCAGCCCTATGTCATCAAGAAAGAGATACTGGTCTCCGGCGGGGACCTGATCGACGCCCAACCAGGCTTCGACCAGCGCAACGGCCAGCCGATCGTGTCATTCAAATTCAATGGGAAGGGCTCGCAGAAATTCGCGAAGGCGACAACGGAGCACGTCAAGGAACCGTTCGCAATTGTGCTGGACAACAAGGTGATCTCGGCGCCGGTCATCCAGGAGCCGATCACCGCCGGCTCCGGCCAGATTTCCGGCAATTTCACGGTGCAGGCGGCCAATGATCTCGCGATCCTGCTACGCGCCGGCGCGCTGCCGGCGCCGCTGACGGTGATCGAGGAGCGCACCGTCGGCCCGGGTCTCGGTCAGGACTCGATCGAGAAGGGCGAACTTGCGGCTTACGTCGGCTCGATCATGGTTATCGTGTTCATGCTCGTGACCTACCGGCTGTTCGGCGTGTTCGCCAACATCGCGGTCGCCATCAACGTCGCGATGATCTTCGGGGTGCTGTCATTGCTGAATGCGACGCTGACCTTGCCGGGCATCGCCGGTATCGTGCTGACGGTCGGCATCGCCGTCGATTCCAACGTTTTGATCTACGAGCGCATCCGCGAGGAATTGCGCGGCGGCCGCACCGCGATTTCGGCGATCGACGCCGGCTTTAAACGGGCGCTGTCGACCATCCTCGATTCCAACATCACCACTTTCATCGCCGCCGCGGTGCTGTTCTATATCGGCACCGGGCCGGTGCGCGGCTTCGCCGTGACGCTCGGCATCGGCATCATTACCACGGTTTTTACCGCATTTACCCTGACCCGCCTGATCGTGGCGACCTGGGTGCGGTGGAAGCGGCCGCAAAGCGTGCCGATTTGAGAATCCGGAGTCGACTGTGACACATTTGGTTCTCATCTCGCTCGGCGTCCTGATTGCCGTGCTGACGGTCGTCAGCTGCTTCGGCTGGCTGCCGTCGCTGCGTATCGTGCCCGACAACACGCACTTCGATTTCACCCGCTTCCGCCGCATCAGTTTTCCGATTTCGGCGCTGCTCTCGATTCTCGCGATCACGCTGTTCTTCACCCACGGGCTGAACTTCGGCATCGATTTCAAGGGCGGCACGCTGATGGAAGTCCGCGCCAAAACCGGCACCGCGGACATCGCCTCGATGCGCGCTTCGCTTAGCAGCCTCGGACTAGGCGACGTGCAGTTGCAGCAGTTCGGCGGGCCGGACGAAGTGCTGATCAGGGTTGCCGAACAGCCCGGCGGCGACGCGGCGCAGCAGGAGGCGGTGCAGAAGGTGCGCGGCGCGCTCGGCGACACCGTCGAGTACCGCCGGGTCGAAGTCGTGGGCCCACGCGTATCAGGAGAATTGCTGGCCTACGGCATGCTCGGGCTGATGCTCGCGATCTTTGCGATCCTGATCTATCTCTGGTTCAGGTTTGAATGGCAGTTCGCGCTCGGCGCCATGATCGCCAACGTCCACGATATCGTGCTCACGATCGGCTTCATGTCGATCTCGCAGGTCGATTTCGACCTCACCAGTATCGCAGCACTTCTGACCATCCTCGGCTATTCGCTCAACGACACGGTTGTGATCTACGACCGGATCAGGGAAATGCTGCGGCGTTACAAGAAAATGCCGATGCCCGAATTGCTCAACGAGTCCATCAATTCGACGCTGTCGCGATCGATCATCACCCACGTCACCGTGACATTGGCGCTGCTCGCGCTGCTACTGTTTGGCGGCAACGCCATCCACAGCTTCACTGCGGTAATGATGTTCGGCGTGGTGCTGGTCGGCACCTACACCTCGATCTTCATCGCGGCGCCGATCCTGATCTATCTCGGCGTCGGTACCCACCGGGATGCGCCGGACAAGCCGGCGAAAAAATAATGCCGAGCCGCTCGGACGCCCCGCATCTTCCGAGGTCGGCTCCGATCGAGGCTTACGGCAACGGCGGTTTTGCCTTTGCCGAGATGTCGCATCGCGGGTCGCTCTTGTGCCTGCCGGACGCGATCTGGGCCTGGCCGGTCACCAGACCTGAGGAGATCGACAAAACCTCGCTGGAGCGCGTATTCGAAGCCGCTGGTGGCATCGATACCCTAATCGTCGGCACCGGCAACGGCGTCTGGTTGCCGCCGTCGCAGCTTCGCGAGGCCTTGCGGGCGGTCGGCGTGGTGCTCGACGCGATGCAGACCGGCCCGGCGATCCGCACCTACAACATCATGATCGGTGAGCGGCGGCGCGTCGCGGCTGCGCTGATCGCGGTGCCATGACCAGCACCGAGGCACTTAAAGATTCTGCCGGTTTCTGCACCCAATTGGTGCGCACCCATGATTTTGCCCGCTATGCCGCGACGCTGTTCGCCGCGGTCGAGCAGCGCCGCCCGCTGATCGCGATCTACGCCTTCAATGTCGAGATTTCGCGGGTGCGCGAGCAGGTGAGCCAGCCGCTCCCCGGCGAGGTCCGCCTGCAATGGTGGACCGACATGCTGGCCGGCGCCGGGCACGGCGGGGTCGAGGGCAATCCGGTTGCGGCCGAGTTGTTGCAGGCGATCAGAGCCTTCCGCTTGCCGGTCGAGCGATTGTCGCGGCTGATCGACGAGCACCAGTTCGATCTCTACAACGATCCGATGCCGACCAAGGCGGCACTCGAGGGCTACATCGACGATACCTCGTCGGCGCTGTTTTCGCTTGCCGCGGCGACCGCTGGGCAGCAATCCCCGGAGATCGAGCACCTGGCGCGCCATGCTGGGCTAGCGCAAGGCATCGCCCAGGTGATGGCGGCACTGCCGCTGGACGCTTCGCGGCGTCAATTGTTCGTGCCGCTGCAATTGCTGGAGCAACACGGCAGCAGCATGGAAGAGGTGTTTGCAGGCAAGGAGAGGCCGACGGTACGCGCTGCGCTGGAGCAGCTGGTCGGCGAGGCGAGGGAACATTTGAAGACAGCGTTCGCGCTGCTGGCGCAGGCGCCGCCAGAGGTGCGGCCGGTTTTCCTGCCGCTGGCACTGGCCGCCCGCGAGCTGGAGCGGATGGCGCGCGCGGACAATGATCCCTTTGTGCCGCGTGTCACCTCGAGGTTTCGGACGTTGTGGACGTTGTGGCGGGCGTCGCGGTCGCGGGTGTTTTCTTAGGCCGAAGGGCCGACGGTGCTTCACCACAGAAGGTCGTCATCCCCGCGCATGCGGGGATCGAGTACGCTGCGGCTTCTCGACTCTATCGCTGATGTCACCGAATACTGGATCACCCGCTTTCGCGGGTGATGACAGTTGTGGGCGACGATGGTTCTCGAGCTACGTTGACGGCAGCTTCAAGTCATCCGCTTCAAAATTGAACCGGTCGCGCAAATTCTTGCGCTGCTCCAAAATGTTTTTCAGGAACGCGCGGTCGGTGTCGCTTCGGATCATCGGCTCGATCAGATCGAGCTGGTTCATGGCGACGAGCTGCAGGATCTCGGTGCGGGGTTTGCCGGCATCGTCACGTGGCAAGGCCTGCACCACCTGGATATGTTCCGGCGGTTTTGGGCCTTTTGCCGCCGCAAGCTCGCTGCGCAATTGCGCTTCCAGCGCAGCCTGGTCGGCCTCGACAAAGGCATAAAGCCCGACCCCGGTCCGCCGGTCGGCGAAGGCGACAATGGCGGTGTCGCGCACGGCCGGGTTTTTGCGGATCAAATCGATCAATAGCGGCGCGTCATTGACAAGCCTTCGCCCGCCGCCTTCGCGATCGGTGAAATTGAACAGCCCACGGGTAATGGCGCGGTAGACCTTCTTGCCGGTCTTGAGCCAGAGGCTGGCGACAAAGGATTTGCGCGCCAGAATCTTGCGCTCCATGGGCGTCAGCGCCTCCGGCGCATAGCTGCGTTTGTGTTTTAGGAGATGCCGGAGATCCTCGTAGGCCGCGATCCGGAATAGCCGGCTGCGTTTCGCAAAGCAGGCGGCGAGCTGGAAGTCGGTGAGATAGGCGCAGCCGTCGCTGCCGCGCAGCCAGTTTTGCTCCTTGGCGAGATCGTTGTGGCAGATGCCGGCGCGATGCAGCGTTCGCAGCGCGCGCTTTGCGGAACGGAAATAGGCGGTATCGCCAAAAGGTTTTGCCAGATGCAGCGCCACGCCGTCGATGAAGCCGCGCGCCAGCGCCTGCCGGCCGCACCATAACAGTTCCGGCCCGACATGAAGGCCCCGCGCTTTTGTCAGCGCGCGCCGCTCGCGCGCGAACAGATGGCGCGCCGGGAGGTAGGACCACCACGGCACCTGGTCCAGTCGGCGCAATACCGCATCGACTTCGCCGGCCTCGCTACGAAACCGGCCGCGCTCGACGGTCGAGAACACGTCGCGCTTCAGCAGGACGCCCTCGGTCCATCGCGCCGACAGCGCTGCTGCGTCGTCTCTGGGCAGACTCATAAAATGCTCACGCCGCCGCTGCGATATGCAGGTTGTCGGCAATCCAGCGATCGAGATCGGCTAGCGCGCGAGTGCTCATCGCCTGCTTCTTCGCAACCGTCTTTTCGTTGCCGCGCAGGCGGCTGCCGTCGGCATTTCGGGTCGGCGCAGTAGCGAGCGGCGGGAACAGCCCGAAATTGACGTTCATGGGCTGGAAGGAGCGGGGACCGGCGTCGATGGTCTCGATGTGGCCGCCGGTGATGTGGCCGAGCAGCGATCCCAGCGCCGATGTCGATGGCGGCGGCGCAAGTCGGGTCGCGCGCGCATCGGCGGCGGCATAGAGGCCGGCAATCAGCCCGATGCTGGCGGATTCAACATAACCTTCGCAGCCGGTCATCTGACCGGCAAAGCGCAGCCGCGGCTGCGCCCGCAGCCGCAATTGGCTGTCCAGCAGTTTTGGGGAATTCAGGAAGGTGTTGCGATGCAAGCCGCCGAGCCGGGCGAACTCGGCGTTTTCGAGCCCGGGAATGGCGCGGAAGACACGTTGCTGCTCGCCGTATTTGAGCTTGGTCTGGAAGCCGACCATGTTGTAGAGCGTGCCGAGTTTGTTGTCCTGGCGCAGTTGCACGATGGCATAGGGTTTCACGGCGGGATCGCGCGGATTGGTGAGCCCGACCGGCTTCATCGGCCCGTAGCGCAGCGTCTCGCGGCCCCGCGCCGCCATCACCTCGATCGGCAGGCAGCCGTCGAAATAGGGGGTATTGGCCTCCCATTCCTTGAAGTCGGTTTTTTCTCCCGCGATCAGCGCATCGACGAAGGCGTCGTATTGCTCTTTGGTCAGCGGGCAATTGATGTAATCGGCGCCGGTGCCGCCGGGGCCGACCTTGTCGTAGCGCGACTGGAACCACGCCACCGACATGTCGATGGAATCCCGGTGCACAATCGGCGCGATCGCGTCGAAAAAGGCCAGCGCGCTCTCGCCCGAGAGCTCGCGGATCGCATCGGCAAGCGGCGCCGATGTCAAAGGCCCGGTCGCGACGATGACGTTGCGCCAGTCCGCCGGCGGCAGGCCGATGATTTCGGCGCGATCGATCTCGATCAGGGGATGGTCGTTGAGCGCCTTGGTCACGGCTGTGGAAAATCCGTCGCGGTCGACCGCTAGCGCCCCGCCGGCCGGCACTTGATTTGTGTCGGCGGCGCGCATGATCAGCGAGCCCAGCCGCCGCATCTCGGCGTGCAGCAGCCCGACCGCGTTATTGGCGGCATCATCGGAACGAAACGAATTCGAGCATACGAGCTCGGCGAGGCCGTCGGTGCGATGGGCTTCGGTCATCCGGACCGGGCGCATCTCATGCAGGACGACGGGGAAGCCCGACTTGGCGATTTGCCAGGCCGCTTCCGAACCGGCGAGGCCGGCGCCGACAATATGCACGGCTTCAGGGGAGAATTTGGTGCCTGTCATAGGCGAGAGGTAGCGCGTTTCCGCCCGCAGTGGAATGCGCAACCCGCAGTCTTCGGGCGGCAGAAAACGACAACGCCCGCAACCAAAGCGGGCGTTATCCGTTCGTCAGCCGGCTAACAATGGATCAGCCGTTATAGCTGCCGGCTGCAACGCGCGGGATGTCCGAACGGTCGAGGCCGATATCGGCCAGCTCGCGATCGCTAAGCTGGGACAGTTCGCTGACATTGCGCTGATAGTCCCGGAACGCCTGGATCATGCGGATGAGCGAGAGCAACATGGGTAGTCTCCTTGTATTTACGATTCAGCTCTTGGAAGAACCTCATCGTTGAAATGAATATAGGTCAGGATTCCTCGTTCCAGAAGTCCAAATGCTGCGGTGCAGCTAAGTGTCTGGTGCATAGCAAAAGCAAGGAATGATTAACCTTTCGGCGCTGCTGCTTAAGGCGGCGATGTCGACGCCCGATACGGACACCCTTGGTCGGAAAATTATCCGTAGAATCACGTAATTGCCGCAGTAGCGAACGGCACCTTTTCCGCCCGGAAATGGCGGGCACGATGCCGTAAATCAAGGGAAATTCAGCAAAAAAATCTCGGTCGTCATCGCCTGATTGTAGGGCGGAAAAAATAAGGCTCATGCGCGATTCGCATGCATGATTTAGCAAATTGAATTTAAGATCATTCTTTCAAAGGAGAATGGGCCGGAAAAGCTGGAACTTCGTCCTTTGCCGGCGGGGGCAGCCGGCCATTCTGGAGCGGACGCAGAGGCCGCTGGCACCAAGCCGACGGCAAGCACGGTCTCACCCGCTGCGAGAGGGTTCGCTGCAGCGCACCGCGATCATGGGCGGGTGGACCGTTGCTTCCTTAGGGCAGTTTGGGCCGGCCGCGCCGGGAACGAATCACGACGGATGTCGATCGGGATCGGGCGACAGCGATTCGTCGCCGCGAACGCCGTTGGTTCCAATCCAGCGGGCGTGGAACCAACACAGACGTTTATCGGCGCCACGATCAATGCTGATGAAGCGCGGAATTTCCTTGCTGTGGAGCTTCCTTGCTGCAGCGCTTCCTTACCAACGTGTAATGCAAACGTGTTGCTATGCATGAGCCTCTGCATCGCGCGCGCATCACATTTTCATCGCGGGAATTTCATTCTGAAACTTTGGATCGATCGGCGATCAATCGTTTTACAGATACCGGCAATGACGCCGGATCTGTTCTAAAAACAAAATGAAAAAGGGGAAAGTAACATGCTCAATAAGTTACTCGGAGCAGCCACAATCGCTGCCGTCGCATTCGCAGTCGCTCCCGCATCCGCCGCCAAGATGGGTGGCTGCAGTGGTGCAAATTTAGAAAAGACCGAAACCATGATCGAGGCCATGGCCGAAGGCGATGGCAAGATCATGGCGCAGAAGGAAGTGGCCCTGGCGCAGACCGCCATGCTCGATGGCAAGATGGGTGTATGCGCGGTGCACCTGAGCAAGGCGATGCACGCGGGCTCGGGCTCGGGCTCGTCGATGGCCTTCGGCGCGAAGTAAATCCGCCGCCGGGCCGATTGTGCGCGGCGCAATCGGCCCTGTTGGCAGAGTGTTCAACGAAGGTGCTCAGGGCGCGTGTGCGAGCTGGGTTGCGAAATACGCGACCGTCTTCGCATAAACCTCGCTCTTGTTCCATTGCTGCAGCACCGCGAAATTGGCGCTGCCGGGCTCCCAATCCTTGCCGCGCTGCCAGCCGTAGCTCGCAAGGTAGTTGGCGGTCGACGCCAGCACATCGGGCGGGCTGCGCAACAGGTCGCGGCGGCCGTTGCCGTCGAAATCGACAGCATATTTGATGTAGGACGACGGCATGAACTGGGTCTGGCCGATCTCGCCGGCCCAGGCGCCCCGCATTTCCGATGGTGCGAGATCGCCGCGCTCAACGATACGCAACGCATCCATCAACTCGCCGCGAAAGGTTTCCGCGCGCCGGCAGTCGTAGGCCAGCGTCGCCAGCGAGCGCATGGTCGGAAATTTGCCGGGGTTGACGCCGAAGTCGGTCTCCAGTCCCCAGATCGCCACGATCACCTCGCCGGGCACGCCGTAGGTTTGTTCGATGCGCCCGAGCACCGAGCCATATTGCTTCATCATGTTGGCGCCGCGCGTCATGCGGGGCGGGACCATGCGGCCGGAAAATTCTTCAAAACTCTGACTGAAAACCTTCTGCGAGCGATCCCGCGACAGCACCGACTGATCCAGCGTCACGCCGTTCAGGCCGGATGCAATCGCGGCTTGCGAGATGCCTTTGGCAGCCGCTTCGCTCTTGAACTCATCGAGCCAGGCTTGAAAGTTGCCGGTGCCGCAGGTTGCCGCCAGCGCCGATGCGGCGGGAAGCGCGAGGACAGCGCCAAGCGCGATTGCTTTGAGGTGAGGGCGAAGGAACATTGGCGTCATCAATAAGGATCGATTCGCTTTCGAAGAGTGATGACCGGCGACCGATATGTCGACGGCAACCGCGGCTAAAACATGGCCCGCAGCCTCGGCGCGACCGCGCACTTCGCATACCAAAGCCGCCGGTCGACGAACGACCGGCGGCGCTGACGGCAATTGCCTAATGTTGCGGCTTACGTGTCGCCCTTGCGCCGCCAGGGAAACAGATTGGCCGGAAAATCCGCTGCCGGGCGTCGTTCGCGAGGCGGGCGGGGCGGGATCGGCCGCAGATTGGGGTCAGGTGCAATCACCTTGCGATAGAGATGCCAGGTGGCATGGCCGAGCAGCGGGATGACGATGGCGAGGCCTAAAAAGGCCGGCAGCGATCCCAGCACCAGCAGTACCGCGACGATCAATCCCCAGGCCGCCATCGGCACCGGGTTTTTCGCCACCGCGCGGAGCGAGGTCGCCATGGCATCGAAGGCACCGGCATGACGGTCGAGCATCAGCGGGAACGAGACCACGCTGACGCACAGCGCCACCACCGCGAATAGGAAGCCGACGCCGCATCCGACCACGATCAGCCACCACCCTTGCGAGGTCGTCAGCACGCGCTCGATGAAATCCGGCATTCCGGCGGCGGGCTGGTAACCGAACGCCGCCACGTAGATCGCCTGCGCAGTTGCCACCCAAGTCACAAACAGCGCCAGCAGCAGCGTGCCGAGCCCGAGCATGGCGCCGAATGACGGCGAGCGCAGAACCTGCAGCGCATCCCAGGCGGAGGGCTCCGCGCCGCTCTCGCGGCGGCGGCTCAGTTCATAGAGACCAAGCGCTGCGAACGGACCGAGCAGGGCAAAGCCCGCGGCCAGCGGAAACAACAGCGGCAGCACCGAATAGCCAAGTACCGTGCGCGCCAGCACCAGGCCAAGCACCGGATATATCACGCAGAGGATGATGGCGTGGCTTGGCACCGCCTTGAAATCTTCCCAGCCAAGACGCAATGCTTCATGCAGGTCGGACAGGCCGATGGTTCGGATGACAGGCGCGGCCGCGTTGTCCTGCGCAGTCGGTACCTGTGGCGTGACATTGCCTTGGTATGGGGTGGCCATGGTCGAGTCTCCCTTGACGCGGCGGCCTCTATTCGCGCCGATCGAGGGGCACGAATGGGCCGTTTCTTGGAAACGATCACGATCAGGCCAGGCGCGAAAACAGGAAACCGAAGCTGGCCTCGTCGCGAACTGAATTTTGAGGGTACTCTCAATCACCGGCGCTGTCCCTCACGCTTCGGTGAAAATTTTGCCTTGTCGCCGAACTCGTCATTCCGCCGTCATTTCGCCCCGGCTAAGCTAATTCCGCCATCTTTGCCGTGCATTGGCAAGTGCATCTGAGGCGGCTAAGCTTTAGGAGCGATCGGGCCCCGGCGCTGCCGGCAGCCAACAGAGGTGCCGTTCCAGCCTTCAAATCATTGGATTCACAGGGAGCGAACGATGAGCATTTTCGGAAAAATCATGAGCGCGATCTTCGGGACTACGACCAACGCCGCCACCACGAGCGCCGGTGCCGCCGCAGGGGCTGGGGCCGCTCCCGGATCGGCCACCGCGTCGTCGTCCGCATCGGCCGCGCCAGCAGCTCCGGCGCAGACCGTCGATGTCGCGCCGATCCTTGACAAGGCGGTTGCCGCCAAGAAGGAAAAACTGGAATGGCGCACCTCGATCGTCGATCTGATGAAGGCGCTCGATATCGACTCAAGTCTCGGCGCGCGCAAGGAACTCGCGAAGGAGCTTGCCTACACCGGCGACACCAATGATTCCGCGACCATGAACATATGGCTCCACAAGCAGGTGATGGCTAAGCTCGCCGCGAATGGCGGCAAGCTGCCGGCCGACATCAAGTGGTGACGGATCGTTTCGACCAAATAATCTAACACAATCCAAAAGGCCCGCGCTTGCGCGGGCCTTTCTTTGCGTGACGGATTTGGCGTCGATGATAAATCTTCACCCCACGAGATCCGCGTACTCCGGATGCTTCTGCAAATAATCGATGACAAATCCGCAAGCTGCGACCACCTTTAGTCCGTCGGCGCGGATCAGCTGCAGCGCGCCCCGCACCAGCTCGGAGGCGATGCCGCGGCCGCGCAAGCTCGGTGGCGTCTCGGTGTGGGTGATGATCACGGTCGATGGCGCCAGGCGATAATTCGCAAACGCCACCGTGCCCTCGACGTCGAGTTCGAACCGGCTTTTAGCCTTATTGTCGCGAACGCTGCCTGTCGCCATTTTCTCATACCTTCTGAAGATCGTTCCGCGGTCATTTAGGCGCACGAACCCGCCGATGCAAACCGGCGACAGCGGCGTGTCGCTTCAGGCAGTCTAGCCCTCGAGCAAATCTTGATAGGCAGGATGCTTCTCGATAAAGGCCTTCACGAACGGGCACTGCGCGATCACCTTGAGGCCGGCGGCCCGCGCCTGGTCGAGCGCGCCCAGGATCAGTCTCGATCCGACGCCCTTGCCGCCGAGTTCGGGCGGCACCTCGGTATGGATGAAGGTGATGACGCCGTCGGCGATCTTGTAATAGGTCGCGGCGAGATGGCCGTCGACGGCGAGTTCGTAGCGGTGATGGGCGGGGTTGTTGGAAACATCGTTTACCATCTTATCCAATCCGTCAGTTCAGACACCAAGATTGCTCTCGATAGGGCTTGCAAGGGCGAGCAGCTTCCCCACTTTTTGAGAAGACATACGCCCGATGCGGCCGGAAAGGTCGCTTGACAGTCGGAGTGTCGTGCTCGCCAGCCGCTGACGTATGCCTCTTTTGAAGGGAGGTTTACAATGTCGGACTTTCGTTATTTCAAAACCCATCGGACATGGGAGGATTGGGCCGGCATGCTGCTTGGCATGGCGATCATCCTGTCGCCCTGGTTTCCCACGCAGGCCAGCCATGAGGTGGTCGATGCAGAGCGCAGCTATGTGATCCTCAATACCTTTACGGTCGGCATGCTAGTGTTTGGACTTGCCCAGCTCGAATATGTCGCACTGCAGCGCTGGGAGGAGGTGGCCGCAATTTTCCTCGCGCTGTGGCTGATCATCTCGCCCTACGTCTTCGGCTATTCCGGCGATGGCCTGCTTAGATTTTATCATTCGACGCTTGGCGGGCTGGTGCTGCTGCTTGCGGCACTGCAGTTGTGGCAGGACTGGGATCTGAGCGATCAGGACATGCTCAAGCACGGGCAATAGCCGAACGGCGGAAACGCCATCGGGCCCGTCGCCTTGGCGACACGGCGGCGGGCTTCGGCTTGCCGTTCGCAGCGCACTTGCTGCACGGGGCGCGTTGGCGATAAACAAGGGCTTAAATTTCTCCGCGCTGTTCCCAACATCGTCCACTCCTACAGGTCGAATCATGAAGCTCATTCTCACTTTGCTCGGCGTCGTCCTGCTCGTCATTGCCGCGGTTTATTTCCTGATGCCGGCGGATCAACTGCCCGGCTTTTTCCCGGGCCATGAAGCCGGTGTGACGCGCATGCATTACAAGCACGGCATCGTCGCCGGCGTCGTTGGTGTGGTGCTGCTGGCAGCGGGCGCATGGATGGGACGACGGTGAGCGGCGAGGGCGCAGCACCCGGCACTGGCGGCGTGACGCGGATGTCGCGCCGGGTGATGAACCTTGCGCATCTTGCGACCCAGAACGCGCGCCGGCATGGCGACCGCATCGGCTTCGTCTGGGCCGAAAAATCCTGGACCTGGCGCGAGATCGACGCCCGTGTCTCTGCACTGGCGGCAGCCTTGGCCGCGCGGGGCATCGCCAAGGGCGACCGCATCCTGGTGCACTCGAAAAATTGTGACGAGATGTTCTGGTCGATGTTTGCGGCCTTTCGTTTGGGCGCGGTCTGGGTACCGACCAATTTTCGTTTGATGCCCGACGAGGTCGCCTATCTCGCGACCGCCTCGGGCGCGAAAGCATTTTTGTGTCACGGCGATTTTCCCGAGCATGCCGCAGCCGTCAAAGCCGCGAGCCCGGCGCTCGCCTTTATCTGGCGGATCGGGGAGGGCGCGCTCGGCGAGAAATCCGTCAGCGAGGCGATCGCCGCGCATGCGGGCGCCAGCGTCGATAACACCAGCGTCGAGTACGACGATCCCTGCTGGTTCTTCTTCACCTCGGGCACCACCGGGCGTTCCAAGGCGGCGGTGCTGACCCACGGCCAGATGGCCTTTGTGGTGACAAATCACCTTGCTGATCTCATGCCCGGCACCACCGAGGACGACGCTTCGCTGGTGGTCGCACCCCTGTCGCATGGCGCGGGCATCCATCAGCTCGTGCAAGCCGCGCGTGGCGCAAAAACCATCCTGCTTCCATCGGAACGCTTTGACATCAACGAAGCCTTCCGGCTGATCGAGAAGCATCGCGTCAGCAACATGTTCACGGTGCCGACCATCCTGAAGATGATGGTCGAGAATCCCGCAATCGACCGCTACGACCATTCCTCGCTGCGCTACGTGATCTATGCCGGCGCGCCGATGTATCGTGAGGACCAGAAGGCGGCACTGGCAAAACTCGGTCACGTGCTGGTGCAATATTTTGGCCTCGGCGAAGTCACCGGCAACATCACCGTGCTGCCGCCGGCGCTGCATGATCCCGAGGACGGGCCACAGGCGCGGATCGGCACCTGCGGTTTCGAGCGTACGGGCATGCAGGTTTCGATCCAGGGCGACGACGGGCGAGAGTTAAAACCGTTCGAGACCGGCGAGATCTGCGTCATCGGCCCCGCCGTGTTCGCCGGCTATTTTGACAATCCCGAGGCGAATGCAAAAGCGTTTCGCGATGGCTGGTTTCGCACCGGCGATCTCGGCCACATGGACCAAGAAGGTTTTGTCTATATCACCGGCCGTGCTTCCGACATGTATATCTCGGGCGGGTCCAACATCTACCCGCGCGAGGTGGAAGAAAAAATCCTCACCCATCCCGCGATCGGCGAGGTAGCAGTGCTCGGCGTGCCGGACCCGGTGTGGGGCGAGGTCGGCGTCGCCGTCTGCGTGCCGCGCGAAGGCGCGAACTCCGTGACCGAATTGGAA
>Ga0209328_10000167_pt1 | contig 14370 bp, 12 predicted proteins | sample JacPinW_OM3H0_M1_FD_187954 | JGI IMG/M metagenome (GOLD analysis project Ga0209328, IMG submission 187954) | Forest soil microbial communities from Algoma, Ontario, Canada - Jack Pine, Ontario site 1_JW_OM3H0_M1 (SPAdes) (version 2) | ecosystem: Environmental > Terrestrial > Soil > Boreal... | reverse complement strand
CGCGAGCTTGCGGAGCTCGAGGCGCAATCCGAATCCGCGTTGGATTTTGATTGGCCGCAGCGAAGCTGATCGAGCGGAGCGGATCCGCTATTTTCCTTCCGGCAAAGCGGCTTTGAATTCAGCGCCGGCTTCGTCGGAGGCGACGATGGAGCTTTCCCAGAACGGCGCAAGGGCAGGTTGCGGCGCGGACAATTCCTGGCAGTACATGCGATCGATCCTGCGCTGCATTAGCGCATAGCATTCGCATGCCACGCTCTCGAGCCGCGCCCGGTCGACCTCGACGAAGCCGCGCCGGTTGGACGGGATGGCGCCCGCCGCGCGAAGCTTGCTCATCGTCAGCGTCACCGTCGTCCGCCGCACCCCGAGCAATTGGGCAAGCGCGTCCTGTGTCAGCGGAAGCTGGTCATCGGGAACGCGGTCGTGGAGCTGCAGCAGCCACCGCGCCATGCGGCCATCCACCCGATGCAACGCGTTGCAGGCGGCCACGTGCTGGAGCTGCAACAACAGCGAGCGTGCGTGGACTTGCACGACGTGCCTGATGGCTGCGCTGCGCGCATAAGCGACCCGGAATTTCGCGGCGGAAATCAGCGATGCGGTGCCGGCCAGGCGAGCAATCGCGGTAACGGACGAACGCGAGGGGCCGAGCACGGAGAGCGAGGCCAATGCGCCTTCCCGCCCCATTAACGTGGTCGCGACCGTTTGCCCGTCGGGCATATCGACCATGAAGGCAATGGCGCCGCTATGCGGAAAATAAATATGGTCGAGCTCATCGCCCGACCGCACTAAGACGGCGTCGGGTTCGAACGAGACTTTCTGGAAATGGGGCGTGAGCAAACCGAAATCCGCCGGCGGCAACGCCGCCAGAAGCCGATTCCCAATACCGGTCGGGCGCCCGGTCACGGTGTCTTTCTGTGAACGAGCAACCAATGAACCAAGGTATTTGAGGCAGCATCCATGAATGTCACTTTAACTTAACGCAACGCGCGGCGATGGTACAGGTCTTTTTCGCGCAGGCGGCAGCACGGAAGCGGCTCACACAGCGTCGCCTGACTCACCCAACGAGATGCGCCCATCATCCGGAACATCCAGAAAGCGAGATCGGGCCGTATTCATCAAGAAGATCTGCTCGACTTCGAGACGCATGGTGCCGTGGCATTCGCATGCCGTCGCCGCGAGCCGCGGTCGGTCGACCTCGATCTGGCCTCGACGATCGGATCTGATCGCTCCGGACGCGCGCAGATTGCGCATCAGGAGCGTTACCGTCGTTCGTCGCACACCGAGTATTTGCGACAGCGCCTCCTGGGTGAGCGGGAGGACGTCGTGGTCGATGCGGTCGCGAAAATGAAGCAGCCAGCGTGCCATGCGGGCTTTCACCGGATGCAGGGCATTGCAGGCCACGCCGAGCTGAAACTGCATCAGCATCGCCCTGATGTGAATCTGGACCGCGTGCCGGATCGCAGGGCTCCGGTTGAAAGCGGCGTGAAATCGCGATGCGGGGATCCGCGAGGCGGTGCCCGCCGCACGAACGACGGCGGTAATGGCCGAAGGTGACGGCCCTAGCACGGAAAGAATGCCTATTGCCCCCTCGCGCCCGATTGCGGCGGTCGCAACCGTCTGCCCGTTCGCCATGTTGATCATCAGCGAGATGGCGCCGCTATCCGGGAAAAAGACATGCTCGATCTGGTCACCCGCTCGCGAGAGGACCATGTCCTGATCGAGCGCGACCGTCTCTAGCTCGGGCGCCAGCAGATCGAAGTCCGCGGGCGGCAGTGCTGCCAGAAGGCGGTTACCAGTTCCGCCGGGACGCCTCACTGCAGGTGACCCGCTGTGAGGGATCCGGCGCCTTCTCCATTCCGAGCGGTGCGGAACGGCGGCCTCAATATTTGTTTAAATCTGCTTTCTCTGCGCGCACCGAGATCCAATTCACTTGCAGACGCTTTCTCTCTCAACAATCAAAACTCCAAAAAGCTCGCGACCGCGAGGCGGATATTCTGCTTACAGCATCGTCGGGACTTAGATACAGGTGCGCTGCGGGAGACAATTGCAAAATGCGTATGGGTAACCCCGTAGGGCGTGCCGCGGCCGCCTGAGTTCCAATTCCCGGCGCGGGGCAAACGCTGCTGTGATCCTGGAAGCATCAATTTAAAGGCAGCGGCGGCCCTCGGCCTGACGATTCCAGCGAATGTGCTGATACGGGCGAACGAGGTCATCGAATGATGTCGGTTTCTGGCTCGGCTCAGGAGGATCTCGCCTCAGGCATCGCGCCGCCGAGCGCCACGGTCAACTCCGCGGCAACCTCGCGCACGCTCCTGCCGAGAGACGGCAAGCGGTCGTCGGTCAGACGGCTGGTCATGCCAGAGACGGAAATCGCCGCGAGCGGCTCGCTGCAATCATTGTAGACTACGGCCGCGATACAGCGCAGCCCCATGCAGGCTTCCTCATCGTCAACGGCGTAGCCCTGCCGCCGGACCCGCTCGAGCTCCTTGAACAAATCACTCGGCCGCACGATCGACTTTTCCGTCAACCGCGGCATGCCGTGGTGGCGGATGATCGCGCTCACGTCCTCGTCGGAATAGGTCGCCAGCACCGCCTTGCCGACGCCGGAGGCCACCATCGCCACGCGGCCGCCGAGCTTGGTCAGCGAGCGCATGATCTCACGGCTTTCCACGCGGGTGAGCACGACGATGAATTCGTCGTCGACGACGGCGAGATTGGCGGTCTCGCGCGTGAGGTCGCGCAATTTGCGCAAATACGGCACGGCCTGCGCGGTGAAATTGCGGCGGCGGGCGAAGGTCGCGCCCACCGTAAAACTCCGCGCGCCGACATGCCATTTCAACTCGCTGCGGTCGAACTGCACGAAGCGGCGACTTTCCAGCGTCGCCAGCAGGCGATGCACCGTCGAGGTCGACAGGCCGGTGCGGACGGCAAGATCGCTTAAGCGATAGCCTTCATCGTCTTCGGCAAGGGTTTCGATAATCGAGAGCGCACGATCGACGGACTGGACTCCGCCATCCCTGGGATCGGGATCGTTGTACGCGCTGGACTTCGGCTCGATGGCCCTGCGCCGGATCACGTTTCGCTTCATCGCGACCTGCATTTATCCGTTAGTTAGACTGCTAGAGCGAGATACGTTTTGCTCCCCCTCGCCCCGCTCTTGCGGGGAGAGGGTTGGGGTGAGGGGCTGCCTCCGCGAATTCGAAAGAGGTGAGTGCGCCGAGAGTCCCCCTCACCCGGATCGCATCTTGCGATGCGATCCGACCTCTCCCCGCAAGCGGGGCGAGGTGGCCGAGTGTCGTCACTGCCGCCTCGCATCCGAAGCGGCATTTGTTTTCAACGCTCAGAGCAGGCCCGCACCGCGCGCCCATTTGTACTTCGCACCCAGCACCTCGACCGGCAGTTCGGTCGAGTAGGCATAGGCCGGGATGCCGTTCTGGTAGAGATATTCGGCGGCCTCCTCGACCTCGACGTCGCCGGCGAGCGAGGCGACGATCGGCTTCACAAAACCCTTCGCCTCCATCTCCTTCTTCACCTCGACCATGTTGCGGGCGAACACCATCGGCGGGGTGACGATGGTGTGCCAGTAACCCAGGATCAGCGAATGGATGCGCTCGTCGGAGAGGCCGAGCTTTACGGTGTTGACGTAGGTGATCGGCGGCTCACCGCCGGTGATATCAACCGGATTGCCGGCGGCGCCGAATGGCGGGATGAATTTTCGGAACGCCGCATCCAGATCCGGCGGCATCGTCATCAGCGAGAGACCGTTGTCGACAACCGAGTCCGACAACAATACGCCCGAGCCGCCGGCGCCGGTGATGATCAGCACGTTCTCGCCCTTAGGGGTCGGCAGCACCGGTATGCCGCGAGCAAACTCCAATAGTTGCCGAAGCGAGCGGGCGCGGATCACGCCGGATTGCTTGAACACGTCCTCATAGATCTTGTCGTTACCGGCGAGCGCGCCGGTGTGCGATGAGGCAGCCTTGGCGCCGGCCGAGGTGCGGCCGGCCTTGAGCACCACCACGGGCTTCTTCTTGGAGACGCGCTTGGCGGCCTCCGCGAAGGCGCGACCGTCTTTCAAGTCTTCGCAGTGCTGGGCGATGATGGTCGTGTTCGGATCCTGCTCGAAGAACGCGAGCAAATCGTCCTCGTCGATGTCGGATTTGTTGCCGAGCCCAACGATCGCGGAGACGCCCATCTTGGCGGAACGCGAGAAGCCGATAATCGCCATGCCGATGCCGCCGGATTGCGACGACAATGCCGCGTGGCCCTTGACGTCGTAGGCGGTGCAGAACGTGGCGCAGAGATTGGCTGGCGTATAGTAGAAGCCGTAGATATTCGGCCCCATCAGGCGGACGTTGTATTTCTTGCCGATTTCGACGATTTCGGCCTGCAATTCGGGCGCACCCGCTTCGGCAAAACCCGACGGAATCAGAACCGCGCCGGGAATTTTCTTCTCGCCGCACTCGACCAGCGCGCCTGCGACGAATTTTGCGGGGATCGCGAACACCGCGGTATCGATCACGCCGGGCACGTCCTTGACGCTCTTGTAGGCTCTATAACCCAGAATCTCGGCGGCCTTCGGATGGATCGGATAGATCTCGCCCTTGTAGCCGCCGTTGATGAGGTTCTTCATCACCGAGTTGCCGATCTTGCCGTCTTCGGTGGAGGCGCCGATCACGGCAACCGCCTTCGGCTGCATGATGCGGTTCATCGCGGCGACGATTTCCTCGTTCGAGCGCGGCGCCGGGCGCGGCTTGTAATCGAAATCGACGACGATGCGCACGTCGGCGGCGATCGCGTCGTTCTTGGTGGCGAACACCGGGTTGAGGTCGAGTTCGACGATCTCGGGAAAATCGCTGACGAGCTGCGAAACCTTGACGATGATTCCGGCCAGCGCCTCGCGGCTGACCGGGTCGCCACCGCGCACGCCCTTCAACATGTCGTGAGCCTGGATGCCGTCAAGCATCGAGAGCGCGTCCTGGTTGGTGGCCGGCGCCAACCGGAACGTGATGTCCTTCAAAATCTCGACCAGCACGCCGCCGAGGCCGAACGCCACCAGCTTGCCGAACGAGCCGTCGGTGATGGAGCCGATGATAACCTCGGTGCCGCCCAAGAGCATCTGCTGAATCTGAATGCCCTCGATCTTGGCATCGGCTTTGTATTTCTTCGCATTTGCGAGAATGGCCGCGTAATTCTTTTCGACGTCGGCCGCGGTCTTGACGCCGACCATCACGCCGCCGGCTTCGGTCTTGTGCAGGATATCCGGCGAGACGATCTTCATCACCACCGGGAAGCCCATATCGGTCGCAATCCTGGCCGCTTCGCCCGCGGATTTGGCCACGCCCTCTTTCGGGACCGGAATGCCATAGGCATCGCACACCAGCTTGCCTTCCGGCGCCGTCAGGCTTGTGCGCTTATCCGCTTTGACGGAATCGAGAATTTTCCGGACCGCATCTTTGGAATTCGACATTGGCTTCCTCCTTGACGTCAATTTCTTAGATCGTCGGCGACGCGTGCGGGCCTTTGGGCCGTAGAGCCTTCGCGCGCTCTCAATCGGTTTTCCCGTGATCGCAAGACGCGTACCCGCGTTTGCCGCGGCCTGTTCCAGCCGCCGTTGGATTGGCGAGCTATGGCATTTGGTATGCCAGAAGCGAAGTTGTCAAGGTACGGTAAGGGGTGGAAATGCTGAAAATATGGGTAACTTGACATTCTGGCATGTGGTATGCCAAAAATCTGCGGACATTCTTCTGGTAAAAGGACGTCTCCCACGAAGGAGATCAGTCGTGCGGAGATCAGTCGTGCCAATGCGCAAACAAACCAAGGCGTCGCCCACCATGGCCGAGGCAGACATCGCAATCGTCCGGATTGTGCCGGAGACAAGCTTCAAGAACAAGGCATATGAGGCCTTGAAGGAAGCCATTCTCAAGATGGACATCTACGCCACGCCAGAGCCCGTGATGCTCGACGAGCGCGCTTTGTCGGAGCGCCTCGGCGTCAGCCGCACCCCTATTCGCGAAGCGATCGCGATGCTGGAGCAGGACGGGTTTGTGAAGACCGTGCCGCGCCGCGGCATCGTCGTGGTGCGCCGGACCAAGAGCGAGATCGTCGACATGATCCGGGCCTGGGCCGCGCTCGAGAGCATGGCGGCGCGCCTGATCACCACCACCGCGCGCAAGAAGGACATTTCGGCGCTGCGCGACTTTTTCAAGAATTTCGGCAACGACCGCCTGCCGCAGGATCACGTCGAGGAATATTCCAAGGCCAACATCGCCTTTCACCAGGCATTGATTTCGCTGAGCGAGTCGCCGGTTTTGGTCGACATGACCAACGATATCCTGCTCCACGTTCGCGGCTATCGCCAATTGACGATCGGACGCAAGGATCGCACCGCGACCTCGCTGCCCGAACACATGGCGATCATCGACGCCCTGGAAGCGCGCGACACCGAACTCGCTGAGAAGCGCGCCCGCGATCACACGCTGGGACTAGCCGCCTATGTGGAAGCCCATGGGCAAGAGCTGTTTTAACGCACATCGCCCGTGACTTCTGGGGCGACCACTTTGCAGACGAAGAGCTCGTCTCATCAAGAAACGATCAGGGAGACCCGGCCGATGCTGAACACCGCGACCAAGACCGAGGCGACCGACGCCCACGAGGAGCAGACCGACGGCTTTCATCTCGTCATCGATGCGCTCAAACTCAACGGCCTCAACACGATCTACGGAGTGCCCGGCATCCCGATCACGGATTTCGGCCGCATGGCGCAGGCCGAGGGCATCCGCGTGATCTCGTTCCGCCACGAGCAGAACGCCGGCTACGCGGCGGCCATCGCCGGCTTTCTCACCAAGAAGCCCGGCGTCTGCCTCACCGTCTCGGCTCCCGGCTTCCTCAACGGCCTGACCGCGCTCGCCCACGCCACTACGAACTGTTTCCCGATGATCCTGATCTCCGGCTCCTCCGAGCGCGAGATCGTCGACCTGCAGCAGGGCGACTATGAGGAGATGGACCAGCTCGCGATTGCAAAACCGCTCTGCAAGGCGGCGTTCCGCGTGCTGCATGCCGCCGATATCGGTATCGGATTGGCACGCGCGATCCGAGCCGCGGTCTCTGGCCGCCCCGGCGGCGTCTATCTCGACCTGCCCGCAAAACTGTTCGGACAGGTGATGAACGCGGAAGCCGGCAGGAAGTCGCTGGTCAAGGTGATCGATCCGGCACCCGCGCAGATCCCCGCTCCATCAGCGGTCAAGCGCGCGCTCGACGTGCTGAAGAGCGCAAAACGTCCCCTCATTATTCTCGGCAAGGGCGCGGCTTACGCGCAAGCCGATGACGCGATCAAGAGCTTCGTCGAAAAGAGCGGCGCGCCTTTCCTGCCGATGAGCATGGCCAAGGGCCTGTTGCCCGATCTGCACCCGCAATGCGCGGGGGCTGCGCGCTCGACGGTGCTGAAAGACGCCGATGTCGTGATGCTGATCGGCGCCCGGCTGAACTGGCTGTTGTCGCATGGCAAGGGCAAGACCTGGGGCGAAGCGCCCAAGAAATTCATCCAGGTCGACATCGAGCCCAAGGAGATGGACTCCAATGTCGAGATCGTGGCCCCTCTTGTCGGCGATATCGGCTCCTGCGTTTCCGCGCTGCTCGATGCGATGGGCGGCAACTGGCCGGCCGCGCCAACGGACTGGCTCAATGCCGTCAAGGCAAAGCGGGAAGAGAACGTCGCCAAGATGGCGCCGCGGCTGATGAACAACAACTCGCCGATGGATTATCACGGCGCGCTCGGCGTTCTGCGCACCATCATCAAGGAACGGCCGGACGCCATTTTGGTCAATGAAGGCGCCAACACGCTCGATCTCGCGCGCGGCGTCATCGATATGTATCAGCCGCGCAAGCGGCTCGACGTCGGCACCTGGGGTGTGATGGGCATCGGCATGGGCTCCGCCATCGCCGCTTCGATCGAAACCGGCAGGCCGGTGCTCGCGGTCGAAGGCGACAGCGCGTTTGGTTTTTCAGGCATGGAGATCGAGACCATCTGCCGTTACCGGCTTCCGATCTGCGTCGTCATCTTCAACAATGACGGCATCTATCGCGGCACCGACGTCAATTCGGCCGGTTCCGATCCGGCGACGACAGTGTTCGTCAAGGGCTCGCGCTACGACAAGATGATGGAGGCGTTCGGCGGCACAGGCGTCAACGCGACCTCGCCGGACGAACTCAAACGCGCCGTCAACGAGGCCATGGATTCCGGCAAGCCGACCCTGATCAACGCCGTGATCGATCCAGCGGCGGGCTCCGAGAGCGGCCGTATCGGCAACCTCAATCCGCAAAGCGTGCTTCGCAAGAAATAGGTCAGCTTCCCCGCGCAGGCGACAGCATTATCGTAAGGAGAGAAATACATGACAAAGGCGCTGCAGGGCGTTCGCATTCTCGATTTCACCCACGTCCAGTCAGGCCCGACCTGCACGCAATTGCTGGCATGGTTCGGCGCCGACGTGATCAAGGTCGAGCGCCCCGGCGTCGGCGACATCACGCGCGGTCAATTGCAGGACAAACCGAATGTCGACAGCCTGTATTTCACCATGCTCAATCACAACAAGCGCTCGATCACGCTCGACACCAAGAATCCGAAGGGCAAGGAAGTTCTGACCGCGCTGATCAAGAAGTGCGACGTGCTGGTGGAGAATTTCGGCCCGGGCGTGCTCGATCGCATGGGATTTCCCTGGGAGAAGATTCACAGCATCAATCCGAAGATGATCGTGGCCTCGATCAAGGGCTTTGGGCCCGGCCCTTACGAAGACTGCAAGGTCTATGAGAACGTCGCCCAATGCACCGGCGGCGCGGCATCGACCACCGGCTTTCGCGACGGGCTGCCGCTGGTCACCGGCGCGCAGATCGGCGACAGCGGCACCGGCCTGCATCTCGCGCTCGGCATCGTCACCGCGCTCTACCAGCGCACCATGACGGGCCAGGGCCAAAAGGTCACCGCCGCGATGCAGGACGGCGTGCTGAACCTTGCGCGCGTCAAGCTGCGCGATCAGCAGCGCCTCGCTCACGGCCCGCTCAAGGAGTACAGCCAGTTCGGCGAGGGGATTCCGTTTGGCGACGCGGTGCCGCGCGCGGGCAACGATTCCGGCGGCGGTCAGCCCGGCCGGATCCTGAAGTGCAAGGGCTGGGAGACCGATCCCAACGCTTACATCTATTTCATCACCCAGGCGCCGGTCTGGGAGAAGATCTGCGATATCATCGGCGAGCCCGGCTGGAAGACCCATCCCGATTACGCCAAGCCTGCTACCCGGTTGCCACGGCTTAACGAGATTTTCGGGCGCATCGAGCAATGGACGATGACCAAGACAAAATTCGAGGCGATGGAGATTCTCAACAGGGACGACATCCCCTGCGGGCCGATCCTGTCGATGAAGGAGCTGGCCGAAGATCAATCGCTGCGCGCCACCGGCACCGTGGTCGAGGTCGATCATCCCGAGCGCGGCAAGTACCTCTCGGTCGGCAATCCCATCAAACTGTCGGACAGCCCGTCCGACGTGAAGCGTTCGCCGCTCCTCGGCGAACATACCGACGAGATCCTGCGCCAGGTGCTCGGCTTCACCGATCATCAGGTGGCGGAAATCCACGATTCCGGTGCGCTCGACCCGCCGCGCAAGGTCGCCGCCGAATAAGAGATTGCATTTGCTGAATATTTCGGCGGGCCGCCAGTTTCTGGCGGCCCTTTTGATTTGGCCAATTTGGTTCCGGCCAACGGCTCTCCGGGCCGGTTATGCTGCATTGCAACAGACGGCATGCTGCTATGCGAAGAAGTGAATTGCGTCTGGTATCTGGTATGCCTAGATACATCCCAATCAAGGCGCGGCAGTCCGCTGCGCTCCTCAAGATGGGAACCAGATGTCTGATACCGCTTCAATCCGAATTTCCGCTTCCAACAGCCTTCTCGGCCGCTTGCTGGCCGCTGTCGATCGGCTGCTGATGGTGAATGCCAACATCGCCGTTCGCAATGGCGACCTCCCCTATTTCGGTCTTTGAGCCCTGAAAAAACGCCGCAACGGCGTGCCCTCCGCGGCGCCCTCACCGAGACCCTAAAGACCTCCCGACCTAGGCCCCGGTTTTCCGGGGCCTTTTTTTGTCCGGCGTACGGCGCGAGCTGCTTCTGGCAACAGTACTGACCTATCAACAGGTCCGCTTCCATTTTCTAAAAATGACTTGCGCTCTGGCATATCACATACCAAGATGCTCCGGTAACGCTCGTTAGAACAAAAGCGTGCCACAGGAGGAATCATGACGGACACGGTTCACGGGGCAGTCCCCTCGGTTGCACGCGTCAGCGATGCCTATCGTTGGACTCAATTAGCCATCGGCGTCGGCGCGATGGTGATGATCGCCAACTACCAATATGGCTGGACGTTCTTCGTCCCCGACATCCAGAAGAAATTCGGATGGGATCGCGCCTCGATCCAGTTGGCTTTCACACTGTTTGTGCTGTTCGAAACCTGGCTCGTGCCTATTGAAGGCTGGTTTGTCGATAAATATGGACCGCGTCTCGTCGTCTTGATTGGCGGCATCTTCTGCGCCATCGGATGGGCGATGAACGCTGAGGCCACCACACTCAACGGCTATTATTTCGGGATGATCGTGGCGGGCATCGGCGCTGGCGCGGTGTACGGCACCTGCGTCGGCAATGCGCTGAAATGGTTTCCCGACAAGCGCGGCCTTGCCGCAGGCATCACCGCGGCGGGATTTGGCGCAGGTTCGGCCCTGACGGTTGCGCCCATCCAGGCGATGATCAAGGATTCCGGCTTCCAGAGCACGTTTCTTTACTTCGGTCTCGGGCAGGGCCTGATCATTGTGATCCTCGCCTTCTTTCTGTTCGCACCAAAATCGGGACAGGTCCCCGCGGTTGTTCAGAATGCCAACATCATCCAGACCCGCCGCAACTATGCGCCCACGGAAGTGATCCGCCATCCGATCTTCTGGCTGATGTATTTCATGTTCGTGATCGTCGGCGCCGGCGGATTGATGGTCACCGCCAATCTCAACCCGATCGCCGTCGATTGGAAAATCAACAGCACCCCGGTCACCCTGATCGGGATGACGATGACGGCAGTGACGTTCGCGGCGACGTTCGATCGCATCCTCAACGGCCTGACCCGCCCGTTCTTCGGCTGGGTCTCCGACAAGATCGGCCGCGAGAACACGATGTTCATCGCCTTCGGTCTCGAGGGCATCGGCATCTGGGCGCTCTACATGGTGGGCCACAATCCGGTCTGGTTCGTGGTGCTGTCGGGAATGGTGTTCTTCGCCTGGGGCGAGATCTATTCGCTGTTCCCATCGACCTGCACCGACACCTTCGGCGCGAAATTCGCAACCACCAATGCCGGCTTGCTCTACACCGCCAAAGGCACCGCGGCGCTACTCGTGCCAGTCGCGAATTTAATGCAGCAATCGTCCGGCTCGTGGGACCGCGTCTTCCTGATTGCCGCGGGCGCGAATATTCTAGCGTCGCTATTGGCGCTCCTGGTGCTCAAGCCGTGGCGCAAGGTTGTGGTCGCCGGCTCTCAGACGCCCTGATCGCACGCAAGATTTTGCTCTCAGAGACGCGCGCTCATCCGGAAGGGATGGGCGCGTTTTCTTTTGCGCTGCGTGCTTTCCCGCCGCTGGTATACCTGCAGACGCTCAACGACAGCTTCGCACGGCGCGCACGAGCCGCGGCGCGGCCCGCGCCAACGCCTAGAACGTCAGTATTCCTGCCGTTTTTGCTATCTTCAAACGAGAGTACGCATGATAGATTCCAGATTGACAATTGGTATATTGTATACCAATCTCCAACCGAGAAAGTTGGTTTGGACGGCTCATCTAAGGGAGGTTGCGATGCAAGTCGGAGACATCCTGCGTAAGAAAACTGCCCGCGTTGCGACGGTTCGAATGAACGAGACCGTTGCCATTGCCGCTCAATTGATGCGCGCCAGCAATATCAGCGCGCTGGTCGTCAAGGATGTCGTGCGGACCGAGGGCAATACCGCGGTCGGCATGTTCACCGAGCGCGACGTTGTTCGCGCCATTGCCGAACACGGCGCGGCCGGCGTCAACCTGAAGGTCTCGCAACTGATCTCCGTGCAGCAATTGGTTTCCTGCAGTTCGACCGATACGCTCGAACAGGCTCGTCACCTCATGAACAAGAACCACATCCGCCATCTGCCGGTGATCGACAATTACAGCCTGATCGGCGTCATCAGCATCCGCGACATCAGCACTGCGTGCGACGAAGCGGCCGCAGCTGCAGCACGACCCGCTTCCGCGGCCTGACAAGAAGGTCCGTCCTTTAATCGCCTACCCCCTGGTTTTGAGATGACCCTCAAAGCCAGCGCTTGATCTCTGCTGAAATTTTGTAACCCCTGCAATCGGAAGCCCAATGAAAATCTGCATCTACGGCGCCGGCGCGATCGGCGGATATCTCGGTGTACAGCTTCTGCGCGCAGGCGCCGACGTCAGCCTGATCGCACGGGGCGCCCATCTCGCCGCGATGCGCGAGAACGGACTGAAATTGCTGATCGGCGACCAGGAACAATTGGTTCAGCCACGCTGCACCGACAATCCGGCCGAGCTTGGGCCGCAGGATTTTGTCATCGTCTGCCTGAAAGCGCATTCCATCACCGGTGCGATCGAGGCGATGCAGCCCTTGCTCGGACCGCTCACGCGCATCGTCACCGCGGTCAATGGCATCCCCTATTGGTATTTCTACAAGCACGGCGGCCGTCATGAAGGCTCGACGCTGGAGAGCATCGATCCCGGCGGACGGCAATGGCGCGAGCTGACGCCAGAGCGCGCGATCGGGTGCATCGTCTATCCCGCGACCGAGATCGAGTCACCCGGCGTGATCCGCCATGTCTATGGCGATCGCTTTCCGCTGGGAGAGCCGTCAGGCGAGATCAGCGCGGACGTGCAGCGGCTTTCCGAATTGTTCGTCGCGGCTGGCATGCAAGCGCCGGTGCTCGATCGCATCCGCGACGAGATCTGGCTCAAGCTGTGGGGCAATGTCTGCCTCAACCCGATCTCGGCGCTGACCCATGCCACGCTTGACGTGATTTGCTCCGATCCGACCACGCGCGCGCTGTCGAAAGCGATCATGCTGGAAACCCAGAGCATCGCGGAGACATTCGGCGTGAAATTCCGCGTCGACGTCGAGCGGCGGATCGAGGGCGCGCGCAAGGTCGGCGCCCACAAGACCTCGATGCTGCAGGACCTCGAACGCGGCCGCCCGATGGAAATCGATCCGCTGGTGACCGTGGTGCAGGAAATGGGGCGGCTGACAGAGACACCGACACCGGCACTCGACACCGTGCTGGCGCTCGTCGCCCAGCGCGCCAAAATCGCGGGGCTCTATGACGGAATTGTCCGCCCTACGGAAACCAACGCCCCGGCCTTTGCATGATGGCGTCGCGCATGACCAAATGGGTTCGCTTCCGCCACCAGGGCAAGACCGGCTTTGGCACGCTCACGCGGTCGGAGATATCAGTGCATGACGGCGAGATGTTCGGCGACGCCAGGCCGAACGGCCGGCAACTGGCCTTGTCCGATGTCGAACTGCTGGCGCCGACCAACCCCAGCAAGATCATCGCACTCTGGAACAATTTCCACGCCCTCGCCGCCAAACTGAAAGTGCCGGAGCCGGCCGAGCCATTGTATCTCCTGAAGGCGCCGTCGAGCGTTGCGGCGCCGGGCGCCGTAATCAGGCCTCCCGCCCGCTACGATGGCAAGACCGCCTATGAGGGCGAACTCGGCATCGTCATCGGAAAGACCTGCAGCAACGTTGCTGCCGACGAGGCGGATGAATTCATCTTCGGCTATACCTGCGTCAACGACGTGACCGCGTCCGATATCCTCAACCGTGACCCGACCTTCCCGCAATGGGCACGGGCCAAAGGGTTTGACGGCTCCGGGCCGTTCGGTCCCGTCATCACTTCGGGCATCAATCCGGCAAGCCTGACCGTGCGCACCATCCTCAACGGTGCGGAACGCCAGAACTATCCCATCGCCGACATGATTTTCAACGCGCAGCAGCTCGTCAGCAAGATCTCGCACGACATGACGCTCTCACCCGGCGACCTGATCGCTTGCGGGACATCGGTCGGCGTCGGCGTCATGAAGGAGCCGGTCAACACCGTCACCATCGCGATCGACGGCATCGGCGAACTGACTAACGAGTTTCGGCAGTAGACGGCATCGCTAGCCGCCTTCTCAGCACAATTCCGCCCTGCGGAAACAATGCGCCGCTTTTGCATGATTGCGCTGCCCTGACGTGCTCGGCCCCCGGTAGACATTTGCCGGGGGCAGCGGCATCCTTCCCGGCGAAATCTCGAAAAAGAACGCGCG
>Ga0209328_10000166_pt1 | contig 14383 bp, 18 predicted proteins | sample JacPinW_OM3H0_M1_FD_187954 | JGI IMG/M metagenome (GOLD analysis project Ga0209328, IMG submission 187954) | Forest soil microbial communities from Algoma, Ontario, Canada - Jack Pine, Ontario site 1_JW_OM3H0_M1 (SPAdes) (version 2) | ecosystem: Environmental > Terrestrial > Soil > Boreal... | reverse complement strand
CGCCGGGTTTGCGAGACGATCATGATGCAATATCGCGATAGTTTTTGGGCGAGCGAGGCGATGCGAGAGTTGCGCTCGCTCAAGCCGAGTGCTCCGTCGGCAGCCGAATCGATAATTGCACCGTCAGGCGTGCCAGGCGCGCCACCACGCTTGATCGCGCGTCCACCGATGGCGGCTCCAGCAGCTGCGCCGCCATCTGGCGCGCCAACACCGCTGCCGTCAAAACCGAAATAAGGCGTAGAGGCGCGTGTCTTCACGCGCAAATGCTGGATGCGACGCCACGTTGCTTGCGGCTGAGGACAGCCGCCCTACAGCGGATTATCGTTTCGAGAATTGGAAACGCTTGCGCGCCCCAGGTTGCCCCGATTTCTTTCGTTCTTTCATGCGCGGATCGCGGCGAAGCAGGCCGTCGGCTTTGAGTGTACCGCGCAAATTACTGTCCACCTGAAGCAGCGCACGCGCGATAGCCATGCGTGCCGCGCCGGCTTGACCGGCCACGCCGCCGCCGGTGGCGTTGATCGACAAATCGTAAGCGTTCACCACTTTCGCGGCTTGCAGCGGCTGTAACACGATATTTTGCAGCGGCGCGCTCGGAAAATAATCCTCGAAGTTGCGGCCGTTGATGTCGATCTTGCCGTTGCCCGGAGTCATGCGAATGCGCGCGACCGAGGTCTTGCGGCGACCAGTGGCGATGAATTCCTGAGTTTGTGCCATGAAATTACGTGGTTAGGGCCGGTTGGTCAGGCAAACTGGACCGGCTCGGGCTTTTGGGCGGCATGGGGATGGGAAGCGCCGCGATAAACTTTCAGCTTCCGGTAAACGCTGCGACCGAGACGATTGTGCGGAATCATTCCACGGACCGCGCGCTCGATGAGTAACTCCGGGTGACGGGCGCGCCGCGCACGAACGTTTTCGGATTTGTGGCCGCCGACATAGCCTGAAAAACTCATGAAGCTCTTTTGTTCCTCTTTTTTGCCTGAGACGCGGACCTTGTCGGCATTGATTACAATGACGAAATCACCGGTGTCGACATGCGGCGTGAAAATTGTTTTCTCCTTGCCGCGCAAGAGCTTTGCCGCCTTGACCGCAACACGGCCGAGGACCTGATCTTTAGCGTCGATCAGCCACCATTTACGGTCGACCTCACTGGCTTTGGCGGAAAACGTCTTCATTGGCGTTTGAAAAAGGGCACGGAAGCTACTGGTCAGGCGGACGACTGTCAACCGATGGAATCGGGCGCGATTTGAGCATCGAGGTGCTTTATGGAAATTATAATGCGCCTCAGTATTCTATCCGCCTCCGCCGCTATCCTTTCTCTCAATTTCCTTCACCCAAAGGAGCCCGCCCTTCCACCGATGCCGAACAGCTTTCGCCCGCGACCATCATTCGTGAGCTCAATCTGGCCCGCGAAAATCCCCGCATTTACTCCACTTTCGTCCAAGAATCGCGACCATTTCACATGATCGAGCACGGTCACGCGGTTGATGAAGCCGTTCGCTTTCTGAAAGAGACGCGACCACTGCCACCGTTGACCCTCTCGACGGGAATGTCTCGCGCTGCGGCCGATCACTGCGCCGAACAAGGTAATGGTCAGCTTGGTCACGACGGGAATGATCACAGCAGCCCTGGGGATCGAATCAGCCGCTACGGCAGTTGGATGAACAACTGGGGCGAAAATATTTCCTACAGCCAGAAGACCGCGCGCGGCGTTGTCCTAGCATTGATCATCGACGACGGGGTTCGTTCGCGCGGGCACCGCAAAAACATCTTCAGCCCGAAATTCAACTACGCTGGTGCGGCTTTTGGTCCACATGCGCGGTTTCGCACTGTCTGCACGATCGATTTCGCAGGCGGTTACGCGGAACGCGCGGAACCGCTCGTTGCGAAAAATCCCTGATCTCTCGGTCGTTTATTTTCCGTGGCGATTCTGCGGGATTTTGTTCAGGACTGGCTGAATTGACGGGTCCGCTTTGAGCATCGCGGCGTGCATCGCATCGCGAAATTCCTTGTGGGCCGCGCGCATCTTGTCGTGCGCAGCTTGAACCGCGGGATCCTGCATCGCTTTCTCCCGAGCTGCTTGCAACTTCTGGCGTTCCTCCGGTGAAAGGTTTGCCAGTCGCTGTTCCCAACGATGTCGGCCCATCGGTTGATCTTCATCCTGGCCGAAAACCATTGGTGCGATTTGCAATGTCGCCGCCAGGATCGACATCGTAATCACTGACTTAATTCTCATATCTTGAAATAGAGACAGCGGGCGGCGGAAAAAGTTACAAAAATGCCCGCTGGCCATTTCGGCGGCGCGAGATTAATTCGTTGACGCAATGTCGAATTCCAGTGCCCAAAAAAGCGCGATCAGTCCACAGCGCGCTGAAGATTTTCCAGAATGGTATCAGCAGGTCGTACGTGCTGCCGAGCTGGCGGAGCCGAGCGACGTACGCGGGTGCATGGTCATTCGGCCCTGGGGTTACGGCATTTGGGAAAACATGCAACGTCAGCTCGATGCGATGTTTCGAGCCACCGGCCATCGCAACGCTTACTTTCCGCTGTTCATCCCCCTGAGTTACTTCGCGAAGGAAGCCGAGCACGTCGAAGGCTTCGCTAAGGAATGTGCCGTCGTCACGCACACCCGGCTCGAAGCCGATGCCGATGGAAAATTGAAACCCGGCAGTGCGCTCAACGAACCGCTGGTGGTTCGGCCAACATCGGAAACGATTATCGGTGCGAGTTACGCCAAGTGGGTACAATCATATCGCGATCTCCCGATCCTGTTGAACCAGTGGGCAAACGTTGTGCGTTGGGAAATGCGGCCGCGATTATTTTTGCGCACGACGGAATTCCTGTGGCAAGAGGGGCACACCGTCCATGAAACCGAACAGCAAGCGCGCGCTGAAGCAACGCTGATTCTCGAGCTCTACGAGCGATTCTCTCGCGAACATCTTGCAGTCCCGGTTTTCACCGGCGCGAAATCCGAAAGCGAAAAGTTTCCTGGCGCGGTCGAAACACTGACGCTCGAAGCGATGGTCCAGGACCGGAAAGCGATCCAAGCCGGCACTTCGCATTTTCTCGGGCAAAATTTTGCCAAGGCGAGCGGGATCCAATTTCAAAACCGTGAAGGGAAGCAGGAATTCGGTTGGACCACGAGCTGGGGAATGACTACGCGCATGGTCGGCACTGTTGTCATGATGCATAGCGACGACGACGGCCTTGTTCTGCCGCCGCGAATTGCGCCCACCCAAATCGTGATTTTGCCGATCACGCCGAAGGAGGAGACGCGCTCCAAAGTCTTGGAGACGTGCGACGCGCTCGCGCTCCAATTGCGAGGAAAAGATTTCGCGGATTCGCCGATCGAGGTTGAAGTGGACCGGCGTGACCTCGGCGGTGGGATGAAGAACTGGGAGTGGATCAAGAAAGGCGTGCCGATTCGGGTGGAGATCGGCCCGCGCGATCTCGAAAAGAACTCGGTCGAAGTCTCGCGACGCGATCTGCCGATCAAATCAAAGGAGACGATGTCGATCCAGGAATTCGCGGCCAACGCGCCCGAGATCCTGATGTGGATCCAGCAAAATCTTTACGACCGCGCGAAGAAGTTTCAGGAGGAGAACACGCGTGTGATTGAATCGAAAAAGGAATTTTACGATTTCTTCACCGCGAAAAATCCGAGTAAACCTGAGATCCACGGCGGTTTTGCCCTGGCGCAATGGAACGGTTCCCACGAAGTGGAGGAGCAAATCAAGAACGATCTAAAGGTGACGATTCGCGTGATTCCATTTGGCGAAGCCGAACCTGGCAAATGTATTTTTACCGGCGAACCGAGCGCGCGTCGCGTGGTCTGGGCGAAGTCTTATTAGCGCGATCTTATTGACGACTCGACCGCTGATTGTTTATTCCCGCTCTCGATGGAATTAAAGCTCTATAGCCGCGAATGGTGTTCGTGGTGCATCGATGCCAAGGAATATCTCGAATCACGCGGCTACAAATTCCTCCACATCGACGTCGGCGAAGATCGACAAGCGTATGAGGAGATGAAGCTGTTGTCGGAGCAAACTTACGTGCCGACGTTTGTTGCAGGCGATCATGTTTTGGCGAATTTCGACACCGATCAGCTAGAGCGATTCCTGACCGAGCATCGAATTAACCCATAATGCTCTTCAAGCTTTTCATCCTGCTTGGGGTGGGAGTTCTCGCGGTCGCGCTCCGCAGTTTTCAAAGCTCGTTTTCACAAAAAGCGGGAGCAATCGCGATCCTGATCGTTTCCTACCTGCTGATTTATTTCGTCACCGATAGTCACCTTCTGGGCGCGGTCGCGGCCGCAGCCTGGTTCTTTTTACCGTGGGTTGAAATTCTCACCCGGATTCGCACGCTGCGTTTGCCGAAAGAGAAGCAACTTCGTCCGAAGTCGCCGCCATCGAGCGACACTTTTCCGACGCTTAACGAAATCACACGCGAGATCGAGAACGAAGGCTTCGTCCACGTGAACGATGCCGGCTGGGACTGGGAAGATTACCGCCAATTCTTCAGACTCTTTTACAAAGCTGAAGATCGCGCGCAGGCGACTATTTGTCTGAACGAGCAACACGATCTGTCGTTTTATTACTTGCGGATCTCGTCGCGAGCGCGAAGCGGGATCATCTGGACGACCTGGAATTACCCGCTCTCCTACGGCCTGAAATTAACTCCGCAGTTCCGCATCAACCGGCAGCGTCCGGAGCAATCTTTCTGGCAACTTTATCAAAGTCACCGCGCCTTCTTGCGTAAGAATAGTGTGCATTTGGAGGCGATTGATCCGCTCGATGAAGAGCGGATCGAGAAAGAAATGGAGAACGACTTGCGCGAGCAGATCGCCCATAACATTCACAAGGGCGTGCTCAAACAGACGCCCGAAGGCGACGTGAAATATTCCTGGCGCGGAATGGTCTATCTCTGGTGCCAGTTCTTGCTCGATCTCGTTCGGCTGTAGATGTCTTGAGATCGATCAGACTTTCATGATCTCAGCTTCTTTATGCTTGAGATGATCGTCGATTGATTTGACGAAGCGGTCGGTCAATTTCTGGATCTCGTCCTCCAGGTCGCTCATTTCGTCTTCGCTGATTCCGCCGCCGGTTTTCAGTTTCTTCGCCTCGTCTAGCGCGGTGCGCCGATTGCTCCGCACCCGGACGCGCGCTTCCTCGGCCATTTTACTTAACGATTTTGCCAGTTCCTTACGCCGTTCTTCGGAAAGTTCGGGAATCGGCAACCGAATGATCTTTCCGTCCACCGCGGGCGTAATACCGATCTTCGATTCCTTGAGCGCGCGCTCGATGTCCTGAACGGTGCCGGCGTCGAATGGCTGCAACACAAGCAATCGCGATTCCGGCGTGGTGATAAGCGCGAGCTGTTTGAGTTTCATGGTTGAGCCGTAGGCCTGCACATCGAGGTTTTCGACCAGCGCCGGCGACGCTTTTCCCGTGCGCACACTGGAAAACTCGTGCACCAGGTAATCGACGCTTTTTTCCATCGACATCTCGGCTTCGAGAAGAATGTCATCCCTGCTCATGCGTTTAGATTTTTACTTCGCGGCTGCGTCATCGCAAATCAGCGTACCGACTTTCCGGCCCAGTACCGCGTCGCGCAGAATCCCGGGTTTGTACATGTCGAACACTACGATTGGAATTTTGTTGTCCATGCAAAGACTGAACGCGGTCGAATCCATCACCTGCAATCGCTTCGTCAACGCTTCGCTGAACGTGATGCGATCGAACCGTTTTGCACTTGGGTCGGTGTTCGGGTCGCGATCGTAAACGCCGTCCACTTTGGTCGCTTTCAAAATGACGTCGGCGCCGATCTCACTGGCGCGCAGCGCCGCCGTCGTGTCCGTAGAAAAATACGGATTCCCGGTGCCAGCGGCGAAAATTACCACCCGGCCAAGCTCGAGATGCCGGATCGCGCGACCGAGAATGAACGGCTCGGCCACGTTTTTCATTTCAATTGCGGTCTGGACCCGCGCTTCGACTCCGAGCTGGGTCAGTGAGCTGCGCAGCGCCAGTCCGTTGATCACCGTCGCCAGCATTCCCATGTAATCCGCCGTGGTTCGGTCCATTCCCCGCGCCGCGGCCGACGAACCACGCCAAATATTGCCGCCGCCGATCACGATTGCGATTTGCACGCCGAGTTGATTGACATCTTTGATCCGTTCCGCGATCTCGCGCACAACCGCTGGCGAAATGTTTTCTCGTGCGCCACGTTCTTGAAGCGCCTCGCCGCTCAACTTTAGCACGACACGTTTGTAAGCCGGCGCTTCAGTCTTCATGGCAGCGGGAATGAAACAGAAGCACGTAACCTTTTGAAAGCAAAATGGTACGACCCCCGACGTCCCAGAGTTTGGCCTACGCTGACTTTAGACCCCGCAAAAGGTCCGCTACGCTCATCCGACGCTTTCCTTCAAACTGGACTTCAATTAGCGACAATGCGCCATCAGTTGCCGCGATCACGAGCTCGTTGTCTTTGCGCAAAATTTCTCCCGGCTTGCCGCGAAGATCGACAATCGATGCGGCAAAAATCTTCAGTTTCCGACTATCGAACTCCGTAAACGAGCCGGGCCACGGATCGTAAGCGCGAATCTTTTTCTCGATCGCTTCGGCCGGTTCGTTCCAATTGATCCGACCGCTTTCGCGATTGAGCTTCGCCGCGTAAGTCGCAAGCGTTTTGTCTTGCGGGATTCGCGGCGCGTCTCCGCCGGCGAGCAACCGCAGAGCTTCAAGCAACGCATCCGGCGCAATCTCCGCGAGGCGATCATGAAGCGATCTGCCGGTATCGTTCGACAAGATGTCGATCTTGCGCTTAAGCAGAACGTCACCGGTATCGAGACCCTCGTCCATGTACATCACAGTGATTCCGGTTTCGCGATCGCCCGCTGCAATTGCGGCTTGAATCGGTGCAGCGCCGCGCCAACGCGGCAAAAGCGACGCGTGCAGATTTAGGCTGACTACCTTTGGAATCTCCAGCACTGCGCGCGGCAAGATTTGTCCGTAAGCGACCACGACGATCACGTCCGGTGCCATCGCGCGAATTTGTTCGATCGCGGCCGGATCTTTGATCTTTGCCGGTTGCAAGATCGACATCTTGCTGCCGCCCAGAGCGGCTTTGATTGGCAGTGCGGTAATTTTTTGTTCGCGGCCGACCGGTTTGTCCGGCTGCGTTACGACGCCAACAAGTTCGTGCTCGGATCTTTGAAGCGCGCGCAACGGCGGCACGCCGATTTCGCCCGTGCCGATGAATAGGATCCGCATTTGCGGTTTATCGCGGTCGAATTGGAATGCGGTGACGAGTTCGGCCGACCGCGGCTTCGGCCATCATCTTTTCGCCGGCGGTCACTTCGCGCTGGCCGACCGACGACCCGCACTCAGTGCAAAGATAATCGAAAATCTCTCGATCGGGCAGAACTAGCAGCAACTTTTCGCGCACTGGCGTCGCGGTCCGGCATTTTTCGCAATAAAGAGTCGAAGCCGTGAAATTTTCAAACTGCGACTGCTGCCGCTGCTGTTGCTGGCTCATTCTCGATCCCGTTTACGCTCGCTAAAATGTCGAACAACACTTTGGAGGGCGGCTGCATCGCGTCAATGACCGTGATGCATTCTTTCGGATAATGCGTCAGCACCGGCTTCGATTCTTTTTCGTAAATGTCGAGGCGCTTCTGAATGACTTCCTCGTTCGCGTCATCGAGGCGGTTGTCTTTGAGAGCGCGCTTCTTCAAACGTGCGAACAACGTTTCGCGATTCGGGCAGGCGAGATGAAAAAGTTTTTCCACGTCGATCAGCTCGCGCATGATTTTCGCTTGATTCACGTTTCGCGGGATCCCGTCGAGCACGAGAATGTCGATATCGGGTTTGAATTTGTGGGCATCGACCGCGGCATCGATCGCTTCCTTCCACAGCTCCACCGTGATGTCATCGGGCACGAGCTGGCCTTTGCTCGAATATTCCAGAAACGCTTTCCCGACCTTGGTGCGCGTGTCGATGGATCGAAAAACGTCGCCGCACGGACAATGGAAAAACCGCGGGATAGTGCCGAGCGTTTTGCCTTGGGTGCCTTTGCCGCTCCCCGGCGCGCCAAACAAAATGAACGTGCGGTATTTCATGAAGGGCGTCTCGTTATACCGCACTCGGGACGAATCGGGAAGGGAAGTTATTTCGCCGCGATGGGATCGATGTTGACGCGACGGCCGCCGCGATCGAAACGAACGTTGCCGTCGACGAGCGCGAAAATGGTGTAATCGCGGCCGAGTCCGACGTTTTTGCCGGGAAGGAATTTAGTTCCACGCTGGCGAACAATGATGTTGCCGGCCAAGACCATTTCGCTGCCAAATCTTTTTATACCGAGCCGCTTGCTGACGCTGTCGCGGCCGTTCTTAACGCTGCCTTGTCCCTTTTTATGTGCCATGGCTTAAGATTTTTTCGATTTTGAGCCGCCGGTGATACTCTTAATTTTTACGCGCGTGAGTTTGCGGCGGTGACCGACCGTTCGGTGATAACCTTTGCGGCGCTTGTATTTGAACGCGATGACCTTTTTGTCTTTGCGCTGCTCGACTACCTCGGCGTTGACTTTTCCGCCATCGCTGATTTTTCCGCCGTCAACGTGCATCAACACTTCGAACGTGGCCGTTTTTCCCGGCTCGACGTCCAGAAGATCGACATCAACCGTGTCGCCTTCCGCGACGCGATACTGCCGTCCGCCAGTCTTGATGATTGCGTAGGTCATAAGATCGTTTTCCGGAGAGAAAAAGCCGCGCAAAGTCTCACAGAAGGTCTCGGTTGGCAACCGGAAAGGTAGGGCGGGTCGCCGAACCGCCCGTGGGCGATTGAGGTCAATCGTCCCTACCTGAAATCACCAGAACGATCTCGCCTTTGGGCGGATGCGATTCGTAGTGCGCGAGCAATTCGGCGGCTGTTCCACGGCGAAATTCTTCAAATTTCTTGGTGAGCTCGCGGGCGACGCAGAGTTGTCGATCTTGCAGGATGTCGATCGAAGCTTTGAGAGTTTTGGTCAGGCGATAAGGCGATTCGAAATAGATCGAGGTTTCCTCGCGTGCTGCTGCGGAGCGCAATTCCCGTTCACGCTGGCCGCCCTTCACTGGCAAAAATCCGCAAAAGAAAAATTTCTCCGCGGAAAATCCTGAGCCGACCAAGGCGGTTAGGATCGATGATGGTCCGGGAATAATCGTGAAATCCAATTGGCGTTTGGTGCATGCGCGAATCAATCGCGCGCCGGGATCCGACAGTCCCGGCGTTCCCGCGTCGGTGATCAGCGCGACTTTTTCGCCGGCGGCGAGTCGTTCGACCAATTGCGCGGTGCGCATCGCTTCGTTGTGCTCGTGATAACTGATGAGCGGTTTGTCGATCTGGTAACGCTTCAACAAAATGCCGGAATGTCGCGTGTCCTCGGCCGCGACAAGATCGACATCTTTCAAAATTTCCAGCGCGCGCAGGGTAATGTCGCCCAGGTTTCCGATTGGAGTAGCGACGACGTAAAGCATTGCGGTGAATTTGGATAAGACCAGATCGTCTAACGAGAAACGAAGATTATACAGAAGGGAACATTATGAGAATACGCATTTGGATGTCGGCGTTAGTTCCGTTGGCTTTGATTGGCTGTGCTGAGGAAGCGGCGCCTCCGGTCACGACAACGACGACGGTGACGCGTGAAGTAACAACTACCGGTCCGGAGGTTGCAACGACGAGTGAGCCGGTCACCAGAGAAGTGATCGTCACGCAAGCGCCGCCGCCAGTTCGGGTGGAAACGCAAACGGTAGCGCCAGGTCGCGATTACATCTGGGTAAAAGGTCACTGGCAATGGAACGGAGCGCGGTATATGTGGATAAGAGGTCATTGGGTGTCGCGTCCAAGGCCTGCGGCCGTTTATGTAGAAGGGCATTGGCTGCGCCGGCCCGGCGGTTGGGTTTGGGTCGAAGGCCAGTGGCAATAGCATTGTCTCGCTAAGATCCGATTTGCATCGCGTCGCAACGAGCACGTTGTTGCGGCGCGATGCCTAATTGCTTATTCGCGCGGAAAATAATTCGAACCGTCCTCGGCCTCTGTCTGCTTCTGCTAGTGGCGGTGTCGTTCCTCTATTTCCGGCAGCACTCGATGGTGTATCATCCGCGTCCGTACGATGAGAGCTACGTGTATGCGTTGCCGGCAGACGGCGAGGAAATTAATTACACCGTCGGCGCCGCGAAGTATTGCGCGTATTACCTTCCTGGCGGTAAATCACCGCCGAAGCGAATCTGGCTGGCGTTTTGCGGCAACGGTTCCCTCGCTCTCGATTGGACAAGCATTCTCCGCGATTATCCGTGGAACGGCGACGCCTTCCTCTTGATTGATTATCCCGGTTACGGGAGAAACGGCGGCTACGCGACGATTGGGAGCACTCGCGCTTCTGCCAAGGCCGCGCTCAAAGCCCTGGCCGGACGGCTGCATCGAGCTGAAGATGAACTAAAGCTTTGCGTGATCGGTCATTCGTTAGGTTCGGCGGTGGCTCTCGATTTTGCCGCGCGTCGCAAGGTTGAGCGTGTAGTACTGATCGCGCCGTTCACCACATTGCGCGAGGAAGCGGCCACGCTTGTGGGAGGTTGGGTTTCCCGTTTGCTCATTGAAAGCTACGATAATCGCGCAAACCTCACTGAAACGAAGAAGCGCAATCCAAACGCGCAGGTTGCAATCTTTCATGGCACCAGTGACGAGGTGATTCCTGTACGAATGGGGCGCGAGCTGGCGCGCGAGTTTCCATTTGTGGAATTTTTGGCGGTTGAGAACGCCGATCACGTCAGCGTATTGAATCACGCGCATGACAAAATCATCGCCTGGATGCACCGGTGAAGGAGATCTGGAACGATCCAAGCTATTAAGCAGACAGAGTGAAACCGAAACCCGAGATTGACGGCTGGCGATTTCCAAGGACCGACTTTTTCTTCCATTCCGGAACGGACCGATGGCATGGCTACTGGTCGAGCGATGATGGCCGGCAATTTCGCCGCTACAATTTGGGCCGCGAATATCTGATCGAATCGGCGCGCGAGCGCGCGAAAGAGATGGCGGTGTTCGCGATCATTCTGGCGACAGCAGCCTGGCCGGTGCTCTACATGATTGTGTCAGTCGTCGAGTTGCTGCACAAAGGCCGACCGTAGGTCTCGTGTAAATTCAGCGGCGCGGCGGCCAAAGAAATTCGTCGCGGTATTGCGGCGTGGTTTCGGGCGCGAATCCGTGGCGGGTGATGTTTTCGGTCACGACGCGCGGCACAACAAACTGTAAAAGATAATCGGCGCCGCCGGCTTTAGTGCCGCCGCCACTCATCTTGAATCCGCCGAAGGGATGACGGCCTACAACCGCGCCGGTGCACGAGCGGTTGATGTAAACGTTGCCAGCGCAAATCTCTGCCTTGGCCCGCCCGATGTTGGCCGGACTGCGTGAGAAAAATCCGGCCGTCAGCGCGTAATCGGTGCTGTTGGCGATCTCAATTGCTTCGTCCAGATCGCGCGCTTTGATGACGCTGAGCACTGGCCCAAAAATTTCTTCGCACGCGATTTTGGTTTGCGGACTGACGTTGGTGAAGATGGTCGGCGGAATGAAAAAGCCTTTCGCCGGAACGTCCGCTCGTTGGAACGCGAGTCGGGCTTCTTGTTTGCCGATGTCGATGTATTCCAGAATTCGTTTGTGGGCGGCGCCATCAATCACCGGACCAACCGTGACGCTCGGATCTTCGGGATTTCCAACGTGTAAACTGGCCGCCGCATTGAGGAGCCGTTCGATGGCGCGCGGATAAATATCTTCGAGAACAATCAGACGCGAGCAGGCCGAACATTTTTGTCCCTGATAACCGAACGCCGAGTAAATCGTGTCCACGACCGCTTCATCGAGATCGGCGTCTGAGTCGATGATGACGGCGTTCTTGCCGCCCATCTCGCAGATCACCCGCTTTAGTTCGCGCTGACCTTCGCGGGTTTTTCCGGCACTCTCCCAAATTCGCAGACCAACTTCGCGCGAGCCGGTGAACGCGATAAGATCGACATCCTTGTGATCGACCAAATGCGCACCGATTACTGAGCCTTTGCCGGGCATGTAATTGAGAACCCCGCGCGGCACTCCCGCTTCTTCGAAAATTTCCATCAGCATTGCGCCGATGACGGCTGATTGTTCGGCCGGCTTAATGATAACGGTGTTGCCGGCGACAAGCGCGGCGGTTGTCATTCCGGTCAAAATCGCCAAGGGAAAATTCCAGGGGGAAATAACGAGAGCGACCCCGCGCGGCCAATAGTGCTGATAACTTTCTTCGCCGAGCACGTGCTGGGTCAATCGAGGCCGGCCGATCAAGCGCATTTGCTGCGCGTAAAACAGGCAGAAGTCCATCGCCTCGCGGATGTCGCCGTCCGCTTCGGCCCACGCTTTGCCCACTTCGAAAACTTCCAGCGCCGAGAGCTCGTACCGACGGCGCTGCATGATGTCGGCGGCGCGCTCCAGCAAGCGGCAGCGCGTTTCAAATGAAGTGCGACTCCATTTGTCAAACGCGTCGCGGGCAGCTTTCACCGCGCGCTCCGCTTCCGGAATTCCGGCTTCGGCCACGTGTCCGACCACATGCTCCGGATCGGTGGGATTGATCGAAGCGATCGTTTTGTCGGTCCAAATTTTTTCGCCGTTGATGACGATTGGATATTTCTGGCCGAGCTGGGTTCGCACATGCTCAATCGCGGCGCGCATGCGTTCCTGATTTTGTTCGTAGACGAAATTCACCAGCGGCGCGTTTTCATAAGTATCTCCGGGTGGCGTATCGAGGGAAGCGCCGTCGCCGCTAACATCGATATGGCGAGCGCCGTTAGGATTTTGATCGACCAGCTCGGCCGGATCGCGCAGCAGTTGCGCCTCGGAAACGTTGTCGGAAAATTTCGCGCGCAGGAATCCTTCGTTCGACGTGTTTTCGAGCAAGCGCCGAACGAGATAGGACATTCCGGGTAAGAGCTCGCCGACCGGACAATATTCACGAACCCGATAACCCATCTCGACGAGCGCGCGCTTCACCGGGCCCGCCATCCCATAAAGGAGTTGAAATTCGAAGCGGCTGCGATCGATGCCGAGCTGGTCCGCCAGTGCCTGGGCGTGAGCGATGCTGCGGACATTGTGCGAACCAAACGCCGCGGTCACAATCGATTCGTTCTCGAGCAACATGCGGGTAAGCAGTTCGAAATTGAGATCGCTCTCCGGCTTTTGCAGAAAGACCGGACAAGCCCAGCCGTTTTGCCGTGATTTTATTTTTTCGTAGTCCCAGTAGGCTCCTTTGACCAGGCGGACCGCGAAGCGGGTACCACGTTTCCGTCCCCAATCGATCAAGTCCCACAAATCTTCTTCGGCATCGCCTAGATAGGCCTGGCTGACAATTCCGACATGGGGCCAATCGCGAAACTCTGATTCGATGAACAGCGTTTTGAAAAGTTCGAGCGTAGGGTTTTTGTGCGCGAAGCTTTCCATGTCGAAGTTGACGAAGGCGCCCAGCTCTCTAGCGCGCCGCAAGATCGGCCGCAATTTCGGCGCGAGATGCGCAATCGCGTCGGTCGGTGCCGCCGGATTCATTTGCGAGTAAAGCGCGGAAATTTTCACCGACAGATTAACCACCGGAAACAACTCCGCGTTTTTGCCCAGCGGATCGGTCCAGCCGCGCGTTTCGCGGCAGAGATGCTCGAGCAAATCGAGGCAGCGTGTCGCGTACTCGGCCGCTTCCTTTTCGCTCACCACTGCTTCGCCCAGCAGGTCGACTGTGAACCCGATGCCTTGGGCGCGGCGTTTGCGGAGCGTTTTCATGACATCTTCGGGATTTTTTCCGGCGATGAATTGCCGCGCCATTCCCGAAACGTTCCAGCGCAAAGCCTGGCCGCTGATCCACGGAACGATCTTCGCCAACAACACGCCGGTCCGAATCAACGGCCTATAACCGTTGCGCATGTCGGCAAAATATTCGTCCAGATGCTGGACGATGTCGGTGCCGCGATGAAGTGAGGCCAGAACATCGACGAAGCGAAAGAGTTGCACCTTGAAATGCTCGTCGCGCATCGAGAGCGCCATCATTCCCTGATAAAAGCCAGCCTTGCTGAAAAGCGGTTCCGGATGTTCGTCGACCAGCTCAAAAATGCGTTCGCCACGTCGCTCGACTTCGGCCTGGAGTTCACCCATAACTAAAAACTAATCGCGCGACAATCGGAGGTAAAGCGCGGGGAATTTGACGCTAAGAAAAAAATTGACCAGGGATACGGTCACTTTGCGGCTGAGTTCCGATTGTTGGGATTAAATAGCCGCCTTGCAGGCGGCTCAGATTCAGGGAGCAGTTAGAGTGATTTGCCTGGCGGGCCCCGCAGGCCCTGGGGCTC
>Ga0209328_10000165_pt1 | contig 14390 bp, 13 predicted proteins | sample JacPinW_OM3H0_M1_FD_187954 | JGI IMG/M metagenome (GOLD analysis project Ga0209328, IMG submission 187954) | Forest soil microbial communities from Algoma, Ontario, Canada - Jack Pine, Ontario site 1_JW_OM3H0_M1 (SPAdes) (version 2) | ecosystem: Environmental > Terrestrial > Soil > Boreal... | reverse complement strand
CTCCTTGATCATTGGGCGCTCGGCCAGTTGTTTCCTATCATGCCGATCCATCGTCTGACCACGCCGCCAGATAGACATGGCACCATCGTCGATATCACCTGCGACTCGGACGGCAAAGTTTCCAAGTTCACAGATTTGCAAGATGTGCGCGACACGCTCCCGCTGCATCGCGTCATCCCGGGCGAAATTTATTATCTCGGCGTCTTCATGGTCGGCGCTTACCAGGACATCATGGGTGATCTCCATAATTTGTTCGGCCGCGTGACCGAAGTGCACATTTTTCTCGATCCCGACGAAGAATCCGGTTGGTACATCGAGGAAGTGATCGAAGGCAGCACGATCGGCGAAGTACTTGCTATGACGCAGTGGGACAAAGTCGAATTGATGCGACTTCTTAAGACCCAGGTCGACGACGCGATCAAAACCGATTTCTTGAAGCCGAACGACGCGATGAAACTTCTCTCGGACTACGAACGTCTTCTTCAGGAATACACTTACCTCTCGCTCAACGGCGGAAAACCGCTGCCGCAACCCGGCAACTGGTTGCCACTCAGCTAATCGCGTTCGTTACAAAGTCGCGGATCGCTTTCGCCATCCCTTGATCGACACTGTCCTGCGCTTCGGTGCCGAGATCTTTCTTTCGAACGAGCAGCGAATGATCACCGCCTTCCACAACGTTTAGAAAATTCGGTGCACTCATTTTCGCCCGAGCTTGTTCGAGCAGATCAAGCGGGCAAAGCGAATCACGCGTGCCTTGCACAAAAAGGATCGGCGTTTGCAAATCGCGCAGGACTTGATCGCGCAACTTTGTTCGGTCACCCGTTGCGCAAAGCGGATAACCGAGACAGATGAGGCCGCTTACTTTTTCTTCGAGCGCGAGGTGACAGCCAATTCGGCCGCCCATGCTCTTGCCGATCAGAAAGATCGGCGCAGATGTTTTGGCACGTGTTGCGTTCAGCGCTTTTCGATGCGCGGCGATTAATTGAGACAGCTTGTCGGGGCGTTTTCGTCCTTCGCGCATATAGTCGTAATCGAAACTCTCAACGTCGCCAATTTCGGTTAACCCTTGTTTCCAACGCTGCATCCACGAACTCGACGACGGCGCGCCGGCTCCCGGCGCGAACAGAAAAAACGGCTTCATCAACGTCTCATTGTCGATCTTGGACGATGCTTGTCACGCCGTAGTCCCGCGAATGCGGGACGAATGCCGATCGAACCTTGCCAGACCGTTAAACAACATCTAAAAGATCTGGCTCAATATGGCTGGCGAAGATGATCTGCTGCCGCGCGCAGCGTAATCGGAGTTTTTCGCCATGCTTTTTAATTCACTCACGTTCGTCGTCTTCTTCGTAGTCGTTGTGACTCTTTACTGGAGTCTTCGCGGCTGGGAGCTCCGAAAAAATCTTCTCGTGGTCGCCAGTTACATTTTTTACGGCGCGTGGAATCCACCATTCGCCGCGCTCCTATTCTCTACAACCGCAATGGATTTCTGGCTCGGCCGGCAGATTCGCAAAGCGCAGGATCGACATCGCAAGCGCGCGTGGCTGGTCGCGAGCGTTTGCATGAACCTAAGCATGCTCGGGTTTTTCAAGTACGGAAATTTTCTGCTCCAAAATTTCCAATGGTTCCTCTCGCGCGTCGGAATCATTTACCAACCGCCGCATCTCGACATTCTGCTGCCCGTCGGAATTTCATTTTACACCTTTCACTCTCTCTCTTACACCCTCGACATTTACCGCGGCGTTTTGCAGCCGACCCGCTCCCTGCGTGATTTCGTTCTCGCTGTCTCGTTTTTTCCGCAGCTCGTGGCCGGACCAATCGTTCGGGCCGGCGATTTTTTGCCGCAACTTCAACATCCGCCTCGTCTCAAGACCAACCAATTCCTCTGGGGCCTCGCGCTAATGACGCTTGGTCTTTTCGAGAAAATCGTCTTGGCCGATACCTTGCTCTCCGGGCCGGCCGATCGGATTTTCGACTACCCCGGACCTCTCGTAGCGATGGATTCCTGGGCTGGCGTCCTTGCTTTTGCTGGCCAAATCTTTTGCGACTTCGCCGGTTATTCGATCTGCGCGATCGGCGCCGCGCTTGCCCTCGGCTTTCATCTCAAGGACAATTTTCGTTTTCCCTACGCGGCGATCGGTTTCTCCGATTTCTGGAGGCGATGGCATATTTCGCTTTCCACGTTCCTGCGCGATTACCTGTACATTCCCCTTGGCGGCAATCAGGTTCGGCCGTTTCGCGCCGCGCTCAATCTAGTTATCGTGATGTTCCTCGGTGGACTCTGGCACGGCGCGGCCTGGACGTTTGTCGTCTGGGGACTATTGCACGGTTTTTATTTGGTGATCGAGCGCATCTTTCGAATCTTCTTCGAACAAAAACCGTGGGCCGGGACTTTGCCGGTCCGATTGCTCGCCGGGTTTGCAACTTGCGGCGCGGTTTGCATTGCCTGGGTTTTCTTTCGCGCGTCCGATTTCACCATCGCCAGCCGGATGCTGGGCGGCATGTTTGGTCAACATCCGCACGGGGACGCAATTCTCGCCACTCGCGAGCTTTTGCAAATTGGAATCGTTACCGCCGGTCTGATATCCGTGCATTGGGCAATGCGCGACAACACATTTGAAACTGCGGTGATGCGTCTGCCGACCTGGACAGTTACCGCGATATGGTCGGTGATGGCAGTCGCAATCATTTTCACTCAAGGAAGCAGCAATGCGTTCATCTATTTCCAGTTTTAAAGAACGGCTTCGATTGCCGCGGTTGTTCTTCCGCAGACCTTCGCGTGAGGAGCAAATTCACGGTGGTCCGCCGCTCGAATTCGAGCGGCCGATTCCGTTGGCACCGTGGCGCGGCATGACGGTAGTCGTGATTCTGATTGTAATCGGGACAACCGTTACCTGGGAATTGTATTGCCGATCGCTCGGTTACGCCGGGACGCTGAACGACAATGAGGATCTCTGGACGTTGAGACGCCGCGCCGTAACACCCGAGTCCCTCGTCATCGTGGGTGATTCACGCGGCTGGTTCGACGTCGATCTTGATGAATTCCAGAAAGGTTTGGGCAAACGGCCGATCCAACTCGCTTCCGGCGGCATGTGCGGTTTCCCGGTTCTTGACGATCTCGCGAAGGACGAAAGTTTCCATGGCACGATTATTTGCAGCATCGTGCCGGGGTTGTTTTTCGCGCCGCCCGGCACGCCGCCATTCGAACGCGGCGAAAAAGCGGTGAAGCGGTTTCATTCCCAAACGCCGGCCCAGCGCGTGAGCGAATATCTCGCGATGCCGCTGGAGGAACATGTCGCCTATTTGAAACCCGATGATTTAAGTCTCGAAGCGCTTCTGAGTCACTTGCCCATTCCGAATCGCTCCGGCGCCCTCGTGCCGCCGCGTTTGCCACCTTATTTTCAAACGGTCGATCGTGAACGCCGCGCGCGGATGTGGGAAAAATGCGCCGAACCAGGCAGCGAGTTAGCGAAACGGATTCAGCAAATCTGGATTCCACTTTTCACTCCGCCAGCGGCGCCCACTTACATTCCCAGAGAGGTCTTCATGGCAACGATGGGTGAAGCGGTCCAGGCACGGTTTCGCGATATTGTTGCCGCTGTTGAAAAAATTCGAGCCCGCGGCGGGAAGATTGTTTTCGTGCATTTTCCGCACAGCGGCGGATTGAAGGAGCTTGAGGACAAAATCACGCCGCGCCAGCAAAGCTGGGACCCGCTGCTCCAAATGACGCACGCGCCCGGAATTTACTATTCGGATTATCCGGACTTGTCCGGATTCAATTGCCCTGAGTGGTCGCATCTCACCGCTGGCGACTCGGTGGAATTCAGCAAACGTCTCGTTTCCCATCTGCGCATGGCGTTGAAGATGTAGTTGCCCTTTACCGCCAGTCCGGCTCGGACTTAACCTTGCCGCGCCGCGTCAGCTAGAGCGACGGCGCCAGATTTTAGATCTAGCTCTGCTTCTTCCGGAGTTCCGAAAACGCGCGCCCGGTCTTCATCGAATTCCTTTTCCCAACGCGCGACCACGACTGTCGCCAGACAATTGCCGATCACATTCACGGCAGTGCGCCCCATGTCCATCAGCTCGTCCACTCCGAAAATCACCGCGACACCGATCGGTCCAAGTCCGGCGGGCACGAAGTTGTTCAATGTCGCGAGCAAGATGACCAGCGATGAACGTGGCACGCCGGCCACGCCTTTCGAAGCGAGCATCAATGTCAGCATCATCGTGATTTGTTGCCCGAAACTCATGTGCCATCCCATCGTTGTTTCGGCCGCTTGCGCGACGAACACCGACGCCATCGCCAGATACAGTGTCGATCCAGTGAGATTAAATGAATAACCCGTCGGCGTTACGAATCCGACGATTGAGGGCGGCACCCCGAGCCGCTCCATCGCCTGCATCGCTTTTGGCAACGCGGCTTCGCTGCTGGTCGTCGCGAACGCCAGCGCGGCCGGTTCGCGGACTGCGCGGAAAAATTGCCGAAACGGCACACGCGCAATGACGATGACGATTCCAAAAACAGCGATCACGAAAATGATCAGCGCGAGGTAAAGGGACCCGATCAGCTTGCCCAGATTGACCAGTACGCCCGGTCCTTGTGTTCCAATCGTGTGCGCCATCGCCGCGCCGACGCCGATCGGCGCAAACATCATGACGTAATTCGTAAACTTGAACATGATCTGGGCGAGGCTGTCCATAGCGCACACAATCGGTTGGCCTTTGTCACCGATCGCTGAAATGGCGAGCGCAAATAAGACGCTGAACGCCACGATTTGCAGAACGTCGCCCCGCACCATCGCGTCGATCACGCTCGACGGAAAAATGTGCACGATCGTTTCGACCAGACTTTGGGCGTGAGTCTGTCCAATCGTCTTGGCGATGTCGATGTTGCCCGCCGCGAGCGTGACTCCGGCTCCCGGTTTTGTCAGATTGACGATTGCCAGCCCGATAAAAAGCGCTGCCGTGGTAGCGATCTCAAAAAAAATGAGCGCCTTGATTCCAATTCGGCCGACCTTGTTGAGCGCGCCGGCGCCCGCAATTCCGACGACGATTGTCGAAAAAACGAGCGGCGCGATGATCGACTTGATCAGGTTGATGAAAATGTCGCGGAGAAAATAAACTTTGTTGCCCCAATCCGGTCGAAGCCATCCGATCAACGCGCCAATCACCAGACCGATCATGATCTGCATCGTCAGTGACGGGCGATACCACCGCCGGCGCGTTGTGGAAGCTGCGCTCATTTAAGCTTCTGTGTAAGCTGTCGGTAACAACCCTGGCAACACTGTATGTTTTTGACTCATCTCGAATGCAGCGGCTGTGGAAAGCAACATGATTGGCGCCGCCTGCAGAACCTTTGCGCCGCGTGTGGTAAACCGCTGTTCGCGATTGTCGATCTTGCCTCGGCCGGGCAGGAGCTGACTTCCGGCAAATTGGCAGCGCGTGAACGCTCGCTCTGGCGTTACCGCGAGTTGTTGCCGCTCCCGAAGGATGCGGAGCCAGTTTCGTTGGGCGAGGGCGGCACACCGCTGCTTCCGTCCAAAACACTCGGCCCGGAACTGGATGTCGATCTTTGGATCAAAGACGAATCGCTCAATCCGACTCAAAGTTTCAAAGCCCGCGGAATGAGCGTCGCCGTTTCGATGGCAAAATATCTCGGCGCGGAAAAACTCGCAGCGCCGAGCGCGGGGAACGCCGGCGGCGCGCTCGCGGCTTATGCCGCGCGCGCCGGAATTGAGGCGCACATCTGCATGCCGCGCGACACGCCACGCGCGAACATCATCGAATGCCGCGAGCTCGGCGCCCACGTGACATTGATAGAGGGACTTATTACCGATTGCGGCGCCGAGATTTCTCGCCGCAAAGAAAAGGAAGGCTGGTTTGATCTTTCGACCTTGAAAGAGCCATATCGAATTGAAGGAAAGAAAACACTCGGCTACGAAATTGCCGAGCAGCTGAACTGGAAGTTGCCGGACGCCATTCTCTATCCGACCGGCGGCGGCACCGGACTGATCGGGATGTCGAAAGCGTTCGCCGAAATGGAAGAGATGGGTTGGATCGACAACAAACGGCCGCGAATGTTGTCCGTGCAGGCCAGCGGTTGCGCGCCGATCGTCCGCGCGTTCGAGAGCGGTGATAAGTTCGCCGCCGAGTTTTCGAACGCACACACCGTTGCCTCGGGTTTGCGCGTGCCAAAGGCGATCGGTGATTTTCTGATGCTCGACATTTTGCGGAAATCGAACGGCGGCGCGGTCGCGATTGATGACGACGAAATGATCCGTGCCGTTCGCGAAGTCGGATCCAAAGAAGGTCTCTTCGTTGCGCCAGAGGGTGCTGCCTGTTTTGTCGCCCTAAAAAAACTGCGAGCGTGCGGAAAAATCGATATCGACGAGCGCGTCGTCATTTTTAACACCGGCTCCGGCATCAAATATCTCGACGTCATCAAGTCATAGATTCATTTTCACAAACTGTTCGCGCGCTTCCTAAACAGATGAACAACGTTGGCAAAACCCCGCAGCGCCATCTTCAGCTCCTGATTTTTCTCCTCTTGATCTTTATCGCGTCTCCGTTTGTCGTGCCCTTCTATTATGGGCCGACTATTTTGAATCTCATCGCCGCGGCGGTGCTGCTGTCCGCGACTTACGCCGTGAGCCGCCGAAGAAGTTTCGTTATCGTTGCGCTTTCGCTCTCGATCTTCTCAATTGCGATAACGTTCTGGCTGGCAGCCGCGCCAAGTTTTTGGCTTGTTGTCGTTTCCCACTCCACGCTTGTGGTGTTAATCACTTTTTTTGCCGTCACGATTCTTTCTTACGTGATGGGCAGCGGAAAGGTGACATGGGACAAAATCTACGGCGCAGTCTGCGCGTATCTTCTTTTCGGTTATGCCTGGATGTTTGCCTATTCTGTGATCGAGGAAGTGCAGCCAGGCTCATTCGGTTGGTTAAGCTCGCCCGCGCCTCACGATCTTGTCGATCGGGTAATGCAACTGCGCTACTTCAGTTTTGTTACGCTCGCGACTGTTGGCTACGGCGACATCGTGCCGCGCCTGCCGGCCGCGCGCACGCTGGCGCTGCTCGAGGCAATCCTCGGACAGTTTTATCTCGTCGCGTTAGTTGGCCGCCTGGTCGGTCTGCACATCGTCCACGGAAATTCCGAGCGATCTGAGCGGCGATTGGATTAGCTATCGTCGACGCAATCGCAACGGGAACAACATCGAGACTTGTTGGCGGTAGCGGCGGTAGTTGTCGCCGTAGAATTTAATCAGGTCGCGCTCTTCAAATTGGATCGCCACTAGGATGTAAGCCGTGGTCATGATCGCGAAGAACAAGTGACCGCCGGTCATGCGCGGCGTGCACCAAAACGCGATGATGAATCCCAGGTAGAGCGGGTGGCGCACAATTTTGTATAGCGTCGGCGTCTTGAATGGCGGCGGCTCGTCGTGTTTGCCAACCAAATAATTGTAAACCTGTTTCATCCCAAAGAGGCCAAAGTGGTCGATGAGATAGGTTGAAACCAGCACCAGACCCCAGCCGATCCAGAACAAACCTTGCAGGACAGTGCGGGCGCTTGGATTGTGGACGTTCCACACGATTCCTTTCATCGGCTGCCATTTCCAATACAGCAGCAACAAAATCACGCTTGCTAGGAGAACGTAAGTACTGCGTTCAACCGGCTCGGGCACAATTTGTTTCCAGGCGCGCTTGAACCATTGCCGCGCCATCACGCTGTGCTGGATCGCGAACAAACTGAGCAAGAGCGCGTTAATGATCAGCGCTCTTGGCAACGGCGCCGCTGGTCCGGAATCGATCGTCTTCGGAACAAGACCAATGTTTCCAACAAAGGCGATCGCGTACAAAAACGAGATCAGGAAGATGAGATAGCAAACCAATCCGTAGAGAAACGCGAGAACTCGGCCAAACATATCGGGGCTCCTTTCAGTTTTAACCGCTGTCTGCGCCTCGTAGGATGATCGCCTACAGTGCGAAAGACAAGTCTAAAGCTATTGAACTTTGTAGCGCACGGTCTGGATCAGTTCGGCGTCCAGGTAGATGTCGATCTTGTAGTCGCCGGTTGGAAACAACTTGCTTTTGCTGTTGGTAAGCGAGAAATCGGCCCGCGGATTTGATTTGTCCGTGATCAGCTCTTTCTCCCAAAGTTTCTGATCGGTCGCGCCGCCGGCGTTCAGATTGGTCCAAACCGTTTTGATATGCGTTCCGGCATTTCCATCGGTCAACGTCACGACAATATGTTCCGGATTATCGGCGCGGTTGAAATTTTTCACCGCTTGCAATCGGCCGTCCTCTTCGCGCGCGAGCTGCGGCTTGGGCCGGCTTTGATTAATCGCTTCGACTCGCTCGTCTGCCGTCTCTTGTTCGGTCTCTTCGTCAGATGTTGACGTCGAATTGGTTGCTTTATTTAAATCGATCGTCTCGCCGCCGTCCACCTGGACCGCGAGTTTGGAGAAATTCCATTCTCCCGCGGATTTCGTCGCCACGACGTAGATCGTCGCTTTTCCTTTCGGTCCGGAAATCGGGATGGCGAGGTCGGCTTCGCCGGAAGGGCCGTTCACATTCGCTTTGCCCGAGGCGAACATTCCTTCTTGAATCGGAGTGCCGAGGGCGGCAACAACGCGTTGATCGTTCTTCGCGCGAGCAAGCGCGGTCTTATATGCGTCGGACGATTTCAGAATGCTGAAGACAAAAAAGACGATGCAGAGGACGAACAGGACGCCCATCGCGATAAGGGTGAGGCATCCGGTTGGGACAAACCATTTCCAGTTTCGCTGCCACCAATTTCTGTGCGGCGGCATTGATGGCGAAGGCGGCGGAGGAGTTTGTTCCATCGAATCTTTCTGCGTGCGGGCGAAAACTAAGTCGAGCAATTACATGGCAGATGTGCTTTTCGACTTTCTCGGCAAATCACCGAGAAACATACAAATCAAATCCGAATATGTGCTCGCTGCGCTGCGTCTAAGTATAAATGAAGAAGTTAATACTCAGTATGGCATTGGCAGTCGCGGCTCCGTTCGCGTGGGCACAGGTTTCCGAAACTACCACCACAACAACCACGACTGAGGGCACCGGCACGATCACGGAGTTTTCTCCGGGAAGCACGATTGTGCTGAAGGAAACTGCCGGCCCGAGACATTATCGCTTCGGCAAAAAGGTCGTTTATGTGACCAGAAGCGGTAAGGAACTCGACGAAGCGACCGTGCGGACCAAGGTTCGCGTGGGCGTGCCGGTTCGGGTTCATTACATCGGTGAAGGCGACAATATGCTGGTTGATCGCGTAGTCCTCGACGAGGATTAAGAGCTAACTAACATTCGCGCCTTTTCTGCTTCGCCGAATTTTCGTGCGGAGCGGAAGGGCGCGTTTTTGTGTGCGGTGATTAATCGGCGTCCCAATGCTCGGCGATCATACCGTCTTGAACACGGAACATATCGAATCCGAGTGCTTGATGATGTTGGCCGTCTTTGCCAGTCCAGGTTTGGCGCACGTAGATGACCACCATGTCGTTGTCACCGATCACATTTAACAACTCGCGTTTGTAATCGGGCGGCAGTTTCTGAGCAAAGCGTTCACGAAACGCATCCATGAAACCTTTCAGGCCGGTTGGCACTTGAGGATTGTGTTGAATGTAATCCGCTCGCAGAAACTTTGGCGCCGCATCGACATCGCGGCCGATTAATACCGTCGTATAAAAATTCCGAACAACCTCCTTGTTGCGCGCTGTCAGTGCCTCGTCAGCCGAAACTGGTTGAACGACGGCAATCAGAATGAGCATTAGACCGAATCGTTCCGTAATTTTCTTAAACATAAGATCAAGCTGTCTTCCTTTCGCTTTATTGACCGCCCAAAGAGTCGAGTGTTCAGAAAATTCTCCATCACGCTGCTGGACCTGCGAAAATCTGTGCAATCTCTGGCTCAAATGAAGACGTCTTTGTGGATCGTCGGCGGTCTTGCTCGAAGTCTTCAATCCGTTCGAGCATTTGGGCGGCGGCTGGCGCTAAGATCTCCGCTTCTCTGTTGTCATTGCGAGCGAAGTCGAGGAAGCTCCTATTGTCTGTGTTGAACAAGCACTCTCGAATGAAACTAATTCGTTTTGGTGCGACTACATTTTTGCTGCTCTGTCCGCTCCTCGCGAATGCGAAGTTAAAAGTCGTCGCAACATTTCCGGATCTGGGTTCGCTCGCCCGCGAAATTGGAAAGGACAAAGTCGACATCGTCGTGCTTGGAAAAGCGAACGACGATCCGCACTTTGTCGATGCGCGTCCGAATTTTGTTAGCTCATTGCGCGATGCCGACGTCTTGATTGATAACGGTGCTGATCTCGAGCTCGCCTGGTTGCCGCCACTTTTGCAAAAAGCGAGCAATTCGAAGGTCGACATCGGCAAGCCGGGTCGCGTGCAGGCGTCGCAAGGAATCGCCTTGGCGAATCCGACACCAAACGTGATGCGGGTCGCAGGCGATGCGCACGCCAGAGGTAATCCGCATTTCATGGTCGACCCGATGATGGCGAAAGCGATTGCGCAAAACATCGCCAAGTCATTTAAAGCTACGGACGCATCAAACGCGGCGTTTTACGATGCGAACTACAGGAAATTCGAGGCGATGATCAATGCAAAGCTGCAAGGATGGCGCGCCATTCTACAGCCGTATCAAGATCAACGACTCGTCGCCTATCACGATAGCTGGCCGTACTTTGCTCATCGCTTCGGTTTGAAGATCGACATCTTTCTCGAGGCGAGCCCTGGAGTCCCGCCCGCGCCGTCGCACCTGACTGATGTCATCCAAAAAATGAAAGAGAATCACATCAAAGCGATTCTCGTGGAGCCATATCAAGATCGCCGCATTGCGGAAAAGATCGCGCGATCAACTGACGCCTCAGTCGTCGACGTTTCGGAATTCCCAGGGGATATTCCAGGAACAGACAGCTACATCAACCTGATCAATCAGCTCGTGAAGCGAATCGCGGACGCAATGAAATAATTTCGCAGTTTGCTTGCGGACGGATACCTTAATTAATGCTCGATGATTACACGCTCCGCCGTCGCTTCAGTGGCAGCGTTTTGCGTATCTGATATAACGGAGAGTAATTTCGCTTGTTGTTCGTTCGATAGGGAACTGCCTTTCACCCAGGTTTCGGCAGTTTGCGCGTCAGTTGCGGCCCAATTGCGAATCACAGTCTCAATCGATTCGTTTCGCTTGTCATCATTCTTTATCCAGAGCGCGAGAGAAAGTGACTCAACCGGCGTTGAGTCTTCGCGATTTAACGCAACGGTGAGCGCTTCATCCCGAACGTCGCCAGTAAGTGTTCCAAGCCAACGCGACGCATCCGGCCAATTGGTGTTGACCCAATCACTTGCGATGACTCGAACAACGTTTGTCTGCTCGCTTTCAGGCAGTGTCGCAAGCCACTTCGCTGCTGATGCAGGGTCCTTGGCGGACCACATCGAGGCAACTGTCGATTCAGCTTCGTTGCGCGGTGCTCCAGCGGGCATCTGCCTTACCCAATCTGTTGCCTCTTCAATCTGGTGATCGAACATTGCGGTAGCGACTGACGATGCGAGCTGCCCAGCGACCGGGTCATCAAGGTGCTGCGCCACATAGGCCGCTGCTGCGCTGAGATCCTTGCGGCACCATCCTCTAATCGCGCCGTCGTACAAGTCATTTGCATCTACATAATCCTTGTCTTTCTGCTTGCTGATCCATTCAAGTGCCGCCGATGGATCGAGCGTAGCCCAGTTGTATGCAATGTCCTCCCTTGCCTTGTACCCGAAGTTACTCTTTGTGTTGCCCAAGCTATCAATGAACTTGGATGCTGCCTCCGGATTGAGTAGTGACCAATTTGAGATGAGTGTTCCCAAAAATCCGTTTTTGCATTCGAAACTCAGATCTTTGTCCGGATGCTCGGTAACATACGCGATTAATTCCGGAGCGGCGGACGGCGAAACTGAATAAACAACAGTTGTCGCGGCTAATTTTCGCATTCCTACATCGTTGATCCCAAACGCTCCGATTAAGGCAGCATTGGGATCAAGTTGCGCCCAGGCTTGAAAGAAGACGGCCATTCCGCCGAATGTTCGCGCGTCCGTGGGCGCATCGTTGAATTTCGATGCCAGTACTGCCAGCTGCTCAGGTGTTGCGCGGTCCATCAAATGAGTGAGCTCGGCCGCGGGAACTGCGCCCAAATCATCGACACGCGCTTGCGAAAGATCAGCGAGTGCTTCGATGCGAGCTTTTGCTTCTCGCTCGCTTGCCTGTTCTTGTTCTTTCGTTTGATTGGCTCGAGCTGACGCATGTCTGCGCTCCGCGCGAGGCCGATTGGCAACGTAAATTACGGCCGAAAGCGTTACGAGCGCGATTGCGGCATTGATTGCGGTTAATACGCGCCAGTTCATCTGCATCGATTCAACAGAATCGGACGCGACAACGCAATCGCGTGTGCGTTAGAAGATCAATCGAAGACCTTACTTCTTCTTCGACTCTTTCTTCGACTTTGATTCCTTCGGCTCTTTGGCCGGCTTTGATTCTTTAGGAGGAGCTTTCTTCGCTTCGCCGGGGCGATATTCTTCCTGCTCGGCGGCGGCGAACGCTTTCTCCAATCCGACCATGTCTTCGCCGGGACGCAGCGTCTCGAAGCTTTCGGCTTCCTTGCGAAGTTGTTCCTCGGAATAGTTGGCGGCTTTGATCGACAGGCCGATGCGGCGCTCAACTTTGTCGACCTTGATCACGCGCGCTTCGACTTCCTGGCCGACCTTGAGCACGTCTTTGACTTTGGCGACGTGGTCCTCACTCAGTTGCGAGATGTGGACGAGCCCGTCGATGTCGTCCTGCAATTCCACGAACGCGCCGAAGCTGGCGAGTTTGCTCACTTTGCCTTTCACCAAATCGCCGATCTTGTATTTCTGGTCGATCGTCTTCCACGGGTCATCGCTCAGTTGTTTAATGCCGAGGCTGATCCGCTGATTGGTCTTGTCGATGTCTATGACTTCGGCTTCGACTTCGTCACCTTTCTTAAACATTTCGCTCGGATGATTGATCTTCCGGGTCCAGCTCAAATCGGAGACGTGGATCATGCCGTCGATTCCTTCATCCAGCTCAACGAACGCGCCGTAAGCGGTCATGTTCCGGATTTTGCCTTTCACACGGCTGCCAATCGTAAATTTCTTCTCAATCTCGTCCCACGGGTTCGCTTCGAGCTGACGCAGGCCGAGCGAAATCTTTTGTTCTTCTTTGTTTACGCCAAGCACAACGGCTTCGACTTCCTGACCCACCGTCAAAATGTCGGACGGCCGCATGACTCGTTTCGTCCAGGAAAGTTCGGAAACGTGAATGAGTCCTTCCACGCCTTCCTCCAACTCCACGAACGCGCCGTAAGGAACGAGGTTGGTGATTTTACCTTTCACGCGCTGACCCGCGGGGAAACGTTCCTCAATCTGGTCCCACGGATTTTTCTGGGTCTGCTTCAGACCTAACGAGACGCGCTCTTTCTCTTTATTAATATCGAGCACCTGGACTTCGAGTTGTTGGCCGACTCTGACGAGCTCGCTCGGATGTCCAAGCCGGCCCCAGGTCATGTCGGTGATGTGAAGAAGTCCGTCCATGCCGTCGAGATCGATGAATGCGCCGAAATCGGTGAGATTTTTTACTGTGCCGGTGACGCGGTCGCCGACTTTCACGCCGTCCATAAACTTCTGACGTTTTTCGCTCCGCTCCTGCTCGATCAATTCGCGCCGGCTGAGCACGACGTTGCGGCGGTCGTCGTTGATCTTGACGATCTTGAAATCGTAAGTGTTGCCCACGAACTGCTGCAAATCTTTCGGCGGCACAATGTCGATCTGCGACGCCGGCAAAAACGCCTCCACGCCGATGTTCACCATCAATCCGCCTTTGACGACCGACTTAACCTTGCCTTTGATCAGGCCATCCTGTTGAAATACGCCGGCAATCTTGTTCCAGTTCTGGCGATAGGCCGCTTTCTCTTTTGAGAGCACGACCATGCCTTCGTCGTTTTCGAGTCGCTCCAGCAACACATCGATTTCGTCGCCGACTTCGAGATTTTCCACGTCCTCAAATTCCGACAACGAAATGACACCCTCGGATTTGTAACCGATGTCGACCAGCACCTCGCGCGGTCGCACTTCCAAAATTCGTCCTTTGACGATCGAGCCTTCTCGGAAATCCGGCATCGGCTTCGACATCACATCCTGCATTTGCACCATAATAAAATAAGGCTCCTTGGGCCTTTACGCTGTCGCGACGATTTATGATCGCCGAAAGTTCCGCGAAAAACGGGAGCGCCAAAGTAGGCGTTTTCACGCACTTGGTCAACTGGCCTTCTCCCCAATTCTTGAGCGCGTCTCGCTTCTCTCCATATTTAGGGGACG
>Ga0209328_10000164_pt1 | contig 14394 bp, 15 predicted proteins | sample JacPinW_OM3H0_M1_FD_187954 | JGI IMG/M metagenome (GOLD analysis project Ga0209328, IMG submission 187954) | Forest soil microbial communities from Algoma, Ontario, Canada - Jack Pine, Ontario site 1_JW_OM3H0_M1 (SPAdes) (version 2) | ecosystem: Environmental > Terrestrial > Soil > Boreal... | reverse complement strand
GACCTTCTTGCCGCTGAGATTCTGGTTGATGTACTGGCCGAGGACCTTGCCCTCGATGGTGTAGTCCGGCTGCCAGCCGAACGTGTAGGGGTGATTGGCGACATCGTTCCAGCAGTTGCAGCCGCTGGAGACGAACAGATCAGGCACCTTCTGACTATTGATGTAATCGACGACCGCCTGATGCGTCGGCGTTCCCAGCGCGCTGAACAGGGCGAAGACCTTGTCCTCCAGGATCAGCTTGCGGGTGAGGCTGGCGGTGTTCGTCGGGTTGTAGCCGTCGTCGTAGTACGTGTAGCTGATCGTGCGCCCGAAGATTCCGCCTTTGGCGTTCAGGTACTGAAAGTAGGCAGCCGAGGCTGCCGAGATCTCCGAATAGCCAGGCGCTGCCCGACCGGTCAGCGGTTGCGTGCTCCCGATCGAGATCGTGGTCGCCGTGATGCCCGGCGCCGACGCGGTATTCGTGCCGTTGTCGGAGCTGGTTGAACTGCCGCAGGCCGCGAGCAACCCCGCGACACAAACGATCGCCATCCCTCTAATCCGCAGCGCGTTGCCGCCCATCACACTTTTCAATCGAACCTCCTTCCTTTATATGGGGTCCGGGGTCTCGGTGACTAGGTACCTGGTGCGGGATCGTCCCAATCCACCACCCCCTTTTGCCCACCCCCCGGGGTATGTCCCCAGCGAGCCCGGCCGATTGCGAGAATCCTCCCAAGCGCCCCCTGGATGCCATGGGGAGCTACGAGCATAGCGATCACCAGGATGCCGCCGTAAATCGCGAGCGGCAGGTTGTCGGCGACGGAGCTCGGAAGCTTCAGCGTGCTCGCCATCCCACTGGTGAGCAACGGGACGTAGACCAGCACGACCGAGCCCCACACGGCGCCGGCCAGGCTGCCCAACCCACCAATGACGATGGCGGTGATCAGTTGCAGGGAAAGGCTGAGGCTGAATCCGGCCGGCGACGTGATCCCGGACCAATAGGCGAAGAGCGCGCCCGCCAGGCCCGCACACGCTGCGCTGATCACGAAGGCCAGCACCTGCGTACGAGCGACATCGATGCCGGCGAGGGCCGCGGCCGCTTCGTTGTCGCGCACGGCCTTGAAGGCGCGGCCGGGAGCGTTGCGGAGCAGGTTCGCCAGCAGCACCATCGTCACTAGTGCGGCGGCGACCGCGATCCACGCGAGCCAGCGCTCAGCCGGAAAGTCGGCTCCCAGCCAATCGGGCGGCGCGGTTGGCGGCACGATGAGGCCTGTATCGCCGCCGAAGATGCTCTTGTAGCGGGTCGCCACCTGAGGCAGCGCGACCGCCAGGGTCAGCGTCGCACCCGCGAGGTAGGGACCGCGCAGGCGGGCCGCGGCATAGCCAAACACGATCCCAATGACCCCACTGCTTAGCACCGAGATCAGCAGAACCACGATGACGGGAAACTGGCGATGATCCTTCAGTAGCAACGAGGCGGTGTACGCCCCGATGGCCATCAACGCGCCGTGACCCAGCGACAGCTGGCCGTTCAGTCCCGTCAGCAGGGTGAGCCCGGCAGCCGCGACCGCGAAGATGGCGACCGCGGTCAGGTTGTAGTCATCGTAGGCCCCGATTTGCGCGCTGAGCAGCAGCAGCACGACGGCCGCTGCCAGCGCGATCAGCAGGTGACGGCTCAGGGTCGGGCTGACCAGGCGATCCACGCGCGAACGGACGGCCACCATCTCAGACCTGCCGAAGCCGCTGCACGGCGAAGAGGCCGCGGGGCCTGACCATCAACACCGCCACGAGGATGACCAGAGCCCCGACGGTTTCCAGGTCGGAGCCAAAATACCCCCCCACGTAACTGAGAGCAAAGCCCATCAGGAGCCCACCGACGACCGCGCCCACCGCGCTATCGAGTCCCCCGATCACGGCCCCGGTAAAACCGAAGACCAGGACGTCGTCCATAAACGTGGGATAGAGCAACAGCGAGGGTGCGATCAAGACGCCGGCGAGCGCCCCGACCAGCGAGGCGAGGGCCCACCCAAGGGTCAGCATTCGTCCGACCCGGATCCCGAGAAGGCCGGAGACCTCGGGGTTGAAGGCCGAGGCGCGCATCCGCAGGCCCAGGTTGGTCTTTTGGAAGAGCAGCAGGAGAAGGACCATGACGGCCAGGACGGCGCCGAGCGTAAAGGCATCGAATGGAGAGAAAGCGATCTGCGAGTTTCCGACATGCAGGCCGACAATCGAGAAGGCCGGCGGGAAGGACTTGATCTGGCCACCGAAGGCCATCGGGGCGAGGGCCTCGAGGAAGAGCAACAACCCCAACGTGAGGATGACGACGTTGAGGGGAGGCGCCGACTCGACGGGGCGAACGATGACGCGCTCGATGACCGCGCCGAGCAGGAAACCGCTCAGGAGGGCAAACGCGAAGGCGACCCAGTAGGGGGCACCGTGATCGATGGCGAAAAGCGCGAGGTAGGTGGTGAACATCGCCATCGCTCCCTGGGCGAAGTTGATGACCTTCGTGGCGCGCCAGATCATCACCAGGGCGAGTGCCATCGCAGCGTAGATCGCGCCCTGGGTCAGGCCGATCAGGGTCAGCACGAAAAACCGGCTCATGACTTAAAAACCCAGGTAGGCATGTCGAAGTCCCTCCTCGCTCAAGAGCTGGTGGGCTCGGCCCCGAGCCACCACCTTCCCCAGGTGAAGCACGATGCCTTCGTCGGCCACTGACAAGGCACTCTTGGCGTTCTGTTCGATCAGGAGCACAGTCAATCCGCGCTCCGTGACCAGCGCCCTGATGCGAGCCATGATCTGGACGAGCACGAGCCGGGCGAGCCCGAGCGACGGCTCATCGAGGAGGAGCACGCGGGCGCGCGCGACCAGCGCACGACCCACCGACAGCATCTGCCGTTCGCCCCCCGAAAGGCTGAAGGCCGCCAGGTGCCGCCGGCTGGCCAGCGGGGGGAAGAGGTCGTAGGCCTCGGCCAGCGCCTTTCGCTGGTCCGGTGGATCCCGCCGCCAGAGACCCCCGAGCCGGAGGTTTTCGTCGACGGTCAGCTCGGCAAGCACGCCCTGACCCTGGGGCACATGGGCGACGCCGAGGCGCGCGATCTCATCGGGGGCGAGGCGCGTGATGTCGCGACCGTCGAGGCGGACCGACCCGCCACGCGGCCGCGTCAGGCCGGAGATCGTCCGAACCAGGGTCGTCTTGCCGGCGCCGTTGGCACCGAGGACAGCCGTCATGGACCCGTCGGCCACGGTGAGGGAAACCCCGTGTAGCGCGACCACCGGGCCATAGGCGACGGTGAGGTCGATGACCTCAAGCACCGGACGATGCCTCCGGCGTGGGGACATCCTCGCCGAGATAGGCCGTCGCCACCTGAGGATCGTCCCGGATCTCCTTCGGCGTCCCCGACGCGATCACACGGCCCACATTGAGGACGACGATGCGGTCAGAAATCGCCATCACGAAATCAAGGTGGTGCTCGACGACGGCGACGCACATCCGGGTGCGGAGCTGCCTGATCAGCTGGGCGAGATCGTCGATGTCCTGGGCAGAAAGGCCGCTGACGGGCTCGTCCAACAGCAGCAGCGAAGGTTCCGCCATGAGCGCGCGAGCGATGATGACCCGTTTCTGCACCCCGTACGGAAGCGTTCCGGGGTAGGCGCTCGCGTAGCTGGCGATGCCGAGTCGATCGAGGATCTCGCGGGCCTTCGCGGCGAGCTCGGCCTCGATCCGATCCGCGCTCGGCAGGGCGAGCAGCGACGCCAGCAATCCCGGACGCAGATTCGACCCGGCCACGACATTCTCCTGGACCGAAAGCCCCGGCCAGAGCCCCAGCCCCTGTAGCGTGCGGGCAATGCCAAGTCGGGCCAGGCGATGGGGTGCCGTGCCGAGCAGCGCCTCGCCACGGTAATTGATCCGGCCGGAATCGGGACGCACGAATCCGCAGATGGCGTTGAACAGCGTCGTCTTCCCGGCGCCGTTCGGCCCGATGATGGCGACGACTTTACCCGCATCGATACGAAGGGAGACCTGATCCAGCGCCAGGATCCCCCCGAAGCGGACGCTGAGGTCTACAACTTCGAGGGTCGGCCGCGAAAGCTCTCCCACCCTATCCTCTCCCTAACGAACGTTCGATCAGACTGTATGCGCCGAACCCGGGGCAAGTCAAGCCGCCGCGGTTCAGCTCGTGCGGCTGGTCTCCCAGCCTCGGAGCATGGCCAGCGCGGCCCGCGCGTAGAGGTCAGCCACCCGCTCGAGATCCTGTTCGTCGCGCGGTTTGAACCAGTGGGGCAAGCCGTTGATCATGTCGACGATCGCCATTGCGGCGAGCTTGGGATCCCCGACCCGAAAGACCCCCTGGTCGCAACCATCGTCGATCACACGCGCCATCGTATCCCGGTACTCCCGCCGCAATCCGTTGACCTGGGCGAGTTGGTCAGCCGGCAGGCTGCGGCGCTCGCGGATGTTGACCACAACCTCTCCTTTCCGCCGGTGCCCGAAGAGGACCTGCCGGCGAACGGCGGACGCGATCGCCTCGTCGGGCGGCCGGTTGGCGAGTAGCTCGGGCATCACCTCGGCGTTGAAGTCCGTCTGCATCCGCATGCAGATCGCGAAGAGGATGTGCTGCTTTCCGGGGAAGTGGTGATAGAGCGAAGACGGCCGGATCTCTAACTCGGCCGCGAGATCGCGCACGCTGGCGGCCTCGTAGCCCTTCTCCGTGAAGAGCCGCGTGGCGGATTCGAGGACCTGGTCGATCCGCAGAGTGCCACCAAGCGTTGCCCGGTCGACGTTCCTCATCGCTCCTTCCCTTGACAGCATCATACCGGCCGGTTCATATTGTCGATCGAACGATCGTTAGGCAGTAGGGGCCCCACCCCAGTGTGGAAAGGTGGGGAGATAGTAAGGGAACCGTAAATGGACTTCGGACTGACCGACGAACAGCGCTTGATACTGGGAACGGTCCGCGAGTTCGTGACCAAGGAGCTGCTGCCCTTGGAAGCGGAGGCGCAGCGCGCCGAGCTCGAGGGCCGGTCCTTTCCGGAGGCCGCTGACATCCGCCGGCTGCAGCAGCGGGCAAAAACGGCTGGACTCTGGGGCCTGCTGACGCCGGAAGAATACGGCGGCGCCAACCTCGGCATGCTGATGACCTCGCTGATCAGCATGGAGACATCGAGAGCGCTGATCCCCTTCTCCTACGGGGGACACGCGGATAACATTCTTTACGCTTGCAACGCCGAGCAAAAGCAGCGGTACCTCTGCCCCACCATCGACGGTGATCGGACAAGTTGCTTTGCCTTGACCGAGCCCGACACCGGTTCGGACGCAACCAATATCCAGATGCCGGCTGTCCGGAACGGTACGGACTGGGTCCTCAACGGTCGGAAGGTCTTCATCACGAATGGTCTCGAGGCTGACTTCGCGATCGTCTTTGCCGTGACAGACAAGAGCAAGGGTCACCAGGGTGGTGTCACGGCGTTCCTCGTCGATCGGGCGATGGGATGGAGCAGCCAGCCGATCCAGACGATGGGCGCGTGGCGGCCGGCCGAGATCAGCTTCGATGGGGTCCGCGTCCCCCACGAGAACATCCTCGGCGAAGTCGGAAAGGGCTTCCAGCTCGCCATGGCCTGGATTGGCCAGGGACGGATCATCATCCCGGCCAGGGCCATCGGCCAGGCGCAACGTCTGCTCGAGATGGCGCTGGATTATTCGCGCCAACGGATCGCCTTTGGCCGCCCGATCGCCGAGTACCAGGCGATCCAGTGGATGCTGGCCGACAGCGCCGTCGAGATCGAGCAGGTGAAGTGGCTGGTGCTCAATGCCGCCTGGAAGGCCGACCAGGGTGGCGATGCTCGGCACGAGGCGTCGATCGCGAAGCTGGCGGGCGCCGGCATGATCTGGCGGGTCGTCGACCGGGTCATGCAGATCCACGGCGGGATGGGCTATACCAAAGAGATGCCGATCGAGCGCGTGATGCGCGATGTTCGCGTCTACCGGATCTATGAGGGAACCGACGAGATCCAGCGACGGTCGATCGCGCGCAACCTCTTGAAGGGACACGCTACGCTCCGCGCATGGAGCTGATCGGGATGCGTTCGTGATCTTCCATAGCCCCTACCCGGATGTCGACATCCCGGATATCTCGCTGCCGGCCTTCGTGCTTGCCGGTGCCGCCGCGCTCGGGAACAAGCCGGCGCTGATCGATGGGCCGACCGGACGCACGCTCACCTACGCAGAGCTGGCCAGGTCGGTCCGCCAGGTGGCGGCCAGCCTGGCGCGCCGTGGGTTCAAAAAAGGCGACGTCTTCGCGATCCACAGTCCGAACGTTCCCGAGTACGCGGTGGCCCTGCACGGGGTCGCCACGCTTGGTGGGGTCGCGACGACCTCAAATCCATTGTCGACGCCTCGCGAGCTCGCGCTTCAGCTGAACGACGCCAAAGCGAAGTACCTCGTCACCATCCCCCAACTCCTCGACCAGGCACGCGAGGCGGCCGCCCAGGCAAAGGTCGAGGAGGTTTTCGTCTTTGGCGAGGCGGCGGGGGCCACGCCGTTCGCGGCGTTGATGGAAGGGGACGATGCCGTCCCGGCCGTATCGATCGATCCCCGTACGGACGTCGTGGCGCTGCCCTACTCGAGCGGGACGACCGGCCTTCCCAAGGGCGTCATGCTCACCCACCGAAACCTGGTCGCGAACATCGTGCAAACCTCCGCGGTCGTCCAGGCCACCGAGGGCGAGCGCTCGATCGCGGTCTTGCCCTTCTACCACATCTACGGCTTCACGGTGCTGCTGAATATCAGCCTCTTCCAGGGCGTCACCATCGTCACCATGCCCCGCTTCGACCTGGAACTCTTCCTCCGGCTGCTGCAGGACTACGCGATCACGCGCGCCAACGTCGTGCCACCCATCGTCCTGGCCCTGGCGAAGCACCCATTGGTCGCCCGATATGACCTGCACGCTTTGCTGTCGATCAACTCGGGCGCCGCACCGCTCGACGCCAACGTTGAGCAGGCCTGCGGCGACCGCCTGAACTGCTTCGTTGCCCAGGGATACGGGCTCACCGAAACGAGCCCCGTGGTGTCGACCACGCCGGTCGACCCGTTGAAGCGGCGCGGCGGCTCGGCCGGCCTCCTCATCCCGAACACGGAATGCAAGGTCATGGATCCCGCGAGCGGGGCCGAGCTAGGACCGGGAGGGCAAGGGGAAGTGTGGATCCGCGGACCCCAGGTAATGACGGGGTACCTCAACAATCCGGAGGCGACCGCGGCCATGCTCGACGCGCAAGGTTGGCTGCATACCGGGGATATCGGGTCCGTCGATGCCGATGGCTACCTGCATGTCGTGGACCGGCTCAAGGAGCTGATCAAGTACAAGGGATACCAGGTCGCGCCCGCCGAGCTCGAGGGCCTTCTCCTCACGCACCCCGCCGTGGCCGACGCCGCGGTGATCCCATGCCCGGATCCAGAAGCCGGCGAAGTGCCAAAAGCGCTGGTCGTGCTCAAGGGCGCCGTCACGCCGGAGGAGCTGATGGCCTTCGTGAACCAGCAGGTGGCACCATACAAGAAGATCCGGCAGCTCGACGTCGTGACTCAGATCCCCAAGAGCCCCTCGGGAAAAATCCTGCGCCGCGTTCTGGTGGAACAAGAACGGGCGCGGAGCGCGACATGACGTCCGCCGGCACCGGCTTTCATCCCGGCGAGCGCTTCGCCGAAATGGATTCATGGCAACATCCAACGCCGGGGGAGCCGGGTATCTGGAATGCGCTCGGCTGGCGGCGTGCCGAGCTCGACGCAGGACGCGCCGTGCTGGAGTGGGAGCCGAACACCGATCAGGCATTTCCAGCGGGCGACGGTTGGATCGTCCACGGTGGCATGGTGACCGCCATCCTCGACAGCGCGATGGGCAGCGCGACCTGGAGCCTGCTCGACCGGGATGAGGTCTACCTCACCGCCGACCTGAGGACGGAGTTCTATCGGCCGACCCGGCCCGGGCGAATCCGCGCGACAGGCTGGGTCGTGCGCAAGACGCGACGGGTGACCTTCGCCGCGTCCGAGCTCCATGACGAGGAGGGCACGCTGCTGGCAAGCTGCCGCGCGACGAATATCACCATCGATCTGCGAGACGAGCCGCAGCGCGCGCGTCGCGGTCCGGCCAGGCCGGTCTCCGACTGATCGATGCCCGAGATGTCGTTTCCGTTTGGGCCGGCGACGCAGGGCGAGATCTACGCCGGCGGCGCGGACGACCTCCCCCTCGACCCCGATGGGTGGGAGGCCCGCGCGAAAGAAGTCCTCGAGCCCGGGCCCTACGACTACATCGCCGGTGGTGCCGGCGGCGAGTCGACGATGAAGGCCAACCGGGACGCCTTCGCGCGCTGGCGTTTGCTTCCCGCGATGCTCGCCGGTCAGCAGCAGCGGGATCTCCACGTCAGCGTGCTGGGCACATCGTCGCCAACACCGTTCTTTCTGGCGCCGGTTGGTGTGCTCTCGGCCGCCCGTCGCGACGGCGACCTCATGGTCGCCCGTGCCGCCGCGGCTGCGGGTGTTCCGTGGGTGGTCAGCACCGCCGCCTCGACTCCGATGGAGACAATCGCCGAGACCATGGGTACGGCGCCGCGCTGGTATCAGCTCTACTGGGTCAACGACCGCGAGGTGGTGGCCAGCCTGGTTAAGCGGGCAGAGACAGCCGGTTACGCCGCGATCGTCCTGACCCTGGACACGCTGCAGCTGGGCTGGCGAGATCGCGATCTTCGGAACCGGTACCTACCGTTCATCCTCGGCGAGGGGATCGGCCAGTTTACCAGTGACCCGGTGTTCCGCTCGCGACTTTCGGTCTCGCCGGAAGATGATCCGCGGGGCGCTGGAGCGGCCATGGTCGGGATGTTCTCCAACCTGGGCCTGCGCTGGGACGACCTCGCCTGGCTACGCGAGCGGACTCGGCTGCCGCTGCTGGCCAAGGGTGTCCTGCGTGCCGAGGATGCCCGCCGAGTGTTCGATTCCGGCTTTCAAGGCGTCATTGTTTCCAACCATGGCGGCCGGCAGGTGGATGGGGCGGTCGCTTCGCTCGATGCGCTCGTGGAGGTTCGGGACGCGCTGGGAGAGAACGCGGTGGTCCTGATGGACAGCGGCATCCGGCGCGGCGCTGACGTCATCAAGGCGCTCGCCCTTGGCGCCAACGGCGTCCTGTTAGGGCGGCCCTACGTCTACGGTCTTGCGGTCGCGGGCCAGACCGGCGTGGAGCGCGTCATCCGCAACCTGATGGCGGAGATCGATCTGACGCTCGCCCTGATTGGCGGCCACGACGTCAAGGCCCTGGATCGGACATGGATCACCCTGCGCCCCTGAGCAGCGAGCTCATCGGACGCGAGTCCGACGTCGTCCTCTTCGAGGTGGAGCGAGGGGCGATCCGAAAATTCGCCGACGCGGTTCAGGACCAGACGGCGGCATGCGTTCGCGGCGACGTCGCGCCGCCCACCTTTCCGACCACCTTTCGGATGACGATCCCCGGCGTGACCTTCGACCTGGCGCGCGTGCTGCACGGCGCCCAGGAGTACCGATATGAGCGGCCGCTCCGGGCCGGCGATCGCGTGCGCTGCCGAGTGCGCGTCGCCGACGTCTATCGGCGTCAGGGCCGCCTGGGCGAGATGACCTTTCTCATCCTGGCGATGGACGGCACGGATGAGTCGGGCAACCCCGTCTTCAGCGGAACGACCACCGCCATCCTGCGATGACCGGTCCGGTGCTCGCGGCGCGACCGGACCTCGAGAGCGGCAGCGTCCTGCCGGACCTTCGCAAGCCGCCGATCACCAAGATGCAGCTGGTCAAGTATGCCGGTGCCTCGGGCGACTACAACCTGATCCACACGGATGACGAGACGGCGCGAACGGTTGGACTCGAGGGGGTCATCGCGCACGGCATGCTGAGCATGGCGTTCCTGGGCGAATATCTCTGCTGGCTGGCCGGGCCGGAATCCGTACGACGGCTTTCCGTCCGCTTCGTCGAGATGGTCCGGCCCGGTGACACGCTGACCTGCCGCGCTCGCGTGAAAGAGCAAACCACGGGCGATGCCGGGCGCCGACTTCACCTCGAGGTGTGGGCGGAAAATCAACGAGCCGAACGAGTCACCGTCGGCGAGGCGGAGGTTGACATCACATGAGCGGACGATTCGAAGGGCGCATCGCGTTGGTGACCGGCGGCGGACGGGGGATCGGGGCAGCCACGGCGATGCGCTTCGCCGCCGAGGACGCGAAGGTCGTGATCTCCGACCTCGATCACGACCCGGCAGAAGCGGTCGCTGCCCAGATCCGCAGTCAGGGCCAGGGGGCGCTGGCGGTCGCCTGCGACGTGACGGATCGGGCTTCGGTGGAAGCCCTCGTCGACCGCGCCGTGAAGGAGTACGGAAGCCTGGACATCCTCGTCACCTGCGCCGGCATCCTCCGCGACAACTTGATTCACAAGATGACGGACAACGATTGGGACCTCGTCGTCGACACGCACCTCAAGGGAACGTTTCTCTGTGCGCAGGCGGCGCAGCGGGTGATGGTCCCGGCACGCTGGGGCAAGATGGTCTTCCTGTCGTCCAATTCCGCATTGGGCAACCGTGGGCAGGTCAACTATTCGGCGGCGAAGGCGGGCATCCAGGGAATGGCGCGGACGCTGGCGATCGAGCTGGGTCCCTTCAACGTCAATGTCAACGCGGTCGCACCAGGGTTCATCGAGACGCGGATGACGCAGGCCGTTGCCGAACGCACCGGGATCGACTACGCGGATTTGAAAAAGGCGGCCGCCGAACGCACCCCGCTACGGCGGATCGGCCGGCCCGAGGACATCGCCGGCGTCATCAGTTTTCTGTGCAGCGACGACGCGAGCTTCGTGACCGGGCAGACGATCTACGCAACCGGCGGACCCTAACTGGGAGAGGAGCCGTCATGAGCATCGCGGCGGGCAATCTCGTGGTGACGACCCGGCAGGGCCAGGTTCGAGGCCAGGTGCGTGACGGCGTGGCGGCGTTCAGAGGAATCCCTTATGCCGCGCCACCGTTCGGACCCAATCGGTTTCAACCTCCACGACCTCCGCAGCCGTGGGACGGTGTGCGCGACGCGGTCGACTATGGCCGCGTCGCGCCGCAACCGCCTTACGCACCGCCCTTCGATCAGCTCCTTGGCGATCAAGGCCGTCCGGGAGAGGACTGCCTCAACCTCAACGTCTGGACGCCAGACCCGACCGGCGGCGGTCTCCCGGTCATGGTGTGGATCCACGGCGGCTCATTTGTCCGAGGCTCCGGTGCGCTCCCAACCTACGATGGCACCCGCTTTGCTCGCGATGGCGTGGTCTGCGTCACGATCAACTACCGGCTGGGAGCCGACGGCTTTCTGTACCTGGGCGACGGGACCGCGAACCGGGGGCTGCTCGATCAGATCGCCGCGCTGGAATGGGTGCAGGAAAACATCCGGGCCTTCGGCGGTGACCCGGCCCGGGTCACGATCTTTGGTGAGTCGGCGGGCGCGTTCAGCGTGGCCACGTTGCTCTCGATGCCACGTGCAGAAGGCCTGTTCCAACGAGCGATCGCGCAAAGCGGGGCTGGACACCACACGAGTTCGCTGGCAACCGCCCAGTTGGTCGGGCGCAATCTGGCCGACAAGCTGGGCGTGGCGCCGACGATGCCATCGATCGCAGCGGTCCCTCTGGATCGCCTCGTCGAAACGCAGGCTGAGCTTGGACAGGAGCTCGCCGTCCGGCCAGACCCCGTACGCTGGGGCGAGGTCGCGGCCAATGCGATGATCTTCGAGCCGGTCGTCGACGGCGAGGTGGTGCCCGCAAGGCCGATCGATCGGATCGTCGCGGGGGCAAGTGCCGGCATCGACCTTATGGTTGGCACGACCACGGAGGAGTGGCGCTTTTTCCTCGTCCCCACGGGCGCGATCGACCGTGTCACCGAGGACCGCTTGTCGACTATGGCCCGCGTTATGGGTCTCGATGTTGAGCAAGCGCTGCAGGTTTACCGCGCATCTCGACCGCAGGCAACAGCCGGCGACCTTCTCGCCGCGCTGATCACCGACTGGTTCTTTCGTATTCCGGCGATCCGGCTCGCCGAGGCCCACGCAAAGAACGGCGGGTCGACGCACATGTATGAGTTCGCCTGGCGCTCGCCCCTCTTCGAGGGTCGTTTGGGAGCCGCACACGCGGTCGAGATCGGATTCGTCTTCGACAACCTCGGCCTTACGGGCGGCATGGGCCTGACCGGCGGCGAACCGCCGCAAGCACTGGCTGAGGCGATGCACCGAGCCTGGGTCGCGTTTGCCAGCAGTAGAGCGCCAGGATGGTTGCCCTACGGTTCAAGGACGCGGACCGTGATGCGGTTCGACGGTGCGGGCGGGAGCGTCGTGATGGACCCGGCGGACAACGAGCGCCGGCTGTACGACAGCATTCGCTGAACGATCACGCTCCGCCGGTAACGATCAAAATGGGTCGCAAGAATGTCGCTGACAACCGTCAAGAGCGCCTATAGCGTTCCGGCAACTGTCGACCGGTTGCTGGCTGCGCTCGGCCGGCGCGGCATCACGGTCTTCGCGCCAGTCGACCACGCCGCAGGAGCCCGTAAGGCCGGCCTCGAGCTGGCGGACGAGGTGCTGGTGATCTTCGGTGACCCCCGGGTGGGGACGCTGTTGATGCAGGCGGATGCCGCCGTTGGTTACGAGCTCCCACTCCGGCTCCTCATTTGGGACGCGGCCGGCGAGACCATGATCGGCTACCGGCCGCCAACCGAGCTCCGTGACGATTTTGCGCTGGGTAATCAGCTGGAGATCCTTCGGCGAATGGAGAATCTACTCGAGCAGATCACGGCCGAGATCGCCCGTCCGGCTTAAGCCTGATCGAGATCGGCATTTGAGATTCGCTAGGGTAGTTGCTATGAGTCAGACGTGATGCCAACGGCCACCCGACAGCGGACATCCCATCCGGCGCGAGATCTCTGCCTGGCGCCCGGCCGCACCGTCGATGCGCCGGTCACTACGGGAGGACGTTATGGGCGCATGTTCCCCGATCTGCCGCCCGCGACCTTCGATGACGAACGGTTGCTCGCCCTCGGGATCGAAGGCAGCCTCTGCGATGGCGGCGCCTGCGACACGGAGGGCCACGTCGAGGCAGGCCAGCCTTTCTTCGGCCAGTACCTGGCCCACGACTTGACCGCCGACCGGTCTCCGCTCCGAGCGCATACCGACGTCGATGGCTTACGCAACATTCGCTCGCCTCGAGCCAATCTCGAGTCGCTGTACGGTGGCGGCCCGGTCGGCTCGCCCTATCTTTACGATCAGGCGGATCTTGCCAAGCTGCTTCTTGGCGTCGATGGTCGCGATCTGCCGCGCAACCAGCAGGGCATCGCGCTCATCGGCGACCCGCGGAACGACGTGCACGCCTTCATGACAGGGCTCCAGGTGGTCTTCATCCAGGCGCACAACTGGCTCGTCGATCGACTGCGAGCGGACAGTGTCCCGGAAGCAGAGCTCTTCGACGATGCTCGCCGGTCCCTCACCTGGCACTACCAGTGGGTCATCCTCCATGACTTTCTCCCGAACCTGGTCGGTGCGGTGTTGACGAGCACGGTGTTGCGCGGTGACCTCCGCTTGTATCGCGTCACGGGCGAGCCATTCATCCCGGTCGAGTTTGCCGACGCCGCCTTCCGCTACGGCCATTCACAGATCAAGGGCGATTACCAGCTCCGGCGGGGCGGCTCACGCTTTCCCGTGTTCCCCGATCTGGCGGGGTTCCGGCCGCTCACGCGGGACCATGTCATCGATTGGTCGCTTCTGTTTGACGTCCCCGGACAGCCCTCAGCACAACGGGCCAAACCGATCGATGGACAGTTGCCCACATCGCTGATACGACTCCCGGAATCGATCACCGGCGTCGTCGAAGTCGCCGCCTATCAATCGCTTGCGGCGCGGGACCTCCAGCGCGGCCTGGGCACCGGCCTGCCGTCGGGCGAAGCCGTCGCCCGCGCCGTCGGCGCACAACCGCTCACAGCTGAGGAGCTCGCCCTGCGTGACTGGCAGGACGAAACGCCGCTCTGGCTGTATATCCTCCGCGAGGCCGCGGTCCGCGGCGCTGGCGACCATCTCGGTGAGGTCGGCGGTCGCATCGTCGCCGAGGTCATTGTCGGCATCATCCGCAGCGACCCCGAGTCTTATCTCAACAACAATCCGTCCTGGCGGCCGACCCTGCCATCCCACGAGGCGGGTATCTTCAGAATTCGCGATCTGCTGAGCCCGGCCCGCTAGGCCGGTCGTTCCAGCAGCGTCTTGAGGAGGGCGAGATCCTTCCGATTGGCGCGACGCATCGCCGCCGCCATGAAGGGCGCCGCGATCTTGGAGAAACCCACGGGTTCGCCTCGATTGCGCAGGGTCATCCGCGTCTGCCCCTCGCCCAGTGGCTCC
>Ga0209328_10000163_pt1 | contig 14417 bp, 13 predicted proteins | sample JacPinW_OM3H0_M1_FD_187954 | JGI IMG/M metagenome (GOLD analysis project Ga0209328, IMG submission 187954) | Forest soil microbial communities from Algoma, Ontario, Canada - Jack Pine, Ontario site 1_JW_OM3H0_M1 (SPAdes) (version 2) | ecosystem: Environmental > Terrestrial > Soil > Boreal... | reverse complement strand
CATTTGGGGAGGGGTACATTGTTCAAAGCTCTGGGTGGGAGTCGCTGGGTTCAGCTGGCGTTAGGCGTCGCGTGCATGGTTACGATCGCAAACCTGCAATACGGCTGGACATTATTTGTCACGCCGCTCGATCAAAAATATCATTGGGGCCGGCCGGCGATACAGGCGGCCTTTACAATCTTCGTGCTCGCCGAAACCTGGCTCGTGCCGTTAGAGGGTTACCTTATCGATCGCATTGGTCCGAAACTTATGGTCGCGGCCGGCGGCGCCCTGATAGGGTGCGCGTGGCTCATCAATTCGCGGGCGGATTCGCTCTTTCTGCTTTATGCGGGTGCTGCCGTCGGAGGCATTGGAGCCGGCATTATTTACAGCGCGGCGATCGGGAACGCTTTGAAATGGTTTCCCGACCGGCGCGGTTTGGCGTCAGGCCTTACATCGGCGGGATTTGGCGTAGGCTCCGCCATTACCGTGGTGCCCATTTCCAATATGATTCATTCGAGCGGCTACGAATCGACCTTTCTCTACTTTGGTATCGCTCAAGGCCTTATAATAATGCTATTAGCACCTTTCATGCGATTTCCTCGGACGCGCGAAGCGCCCGTCGTCGGGCTAACGGCGCCCGCCGCCCGCCCCGACTATCAACCCCTTCAGGTGCTCCGCGAGCCAGCCTTTTGGCTGCTGTATTTGATATTTACCCTGGTCTTGACTGGCGGACTAATGTCGACAGCGCAACTGGCGCCGATCGCACAGGATTTCAATATCGCAGGAGTTCCGGTTTCGCTTCTGGGTCTAACGCTCCCGGCGTTGACATTTGCTCTCACGCTCGACCGAACGCTCAATGGAATTACAAGACCGTTTTTTGGCTGGATATCTGATAAGATAGGCCGAGAAAACACGATGTTCTTCGCGTTTCTCCTTGAAGCGTCGGCAATTGGCTGCCTGGTGGTTCTTGGACATAATCCGGTGCTTTTTGTCATTTGCTCGGCGTTGGTATTTTTCGCCTGGGGCGAGATCTTCACGCTGTTCCCGGCGCTGTGTACGGATCTCTTCGGAAGTCGGTACGCTACCACCAACTACGGTCTGCTCTATACGGCAAAAGGCGTCGCAGCGATTCTGATTCCTCTCGGAAACCTGCTGGCTGCCAATACCGGCACATGGACAACGGTCTTTGTAATTGCGGCAGTGTTCAACATTCTGGCGGCAGCTCTCGCACTATTCATCCTGAAGCCGATGCGCTTGCAACTGAGTTCTCGTCAGCCGGACGTGACTGCTATAACCGCCATCTAGGGTGTGCATGATGAGAGAAGAAAGATATCGTTTCGGTGGCTGAGGACTCCTCTCATTTCTATCGACCGACCGAAGGAATTGTTGCTCGGAATTGGAAGCAGATGGTTGACGATCAGCAACTACGAAGAACTAGAAGCGCCGACAGCACACCTCTCTATTCCCAGATAGTAGAGAAGCTTCGGTATCAAATTGCCTCAGGGGCCTATCCGCCGGAAACCCAGCTTCCCAGCGAGGCAACTCTGACAAAGGATTTCCGTGTCAGCCGGGTCACCGTTCGTCAGGCGCTCGCCGAACTCGAGAAAACAGGTTTTATCTATAGGCAGCAGGGGCGGGGGACTTTCGTAAGCGGCACTCACGTCAGGCAGCAGTTTTCGAGCGGGGCACAAACGATCGTCGAAGCACTCCGGCGGCAAGGAATCACGCCCGTGGTGAAGGTCGTAAGCTTGGAGCATGTGAAACCTGACGTTGAGGTGGCGGCGGCGCTTGGGATACAAGATGAAGAAATTGTCCGGTTAACCCGTGTTTTCTGCAATGGAAGCATTCCGATCGCTCAAGCCACCTTGCATTTGCCGCTATCAATGAGCGGCGTCGCGTATCTCCTTGTCAAAAACACGGACAACCAAACGACCTATACTATCCTAGAAAATTCCCTGGGCCTGGTGATCAAAGAAGCCAAACACGCCATCCAGACAGTTGCACTCGATGAGCTTTCTGCCAGCAATCTTCATATGCACGCCGGAGACATCTGTCTCGGCATGGATCGAATCACATACTCCGCTCAAGACACCGCCTTGGAATTCACACGCTTGATCTACCCGCCCGACCGCATCCGGTTCGAAATCACCCTTCCGCGAGCAAGCGCGCAGGTCTTGACCATGTTTTCGGGCGAAGCTGCCGAATAGGACTTTCGGCAATGGGTGTCCGATTCAAGGTTGTCCGCTAGACTGTAGAGCAGCGCCCTGCCTGCGCTGCTGCCACAGGCGCCAGGTTGCATATTGCATCGGTTCGTCGACATCAAAGGCAAGCTGCCGATCCCTAAATGTTCCAATCGCCAGACTACGCGCGGCCGCAGCGTCCATATGCGCGGCATAGCTGTCACGACCATACGCGAATCGAAAGTTTCGCAGCGCTATCGACCTCAGCAGCAACAGGTTAGTACCGGTACCGCTCTCATCGGGAGCAATGACGACATCCCCCGGGCACGAAAGCATATCCCAGAAAACATCCGCCGACGCGAATGCCAAATCGATTGGCAGAATCAACATTGCCTCCTCATCGGACATCGTCGGCAACAAGGCCGAGCGGGCATCCTCAAGTGCGACGTTGAGCCCCGCACCCCGGTCGGGAATCCAGGCCGCCCCGTACCGGTTCGCGATGGTAACGGCATCCAGGTCGGCTGTTACGATCCGAATCCATCTCGGTTCGACGAGCGCAGTAGCCAGTTCCAGCGTTTGAATAAGGAGTCGCTCGCATAATTCGCGACGCGCAAAGGGGTCAAGGCAGCCGGACAAGCGCGACTTGCCTATGTTGAGGTTCTTACAGGGAATTAGGATATGCATGGTGCTACCGCTGCAGAAGGTCGTCGATAAAAGCCAAGCAATCGCGCGCCAGATTGACGCGGTCTTGCGCGCCCCGCATAATGGTTTGTGTCGATAGAACCGCCACGCCCGACGCAGAAACTTCTTCTGCGCTATCCTCATCAACGGCATCGATAACCAATCCCGTGAGAAGGTCGCCGTAGTGCCGACCGATAGCGGCTGCAGATGGGTTGAGCCCGAGTTCCCGCATGATCTTTTCGGCCGGTCCTTTGATCGCTTTGCCGCCGACGATCGGAGATACTGCCACGACAGGCGCTCCAGTGCTCTTGATCCACTCGCGCAAACCCGGGAGAGCCAGAATGGGATCTATACTGAGGTAAGGGTTGGAAGGACAAATGACGATCGCCAACGGATCAAGGCTATTGCCTAACTCTCGGAGTGCTTCGTTGAATTTGGCGGACGCCGCACCGTCGAACGACAGAGCCCTAACCGGAACGTCACATTTGAGCCGAACAAAATAGTCCTGGAAGGAGAGCGCCTGATCCCCGGAATGAACAACGGTGCGCACGCTGTGGTCGCTCATCGGCAACACAACCGAACGGACACCCAAGACACGACACAAGTGGGCCGTAACGGCTGTCAGGGTTTCACCCCGATTGAGCCACTCCGTCCGGATAGCATGCGTTGCGAGATCGCGGTCGCCGAGGTTGAACCAGGTTTGTCCGCCAAGGCGCGCTACCTGATCCATAAATGTCCAGCTTTCGCCGGCGATGCCCCACCCTGTCACGGAATTGGCGATACCGGCGAGCGTGTACATGACGGTGTCCAGGTCCGGTGAGATATGGAGACCCAAATGCTCGAAATCGTCGCCGGTGTTGACGAGTATGGTCAGGCGCTCACCCAATATCTGCGCCAGACCGGCCGCCAATTTGGCGCCGCCGACTCCGCCGGCAAGCGCGAGGACACGAAGACGCGCCGTCATGCGCTGCACCCTTGATCGGAGCCTGGACTCACAAATAGAACAAATTCAGAAATGGCTTTGCGCGATTTGGATTTTCCCGGTCGCGCCGGATAGCCGAGCGTGATCAACCCTTGCGGGAGCCAATCTCCTGGAAGCTGGAGCGCATGTCTAACTTCCGAGGGGCAGAACAGCGGCGCGCACATCCAGCACGCCCCGAGGCCTTCGGCGTGGGCAGCCAACAGCAGATTCTGTGTTGCCATTGCAGTGCTCTGCACCGCCATCAAATATTCAGCGCGCTTGCGCGACTCGTCCGGGTAGGTATCCATCTCCTCCATACTCACCGCTACGACGATCAGAAGCGGGGCGCCGGTGATGCGATCTATGGATCGATCTACATCTTGCCGGATAGCAACTTCGTCATCGCCGTCGCGCCGCCGATCGACAGACAACCGCGCGCTCATGACCTCCGCGAGGCGTGCCTTGTTGCCAGGATCGGTAACGACGCCATAACGCCAGGGTTGCCGATTGTGCGCCGAGGGCGCCGCAGCGACGCTCGTGAAAATTCGATCGAGCACGACGGCCGGCGGTAGGCCCGATCGATAGTAGCGGATAGTTCTCCGCCCACGCAGAAGCGCATGTGCGTTCTGCGCTGGAAAATTATTAAACAGGCTCGCGACCTCATTCATCGGAAAAGGTCCAGTTCTTTCGGTCGCAGCAGATCGCGAGCCAGCCCGTTGCGCCGAGCATAGGGTACACCCCGTGACAGCACGATCGGTGTCCGTTCGTTGGCTTGTCCCATTACCAGCGATGCGGCCGCGGCCAATTCGTCTGCAACGGCGACGTCCGTGCTCTCGAGTGGTCGACCGTGCATATCCGGATGCCCGCGCAGATCGAGCAGGGCCGGCATACCGCTCGCGCCTATGGCAGTTCCAGCCGTTCCTAGCCGCCATGGGCGGCCAAAGCTGTCAATGATCAGAACCGCAGCGTCCAGTCCGGTCTTCGTCTTCAGCTTCGCTCGTATACGGGCTGCGGAGCCGTCGGGATCAACTGGCAGCAAGAGAACACGGTCACTTCCTTCCACGTTGGAGCGGTCTATCCCGGCATTGGCGAGAATAAATCCGAGCTTGTGGACGACGATCAGGACGCCGGGTCGACAGCGCAACACCTCACTCGACTCTCTCAGGATAAGTTCGACCAGCCGCGGATCCTTCTCGGTCTCACTGGCGAGCCGGAGTGCGTCGGCAGAGGGAACCACACTGGCGAGATCAACTGCGCGTCCCTCGGACTTGGACACAATCTTCTGCGCGAAAATAAGGACGTCGCCGTCGCGCAACCGATCGTCCGACCTGCCCAATCCGGCAAGTGCGATATCTGCCAGATCATCTCCCGTTGCGATAGGCGGGATGCCTCGCAATGGCCGAAGGAGCAAATCGCCTGACGTCATCTTTCCTCCAGTGACCCTGCGGGCAGCAGACCGGTTATGCGAATGCCGGCGTCCGGAATCTTGTAGGTGCGGTTGATCGAGATCAGCAGCGAGGTAAGACTCTCTGCTACCACGGAGTTGGCCAGCGGTCCGCCATCGATACCCCGCAGGCCTGCCGCTTCGGCAAGACGTATGCCGACGGCCCGCGCTTCCTTGTCGTCGCTGGTGACGAACACGTCGCAATCGATGCTGTGCGCGAAGTCTCTCAATTTGTGCGCTGATACGTTCTGGAAGGCTGATACGACGCGCACCCTGTCGCCGAACATTTGCTGCACGGCGACGACACAGGAATCAGTTGGCGGCAGTTGCACCCGCGAGACCCGCGGCGGCACCAGCGGGACCGTTACGTCGATGAGGATCTTGCCCGCCAATTGCTCCTGCAAACCTGATAAAGTGGACATCTGGGCCGCGAACGGTACTGTCAATACTGCAATCTCGGCTGCCGCCACCCCTTCCCGGCTCTCCTTTCCGGAAACGCGATCGTCGCCAAGGATGGCATTGAGCTCGCAAGCAACCTTTCTCGCCTTGTTCGCGTCGCGCGAGCCAATCGTCACCTGATGACCCGCGTGCGCCCAACGCAGGGCGAGGCCGCTGCCCTCCGGACCGGTGCCGCCGACGACGCAAATTGAAAACAGTTGGTTGGCCATGCTCTACCTTTACAAAGCGTTCTGCCGCGACGAAGCGGTCAATGGATGAGGAACGGCTGCCGCTTGGATTCAAATGGCGTCTGCACCAATTGCGCGAGCGGCGCCGCGCGGAGGCTTGTATCGCGCCGCTCCTGCGGCACCGGCGTATACAGAGTAGTCCGCTGCTGCGGGAAGCGCCCCAGCGAAGCGATCAGCGTCTCCATCGCCTCTGGTCCGAGTTCCTGTCCGTGCTCGGTACCTGCCGAGCGGGAGATGCTTTCGTTCATCAAGGTTCCGCCGAGATCATTGACTCCAGCGTCCAACAATTTCCCGATGCCAACGGTGCCCAATTTTACCCAGGATGCCTGAATATTGGGGATGACCGGATGCAGCACCAGGCGCGCGACAGCATGCAGCAGCTTCACCTCGCGCCAAGTCGGCCCCTTGCGTGCCTGCCCGCGGGCATAGATAGGCGCTTCCATGTGCACAAACGGCAATGGAACGAACTCGGTGAAACCGGAGGTGCGCTCCTGGAGACTTCGTATTTCCGTGAGATGGCGAGCCCAGTGCAGCGGACGCTCCACGTGACCGAACATGATGGTTGCGGTCGTTCGCAATCCCACCTCATGGGCTGCGCCAACTACCTCCAGCCATTTTCGCGTACTGAGTTTGTCAGGGCAAATAATAGCACGCACTTCGTCGTCAAGGATCTCCGCCGCCGTTCCCGGCAGCGAACCCAGTCCTGCGTCTTGCAACCGCTCAAGAAACGCCTTGACCGATATGCCCAGGGTGTCTGCGCCGTGCGATACTTCCAGCGGCGAAAACGCGTGGACATGCATCCGCGGGACTTCCGTTTTCACCGCCCGCAGCAGGGCGAGATATGTATCGCCGGTATAGTGCGGATTGATGCCGCCCTGCATACACACCTCGGTGGCGCCACGGTCCCAGGCCTCGCGCGCCCGACGCGCCACTTCTGCGTGAGAGAGGTCATAAGGATTTCCCCGCAACTGCTGGCTCATTTTTCCCTTAGAGAAGGCGCAGAAGCTGCATTTGAACGTGCATACGTTCGTGTAGTTGATATTGCGATTGACGACGTAACGAACCACATTGCCGCACTGACGCTGACGCAATCCGTCGGCATTTTCGCAAATGGCATCGAGATCGCCGGCACGAGCGGAAAACATTGTGACGATGTCATCCTCCGGCAGGCCGCTGCCCGACAGGGCACGGCAAATTATCTTTTCGATCGAGTTCGACGAACGCGTGCGTTGAGCGTGTTGCGGAATTGGACGTGCTAAGCCTGGCGCCCAATCGTCGCCACGCTCGAAGCCTGCAGTATCGCTGTGCCGGAGCAACTGCGTACGCAGCCTCGGATGGATCCATTGCTTGGCATCGAGGACGTAAGCAGGATAAGCGGCGAGCCGCTCAACAAGATGAAGACCCGCATCGGCAGTCGCCCGTTCGAGCAGGCGCTGTTCCGGCCAGGGCGCTTCCGGATTAACATGGTCCGGCGTAACCGGCGAAATGCCGCCCCAATCATTGATGCCGGCGTCCAGCAATTCTGCAAACCGATCGAAGCTGAGATTGGGCGGGACTTGAATGTTCATGCTCGGCCCAAAGATGAGACGTGAGGCCGCGGCAGTCCACATCAACTCGTCAAAACCCGGCTCTTCGGAAAAAGCCATGCGAGAGCGCTTTTTGGCGCGAAAGTTCTGAATGATGATTTCCTGCAAATGCCCATATTGCGCATGCAGATTGCGCAACGCCAGCAACGCCTCAATGCGCTCGCGCCGGGTTTCGCCGATACCTATCAGAATGCCGCTTGTGAACGGAACCCGTAGGCGGCCAGCAGATGCAATCATCGCAAGGCGAAGTTGCGGCGCCTTGTCTGGCGAGCCGAAATGCGGTCCACCGCGCAGGCAGAGCCGCTCCGACAGGCTTTCCAGCATGATCCCCTGCGAGACGCTCACTCCTCGCAACCGGTCGATCTCCTCATCTGTCATGACGCCGGCGTTTACATGCGGCAGCAGGTTGGTCTCGCGCAGGACCAGCTCGCACATGGCCGCGAGATATTCCACCGTAGTCGAATACCCCAATTCATCGAGCGCTTTGCGCGACGCCTCGTAGCGCAGTTCCGGCTTGTCGCCGAGCGTAAACAGCGCCTCGTGGCAACCGCCGCGCTGGCCCGCTTGGGCAATGGCGAGCACATCCTCAGGCGTCAAGTACGGCGGCACGGTCTTGCTCGGCGTCGTGGCAAATGTGCAATAGCCGCAGCTATCGCGGCACAAACGCGTCAGCGGAATGAATACTTTGCTGGAATAGCTAATGATCCGGCCATGCCCTTCCTCACGAAGCGCGCGCGCCTGCGCCATCAGGCGGTCGAGCGGTTGCCACTCGAACTCTCGCAAGAGCGTGTCCGCTTCCTCGCTGGGCTTGACCGGGCCTTGGTCGTCACCTTCGAACACTGTTCGAAATTCACTTCTGAGCTTCATTTGCGCACGCTGCCCTTGGACAATGACCGAGAAACGGAGTTCGCAGCCTTCAGTCACAAGGCTGTTGGGTTGATACGTGGAGCGGCAACCGAAAATTCGTAACGTTGCCAGTGATAGTGATACATGACGAACTCGAGCGGCCGCCCATCACTTGCATAAGTTACGCGATCCAGGATCAACACTGGATCATCACTCTTGATGCCTAACGCCTTGGCGTCTTCTTTGTCGGCGCGGGCCGCCCGGATCGTGTGAGTAGCGTCCTTGATCGGGATTCCTGCCCTCTCCCAAATCGTGTAGGTCGTTTCCGTCGAGAAGGCATCGCTTCGCAGGATTTCCGCCTGCTCACGCATATTCAGCGGCAAGAAGATGTGCAGGAGAGCCACTGGATCGTCTTCGTTCAAGTACAGTCGCTTTGCCAGCAGCAGCTTTTCGTTTCCGTTAAGCAAGAGCGCGCGACTGACGACCGCTGGTGGCCGCACGGTCTCGAAGCTGATGACTTTGACTCTCGGCGTGATACCCCTCGACAGCAGAACCTCTGTTATCGTCTGGACGCGCGACAACTCCTGGCTAATCGGAGCTCGCACGAAGGTTCCAAGGCCCTGCTTGCGTTCCACAAGGCCGTCGTTTTCCAAAATCTCAAGTCCTTTGCGGATCGTTACCCGGCTCAATTTCGATCCGTCCATGAGCTCCGATTCAGGAGGCAGACGCCCCCCGGCTGCGAGCTTCCCCCCCAGAATTTGCGATTTGATGTGGTCGGCGACCTGTTGGTAAGCCGGCACGCTGATGTTGCGATCAATCTTGATGCGCATGGCCAGACCTATTCCACCTTCGTCAGTTTCCGGGGAGGCATTCAATTTCAGTTCGATTTCAATGCGGGGAGTATTTTTTCACCTATCAATCGCAGGCTGTCGGATTTCTCCACGTCAGGAACTGTGAACAGAAAATGGTGGACGCCCGCATCGCGATATTCCTGCAGACGCTTTGCGCATTGTTCAGCACTGCCGGCAACAATTCCATCCGGTGGAATCGCACCAAACTGGCTTCGCAGTTCGTGAATCTCCTGGGAATCATCACTTATGATAACGAGAAGCGTCGCCGACATGCGAACGGAATCCGGATCACGACCAAACTCTTTGCAAGCGTCCTGCAGGTACTTCGCTCGTGCCCTGAACCGGTCAGGCGACCACCAGCGCATATTTACACCATCGGCGAGTTTCGCCGCAACCCGATGTACCTTGTCGCCTTCGCCGCCGATCCAGATTGGAGGATGAGGGCGCTGCAAGGGTGCCGGATCGCAGATTGCTCCGCTGATCGAGTAATGCTTTCCTCGAAAGACCGGGTTGTCCTCGGTCCACATGCGGCGAATGATTTCAAGCGCCTCCTCAAGTTGTTCAATTCGTGCGCCGGCACCAGGGAAGGGAAAGCCATAGGCTTCGAATTCGGCCTTGAACCAGCCAGCGCCTAGACCGAGATCGAGCCGACCTTCGCTAATCACGTCCAGTGTCGCCGCCATTTTCGCCAACACGGCAGGATTGCGGTAGGCATTGCAAAGTACACTCGTCCCGAGCCGAAGCCGCGTCGTTTCTCTGCTCAGCGCGGATAGCGCCGTCCAACATTCCAGCAGGGGAATGCTATTGGTTCGTTGCGCGCCTTCGCCATCCTGTGAAGCGTCGCTTTCCTCCTTGGTGCGATCGACACCGGCTTGAGCGGTGTAGTGATCGGGCGACAAGGTGAGAAAATGATCGCAGAGCCAAACTGAATCGAAATCAAGCTTGTCTGCGTCTTGCACCACGCGACGCATATCCGAATAGGTCTGAATTGCCAGACCGCGGATCGTCAGCGCCAAAATCAGCCCAAACTCGGGCGTTCTCTGTCTCATGTACGTCAATCCTTTATTTGCAGTTCGCGGCACCGAGGCAGACCATCCGCTGGCCGCCTTCTGGTTTCTCTCATTGGCCGGAGTCAATGGTGTTGAGCACCGCGACCTTGATTGGCTCACTAAGGACATCGACGATCCGACTACGATAGTTCTTGTAATGCTCCGTCGCACGGTGCGCTTCCAGCGCGGGCTTATCAGCATAAGCCTCGATCAGGACGAACTGCGGCTCCGGGCTGGCCGCACCATAGAGTTCATAACGCAAGCAGCCCGGTTCGTTGCGGGTGGGCTTGACCATGCCGCGCAGAATCACCTCGACCGCGTTCTCCTGACCTTCCTTAGGAATAAATGTCGCAACTACCGATATTGTGGTCACAGATCATCTCCTCTTGTATTGATATGTATTGACATATGTTAGAACATTACCATACAACAGGCAACATGCAATTTTCAGAAAAACGAGGCTATGCACGATGAGCAGCGACAACGATTTCAAAGAATATCTTCAGCCTTCCGAGTTCCTGGATTCCGATAATCCATTGGTTGCGGCGCAGTCGGACAAACTGACGGCCGGCTGCAAGACCGAGTCGGAGAAGGTCGGCAAGATCTACCACTTCGTCCGGGACATGCCTTACGACATCTTCAATTCGTTTCGGTATCTTGCAGAGGGCAAACGAAGTGCGAGCGACGTGCTCAAGGCCGGCCACGCGTTCTGCATGGGCAAGGCAAGCACGTTTGTCAGCCTTTGCCGCGCCGCAGGCATTCCGGCACGAATCGGATTTCAGCAGCTGCACTGTCCCGACAAAGAGTTCATGTCGGAAGAAGTGCGTGAGTTATGGCGCGATCGTCCGCTGCCCTGGCATTCGCTTGGTGAAGCATATGTCAACGGCGCCTGGTTAAAGCTGGACGCCACGATTCCCGCCGATGTCGCAAAAGCGAAGGGCAAACCTTACGTCCGCGATTATGACGGAATCAACGATATCCCGACCGTCGAGGGACCGATCGTAAAAGAGAACGGCAGCTTTCCCGATTATCCGGAAGATGTAGCGCGATGGTACGAACAGATGGCCAAGGACACCATGGCGGCGCTCGGTTCGTCTAGCTCGAAGGCGAAGACAGCCGGTAACGACTCGTTCTGGACGGGTCCCCAGCCCGACGACGTGAAAAACCGAGGATAGTCGATCGATCGATCGTCAATGCCGCGCGCATGCGATCACGACGGCCAATCTGCACAACGCAAGTCGCCCATCGGAGATTTTCGGTGGCGACAACAGACGGGCATAACGTCCGCAATCAAAGGGAGGGAGCTGTGAAGCCGACTAGTTCACGATACGTGATGCTGTTTGTCGTTATGTGCGCCTGGATGACCGATGCCGGCGATTCATTGCTGTATTCTTATGTAATCGGCAGCCTCGCCAAGGAATGGAACATTACTCTGGCGATGGCCGCCTCGATCGGCTTCGTGCCGATGGCTGCTGGTGCATTGGGAGGTCCGCTGTTCGGCTATATCGCCGACAAATTTGGTCGCAAGACATCGTTACAGTTGGGCGTGCTGATGATCGCTGTCTCCAGCCTCGGCGTCGCCATGGCCCAGAATCCAACTCAGATGATATGCGCCAGAACCCTCGTCGGTCTCGCACTTGGCGGCCTATGGACCGCCGGGATGACGCTAATCAGCGAATCCTGGGATTCAAATTCACGCGGTAAAGCGGTCGCGGTCGTTCAACTGGGATTCCCGCTCGGTTATCTATACGCATCCCTGCTCGCCTACTTCTTCTTACCGTCCTTCGGCTGGCGCGGGGCCTTCGTCGCATGTGCGATCCCGCCGATCCTGGTTATGTTGTTGATCAAATACGCCGTCCAGGAGTCGCCGATCTGGCTTCAGGCGAAAAACCAGGCCGCAATCGCAACAGAGAAAACACCCTCTGTTCCGCTACGCGAGTTCTTTACCAAAGGGAATGCCAAAAAGGTGGTCGTGGCCAGTCTGATCGCCTTTCTGGGAATGTACGGATACTGGGCAGTGATGACATGGATTCCGTCCTACCTCGCGGCCGTCGGCTTCGACGCCAACGTGATTCCGTTGTGGACCTTCTACATTCTCACAGGCGCCGTCATCGGCTATCTGACGCACGGCGCATTCAGCGACCGCTACGGCAGAAGAAATGCCTTCGCGATGTTCTTTCTCGGAGCGGCCGTGATGTCGATCGTCTTTGGACTGTTACCAGTCCGCCTCAATATCACATACGGCCCAGAAGTGGCGAGGACGGCGGTTCTTCTGATCGGCCCGATCCTGTCCTTTTCTACCGGTTATTTCTCCGGTTATGGCGCCTACTATTCGGAGCTGTTCCCGACGCGGATCAGGGCGTCGGCTTCGGGTTTTTCATTTAACGTCGGACGAATCGGTACCGCAATCGGCCCCGGCATCACTGGCGCCCTCGCAGCCTCGTTCGGTGTGGGCGGGGCTTTGGCGACCGCATCGCTCGCCTTCGTAGCCTGCGCCCTGCTGATCTACCTACTTCCCGAAACCTCGGGAAAATCGCTCGAAGCCTAGTACAGCAATTCGTTGTTCACGAGAGGAGATTCCAAGTGACGTTGCTAAGCATCAACCCTGCCAACGGCGATACATTGGCGACATTCGCCGAACTTACGTCGGAACAGATCGAAGAGAAACTCGCTCGCGCCGCGGCTGCATTCGGTTCCTGGCGCCGCACCTCCTTTACAGAGCGGGCCACGATCATGCGACGGGCCGCGGAAATTCTCGTCTCCGAGAAGCAAAAATGGGCAGAGCTCATAACACTCGAAATGGGCAAGACGCTAGTTTCTGCGGTCGGCGAGGTGGAGAAATGCGCACTGGCGTGCCGGTACTACGCAGATCACGCCTCGACGTTCCTGGCCGACGAAGCGATCCAGACCGAGGCCGACAGCCACATCCGCTATTTGCCGATCGGCCTGGTGCTGGCGGTCATGCCATGGAATTTCCCTTTCTGGCAGGTGTTCCGTTTCCTTGCACCGGCCTTGATGGCCGGCAATGCCTGCATACTGAAGCACGCATCCAACGTGCCGCAGTGCGCGCTTGCCATTGAAGATATCCTGACGCGCGCCGGCGCTCCGGCCGGCACGTTTCAGTCTTTATTGATCGGGTCGAAAAAAGTCGCTGATATTATTCGGGACCCACGCGTTGCGGCGGTGACCCTTACCGGAAGCGAGTCGGCTGGAATGCAGGTCGCAAGCACGGCTGGCGCGGCATTGAAGAAATGCGTGCTCGAACTTGGCGGTAATGATCCCTTCGTTGTGTTGCCCAGCGCGGATCTGGATCTTGCGGTCTCGACGGGGGTAAAAGCGCGGATGGCCGCCAATGGACAGTCTTGCGTATGCGCCAAGCGATTCATCGTACATCAGGACGTGTATGACGCGTTCGAAACCAAGTTCGCGGCTACGGTTGCAGGTATGAAAGTTGGAGATCCTATGCGACCCGAGGTCGACGTGGGACCTCTGGCGACGCCCGACGCAGTCGACACCGTCGAACGGCAAGTCGCTCAATCGATCCAGCAGGGCGCGCGCCTGGTCGTTGGGGGACATCGGGCCACCGGCAAGGGCAATTACTATATGCCAACCGTAATAGCCGACGTCCCCGTTGCGGCACCGGTCTACCGCGAAGAGGTGTTCGCGCCGGTCGCCATGCTTTTCAGGGTGGCGAATTTGGATGAAGCAATCGCCCTCGCAAACGACACGCAATTCGGTCTCGGCAGCAGCGTATGGACCAATGTTCCTGCCGAGCAAGAACGCTGCGCCGCCGAGATCGATGCCGGTCAGACCTTTATCAATGCAATGGTTGCTTCCGATCCGCGGCTGCCGTTTGGTGGCATTAAACAGTCGGGCTACGGCCGGGAGCTCGGGGCGCTCGGTCTGCGCGAATTCACCAATATCAAGACAATCTCGATTGCAAAGCCGAACGGACGATAACCTGCAGAATCGTTGGGACTTCCCAGATTACCAACCTCTCCGGATGTGAGATTCGCGACCAATAACGTGAGCTCAATCATGCAAGTAAAGCGACGATCAGCCAAAATCCGGAAGCATCCCAGAGGAAACAAATTCTGGCGCAAAACGTCTTTTCGGTTCCTGACGAGAATACGAATGAAAATTCAGGCCAG
>Ga0209328_10000162_pt1 | contig 14449 bp, 9 predicted proteins | sample JacPinW_OM3H0_M1_FD_187954 | JGI IMG/M metagenome (GOLD analysis project Ga0209328, IMG submission 187954) | Forest soil microbial communities from Algoma, Ontario, Canada - Jack Pine, Ontario site 1_JW_OM3H0_M1 (SPAdes) (version 2) | ecosystem: Environmental > Terrestrial > Soil > Boreal... | reverse complement strand
TTGCCCGGCCGCCGGGAGTTGATTGAGATAATCACGAGTCGTCTTTTGCCAACGAGCAAACGATTGCCGCGCTTTGTTGCCGGCAAGTTCCGGCGGCGCCGCCAGCAAATTGTCGATCTTCGCTTTCATTGTCCCGGCGATGTTCGGAAACTTCTCATCAGCCGAACGAAGCGTGGTCATAGCCTGTTGCGGATCCACTGGTGCCGATGCCGGCGTCGATTCTTCGGCGGAAGAAACTGCGGCCGGAGCGCCGGCCGCGATCAACGCTTCGCGCAAAGCCAGGGCTTGATCGTTCGCATCGGAAACGAGCGTATTTAAGAATTCGCCGGTGTCACTGAACGCGCCGGCAAATTGATCGAAGGCGGCGAGCGTCGCGGTTCCCGGCTGCGCCCGCATTTCCTGCAACCGGATATCGCCCAGCTGGCGGGAGAGAGCGACATGTTGGGCGGCCTGCGCGCGGATGATGTCGACGTATTCCAAGCCGGCCCGGCGATACAACCGGAGGTTGGCCAAGTTTTGACCGAAAAAGCCAAAGCCTTCGCGAAAAAGAAAAATCGTGATCAGCGTCAGAACGACGATGGCGACCAGCGCGTTGCTGCTGAAAAAGGTCTTGATGGCCGCTTCGGTTGTTAAGCGGCGCCGCCGGGAGACGCTTCTTTCCGGCAAGATCGACAAGGGCGGGGCGACCGTATCCACATTATCAGGATGCGAATCGCCGACAGAAGCAGCAACCGCTTAAATGTTACGATTCTGTGACAGTCCGATCCGGAATGGCGTTGGGCAGAATGACGCGGATAGTGGTCCCTTTTCCGAGCTCGCTGTCGGCTTCGACCCGCCCGCCGTGAAGCTGCGCGATATGTTTCACGATCGACAGTCCAAGGCCGGTGCCGCCGAGTTCGCGGCCGCGCGCCTTGTCCGCGCGATAAAACCTCTCGAAAACCCGTGATAAATCTTCCTGGCTGATCCCGACACCGCCATCCCCTACGCTCAGGATAATTTCGCCGTCGCGCCGCATGGCGTCCAGACGCACAATGCCGTTTCGGTTCGAATATTTGACCGCATTGTCGAGCAGGTTGTCGAAAACTTCGCGCAACCGCTCTTCGTCACCGCGAATAATCGAACAATCGTCCGACACGTTGACGACTGCTTCCAGGCCTTTGGCCGCGAATTTCTTTTTCCAATCGCGGACAAGATCGGAGAGAAAGCGCAGCAGATCGATCTGGCTCCATTGCAGACTCGAGCTGCCCGACTCCAATTGCGCGAGAGTAAGCAGATCGTTCGCCAGCAGACCGAGCCGCTTCGAGTGCTGGTCCATCACTTCGAGAATGCGGGCGGTTTCGCCCCGCGGCATTTTCGGGTCGTCGAGCATCGTTTCGATGTAACCGCGCAAGATCGACAACGGCGTCCGCAGTTCGTGCGAAACATTCGCGACGAAGTCTCGCCGAATCTCGTCGGCGCGTTTCAACGCAGTGATATCGTGAAACAAAACGACTGCTCCTGTGACTGCGCCATTGTCGGTTCCCATCGGCACCGACGTCATCTCGAACTCGCGCCGGCCAATCATGAGCTCGCCCTGACTTGGTTTTCGCTGCCGCAGCGTTTCGCTAACGATTCGTTGAACCGCTGGATCGCGCACAGTTTCCAAAAGCGGCGACCCTAACGATTCCTCACCGATGCCGAAAAGATCGCAAAACGCGGGATTCACTAAAGCCAGTCGGCTTTGACGATCGACCACCAGCAATCCGTCCTGCATGGCCGAGAGAATTGCCTTCTGACCGAATGCGCGCTCGCCGATCTGTCGATCCAGCTCGCGCTGGCGGATGAGGATATCTTCCAGCGCGACACTCGCCCGCCGCGCTTCATTGCTGCCTTCGATCAGAAACGTGGGCGGTTGCTCGCCGCGTCCTACCTGGCGCACGAGCCGTTCCATCTCGCCCCACGGTGCGATCCATTTGCGGTGGATAAGATAAATAATTGCGATTGTCGCTCCAACGATCGCGAAAAGCAGAATCCAAAACATTTCGGGTTACTTTTCGCGCAAACGATAACCAAAACCGCGCACCGTCTCGACAATGTCTCCGGCCTTGCCGAGTTTTTCCCGCAGCCTGCGAACGTGCGTATCGACCGTTCGCGTGTCGATGACGCTTTCGTAACCCCAGACTTCGTTGAGCAAGCGGTCGCGTTCCTGGACCCGGCCGCGCCGTTGCATCAGCGTGCGCAGAAGTTTGAATTCGAGGCTGGTCAGATTGACTGCTTTGCCGTTGACGGAAACCTGATGCCGCGCCGGGTCGATCGTGATTGCGCCGGCAGTGAGTCGCTCATCAGTTTCGTTGCCGGTGCCGCGGCGGAGAATGGCTTTGATCCGCAAAATTACTTCGCGCGGGCTGAACGGCTTCACCACATAATCGTCCGCGCCAAGCTCCAAACCAACGATCCTATCGATCTCTTCCGCTTTGGCGGTCAACATCAAAACCGGAATCTGCCGCGTGGCCACATCGGTCTTTAGAATTTTGCAAACCTCCAAGCCCGACATTTTCGGCAACATCAAATCGAGAATGATGAAGTCCGGCTTTTCATCGCGCGCTTTGGTGATACCGGTTGCGCCGTCGGGCGCGCTTGAAACAACAAAGCCGCCCGCTTTGCGCAAATTCAGACTCAAAAGATCGACAACGTCCTTTTCGTCTTCGACAACGAGAATTCGCTTGCTCGACACCGCGTCCATGCGCGCGAGGGTTTGCGATTTTGAGCTACTCTGGTTCGCCCGCGACCGCTGATTTCACGCCGGCCTTTTCGTTCAGGATCTGGGTGAATTCCTGCAAACTGGAAACGATCTGTGGTGCCTTGTTCAATACGGTAGTGGCCAGCTTTTCGGCGTAATCGGGACGGCGCTGCGACATTTCCGAGAGCGCCATCATCACCGCGAGGGCATTGTTAATCGAATGCTTGATCTCGCTGAATTTTTTTTGCAATTGGGCCAGCTCCTCAGGGGAGAGAGTGCGATTTGGTTCATTCATAACTCGGGATTTCGCTGGAGAAAACGCGCGGCTGTGCTTGACTGATAGGTTGGAGATTTTTCGGCAAAATGCCTGCGCAAGTTATCAGCATCAGTGGTGCCCGCCAGCACAATTTGAAGAATCTCCACGTGGAAATTCCACGGGAGAAGCTGGTGGTCATCACCGGATTGAGCGGGTCCGGAAAATCGTCGCTTGCCTTTGATACTCTCTACGCTGAGGGCCAGCGCCGTTACGTGGAAAGCTTGTCGGCTTATGCCCGGCAATTCCTCGATCAGATGGAAAAGCCGGATGTCGATTTTATCGAAGGCCTTTCACCGGCGATCGCCATCGAGCAACGCAGCGCCGGTGCCAATCCGAGATCGACCATCGCGACCACGACGGAGATTTACGATTATCTGCGCGTTCTTTTTTCGGCGATTGGCCAGCCGCACGATCCCGCGACCGGCAAACCGGTGCATCGCCAAACGCCCCAGCAAATTGTTGATCAAATCTTGGCCTATGAGTCCGGCAGTAAAATCATCGTGCTCGCGCCGTTGGTCCAAAGCCAAGTAGGCGAATTTCGCGACGTAATCGAAAGACTGAAACGCGAAGGTTTTGTCCGCGCGCGCGTCGATGGCCAAATCATCGAGCTCGATCGGCCGGAGCCGATTCGGTTGAAAAAAAACGAGAAACACACCATCGAAGCGGTAGTCGACCGCTTGGCGGTGCGCGACGGAATCCGAGTGCGGCTGACCGATTCGATAGAGACCGCGCTGAAGTGGGGCGGGAACCGCGTCGTTATCTTACGCGAACGACGCAATGATGCGGGATCGTGGGAAGAGCATCGTTATTCGACTGATTATGGCAACGCGGAGACGGGATTCACGCTCGGCGAGCTGACACCGAAACATTTTTCGTTCAATAGCCATCTTGGCGCATGTCCGGCATGTCACGGTCTGGGAACGCAGCAGGTGATTGATCCCGATCTGATGATCTCCGACCAAAGCCGCAGCATCGCCGAGGGCGCGATCACGCCGTGGCGTCGCGGGACTAAACGGATGCGTGCCTATTACCAGAAACTTCAAGGCGCGCTAGTGAAACACTTCCACGTGGACGAAGACGCACCGTTCGCGGATTTGCCTGAGGAATTCAAAACCGCGCTCTACTTCGGAACCAATGGCACACCGATCGAAATGAACTTCGGTGGCAATGGCGAAAAGAAACGCCCGTTCGAAGGTCTGGTGCCGCAAATGCAGCGGCTTTACGACCAGACCCAGAGCGAGTTCACGCGAAACCGGATCCGCGCGTTTATGACGCGGGTGCCGTGCAAGGTCTGCGAAGGCGCCCGACTAAAACCGGAAATTCTGGCAGTCACGATAAAGGATCGAGAAGGGCGCGCGCTGAACATCCACCAGTTCAGCGAACAAACGACGGAAGCGGCCGCGCGTTACATCGACAATCTCGAACTGACCGCGGCGCAGAAAAAAGTCGTCACCGACGTGGTGCGAGAAATTCAATCGCGGCTGCAGTTCATGGTCGAGGTCGGTCTCGGCTATCTGACGTTGAATCGGGAAAGCGGCACCCTGAGCGGCGGCGAAGCGCAACGGATCAGGCTGGCGACGCAAATCGGGTCGGGGCTAGCGGGTGTCCTTTATGTTTTGGATGAACCGAGCATCGGTTTGCATCAACGCGATAATGCCCGATTGCTCGGAACGCTGCGCCGGCTGCGGGACCTCGGCAATTCCGTGATCGTGGTCGAGCACGATGAGGAAACGATCCGCGCGGCCGATCACATTGTCGATCTTGGACCGGGAGCGGGCCCACGCGGCGGGGAGATTGTCGCGCAGGGGAAATTCGAGAACATTCTCAACGCAAAAAATTCGCTCACGGCGGATTATTTATCCGGCCGGTTGCGCATTCCCGTTCCGAAACATCGAACCAAGCCGCGCTCTGTCCGAAGCCGTTCAACTAAAAACGACGACGGCTGGCTGATTGTAAAAGGCGCCGCCGAAAACAATTTGAAGAACGTCGAGGTCGCATTCCCGCTCGGTTGTTTTACCTGCGTCACCGGGGTTTCCGGCAGCGGCAAATCGACTCTGGTGGACGACACTCTGCGCCGGGCCTTGTTCCGGCGGTTTTATAATTCGAAAGAGAAACCGGGCGCTTATCGGGCATTGCGCGGTGTCGAGCAAATCGACAAGGCGATCGTGATCGATCAAAGCGCAATTGGGCGGACGCCGCGCTCGAATCCCGTGACCTACACCGGCGCATTCGGCCCGATTCGCGAACTGTTCGCCCAACTTCCGGCCGCGCGGGTGCGCGGATACGGCGCCGGCCGGTTCAGTTTCAACGTCAAAGGCGGTCGCTGCGAAAATTGTGAAGGCGGCGGTCTGATCAAAATCGAGATGCATTTCCTGCCAGACGTTTACGTTCAATGCGAAGTCTGCCACGGCCGGCGCTACAATCGCGAGACTCTCGAAATCACTTACAAGGGAAAAAATATCGCCGACGTGCTCGATCTCACCGTCGATGAAGCGGCCCGATTTTTCCGGAACGTGCCCAGCATTTCTGACAAACTCAATGCACTGCTCGACGTTGGGCTTGGCTACCTGCAGCTCGGCCAGGCCGGCACGACGCTCAGCGGCGGTGAAGCGCAACGCGTGAAGCTTGCCACTGAGCTCGCCAAAAGGGCGACCGGTCGTACAGTTTATGTTTTGGACGAACCGACCACCGGTTTGCACTTCGCCGACATCGAGAAATTGCTGCAGGTTCTGATGAAACTGCGCGACGCCGGTAACACATTGATCGTGATCGAACATAACCTCGAGATGATTAAGTGTGCCGATTGGATCATCGATCTCGGTCCGGAAGGTGGCGAACTCGGGGGCGAACTCGTGGCGGCGGGTGCACCTGAAGAGATTGTCGATGTTGCTGCGAGCCACACGGGCAAATTTCTTCGGTCGTTGCTGCAGAAGAAATGAAACAAGCGCGATATCTCGCTGCCGCGATTCTGATTGCGCTGGCCGCCTTCGGACGCGCGGAGATTTCGAGCCAGTTGATCGAAGCGGTCAGCCCGCTGAGCGAAGGCGTGCCGGAAGTAGCCATCATCCGCTTGCAAAGTTTGCTGAAACAAAACTTGTCGGAATCGGACTGGCGCGCAGTCGCGGAAAAACTTCTCGAGGCGATGGTGGCGGCAAACCAAACCGCTGACGCACTTAAATTGGCGAACGATCCGCGATTGCGACAAAGTTCGGCCGCAACTTTCTGGCACGCGCAATTGCTGGTTGGTCTGCATCTTGAGCCCGAGGCGTTGGCGCTCTATCAGCAGGTCGCAGCAGACAAGAGCTCCAGTTTGCATAACGACGCGCTGTTTGGCGCCGCTGAAATGGCGCGGGCAATGGGCCGACGGGAGGAAGCGCTTCAAAATTTGTCGGTTTTGTTTCGCGACCCGAAATGGAACGTGCGAACGCAACTGCGAGCGGCCGAGATTTATCTGGATAAATCTAACGCCTCCAGCGCGCGGCGTCTGCTGGAGAAAGCCCAACCCAAAACAATCGCGGAAAAAAAAGAACGGCATTTTCTCCGTGGCAGGCTTGAGCTAGCGCTCCGACGGCCGGAACGCGCCCTTGCGATTTTCGAATCAATTCTGAAGCAGCCAGAGGGCGCAACTCACGAAACGTTGACCGCGGTTCTTTTCGCGCTGGCAGATACGCATTTACAACAAAACACGCCGGAGACCGGGGACGACGCGCTCGAGAATTTTATCGAGCACCGCCCCTCCGATGTCGATCTTGCGCGGATTTTCGCGAAACTGGACGAGCTTTATCGCGCGGAACGCAAACCTTCCCGAGCTGAGCTGGATCGATGGACCAGGGATCCGGCCGAGCCGCGGCGCGCCTTCGCCCAATGGTATCTCGCTCGATTCGACTTGCGGATCGGCCGTCGCGATCGAGCGCTGGAATCGTTCGCCGCGTTGCGGAAAAGCCATTCGCAGAACGCGGCTTTGGCGCCTGCGTTTATCGAGTTTGCTCAACTCCAACTAGAAGAGCGCCGGTTTGATGAAGCGCTCGCGATCTTAGATGAAGCGCGAGGTTTGCGACCGGAGCCGGTCGTCCTCGATCGGCTAAGCCTGCTCGGGGCCGAGATCAAATATCGAGCGAGGCGGTTCGACGCCGCGACTGCCGACTTCGAGCAGATTGCGAGCTCGGAATCACAGTTGGCGCCGGTGGCAATGTTCAACGTTGCGCTCAGCGCGCTCCAAAAGGGAGATCAAGCGGGGTTCATCGCCAAGGTGGATGAGTTCGGGAAAAAGACGAGCGACGAAAAATCACGCGCCGACCTGCAATTGGAAGCCGGTTTAACGGAAGCGGCCAAAGGCGATCCTCGGGCGGCCGACGCGCTGAACAAATTCTTGCGCGATTTTCCAAACAGCGAGCGAGCTTCTGAAGGATGGGTGGCGCTGGCCGAGCTGGCCTTTCACGCGACGCCGCCGCGAATCGATGAAGCGCGCAAAAATCTCGCCCGAGCCGCCGAAGCAAAAATGACTCCGATCGCGCAGGAACGCGGCGACTATCTCGCGATTTGGCTGGAGGATATTACGCCCGGCGGCGGAGTAAAGGCCGTCCAGCTGGCAAAACGGTTTATTCAACAACACGAGGGTTCGGCTCTCGTGCCTTCGGTTCGAATGAAATTGGGCGAGATTTATTTTCGACAGGAAGATTTCGCCAACGCGGAAACGCAGTTTGAATTGCTGACCGAGCAGGATCCGAAAGGCCCATTAACGGAACGAGCGCTATTTTTTGCAGGTGAAGCGGCGATGGCGACGATGGCCGCGCAATCGCTCGATCGGGCGCTTGTTCTGTTCGATCGCGTGGTGCAGCTAAATGGCGAATTCAAATGGGCTGCCCGCAACGAGCAGGCCGTGATCGAACGCAAACTGGGCAAACCGCAGGACGCCCTGGTTCTTTATGATGAAGTCCTCAATGGAGCCGGGCGTCCGGCGGAAAAGCGCGAGGCGATTTGTGGCAAGGGCGACATCTTTTTCGAGCTAGCGGCAAACGATCCGCAGAACTATCAACGCGCGATTGAAGCTTACGATCGACTGGCAGCTGACCGGGAGGCGCCGCCCCACTGGCGCAATCAAGCGCTCTTCAAGAAGGGACTCTGTTTGGAAAAGAAAGCGGACCGTGGCGGCGCTCTCGCCAGTTTTTATGCGATCCTCGAGGAAGCAACTCGAGCGGATCGGCCCCGTGAGTTCTTCTGGTTTTATAAGGCAGGATTCAATGCCGGCCAGTTGTTGGAAGCTGACGCCAAATGGCAGTCGGCCGCGGCTGTGTACGAAAAACTCGCTGCTGCTGGTGGCAGCCGCAGCAATGAAGCGCGGGAGCGCCTGGACCGGCTTCGTCTGGAGCATTTTTTGCGACAGGAATAAAGGCCTAACAAACGCCTTTTTGCTTGCCTTTGGTGCGAAAGAAGCTGATTCTTGTGTTATGACAACTGTAACAAAGCCAAGCGGCTTGTGCGGTTGGTCGATTCGGTGCGCAATAATCGCGATCTCAGTCGCGGTTTGCGCATCGTCGTTTGCTGCTCCGAATAAGAGCGTTACAACCGCAAAACAACAGCGGGTTGTGAAAAGCAAGAGATGCGTGGCGTTGATCACAGGTTCCGCTTGCCGGCAACCTTGTGATCGGCTCAGCGTTATCCCGACCACAGCGTACCAGCTGGACCGCATAGGCGGCCACTCGGCAACCAACGATTGATTTTAGCGAAGTAATTTCGCTGGAATTCGTTTCCGGCGCCCTCACGCCGGGTGGGGTCAGTTATTTTTGTTTCGGATTCATGAGGAGGGCACGCAGCTCTCGACCTACTCTTCCACCGGACGGGCAGCGGCTGTAGCACGTGATCTGGTTGGAAAAATCCCAGTCACGTTGTGCGCGCATTTCGCCGAGCGGATCTTGCTGGACGCAGCTTCCATTCCTTTGATTATCCGCGTGAGCCCGTCGTTGATCGGGCAAGCCACTCGATGCGTCGTGCCGAGTGCAGCCACCGCGCCGTTAAGATAATCAATCTCAGTAACGCGCCCGTGCAAAAGGTCTTGCTGCATCGAAACGATGTTGCGCGAGCCGGCATAGGCGGCGTTTATCTCGGCCATCAAGTCCGTCCCGACGGAAACGCCTTCAGCCGCCGCCACGGCAAGGCACTCGTCAATGACAAGTTGCTTGAGACGACTTAGCCGTGGATCGACAATTTCGCCGACTTCGCCTCCAATTATGGTCGTAATCGGATTTACAACGCAGTTAAAGACGAGCTTGCGCCAAACTTCTGTCCTCATGTCGGCGGATATTCGGCAATCTAGTCCTGCATCATTCAGAATCCCTGCGATGCGCCGGCTGCGGTGGTGCTTTTTAAGTAGCGTGTAACCCCTCGCCATATACCGAATTGTGCCGGGACGCTCGAAAATCGCGCCGAACTGAGAGATTCCCCGCAGCACGACACCGCGTTCTCCAAGAGCACCGCGCGCGATGCGGTCGCTGTTCAAGCCATTCTGAAGCGCAACGATGGTCGTATCATTTCGGACAAGCGGCGCAACCGGCTCCAGTGCCGCGGCTGTCGCCGGCACTTTGGTCGTTAGCAAAATCAGTGTGTTCCGGTGAAGCTGCTCAACGCGTGTCGATGCGGCGATGCGAACAGTTTGTGGCTCTATGCCTTCGATGCGTAGACCATTTTGTTGAATCGCACGCACATGATCGGGCCGTCCGACGAGCGTAACATCGTTCGTGCCGGCGAGCTTGGCACCGTAAAGACTGCCAATGGCGCCGGCGCCGAGGACAATAATCCGCATGACGAACAGACCGTAACATGCGCTCAGTGCAGCCGCGACGCTAAAGGGACGACTCTCAGTGTAACGGTTAGGCGCTTTGGTCGATCAAAGCGATTGCACCGGCGGGGCTTGGGCAAGGGCGCGTAAACGCGACACCTGCGCGAGCGCGGCGCGCGCCTCCTCGGTGCGGCCCATTTTCTCGAGAATGTGGAAAAGCAAAACGTATTGACTTGGCTGATCAGGCTGGCGCGCAATGGCCTGCCGTTGAATCTGCGCTGCTTCCTCAAATCGTCTTTGATTTATCCGGATCAAGGCGATCAGTCGCAACGCTTCGGCATCGTGGATATCGATCCGGCTGGCCAGACGAAGCTCGGTCTCAGCGTGTTGAGCGTCATTTTTCTGGGCGTAAAGATGGCCAAGGGCGAGAAGGGCGCCGTGATGCCACCAGTTCGCGCGCACAAATTCCTCAATGATTAGTATCGCGGCTTCCGGACCTTGCCTGACGCGTCGCAGTTCCGATTCGAAACTGATTAGGTCCCACACCTGCGGGTAGGCCGCGCGCGCATCTTTCAATATCTTCAATGCCGCTTCATCATCGTTCGCTTCGTGCCTGAGCTGGGCAAGGTTCAGCGCCGCCAGCCAGGTTCGCGGATAATCGCGGCGCGCCTGCGCTGCGAGCTTGACCGTTGCTTTCAGCAATGTTTCCGCTTCGGCCTTCTTTCCTTCGAGCCTGAGCAACGCGGCCAGAGTGTTTCGCGCCGTTGGATAATCCGGCATGCTTTGCAGAATTCCCCTCAACAATTTCTCCGCCGCAGGGTAATCGCCCCGCCGCGCATAAATTTGTGCGAGATTTACCGACACTCGGCCACTGTTGCCACCGGCCGCGAGAGTGCGTTTGTAAAACGTCTCTTCGTTCGACCAATCGCCGCTTCGAACAAAGCCGCGCGCGCCGAACGCGACAACGGCAACAGCCGCCGTGCAACTGATCAATCTGCGCCAGCGTGCCGGCGTTTCGACTGCCCAACCAGCGACAAAAACAAGCACCCCGACGCTTGGCAGGTAAAGCCAGTGCTCGGCCACGGTCGCGTTGAGCTGCGCGACGTTTGATATCGGAAGATAAGAAGCGAAAAACCAACACGCGCCAAAGATCCGTGCTGGTTGGCCGAGGCCATTCTTCAGCGCTCCCCAAACGAAGACCGCAAGAATGATCAATCCCAGAATCGACAAGTACTCGACGCTAATCGTTTTCCGCCAATCAGCGTTCGACCGCCAGCCGACTGGCTCGACCACGGTTCGTTCCATATGTAAATTGGCCGGGAAAATCATGAGCCGGGTGTAGTCGCCCAGCGCGCGCGCCATCAGCATCGCGCGAACTGGAGCCGACCAGCCGGGTTGCGCTGGCCCGCTGGGACGTTCTTCCGGCAGTTGGCGAAGAACCGCGTAAATCGCAAAAAGAGCGATGCAGCAAATAACCGCGCCCAACCGTCGACGAAACAAAATTCTTTTCTCAATCCACAGCAGATGCGCGATAAAGAGCACGATCCAGATGCAAGCGATTTCGCGCGAGAGGAGAGCGAGCAATCCGCTGGCGGCAGCCAATCCGTAAACCGCCATCCGAACGAGCCGCCGAGGCATGACTTCAGCTTTCAAGAACAAAAGCCAGCCGCCAGCGGCAAAGAAGAACGCCAGACTGTCGGCTCGGCCGGAAATGTAATCGACGGCGGCGCTGTGCACCGGATGCACCAGCCAAAGCATGGCGACAAGAAAAGCAGCGTTCGAAATCCATGCCATTCGTCTTTGGATGCGGCGTTGAACGAAGATCGATCGCTCCCGAAATAAGAATGAACCGAACAGATGTCGAAGCAGGAAATAAAGCAGAATTCCAGCGCTAGCATGCAGCAGTGTATTGGTGAGATGGAAGCCAAACTCATCGGTGTTCCAAAAAAAGTAATCAAAGATGAACGAGATGTTTTGGACAGGTCGGTAATGGGCCGAGAACGAATCCAGAAACAAATGGTGGCGGAATGTTTCCAGGATGAGTAGCGGACTCTTAATGAAAGGATTGTCGTGGGAGAGGTACTGGTCGTCCCAAATTCGTTGGCCTTGTAAAGCGGGGGCGTGAACCAGAATACCAGCGAACCCGAGAATAACGGCGCGAAGCCAGTCGCGGTTGCTGATTCGCCGAAGCGAAAATAACAGACGCTGGATCGCGGGCGATCGAAGCCGTTCCGCGCCTTGATTTGGCCTAATCAGTGGGATTGAGGCAGGCATGAAATCAAGTCCGGTTCCGGACTTCAATATGGCGCAGGACCGTCCCTGCCCATGCGAACGGACGCTGCTGTCATGACAGTTCGTTACGGCCCGTACGGCGACCAGAACCCGGTGCCGGCGACATCGGACAACACGGCCAGGTCTGCCGATGGCACCTGCGGGATTATATCCACGGTCTGGGTGCCGTACGCGTTGCCCAGGGTACTTGCGCCGGTGTTATACAATATTGCGTTCTTCTTGAGGTAGCTCGTCCAATCGGCAATGCCCACACTATCGCCGCTCTTGCGGCCGGTTTCGATGGCGTATTGGTCGACAGCTCCGTCAATCATTCGAAGATCATTCAGGATCTTGGAAGCTTGGGAGCGTTTCCGAGCGCGCAGAAAACCAGGGACTGCGATCGCGGCGAGCAATGCGATGATTGCGACGACGATCATGATTTCCACCAGGGTGAAGCCTGCGTGTTTGATTTGAAGTTTCTTGAACATTATATGATTGCGATTGTGTATTTATGAAGTGAATCGTGATCACCGGACCTTCATCCGTTTCTCACGACTCATTCCCTGCCATTCCCGGTCGACCCGTGAATGACAGGAGAATGAATCGTTAGATTCGTTACGGACCGTAGGGCGACCAGAATCCGGTGCCGGCTACGTCGGACAACACGGCCAGATCATTCGATGGCACTTGAGGGATGGTGTCCACCGTTTGGCTTCCGTAGGGCGAGTTCAGAAGGCTCTTGCCGCTGTTGTAGAGGAGCGAATTCTTCTTTAAGTAATTCGTCCAATCGGCAATCCCGACCACATCGCCGGTTTTCCGGTTTGTCTCGATCGCGTACTGGTCGCACGCTGAGTCGATCATTCTCAGATCGTTCAGAATACGGCTGGCCTGTGAGCGTTTGCGCGCCCGGAGAAATCCGGGGACCGCAATCGCGGCTAGTAACGCGATGATCGCAACCACGATCATGATTTCCACGAGGGTGAAGCCCCCGCGGCGTTTGTTGATGGCGTTTAACATGCTATTGCTTTCTTTGCTTGTTTGTTTGACTGCGCTCCACGATCTCCGACCGCGAAGTGCACCCTTTTGGAGCAGCGTTAATGCCAATCGCCCTGAAAACTGAGCCGCGGACCGGGCGCTTCTCCCTCGGGCTCGGTCATCTCATCTTCCTACTTACTCTCGCGGTCCGACTTTGGTCTCTTCTTGGACTTACCCATTCGCCACTGCTGATCCCCTCCCGGGGCGACATGCATTTTTATAACGATTGGGCCGGCCAAATCCTTCATGGCCAGTTTACCCAGCCCTTGGCCTTCTACGGGTTGCCGGGTTACGCCTATTTGCTCGCGGGTCTCTACAAAATCTTCGGTGAAAACCCTTTCGTTCCAGGGCTGGTTCAAACAGTGCTCGACGCCGGGACGGCCGTGCTCATCTTTTCGATTTCCAGCGAAAGCTTTGCCCGGATGGGATCGACGTCCTCCTCGCCAAACCCACTCAACTTGAACCCTCGAATCATTGGCGCCTTCGCAGCGCTCGGTTGGGTGTTTTTCGTCCCCGCTCAGGCCTACTCCGTCGTTCTAATGCCGACCGCCTGGTTCGTTTTCGTCTTTTGGTTGGTGGTTTGGCGCATTGTTCGAACCGACGCTGCCCTGCGGACTGCGGAATGTTTTTTCCTCGCCTTACTTATAGGTCTCACCGCGACGGCTGTGGCAACTGTGCTTGCGATCTTCGCATTGGTCTTCGCCGCGATGGTTCTCAGGTTGAAACGACGGCCCGACCAATGGCGCAGGTTGATGATGCGCATCACCATCCTGCTGCTTGGTCTTCTAATGGGGACTTCACCTTGCTGGGTTCATAACTATTTCATCGCCCATGATCCGGTCGGCCTCTCTGCCCACAGCGGCATTAACTTTTGGATTGGCAATAATCCCCAAGCCAATGGCTATCCGCGGTTTCCGCCGGGATTGCGCGCCGGCCAGGCCGCCATGCTCCAGGATTCGATAGAGCAGGCCGAAGCCCTCGCCGGCCGGCCACTCAAACACGCAGAAGTGTCTCGTTACTGGTCGGACAAAACCAGGAACTATATCAGCACCGAATTAGGCAACTGGCTGAACCTAATCGCGCGCAAACTCCGCAATTTTTGGAGCGCGTTCCAATACGATGATCTCAGCATCATCACGATTCTTCGCGAACAAGGTGTGATTTTTCCCGGCCTGTATTTCGGAGTGATCGCCGCCTTGGCCATCCCCGGAATTCTCTTTGCCCTACGCCCGTCTCTGACATCGCGGTGGATTCTTGCCGCGGTCCTACTCTCGATGGTTGCCCTGCTCGCCGTCTTCATAACAGAGCGTTATCGGCTGGTCGCCGTGCCCGG
>Ga0209328_10000160_pt1 | contig 14508 bp, 16 predicted proteins | sample JacPinW_OM3H0_M1_FD_187954 | JGI IMG/M metagenome (GOLD analysis project Ga0209328, IMG submission 187954) | Forest soil microbial communities from Algoma, Ontario, Canada - Jack Pine, Ontario site 1_JW_OM3H0_M1 (SPAdes) (version 2) | ecosystem: Environmental > Terrestrial > Soil > Boreal... | reverse complement strand
TTCGCTTTACGAAAGTCCCAGCCGTATTTGCTGGTCGGCTGGATCTGGTACTTGTCGATGTTAGCGCCCGTCATTGGGATCATTCAGATCAATCTCCAGGCCCATGCCGACCGTTACACTTATCTGCCGCAGATCGGCCTTTACTTAATGATCGCCTGGGGCGTCGCCGATCTTTTCGCGAATTGGCGTTTTCGAACTCAAACCGCAACCGCGGCTTCAGTTGTCGTGGTTCTTGGCTTCGCGTTCGCCGCGCGGCTGCAAGCCTCGTACTGGCGCGACAGTGAAACACTTTGGGCCCACACGATCGCGGCTACGAAAGACAATTACTTCGCACACAGTAGCCTCGCCGATCTTTTGATGCGCCGCGGTCGCGTGAATGAAGCGATTGAACATTCGGAAGACGCGCTGCGGATTCGTCCCAACGATGCCGATGCCCAAAACAATCTCGGGCTCGCATTGTTGCAAACCGGCGACGTCAACCGCGCGGTCGCGCATTTTGAAAAAGCACTGGGCATAAATCCCGGTCACATGAACGCCGAGGTAAACCTCGCGTGGGTTCTCGCGACTTCGTCCAACGATTCGCTACGCAACGGCGAGAGAGCGATCCAGCTCGCCGAAGACGTCGCGAATCGCGCCGGTCATCCGAACGCGATCGTGCTCCGAACACTCGCCGCCGCTTACGCCGAAATCGGTCGCTTCAACGACGCGATCGCAACCGCCCAACAAGCGATCGAAATTTCCCGCGCAACCAGCAACGAAGGTTTGGTCGCCGATCTCGAAAGGAGCATCGCGGCTTACCGCGCGAACGAACCAATCCGTAGTGGACCGTGATATACGTCTATAATGGAATTAGGCCGAAAAATTCGGTATAATCCTCGTTAGGTCTATGTCACGGCACTGGGTTGTTCTGAGCTTTGGAACAGCGGCCGTTGCGGCCGTTGTGTTCGCGCTCGTCCGTCTCATGCCGATCACGCGAGATGGTTCCAGTCCCGAGCGCGCTGTCGTTTTGCACGTGCCCGAAGACAAAGTCACTGACGCGGAATGGGACTGGTGGCGAAAGCGTTATCCTGATGCGGGCCTGGTGCCGATCATCCACGCCATGACAGGCCACAAGGGACGCATTTATAGCCGCTATTTGATCGGCACGCCGAAAGGAGAAAAAGAGGTATGGTTCGAAACCGGAATGAAGGATGAGCAGTAATAGACCTAACCACGCGCTGCACCCAACCGCTGGCCAGCGCGCTATCTCACTTTTCCAAATGAAACAGTTGTCGATCTTAGCAAAGCTCGCTACCGCCAGCGGTGGCTGACCTCCTTCTCGTTAGAATCCTACGCGATCCAGATTGTTTTGGCGTTCATGAATTCGCGAATGCCGGCGGCGCCGAGTTCGCGGCCGAATCCGGAGCGTTTCACGCCGCCGAATGGTAATCGCGGGTCCGATGCGACCATGGAATTGATGAACACCATGCCGCTTTGAAGCTCTGACGCGAAAAGTTCTTGTTCGGTGCGGTCGTTGGTCCAGGCGCTCGCGCCCAAACCAAACCTGCTGTCATTAGCCAGCTCGATCGCTTCCTCGGCGTCGCGCACGCGAAGCACCGCGGCGACGGGACCGAAAACTTCTTCCCGAAACGCCGGCGAATCTTTTGGAACATCAACAAGCACCGTCGGCTCGTAGAAGAACCCCGCACCGGCGATACGGTTTCCGCCCGTGAGCAAGTTCGCGCCGGCAGCGATCGTTTTCTGAACTTGCTCGTGCACGCCATTTAAAATCTGCTCGGTCGCAAGCGGGCCGATCTCGGTCGTTTCATCGAGCGGGTCGCCGAGTTTCAGCGATCGCATTTGCTCCACGAATTTCTCGAGAAAATCGTCGTAGACTTTGTCGGCAATAAAGAACCGCTTGGCCGCAATGCACGATTGGCCAGTGTTAGTGGTGCGCGCTTTAACCGCTGTGCTCACAGCCAAACCAAAATCTGCGCTCGGCATGACAATGAATGGATCGCTGCCGCCGAGCTCGAGCACGCTCTTTTTTATTTCTCGTGCGGCGATACTGCCGACCGCGCTCCCGGCTTTCTCGCTCCCGGTTAGCGTGACCGCTTTAATTCGTGGATCGACAATCAATCGCTCGACCTGCTCGGCTTCGATCAGCAGCGTTTGAAAAATCCCTTCTTCGAATCCCGCGCGACAGAAAATTTGCTCAATGGCTAGCGCGCATTGCGGAACGTTCCCCGCGTGTTTGAGAATTCCGACGTTACCGGCCATCAAGGCCGGCGCGGCGAATCGAAACACCTGCCAGAATGGAAAATTCCATGGCATGATCGCGAGCACTGGTCCGAGCGGTTCGTAACGAAGATAGCTGCGACGCGCGCCGGTCTGCGCGGGTTCATCTTCGAGAAAGCGTTCCGCATTTTCGGCATAGTAGCGACAGCCCCGCGCGCATTTCTCGATCTCCGCAACGCTGTCGCGAAATAATTTTCCCATCTCCAGTGTGATCGTGCGACCGAGCTCGTTCTTTTCCTGCTCGAGCAGCGTCGCCGCGCTCATCATCACCTGCGCCCGTTTGGTGAAAGCCTCGCCGCGGTATTTTTCGAACGCAGCCGTCGCGCTTCTCAGCGCTTTTTCGATATCGACGTCATTATGCGACTTGAATTCCTTCAGCTTTTCCCCCGTTGCCGGATTGATCGACGCGATCGCCATTCCTTAATAAATACGCAATTCGGGCCGAGCAAAGGTGGATCGACGTTACAGACGCAGCCCTTTTGGAATTAAAACGCGATCGAACAAATCGAAGATCGATTGAACGAGCAGCGCGAGGATTGCGGCCGGAATTGCGCCCTGAAGAATCGTGGCGTGATCGTTCAGGTTGAGGCCGCTCAAAATTGGTTCGCCCAAACCGCCCGCGCCGATCAACGCCGCTAGCGTTGCGGTTCCAACATTGATCACAGCACTGGTTTTGACGCCGGCGAGAATTGAGCGCGAAGCCATCGGCAAATAAATTTGCCAAAGTCTCGCGCGCGAGCTGAGGCCAAGCGCGATCGCGGATTCACGTAAGCCGCGCGGAATGTCCTGCAAACCGGTCGCGGTGTTTCGGACAATCGGAAGCAAGCCATAAAGAAAAAGCGCAGCGATGGCGGTGCGCACGCTGATCCCAAAAAACGGCAGCGGCACGAGTAGCGCCAACAACGCCAGCGACGGAATCGTTTGCACAACGCCCGCAAAACCGAGAATGATGTGGCCGATTGCGCCGCCACGGCTCGCCCAAATGCCAAGCGGCACGCCGACAATTATTGAAAGCAGCAGAGAAAAGCCAGCGAGTTCGAGATGACGAATCGTCCATCTCGCGAGTCTGTGTGGAAACGTTTCTCCAAACAACGATGTCGATCCTGTGTCGGATCCGAAATACAAACTCGCGGCCCGGGCGTAATCCTTTGTGCGCTCGGCTTCGGCATTGAGTCGCGTCATTGTTGCTCCGTCGATTTTTCCTTCGAGTTCGCGCAACGAAGCGACCGCTTTTTCGTTTAAGGATATTCGATAGAGCAAGACAGCATCATAGCGCGGAAAGAATTTCTGATCGTCGTCGAGTACGACTAGATCGTATTCCGCTATCTTCGCGTCCGTTGAATAGGCGTCTTTAACCTCGATTTGCCCGTTCCTCAGCGCGTCGTAACCAAGCGCGTGATCGATTCCGGCCACGTTCTGTGGACTCAACCGATACGCGACAGCCATAGATTGCCAGCCGTCTTGTCGATCCAGGAATTCGTGAGTGAATCCGAACTTCAGTTCCGGATGCTTTTGCAAATCACTGATTGCACGAATTCCGAATGTGTTCGCACGATCGCGCCGCATCACGAGGGCGTAAGTGTTATTGAATCCAAGCGGCTTCGTCATGCCAATTCCGACTTTGCGAAGCTGATCCACCACGAAATCGGTGTGCATGGGATCGCTCCGTTTCAAAATCTCCTGGACGATCGTGCCGGTATATTCGGGATAAACATCGAGCTGCCCGGTGCGGAGCGCTTCCCAAAGAATGATGGTACCGCCCATCCCCTGACGATGCTCGGCGGAAATCCCAGCTTCGATTAAAGTCCGCTTTGCGATTTCGCCCAACACGTAAGATTCAGTAAACTTTTTCGAACCGACAATCACTTGGCGATCGCTGGCGAAGATAGAGCTGGCGGCCAAGGCGAAGACCAAGACAAAGCGGAAGGCGAAAATAGCGCCCTTCATGTCAGCATCAGTCCGCGTTGAGCGTTAATGAATTCAGTGACGAACGCGCTCGCCGGTTTTTCCTGAAGCTCGCCAACTGAACCCTGCTGGACGATTCGGCCTTCGTTCATCAGCACGATCTCGTCGCCGAGATATGCCGCTTCGGCGAGATCGTGCGTGACCAAGAGCGCGGTTTGTTGTAAGCGCCCGAAAATTTCCTTCAAATCTTTTTGCAAAGCGGCGCGGACAAGCGGATCGAGCGCGCCCAGCGGTTCATCGAGCAACAGCAATTCGGGCGAGAGCATCAGCGCCCGCATCAAGCTCACGCGTTGACGCTGGCCGCCGGAAAGTTCGAGCGGGTACCGGTTGAGCAGCTTCTCTGGGAACCGCGTCAGCCCGCAGAGTTCCGCCAATCGCGTAAGCATTTCGTTTTTGTCGCGGCCAAGATGACGCGCCATGAGGAGAATGTTTCCGCGCGCAGTCAGATGCGGAAACAGGCCGCCTTCCTGAATCACGTAACCGATGCGGCGCCGCACGATGTCGATCTCATCGGCGCTGAGCGGTGTTCCATCGAATTTGATTTCGCCTTCGTCCGGTTCAAGCAAACCGATGATCAGACGCAACAAGGTCGACTTGCCGCAGCCGCTCGGACCGATGAGCACAGTCGTTTTGCCGCGCTCGATTAAGAGATCTATCGCGTGAACGGCTGGCGCTTCGCCGAATGTTTTTGAAACGCCGGACAGTTGAACGAGTGCGCTCACCGCCGGCTAGTTTGCCACGGTGAAATAAAAAACGCCAAACCAGCGAGCATCATCTGTCCAGACGTGCTGGAACTCGAAGCCGGCCTGACGCGCGAGCATGATGAAGCCGCCGATGGTGTGCTTGTAAGAATATTCAGTCAGAATCTGTTCGCCGGCCCGAAATTGAAGAGTCTCGGCACCAATGCGCGCGGTCTGGTCAGTTTCGCTGATCAGATAGAGTTCGATGCGACCTTCTGCGGGATTGTAAACGGCATGATGGTGCCAGCGGTTTAGGTCGAAATCGCCGCCGAGCTCCCGATTGATTCGCGCAAGTAGGTTCTTATTGAATTGCGCGGTTACGCCGCCGCTGTCGTTGTAAGCGCGCTCGAGAACATGTCGATCTTTCTGGAGATCGACCCCGATGAGTAAGCCGCCGCCTTCGCCTACAAGATCGACCAGTCGGGAGAGGAATTCGCTCGCAACTTCAGGTCCAAAATTGCCAATGGTTGATCCTGGAAAATAAACGACGCTGCGGGATGAGAGCTGGCGCGGCAACGGCAATTCGAACGGTTCGAGGTAATCGGCAGCGACCGGAAGGATTTGCAGACTCGGAAACATTTTTCGGAACCGGGCGGTGGATTTTTCCAATTGCTCCTTCGAGATGTCGATCGGCACGTAAACGGCCGGGCGCTCCAATTCTTCGAGGAGGATTTGGGTTTTGGTTCCGGCTCCCGTGCCGAGGCCAATCAATTCGATCTGCGGTCCAAGCGCTGTCGCCATTTCCGCACCGTGCAGGCGAAGGATCCCGATTTCGGTGCGAGTGATGTAATATTCGGACAGGTCGCAGATCTGCTGAAACAACTGTGCGCCTGCTTCGTCGTAAAAAAATTTGCAGGGAAGTTCTCGCGGCGATTTCGAGAGACCTCGCAAGACTTCGTCGCGAAAGTTTTCCTTCGCGGCGGCTTCAGCCGCAGAAATGATTTTTTCGTTCACGAGAGATCGCGAGCCAAACGGATCCCTGTGAATTGCCACCGTTTATCGGGTTGAAAGAAGTTTCGGTAAGTCTTGCGAATGTGCGTGCGCGAGGTCGCGCAGGAACCGCCGCGCAGAACGTATTGATTGCACATGAACTTGCCGTTGTATTCGCCGAGCGCGCCCGGTTCGGCGCGATAGCCCGGATAGGGAGAATACGAGCTGCGCGTCCATTCCCAAACGTCGCCAAACATCTGGGCGAGCTCGCCGTTTCGCGACGGTTGATTCAGCGCTGCCGGATGAAAGCGCTCGGTCTCGACAAAATTTCCGTCGATGTCGATCTTCGCAGCGGCGCGTTCCCATTCAAACTCGGTCGGCAGTCGGGCGCCGGCCCAGTTCGCGTAAGCGTCGGCTTCAAAATAACTCAGATGCGTGACCGGCTCGCTCGGATCGATTTTACGAAGACCCGACAATGTAAAATTCCACCATTCACCCTCGCGCTCGACCCAATAAAGTGGCGCGCGCCAATTTTGTTCGTTGACGGTGGTCCAGCCTAACGAAAGCCAAAGCTCGGCCCGCGAGTGGCCGCCGTCGGTGATGAACTGGAGATACTCGCCGTTGGTGACCAGACGATTGGCGAGCGCGAATGACAGAACCAGCGCCCGATGGCGCGGTCCTTCGTTATCGTAGGCAAAACCGTTCCCTTCGTGACCGATTTCAACCGTCGCTTCATCAAACTCGACAAACTTCACCGGCGCGGTGTCGATCCTATCGTTTCGGATTTTTCGTGGCCAAAAAACTGGATAAAGCGGGTTTTGAGCGAAGATGTGTTTGATGTCGGTAACAAGAAGTTCCTGATGCTGTTGTTCGTGGTGAATTCCGAGCGTCAGGATCGGTTCGATTTCGCGAAACAGTTTTTCGTCGGCCCTCCCGACTAGGTCGTCAATGTCCGAGTTGACTGAAACTCGGTATTTCTTGGTTTCTTCAACTGTCGGTCGCGAAATCAGGCCGCGCAGATCGCGCCGATGCATGGCGCCGGCGGCGTTGTAGTAAGAGTTGAAGAGATACGCGTATTCCGGAACGGCGTCGCGATAGCCGGCGACCCATTTCTTTAAGATGAATGTTTCGAAGAACCAGGTGGTGTGAGCGAGATGCCATTTGGTCGGACTGACTTCCGGCATCGATTGCACAACGCAATCTTCCGGAGCGAGATTTTCCGCCAGCTTGGCGCTGAAATTTCGGACTTCGTGAAAACGGGTGAGCAGTTTTTCAGCTGAAGACGATTCCGCTTGCGACCGCTTCCGAGCGGTCGCAGTTCTATCGACCGTTGCGACCGCCGTGGGACTCAAGTGATTCCGCCCTCCTGTTGAAGTTCTTCCCGACGCGCTTCGAGCATTTGGTCGTGGGCGGCTTCTTCGCGCCCATCGCTGACCAGGGATTCGCCGAGGCTTTTTTCGTCCTCCTCAATGCCGGGTCGCGAAACTCGATGGCCGCGATCGTCCGGTGTCACTTCCCATTCCTCTTGAAGTTTGATGTTCTTAGCGTCCTCTTCCGGTGGCATGGTGTCGTTCTCGCCTAACAACTCACGCCGAGCCTGAGCCCAGTCAGCATCGGTGAATTCATCAGCATCTCGCTCATCGATCATTGCAATCTCGCGGGCGCGGCGTTCGATATCGTCCGGCGAGGGCACGCCCATTCCATTTCCATGGAATTCAATCTTGCCGCCGTTGGTTTCGTCTCGTTGGTTCATCTACTTTGAATTACGAAGGGCGCAGCGTCGCTACGTGTAAAAAAGTTACAGCGCGAATCGCAAGCGGCAAAGAGGATTTTGCTCGAATTGCAAATCGGAAAATAATGGGAATTTCATGGACGAGTGCGAAATACTCCCGGTGAAACAGGGCGGACATCTTGCCTATGCGGAATATGGCAACGCTGGCGGAACTCCGGTTTTCTTTTTTCATGGCTGGCCGAGTTCGCGGACGATGGCCGAGCTGACTGATGCAGCGGCGCGCGAGCTCAATGTCAGAGTGATTTCGGCCGATCGTCCGGGAATTTCTGATTCAAGTTTTCAATCGAACCGAACGTTGCTGGATTGGCCGGGCGTGGTTGAGCAACTTGCCGACCATCTGGGAATCGAACGATTCCATATTCTGGCGTTTTCGGGAGGTGCGCCTTACGCCTACGTTGCCGGATTGAAAATGCAGGAGCGGGTGCGGGCGATCGCAATTGTCAGCGGCGCGGTCCCGTTTGCCGATCTTTCCGATCACGGCGGATTACTTCCGCTCTACCGATGGATGATGTGGTTTTATCGGAACCAACCGGGTGTCTTGCGCGCACTCTTTTATGCGGCGCGGCCGATCGTTTCCTGGCGCACGTCGCTTCGTATGGCGCGCGGCTTCTTGCGCATCCTGCCAAGGGCCGACGCCGAAGCGCTGCGCGACAACGCAGCCTTCAACATTTGCTTTGAAAGTCAGCGCCGGGCGTGGCGCGGCTCCGGCGCCGATGGTGTCATCGCCGATGCCGAGATTTACGGAAGACCTTGGGGTTTTCGTTTGGAAGATGTCGATGTTCCCGTTCGCCTGTGGCACGGAATACAGGATCGGGCATTTTCATTTCGCGTTGCCGAAGAAACGGCGAAGCGTCTGCCAAATTGCGTCGCCCGTTATGTTGAGCGCGAAGGACATTTTTCACTGCCGATTCGGCATATGGGCGAAATTCTGGCCGATTTGATTGCGGTCTAGCTGCCTCTACAGTTCGTCGTGGAAGATTTTACCGGAACAATTCAGGACCAGCCGGTTCGCCGCCAATGGAGCCTCGAGCCGCCATTCGATGAGCGCGTTCGGGAGCTCGTTCGCGATTGGGGTGCAACCAAAACGCCAGAACTGATCGAGGAGATGATCGTGACTGCGCTCAAAATGGCGCGCGACGAAATGGGCGTGGCGGACTTGAAGCTGATGAACCGCTCGCTCAAGGAGATGCGGTACGCAGCAAAGGTTTTCGCGCCCTACGCGCGTTTTCGAAAAGTGGTCGTGTTTGGATCGGCCCGAATTCCGTTCGATGCGCCGGAATCAAAAGTTGCGGAAGAATTCGCCCGCAAAATGGCGGAGCACGATTATATGACCATCACTGGCGGCGGGGAGGGGATCATGGGTGCGGCCCAGCGTGGAGCGGGGAGAGACCGCAGCTTCGGATTGAATATCCGGTTGCCATTTGAGCAGCACGCAAACGAAATCATCGAAGGCGACGCCAAGCTGATCAACTTCAATTACTTTTTCGATCGCAAACTCAATTTCGTGAAAGAATCGCACGCCTTCGCCCTGTTTCCGGGCGGCTTCGGAACAATGGACGAGACGTTCGAGGTCCTCACTTTAATGCAAACCGGCAAGGCGCGGATCATCCCGGTGGTGATGCTCGACCGGCCGGGCGGCGATTATTGGCAAACATGGATGAAATTTCTGACCGAATACCTTTTCAAACTTGGTTTGGTCTCATCGGAGGATTTTTCATTCTTCAAAATCGCGCACGATGTCGATGAAGCGGCCCTGGAGATCCTGCAATTCTACAAAATTTACCATTCGACCCGCTGGGTCGGCGAACAGCTGGTGATTCGAATTTGCCGTCGATTGTCGAACGACGCCGTGGCGGAGCTGAACAAGAACTTCGGCGATTTGATACGTGAAGGCGAGATCGTTCAGGGGAGCGCCCTGCGTCCGGAAAAAAATGAGCCAGAGATCTGGAGTCTGCCGAGACTGATCCTGACGCCGTATCGAGACAACTTCGGCCGATTCCGCCAATTGCTCGATGCAATCAACCTCGCGTCAGTCGGGTAGGATCGGTTCGGGATTTGCGATTGGCGCGAGCTCCGCCGGCTCGGCGCGCTCGCTGGATGGAACGCGATGTTTTCTGCTCGCTTCCACCAGCGCAAGATCGACATCGAGCTTGGCGCGCATCATCCGGTCGAAGCAGAAATGTTCGCGCGCGTAACGCAGACCGTTCGAAGCGCAGCGTTCGGCCAGGTTGGAATCGGAAAGGAAAAGCAGAATGGCGGTAGCAAGCGCGTTGCTGTCGTTTGGTTGGACAATGAGTCCGTTTTCGCCGTGAACAATGATTTCAGGAACGTCGCCTACGCGTGTGGCGACGATTGGCCGGCCGCTGGCGAATGCTTCGCGCAAAACAATTGGCGAGGCTTCGGTGTGGCGAGACGCGATCACCACCATGTTCGCCGCCGCCAAAATGTCCGGAATGTCCCAGCGATATCCCATCATCAAGACGTTGCCGTTCAATCCGGCGCGATCGATTGCCTTGCGCACCCATTTTTCCCGGCTGCGACCACCGGTGGCTTCGCCGACGAACACAAAACGCACGTCGGGCCGTTGATGAAGGACGATTCGCGCAGCCTCGACGAGATTGAACTGGCCTTTGTCGGGACGAATCATGCCGATGTTGGCGATGATGGGAGTGTCGGCGGAAAGGCCGACTTCGCGCCGGAATTTCATCCGGTCGCGGTTCGGGGAAAATTTATCAAGATCGACGGCCGAGCCGATGACTTCGATTTTTTCGGGCGCGATGCCGTATTGCTCGATGAACTCGTTCTTAATGACTTGCGCATCGGCGACAATTTTCGCGCAGCCATGTCTATAAATGAAAGCGCGCTGTTTTTTGCCGAGCGGATCGGTGATGCATCGGGCGCGGGTCACCGGCCAACCGCAAAGAAAGAGAGGCAGACACAGCCAGTGATCTTTCGAGCTGTAACTTTTGATCAGGTCAACGCGATTGCGGCGGCAGAAGAGCCAGATGCGAAATGAGACGACCGGATTTATTCGATGCTTGAGCGACATCGGAACGACCGGCGTGCCGAGCTCGCGCGCTTTGGTGAGAACTTCGCTCGTCGGATCGCAAATGAGCCAGGCGCGATGGCCGTTGGCGTTCAGCCAATTGATTTCAAGGCAGGTGCGATACTCCTGTCCGCCCCAACTGCCGCTGCTTTCGAGATGAAGTAAATTCACGCGGGATTGTCGATCTTTCCGCCAGCTTGAACACTTTCCCCTCGTTTTTCGAGAATATAATCGTGGATGGTATTGACCGTCCGAAACGCCCGTCCAGCCACCTCTGAGTTGGGCACGCCCACCCCAAAGGTTTTCTCCATGCTGACCGCGAGTTCGAGGGCGTCGATCGAGTCCAAGCCGAGACCGTTTGGCCCGAAAAGGGGCAGGTCGTCGCCGATTTGTTCAGGCGTGACTTGGAGCATCAAGTTTTTGACCAGCATCTGTTTGATGCGCGGTCGCAGGTCGGCGTCGGACATATATGAGCGCGCGAAATTGTCGCAGGGTTCAGGCTCGGTCAAACAAGATCGACATCAACCGAAAGCCTGGCTCAGTGCCCCGTGCGGCTCGCGCCTCAAACCTTGTCCGCTTGCTTGCCAGGATTGATCGTTTGGTTGGGATCTGGTTGAGCGGCGGACGCCGGATTTTGCGGAACTGTTGATTGCGGCGCGTTTCCTTTTGCCGCGGTGTCACTTTGCCCGGCTTTATGGAGTTCGTCCGAGAATTCGTCCTTCGCTTTTTGGAATTCCTTGATCGCCTGACCGAGTCCCCGCGCGAGCTCCGGCAATTTCTTCGCACCGAAAAGGACGAGGATAATGACCAGAATGACCAGCAAGTCCGGACCGCCCAGATTCATGAAACTGGCGAGGATGCTCATGCTCTAACATCCGTCTCGTAAGCCAAAGTTGCAAGGTAATTCAGGAGGCAGCGTCGCGCCGATCTGTCTCAGCTCGGGGTGTCTTGTGATTTCGCACAGGGAGCGTAACTTCGCGGGTGCAACGGTATCGGGCGTTTACCTTGGTTGAAATCGTCATCGCGGTCGCGATCATGACGACGTTACTTTTGCTTGCGGTGCCAAGTTTGCAGGGCGTGCTGGCGGACCGGCGGCTGCGCGCGTCGCTCGATGGTTTCAATAAACTGGTTCGCGAGGCGCAGGAACGCAGTGTCGCCGAGCATCGCGCTTATCTGATTGTGTGGACGGACAAAAATGTATTTCTGCAACCGGAAGGGTTTGCCAAAGATGAGGAGCGAAAAGCAATCGCGACGTTTGAGCTCGAGCGCGGAACAGTGTTCACGCTCAGCCTGCCGGCAGCGCTTTCATCCAAGCCCGCGGGCGAATGGATTTTCTGGCCAACCGGTACCTGCGAACCGGCGATTGTTCGGTTTGAAGGACGAGCCGGTAGGTGGACGGCAAACTATTCGCCGTTAACTGCTCACGGCGAGCTAACCAATTATGCGACGAAGTAAACGAGGCTTCGCACTTTACGAAGTGCTAATGGGGGTCGCGATTTTCGCGTTCGGAGTGCTCGCGCTCGGTCGCGCGGTGGAGAATTGTTTGAACGCGAGTACCCTCAACGCGGAGGAGGATCGCGTCCGGTTAATTTTGTCGAACCGGATGGCGGAAGTCCAAACCACGCCCGGACTTCCGGAAACGACAAAGGAATTCGCAGTCGACACCGGTTATGGCGTTGTGAAAGTGGTCCAAACCAGTGCGCCGGCCGATTTGAAGGACGACAACGGCGCGCAGCTGACCGGAGTCCATCGAGTGACGCTTACGGCAAAGTGGACGCGGGCCGGCGCGGATCAATCGCAGCAAATTGAATTTTATGTTTATCGTCCTGGTTAACCGCCGTCGCGGCTTCACCTTGCTCGAAATCATCATCGCCGTTGCGATTCTGGCGACGATGGCGTTGTCGATCTATCGGTTCGTCCAGTCGAATCTGGTTGCCATTCGTTTGTCTTCCAATGCCGTTGCGTCCGACGCGCGCTATTACGGTTTGCGCGAAGTGCTGACCGCGCAGTGGCAAAGCCTACCCTCGGGAAAGGCCGCGCTGCTTGGGGACGCTTACAAGTTGAACGATCGGCCGCGAGACGAGGTTAGGTGGATTTGCAGCGCCGGGCCGGGGCTGATGACACGATATGCCGCCGGTGATTTCGTCGTGAGTTTGCGGGTGCAATCGGAAAAAGACAGCGACCGACTCGATCTCGGTTTGTTGCGCAAACCTAAAAACGATACGGCATTGACGGACGTACACGAAAGCTGGGTCCGGTTGATCGACAACGTAAGCAGTCTTCAGATCCGCTATTTTGATTCGCGATTGAATGTGTGGGTGGAACGCTGGACCGACGCCGGCACGCTGCCGCGTCTGGTCAAGGTGACCGTCGGCCGTGTCGATTTAACAACGCCGTGGGAAGCGATCATTCCCCTTGGGCGAACGCCTTTGTGATAATCTTGAAGACACCGATGCAAAAAATTCGCGGTGCGGCAATCATGCTCGCACTTTGGGCATTGTTCCTGTTGAGCGCGCTGGTGATTTCGTGGGCGCTCGACATCAATGCGCGGCTGGCCATTTCAGGCGAGGGGACGCGAATGTTGAGAGCAGAAGCGGTCGCCTGTTCGGGCGCGGAAGTAGCGTTGCATCCCTCGACCAAACCGGGTTCGCCGAACCTGAGCGGTCAGCTTGACAATGGAGCGAGTTATCGCGCGCGACTGACCGGCGAAGGCGGACGCATCGACCTAAACTGGATCGCATCTCGTCCTGAATACACGGAAATTTTGCGCAGGTACCTGGAGAACAAGGGGATCGATCTCAATGAGCGCGATACGATGATCGACTCGCTTCTTGATTGGGTGCAACCGGGCGGTGGCTTGCATCGTTTGAACGCGCCGGAGGAAAGTGACGATTATCATCCGGCGCATGCTCCGCTTACGCGAGTGGATGAGTTGAAAAAGATTGCGGGCTGGGCTGAGTTCACTTCCGTGCCAGGTTGGGACGATGATTTTACGGTGAACACGATGCAAGGCATTGATCCACAATGGGCCTCTCGCGAAGTCTTGCTCGCATTACCGGGCGTAACTAACGAAATGGTCGAACGATTTCTTCAATTGCGGCAGGGACCGGATCAAATCGACGGCACTGAAGATGATGTCCAGGTTACTGATTATCAGTCCGCGCTTGGACTAAACCGACAGCAGTTTCAGGCATTGCAAAGTTTGATTAGGCCAAACAGTCCGGTGTATCGCGTGGTGAGTGTAGGCAATGCGGGCAAGGCCACACGCACGGTGCAAATGGTGTTTCGCCGCGTCGGTCTTATGCCGCAACTGCTCACTTGGCAGGAATATTGATGGTCGCCGCCGTCTCGAAACCTGTGTTCATCACGCCGACCGCGCACGGTTGGAATCTTTTGCGGGTGCGCGATAGCAACGGCGCGTGGGACGTGCGCCTTCTGCGCTCGCTCGAGGAGGTCGTGCCGCTGATCTCGGCCCAGGACGACATTGTTTTGAGCCTGCCGGTGGCCGCTGTCCTCGCGCAGCGATTTCGATTGCCAACTATCGATCCGGCTGAGTTTCCGGAAATGGTGCGGATTCAAATTGAGAAGGCGCTTCCATTTTCGCCGGACGAAGTCACCGCGGATTTCGAATTGATCGAACAAAATGAAACCGAGAGCGTGATCTCTGCGGTTGCAGTCCGGAATGAACAATTGGCCGAGATCGCGGCGCCGTTACTGGACAAAGGCGTGATCCCGCGGCAGGTGACGGTTTATGCGGC
>Ga0209328_10000158_pt1 | contig 14544 bp, 6 predicted proteins | sample JacPinW_OM3H0_M1_FD_187954 | JGI IMG/M metagenome (GOLD analysis project Ga0209328, IMG submission 187954) | Forest soil microbial communities from Algoma, Ontario, Canada - Jack Pine, Ontario site 1_JW_OM3H0_M1 (SPAdes) (version 2) | ecosystem: Environmental > Terrestrial > Soil > Boreal... | reverse complement strand
AATTCCAATATCAAAATTACTTTCACTCATAACAAATCCTTAAATCCAATGTGGATCTAATATATTTGTAGTTTGAATGTTTTATATTTTTATTTGATTACTTGATTACTTGATTACTTGATTACTTGATTACTTGATTAATAATATGAAACTTAAACAGAACAAAATCTGAAATACCTTTATTCAAATAATCTTAAATATTAGCTATCTGTTGTAAACGAGCATAATTAAATTGAGCATCTTTCTTCATTAATTGAAATATTAGCCCAAATAAAAATAAATTAAAATCAGCTGGTTTATGATTCAACAGTGGATAATTCATAAAGTGAGGAATAATAATATTTAACAATTCTGTAACACTACTTACTGAATATATTAAAACATTATCTGCTTTATCATAATTAATTGTAAATATTCTTAAAAAAATTAGTTATTGTGTTTTTTTAAATAGCATTAATAAAGGAAGATCTTTTTCATTAAATCCAATCTTAAATCTAACCATTACTCTAATTTTAGTAGTGGTTTTATTGTCTGAATAAATTGAAATAGTAAAACTTCCTTCAACATCATTAAATCCAGGTCAAAAAAATTCCGATTCAATGATATTCCATCTGTAGAATAAGATTCATATATTTTTAATAATTGATTAGAAAGGACTTTGACTTGATAGCTTCTTTCGAAGTCCGTTAGAGTACACCTTAAGTATTTCCCTTACAGAAAACACTAACTACCGTCTACTCGTTGCTCTTTTACACCTTTATATTTATTTATTAGTTGACTGTAAAATTTAAATAAAGATGACTTAGATCCGCGATAACCCATTTCAGTTTCCTTCATAATATAACTTGTTACCATACCCAGGTAATTATTCTGGCCACTTATAGCCTTTCGACTATAGCTTGGTATTATATTCTTTAGGGTGTCCCCGGAGTTTGATAGTTTAACAGCCATAAACGATGTAATCCCACTACATCTAACAGCTTTGGACAACACTTGTAATAAAGAAATCATGATTTTACTTTATTTTATCAAAGAAGACACTTCTTCGATTTCAGTTAGCTAGTTCACTCTTGCGAGCATTGACTAATATTCTTGACTGCTGGCAGATAACTCTACCTGGTAATTTCATTCCCAGTGTGGCCATATGTTCCTCCAAACTTGGCTATCCATCGTAGGCTTGGTAAGCTTTTATTCCCACCAACTACCATAATAGACGTAAATAAAATCCTATAGCGAAAACTTTTCTTTATTGCAAAAATAGCGTATTTGCATTATATCTCCATTTCTTTCCAAAAAAATAGCTATTATTACTATAGTTGATATACATCCTCTATTATTTATAGAAATTCTTACCTTTAACAGAAAGAAAAAATATATAATCATCTAATATTAATTTAATAATTGCTTTAAGGTCTCTATTTTGACGGCTAAATCAAAAAAGTTTAATTTTTTTATTAATCAAAATTGTTACACTGTATTTACCTCGATTTAGGTTAGTAAATCTTATGAAACGAGAGTTAATACATATTATATTAATAAAATATTAAATAAATATTTATAATTTATATAAATGTAAATATAATTATCTCCTATTTAAAAAGACTAAAGGGCATACTATTTACTATCCTCACCTCTACACCTTGTTTCTTACTAATAATAAACTAACCATTTAATTTATTATATTCAAAAACAACGATTTGCATGTCTTAAAACTACTGAACAACGTTCAATCGGAACCAAAATTAAATTCTTCTCCACTATTAGACAAAATTTTTATTATTATTTTTTTTTGTCGTATTTTATTTGCTTAATGCAATATTTATTATCTCTTTTATTAATTTATATTCTTTTTTATTTTATTAAAAAAAACATATTTCTATTTTATCAAAAATCAATACCCTGCTCCAAATTGTAACCAACACCTAATAACATTTTACTCAATTATTATTTAAAATAACTATTAAAAATATTAACTAGACCTATTATACCTACCTTGATAATACCTTTATAAAAAAAGTAAGCAAAGGGAAAGGCTTTGAGGGTAGTAAAAATATAAATTTAAATATTATTTTTATTAGATAAATTTTAACTAAATAAAATAAAATATTTAAAAATGTTATAAAGAATTTTAATTTCTTTGTTTTTTGCTAAAATTTCTTTTTCTATTTATTTAAGATTTAGACTCTAATTTAGTAAAAGGTATTCCAAATAAAATAATTAAATTAATTTTTAGTTGATATTACGTATCTATTTTATATAAATAATCTGAGCAAAATATTGACAAAATAATTGTACCAATATATAATAATATAATAATGAAATACTCTAAAATTTTAAGGGGGTTAAAATGTAATATATAAAATAAGTTAAATCAATTTATTATTTTTTATTTCCTATTTTTAAGCTTCTACAAAGCATCCTTCACTTTATGTTAGATGTTAGTGATCTCAACCTTAGTCACCTTATTTTACAGTAGCTAAGAGATGGTTCGAATAGTTGAAACAAACAAAAAGAAAAGTCAAAGAAGAAAAAATACTTTTTTTTTTATAAAGATCAAATTAATAAAGCCAATACAAAAATTACAAAACAAATTTCACTTAAATAGATTCGTATCATAAATCAATAATCTTGAGATTTACTTAAATGTTTTATTATATCTAATCAGTTTTGAATGAAAAAAGGTAAATATGTAGGTATCGTAATATCATTTTTATTAAATAATGAATATAAAAATAGTATAATAAAAAAATAAATATAATATAAACTGTAAGCAAAAATCCAAAATAATTTAAAATACATTCAGTTTATGTTTATATTAATTATATATAATAATAAATTTTCTAAGCCAATAAAATAGATTAATAAACTAATTAAAATAATTATTGTCAAGATTATTTTAAAAAACTTAGGAACAATGTTATTCTTAAATAAGCTAAAAAGTGTTATATTTTTAATAATACCACTTTCCTGAATAATGGATGTATCACTTGTTGAAACTTTATGTAAATTTAAATTAACTTCTTCAAAAATTAAGTGATTAACACTAGAAAGTAATGCTAAAGTTATTAATGGACCTGTTACAAACATAAATGAAGCAATATTCATTTGTCAGACTCTTATGAATTTTAATTTATCTTCATCTGTTTTAAATAAATAAACTTTTGTAATTGGAAATATTTTATAAGCATATAGTTTAACTAAATTATGATAAAAAAAAGCAGCTGTAAAAAAATTTAAAGGTTTTAAAGGTTTAACATTAATATCCAAGTTTTTAATTAATAAATTAAAATCAGTATTAATAAGTTTTTTAGTTAAATCATTTAAATTATTATCTCCAAATTCACCAAAAGGTCTATTTTGTCAATTTGTAAAATTTTCTCCTTTTGTAAAAGGATTTATACTACTATCAGAATAAGAACTTGTAAGTTCTTCATGTATTAAATCTATTAGTTTTATACATTTAGTTCCATTAATAATTTGACTTAATTCATTAGATGATGCTAATTTAGAATGAATTTGTTTTATTATATCAAAAAGAAATAATTCACCTACTGGTGTTTCTTTAAATAAGTTAGGGAAAGATTCTTCATATATAATAGATTTAGCGGAATTATTTTCTAAATATTTATCCAATTTAGATTTTGTAATTTTATTTACTTGAACTAAAGATAGATTATCTAAAGAATCATTACCCATATTTTGTATTATATTATTATAATCTGTAAAATTAGTTGAATTATTATAATTCGCAAAATTAGTAGAATTATTATAATTATTATTAAATTTGTTATTGTTATTATTATTTATCATTAATTTTTTTTTTTTTATATATTTTTAACTTAATTAAGTTAATTTTTAAAATACCAACTACTGTTCATTTTATTAATAGAATAAAGTTTTATTTTCAATAAAATGGAATTGAATATTAGAGGATACATAAGTCGATCATCCTTATTCTATTTAAATATATTATTTGATAATTTATATCGAGTAGATAAGGAAGGATAATTCACTTATAAATATAATGAAAAAGAAATAGTTATAATAATAAAATGAATTAGTATTTTTATTATAATATTCAATTAGTAAACTAATATAGGAGTTTACGGTTGGTTGCTTAATAATAGCATGTGTTATATACTACTCTTTTAATAATATAATAAATTAATTTAAAAAAAGTGAACTTAATCCCATTTTGATTAAACTGATCAAGAATTATATTATTAATTAATATTTAATTTAGTATATAAAATAAAATATTAATAGATAATATTTAATCTTTGTATTTAAATTATAAAAATTAATTTTATTAACTCAGTTATTAAAAATATTATTTAAAAATAAATTATATAGAGATAACTGTATCATATATAATACAATAAAAGATATAAAATTATAAAGTTAATTATATTATTTTATAATAAATAAGACTAAAACTTATTATTTAAACTAATAAGGAATAATCTTTTTGTTAAATTTAAATTTAAATTTGTTTGTTTTATCCTCATCCTTCGTATTCCTTTCCTCTTTAAAGAATAGAGACTGATATGTACTCCTTTTTCTCCTCTTTTGGATAAAGGACTATACTCCTCTTTTGGACTTTTAGATAAAGGACTGTAAAGAACATACTTTGTTTCTAAATTTTTATACTAAATTTTAAGCATCTTTACTACTTTCACACTCCCCAACGAGATTATAAAAAATAATTAAGAATAAATGAAATAAGGTATAATATTTAGGTTTTAAAAACTTTTATAATTTTATTTACTAAAAAATCTAATAATTCTTACTATTTATATGATCATCACAATTAGTTTAGTGTACTTACAATCGGTAAATTATTTTTATTTTATATGATAATTAAATTTAATTAACAAAAATAGAAATATCAGATCGTTACTATAACTAATAAAAATAATTAAAGAATATTATTAAATAAGGGGGTTAAGATATATCTATAAATTTTAATATGCGTATTGCATAGGTTTAATTTTATAATTATGAGTATAATACTAAGAATGCAACCATTAATGCAAATAATCCTGTAGCTTCAGCTAACGCGAAACCTAAGATTGCATATGTAAATAATTGACCTCTTAATTGAGGATTTCTAGCTGTAGAAGAGATTAAAGATGAGAAAATATTTCCGATTCCTATTCCCGCTCCAATTAATCCAGAACAAGCGATTCCGGCACCAATAAATTTAGCTGCTGATAACATATTTAAAAATTAAATTATTATTTATGATAGCGTCTAACGTAAGTAATAATTTAATTTACTTACTCTTTTAAACTTAAAATAAAAATAATAATAGGAAGTATATATATACTTTTTATTTTTTTAATAATATCATTAATATTTTATCTTTTCTACTACCCCTGTGAGTCCTTTGGAGTATAATAAATAATAAATAATAAATAATAAATAATAAATAATAAATAATAAATAATAGTAATCATTAAATAAGTGGGTTAAATTATCTTAAATAAAATAATAGTTATATTTTGTTAATCTTTTTTATTTTTATTTAATTCTTATATTTAAATTATAATATTCAATTAGTAAAACTGAAATAAAATTTTAGTGTTGGTTACTTAATAATAGCATATATTAAATACTAATCTTATAATAATATAATAGATAAATTAAAAAAGAATAGTATATTACGTTTCTCTTCCCCTTAAAGGGTTTAGTTAATTTTAAGCTTAATTGATAAATAAATCCGTTTAGAGTTTATATAAAAAGAGAATCTCTTCTTTACAGCTTTTATCTCTTAAAAAACAATCAATGGTAGTGAATAGTAATATCGATTATTTAACATAAGTTAAGGGATTTTTATTATTATTTTATTATTATTTTATTATTATTTTATTATTATTTTATATATTATTTTGTTTTATTTTATTTTTATTTTTTGTTTTATTTTTGTTATGAATGTAGCATTAATTTATATATTTTATTACCTAATTAAAACTTTTATAAAATTTATTTTTAATTTAAGTAAATAATTTTGTCTCTATTGACAATGTATTTAAGTTATTGAATAAGATAAACACTATAAAAATATGGCAGATAATTAATTAAATTATAAAATTATTATAATAATAATTAAAATAGTATAATAATTTGGATAATGATAAGATAAAAAAATTTAAAATATATTTAATTATAAATTATCATACTAATAATATCTAATATAAATATTTAATGGGGGGGGATAAAATGTAGTAAATAAATTAAAAGTTCTTATTTTATTCTGTAGCTGCATCTATTATTAAGTTTATGAAATATTGTATAATAAAAATTAAAAATAGGAACCATACAAATTAAAATACTAATTACATTTGAACTATTTGTATCAGATTGATTATTAATTTAAACAATGAAAAAGAAACAAAATATATTCTTATTAAAACCATAAGATGTAAATGAAATATATTTTAATAAAGATAAATATAAAATATTGATTTTTATCCCTTTATAATACCTCTTAGTATTCGTTTAAATATTATTATGTTCATTTTAAACTTATATTTTTTTACGTAAATATTTAATTAAATATAGTTCGACTGGAAGTAGTCAATTCAATATTAAAGAAATAAAAGTAAAAATTCTACTAATATTTCGTAATACCAGATACTAAATTTACTAATCAACTATAATCACTAATAAAATATCATTAGTATCTATAAATTTAAGATAAAGAAAAGATAATTATCTAAATTAATTATTAAAATTCTATTACTAAAATAAAAAGTTAAATATCTATAATAATCTAAACTAAGTGAAATATTATAATTGTTTTATTGGGATATAATTTATCTATTATGTTTAAATTTACCTGAAATAAAAATAGGAGCAATCATAGCTAATAATAAAATCATACTACAACTAATTAGTAAAGGTGCTCCATAAGTATAAAGTCCTTCACCTAGTGTTTCAATTTGTAAGAAGCTAGTAAATGAAGTATCAGCTGTATTAGGATTTAAAGTATTTGATACACTATTAATAATAGTATAATTAGAATTTAATAATATTTTATTAGTTTGATGTAAGAATAGAGTTGGTAAACCTGATACATCATTAACTGCAAAAGGTAATATTCATTTCATTTCATATACAAATAATCCAGTAATAGCAAGAACAAATGCCATATTAGCATTAATTTGTGCTTGTGTATTTACAATATCAGATAATTTAATATGAACTAGATATATAATCCTGTTACCAAATTACATACCCTTTCCCGAACCGTACGTGATACTTTCGCATCATACGGCTCTCCAAATACAGCATTACTTTTTAGAAGAGTGGATTTTCATATGGCAGCTTCTACATACTGCGATTTGTTTTCTTCTTCTTGCTGCCATTAGTGCGTCTATTTTGCTTAATTTAGGGTTGAGTTCCTTCAGCTGTCTGATGTGGTGCATCTCAACTCTGTAATTAGATCCGCATAAGGAGCATACTAGGTTGTCAAAAGTGGCGATAGATATTTTATCTGTGAACAAAGTCTTGATGTAGTCTTTAGTAGATGTTTTAAAATCCCAGGGTTTAATTTTGTAGGTTATTTTAATAAATCCTATTTTGTCTCTACCTTTGAGATCTTTTCCAAATTTCTTATAAACTCTGTTTTGAGATCGCAGAGTGTATTTCGCAGCCAGCAATTTAGCGCATGAGAATTTAAGGTTCATGTATAGCCAACCTGCCATTTTGGCGTAGTTGTGCACAAAGGAATAATAGTTAAGGTAACCTCTAAGCACGGAATTGTATAGGGTGATTATTTGGTCTTTAGAGTTAGCCATCCATAAGAATTTAGGTGCGGATCTTCCGTTTTTTATGAAACTTGCATTAATCAGTTTCTTAGTTATTCGTTCCATAGGAGCTTCAAATCTAAGTTTAAGTGGATTTCTAATAGGTTGGCCTAGGGAGATCTTGGTGAAGGTTCTCGTTCTTGATTTTCCTATTAGAGTCCCTAGAAATAATGCCTTTTCATTTTGTAGGTGAGTAATTAAAGTTTTCTCTTTATTGAGATTTAGCTTTAATTTTGATTCTAGGAAGTCCGATATTAGATTAACTACATTTTGGGCGTCGACATGGGGACCTCTAATACCCACCATTCAATCGTCTGCATATCTAACGTATACCAATCGTCTTAACTTAGGATCAAAAGGATCGGCATATGGGAGAGTTTGCATCTGTTTGAACAAATTTAGGGCTATTTCAGGAGTTTCGGCTTGGTTTCTTAAATATTTTATTTTTGTGTATTCTGGATTGGGTCTCGCTTGTTTGCCTTTGCTGTAGTTTACTGATAGTTGTTCCACGAATTTGTCTAGTTGGTCTAAGAAGATGTTAGCAAGTATCGGGCTTATAATAGAACCTTGAGGTGTTCCTGTGAGTGAATGTTGGAAAGTTCTAAATTCGAAATACCCTGCATTAAGCGCTTTTCAAATTAAATTTGTGAATCTCCTGTCGAGAATTTTGTTTTCGATTAAGTTCATCAGAAGGTTATGATTTATATTATCGAAACATTTGGAGATATCACCTTCTACAATTCATGTTGAGGAATCAAAGTTAATTTTTACGTGTTTTAATGCTGAGTGACAACTTTTACCTGCTCGAAAACCGTGTGAATTGTCGGAAAAGGTTGGTTCAAATATAGCTTCCAATATCATTCGGATGCATTCCTGAACAATCTTATCACGTGGAGAAGCTATTGTAAGAGGTCTTTGGCCTCCATTAGCCTTAGGAATCTGGATTCGTCTACCCGGTTTGAATTTGAATTGTTCAGTTTTAAGGGATTCTACTGTTTCTACTATCCACTTTTTAGATATTCCATCTAGTGTGGTAGGGTTTATACCAGGGGTCATATTTCCTGGTTTACTTTTCAGCTTATCATAGGCCAGCATGTATATGCATTCATCTAGCATCATAGAGTAAAGGTTTCTATCGATTATCCCTTGTGGGTATTTTTGACTTCTAGTATTTAAGTCTGCCAACTTCTTTAATATGGGTAGATCTTTTCTTAGCGTAGTGCTCTCTTGGCCTAATGTAGCCTGTCCAAAGTGAGGGCTCAATCCTGTACTTCTACCTCGTAGGGATAAAAGGCTGGGTGTTGTGTAAGATAAATATCTACGTGTTTCTCCGAAACCCACGTAAAATTTGCTGGTAGCGCTGTATTCTGTACCTCTTTCCAATATATTTTTGTATCTTGGTACTATAGGTACTCTGTCACCATAGGAATTTATTCCCTTAGGTGATCCCGTAGTTCTCGGCATAGTTTCGATGACACTTTCCTTAGGTAGTCCTTTCCACAAATCGATACAAGTGATACCTGTCTGAGTATCGGTTACTCCTTTACTATGTCTTAAATATGTACAAAGTAAAACCGTATATATCTTATTCCGAATTTGATATAGTCCATGATGTGGAACCTCTATTGTGTAGACTTCAAGCAGTATAGCTTTTACCATAGAAAGATTAACTCGGAATTCGACTCGTTCTTTTCGGTTAGAACTAATAATTCCTTTTATCAGAGATGCTATGTTCAGCCTCCAGTTTTCCCTTCGACCTAACTCTGTTGTTAAAACCCTAATGGAGTAAGGGTTGAGATTTCTTATCTCACGAACTAACCAAGCGCAACGGCGCACATTGAACATCATAATTACAAAAAGAAATAAAACAGTAATGGCCCCAACATACAAAATTATATAAGATATACCTATAAAACCTACACCTAATAAAATTAAAAATCCAGCTGCATTACAAAATACAGCAATTAAAAAAATAACTGCTATAACTGGATTAACAGATAGAATCACTAAAACACTTGAAAAAATAGTTCCTCAAGCTAATAAATCAATGAAAAAATTAGTCATAATAAATATTTAAATAAAAAATAACCTGCGTAAAATACGCTCGATAACATATAATAAAATTTTTATTCTAAATCTTTTACTTTACTCTATTAAACATCTATAAAGACTCAATTAAGACTCTATAAAGACTGTATTAAGACTCTATTAATACTCTTTTTCCTTTAATGCAAAAATGCAAATTTGGAGATATGAATCAGCATAGCATTTTTATTTTATCCCTAATGTCATATTACATAGAATAGAAGAGTGTATAATAATGAAGTCCCAAATAACTTGATTGCGTAACAGATGAGAATAAAAAAGATTAATATATTTAAAAATAGTAACGATAAAAGGCAATAATCAATTGACAATTAAAAATTCCCCACACATTTTAAGAGTTTAATAGCTTTACAGTTTTACATTTTAATAGTAACTTCCCATCATAATGTACTAATTTGTAATAAGGTAATGCTAAAGCTTCTAAAGGGTGATTTAGGGGAGAGAAAGGAAAGTTTTATTTTATATAAAAAAAGTAAATAAATATATCAATTGAGGGATTTAACCATGAAGAACTGAATGCATTATTTATTATGCAATAATCAGCGCGAATAAAAAAAAAATAAAATTATTATTCTATCTTCTAATTCTAAAAAAATTTGAGTAACTAAAACGGATGCATTATCTAGGTAACTTGAGCGTTAGTTATCTCATAAAAAAAACTAACAGTTAAAGAGTCTAAAATATTAACTTAAAAATATTAGAACGGCATCAGAAAAAAAAGGATATAAATTCTTTTTTATTGAACAAAAATAAATAAAATATAAAACTATAAATAATAGGTAATAATCTTGAATAAATTGAAAAAAAGATATATATATATAATATATAAAAATATGCTACTTATTAAAAATATCATTTTCATTTATATCTTATTCCTCTAAAAGACGCCATACCATTGTTGAATATAATGATAACATAATTAAAATTTTAGTAATTAAATGAGTCTATGACAAAATTAAAATAATGCTAAATGCTAAATACTAAAGAATTTATTGAATCAAATATTAATAAAGTAAAATGTTTAAGTTCTTTAAGTTATTTAAGTTGTTAAAGTTGAAAATAGGTTAAAATTTTAAATTTAAAAAAGTAAATATTATTTAATTAGAAATTTAAATGTAAAATAATAATTAAATAACATGACTCATTGTAACTGTAATACTATGAGCCCCTCTTTTATTTTTAAGATTAACTCTTGATCAATCTACAAAACTAACTTTTCCTTTTGCAATAGCTCCTCTTTGCATAATTCTTGTTGATATTCGAGGAATAAGTTTTTGTGTCATTAATCTACCACCAATTTTAATTTTAATACCAGCCATGAAAGATCGTGTAATTGAATATCTGTATTTATAATCAGCTGTTATTTTAGAATAAAGTTGTGTATTTCTATAAATATAATTAAAAATAGTTCTAACAGGAATTCTTTTACTCATAATTCCAATTGCTTTAACTAAAATATTATCATCAAAAAAAGGAAATCTTAATGGAATTAAATCAAGTTCAACTTTTTTATTAAAAATTCTACTTAAGATAGTACATAATTTATCTAATTTATTAATATTATTATTATTAAATAAATTTTTAAATGAAAATGTATTAATTTTTTGTTTTTTTGATTTTGATTTTAAAGTATCTGTGTTAGTACTAATATTATTATTTATATTATTATTAGTATTAGTATTAATATTAATATTAGTATTAGTATTAGTATTAGTATTAATATTTTTATTATTTATATCAAGTCCATTTCAAGATGTTGCTATTTTACCTGATTTTAAGTTTTCTAATTTACTTTGTTTTAACAATTTTAATCTTTTAGCTCTTTTAAATTTATTTACTTTACCAGGAATAAAACAATAAAATAAGTTAATAATTAATTTATTATGTGTTTCTAAAAAAACCGGTTTACTAATTAAACAAGACATAGCTCTAAAAGCATATTCTAACAAAACAGAAATATTTAGGAATTTTTTATTATTAATTTTGTTAATATTATAATTAATATTTTGATGGAAAGGATTTACAGCTTTATATTTAGTTATCAACTGGAAATATTTAGTTATATTAAGATTATTTAAATTATTTTGATGATAAATTTTAATTAAGTTTATAAATTTATTTATTTTCGGTGTATAATGTTGTTTAATTTTATTTTTTAAATTTAAAATTGATAAATTATTTAAAGTTTTTAATTCTTTATGATTGTTAAGTAAATGAAATATACCTTTACTGTCTCTACATAGAATAAATTCATTTTTAATTTTACCTATAGTTTTATATTGTTGTTTTAATACTAATTTATTAATTAAAGAAGAAGAATTTTTTAATGTAAAATTTTTATCTGATTTATACTTTGAGTCAGATATTAAATTATTATTTGTTTTTAATAATGGGTTTAAAAGATTTAATGGTATTGATGATTCATTATTATTTAATGATTTATTTAATTGATTTATTTTGCTATTTAATATAGTAGGATATGAATAAGATGTTTTTTCTTTTAATACTAAACTAGATTTTACATTATTATTGATAGGAATAAGTGAAAGTGATTGATTTAAAGCTTTTGATCCTTGTTTAGTTATTAATAGTATTTTTTTAGGGTGAATTTTGTTTATTTTTTTATTTATAGTTAATTGTTTATCATATAATTGAAATTCTCTAACTTTTAGATTCAATCTTTTTAAAAATGAACTAGGTTTTCTATTTAATACTTTAATAAGATCATTTTTGCTATCTATATCTGTTCCTTTAATTCTATTTAAAAATTGTAAATAGTTATCTGAAAATAATTTAATCAATTTTTTATTATCATTAATAATAATATCTATACCCTTAAATTTAATATCTAAATTTGATTTTTTTTGATTTATTTTTTCCATAAGTTGTTTTATTTTTTTTTTATTATTTTTTTTTATATATTCTATAATTTAATATAGTATTAGATTAGCTAATTAGCTAATTTTGCAATTGTTAATTGAAAACTTAGAAAGATATTAATTATAATATTAATATAAATAATAATAAATTATAAATAATAAATCACTAAACTAGAAAAGGTCTCCAACTAATATTTAATATTCCATTATATTTAATAATATACATACGTTTTATTTTCTAGATAATATAATGTTTAATACATAAGAATTATGTAATATAAGAGATACGGTCTTATAAAATATCAAATAGTAAAATAGCTGACAAATATAAAGTGTAGACAATCGATATTAAATCTCTCATCATAGATTCAATAAAATGTGACTTTTTAATTGTATCCTCAAAATTTATTAAACGCTATATTCAGCTTCTCTTTTAATTTTATTGTTAAATCTCATTAGTTTTAACCTAAAGTGCCTAAAGTGCCTAAAGTAATGATAAAGAAAATAATAAACTTACACTTTGAAAATATGACTATGATAAATTGAATTTATAATTTTAATAAACTTATAAATTTATACTTTAAATAATAAAAAAAGTTGAATAAATAATTTTTTAATTAATTAAATAATCAAGAAAATTAAAGAGTTATTGTGTATTTTAGGTATTAAGTTTCTCCTATATTCAATTTGTTAATAATAATTATTTTTTATATTAATAAATTGGATTAATTATTCAATGGAAAATATTAATTTCATATTATCATAATTATTTTTTATAATATAACACTTATTAAGGATAATTATAAAAATATAAAAATAATAAAGGGGATTTAAGGATACATATTTTGTTTGTTTATCTTTTCTTAATTATAATTCTAATTAGCGTAAGCTATTTTTCAACAAAAAAGTTTAGGTAGCAAGCTATTTTCTACTGGTTCAAATTGCATGCTCCTTTATGGAAGAGATAAATAGAAAGTGAAAGGGATTGATGAATAACAATAATTATTAAGTTATATATTTATTTTAAATCTTTTGTTTTAATCAATAAGTAATATTATTTTTAATTTCATTTAATTTATTTAATATAATATTATTGAAGTTTTTTCGTTCTAAATGATTTGTATTTTAGAGAAAATGATTAGTATTTTCTTGTAAATCTGTTAAACTTCTTACACTGTGATAATTAAACAATTTTATTCTTTGAGTTACACTTGGATTTGTTTTAACAGTTTTTATACTCAAAGTTCTGGTAAAATCTTTAACTATTTGTGATAATTCATTTTTATTTGTATAAACTAATTTATAGTTTAATTTTTCAAATCAAATTTCTATCATTCTATTTTTATATTGTTTAGGTACAAAAATAACTTGTTTTTTAGGTTTAATATTACCATTAACAAAAATTTTACTTTCAAATACTTGGAAATCTTTTAATTTATATTCATTTGATTCTGTTATTGAATTTGTTATTACATTAGGCATTACACCTGTTCCTAATCCTGGTTCAGTTATTTTAGGAATATATTCACTATTACTAAGACTTTCATCTTTATCAAACTCATATTTAGCTGGTTTTCTAGCTAAAGTAAGTTTTCGTAAAGATGCAATATTTCCATCATTAAAACTAGCTCTTGGAAAATAAAATAAATAATCACTTAATAGTTCCATCATGAAAGTTATATAAAATTTAGAGTTTATTTTACCAATTGGATCCATATCTGATAAAGTTATTTTTTCATGAGTAGAGT